>Ga0007854_10001910_pt1 | contig 13156 bp, 9 predicted proteins | sample CryBogCBH12Aug08_FD_60382 | JGI IMG/M metagenome (GOLD analysis project Ga0007854, IMG submission 60382) | Freshwater microbial communities from Crystal Bog, Wisconsin, USA - CBH12Aug08 | ecosystem: Environmental > Aquatic > Freshwater > Lake | place: Crystal Bog, Wisconsin, USA | collected...
AGACCGCGGAATTGATGGCTGGCCACGACCAAGGTGGCCAGATCCAATTTACCGGCCGCTTTTAATTCTCCCAAAAGTTGGTCGGCGCGTTCGACAGCGCCACGGCGCTGCTCGATCCAGGCGGCCATGGCCTCATCAGCGGCCAAATGTCCGGCCGAGCCGGCAACCGAGGCGGTCAGATCGGCTTGGCGCGCATAGAGATCGTCAATGACAGCATCGACCGCCAGTTTCTGCCAGTGACTGCCCCCAGGAAGCCGTTCGGCAGCGGCGCGCAACCAACCCATGCCAAAACGGGCCGTGACCAGGAAATAAAGACGGCCGACCAGGTCAACCGGCTGATTGACCCGCCCGGCGATGCGGGAGATATCGTTGGCCGAGGCAAGAACGATCAAGCTGGCCACCCGCTCGGCTAACGCTTGCGGAACCCCGGCGGCACGATAGTCTTCGGCCTTGGCCGTCAAAGCGGCCATGCTGGCGGTTGGCAGGATCTGCCCAAGCTGCTTTTGCAACATGACGATGCCTGGCTCTAATTCGGTACGCAGCCGGCCAATATCCAAGGGGCGCTGGGCGTGGGACAGCACCCACCCGATCCCGCGTTCAACCAAACGGTTTGATTCCAGGAGCATAGAAGTTTGCACGCTGGCCGGTACAAGCGTATCCAGAGCTTCGATTTCGGACCAGACTTCGCGGAGTCCGAAGCCATCGCGGACGACCAAATAGGCTCGGGCGACATCAGCCGGGGCGGTGCCGGTTCGTTCCGTGATCCGGGCAATGAAACTGCCGCCGATGCGGTTGACCATGCTATTTGTGGCGGAGGTCGCGATAATTTCACGCTTCAGACGGTGGCGTTGCATGCGGCTGCGCCAGGGTTCCCCCTGGAGCTGGCTGGGGAAATAACGCAGCAAATCTTCCAACAACAACGGATCGTCGGGTAAATCAGAGTCCAGAATGGCGTCATAGAGCCAAAGCTTGGCGTATGACAGCAGAACCGCGGATTCCGGCCGGGTTAGACCGATATTGGCATGGGCGCGCCGGGCAAGTTCGTCGTCGGCAGGCAGGAACTCCACAGAGCGGTCCAGCCGTCCGGCCCGCTCTAAAAGACGCATAAAACGTTCCTGCTGGTCGAGCAACTCCGTCGCTTGGGCCTCGAAAACGGAAATGGCCTGGGTTTGCAAATAATTGTCGCGCAACACCAGCTTACCAACCTCCTCCGTCATTCCCACCAACAGAAGGTTGCGTTGCTTGACCGTCAGATCCCCGTCGGCGAGCGCAGCATCGACCAGAATCTTAATATTGACCTCGTGATCGGAACAGTCGACGCCAGCCGAATTGTCAATGGCATCGGTGTTCAGACGCACGCCGGCCAGAGCGGCTTCGATGCGGCCCCGCTGGGTAAATCCAAGATTTGCCCCTTCTCCGACCACTTTGCAGCGAAGCTGGCCGCCATCGACCCTAAGGCCCTCATTGGCGCGGTCGCCGACTTCGGCATTGCTTTCACTGGACGCCTTTACATAGGTACCGATACCGCCAAACCAGAGCAAATCAACGGGTTGCGTCAACAAGATTCGAATGAGCTCCGTCGGCGCAAGCGATTCCATTTCGATTTCAAAACGTTCACGAATTTCTGGACTTAAATGAATTTGCTTGGCTTCGCGCGGAAAAATCCCGCCGCCTTTGGAAAGTAATTTCGCATCATAGTCCGCCCAACTGGAACGAGGCAGGGCAAACAAGCGCTGGCGTTCGGCCAATGCCGCCGTGGGTTCGGGGTCGGGATCGACGAAAATATGACGGTGATCGAAGGCGGCTAAGAGACGGATATGGGGGGAACGCAGCATGCCGTTGCCGAACACATCGCCCGACATATCGCCAACGCCGATCACGGTGAAATCTTGGCTTTGGGTATCCCGGCCCATTTCGCGGAAATGGCGCTTTACCGATTCCCAGGCCCCTTTTGCCGTAATGCCCATGGCTTTATGGTCATAGCCTTGACTGCCACCGGACGCAAAGCCATCACCGACCCAGAAGCCATATTCAGCGGAAACGCTGTTGGCGATATCGGAAAATGTCGCCGTTCCCTTATCGGCGGCCACCACCAAATAGGGATCATCATCATCGCGGCGAACCACCAGAGGCGGGGCAGCCACTTTGCCGCCGGCCAGATTATCGGTGAGGTCCAAAAGGCCCCGCATCAGCGTCTTGTAACAGGCAATGCCTTCTTCCATGAAGGCTTCACGCCCACCTGTCTTGGGGGGCTGTTTGACGACGAACCCGCCTTTGGACCCCACGGGGACGATCACCGCATTTTTGACCATCTGGGCTTTCATCAAGCCAAGAATTTCAGTGCGAAAATCTTCGGGTCGATCCGACCAGCGGATTCCACCGCGGGCCACTTTGCCGCCCCGCAGATGAATGCCCTCCATTCTGGGACTATAGACAAAAATCTCCACCATAGGTCGGGGCAAGGGCAAGCCGTCCACCCGTTTGGAATCCAATTTCAGGGAAAGATAGCGCTTCGGTTCGCCGTCACCGGTGCGCTGAAAATAATTGGTGCGCAAGGTGGCATCGATCAGGTTAAGAAAGCGTCGCAAAATACGATCTTCATCGGCACTGACCACCGCCTCCAGCGCCTTGTCGATGGCCACCGAGATATCAGTTCCGGCACTGGGGCCGGCGGGATCAAAGCGTGCTTCAAAAAGCCGGACCAAAAGGGCGGCAACATGCGGATTGCCGGCGACGCTGCGTTCCACATAGGTCTGGCTGAAGGTGGATCCGGCCTGACGCAGATATTTGGCATAGGCGCGCAGGACCATCACTTGACGCCATTTTAGGCCACCATTGATAATCAGGCGATTAAACCCGTCGTCCTCGGCTTCGTTCTGCCAAAGAGCCCGAAAAGCATCCTCAAAGGATGTGCGGATCGCTTCGACGCTGATGGAAGATCCATCGACATTGGTCATGATGAAATCATGAATCCAGAGGGCACTTCCGTCCGCTGCCGACAATTGGTGCGGAACCTCGGAAATCACCCGAAAGCCCATATGTTCAAATAATGGCAGGACATCGGACAGCGCGACCGGCTGCAGGGCGCGATAGACCTTAAAGCGGATTTCATTTTCAGGGGACTCTAAGGGACGGTAAAGATGCAAGCCAAGTCCGTCACGGGCCGCTTCGATATGCTCAACATCAAACAAAGCCGAGCGCGGTGACGTCGTTTCGCGATAAGCGGCGGGAAAACTGCGGCCCCAGCGACGATAGAGGGTCAAACCCTGATCTTCACCATGCGCGTCAATCAAGGCTTCCTGCAGACGATCATTCCAGGATCGGGCGGCATCGGCGAGCCGTGACTCGAGAGCGCCCAGGTCCACCTCGGGAATTTGCCGCGGGTCGGTTCGTACCAGGCAGTGCAGGCGTGCTAGCGGGCTGTCGCCCAGCTGGGTATACCAATTGCCGATCCGGCCCTGGCAAACCTCTTGTAAAATATCCTGGATCTCTTGCCGCAGACGCGTGTCGTAGCGATCACGGGGCACAAATACCAGGGCCGAAAAAAAGCGGTTGAACTCCTCCTTGCGCAAAAACACGGCGACTCTTTGACGTTCCTGCAAGCGCAAAATTCCCAGCGCCGTTTCAAAAAGCGCGTCTTTGCTGGTTTGCAACAGCTCGTCACGGGGATAGTTTTCCAAGATGGCCAGCAAGGCCTTGCCATCATGGCTATTGGCAGCAAACCCGGCGCGTTCCAGGATCTGGTGTACCTTACGCCGCAGCATCGGGATCATGAGCGGTGACAAGGTATAGGCCGAGTGGGTAAACAACCCAATGACGGCATGCATCCCAATCACCTTGCCGCTTTGGTCAAAACGTTTGATGCCGACAATATCCAGGCCAGTCCGGCGATGGACGGTCGACAAGCGATCCGCCTTGACCAGCATCAACAGATAGGGACGCGAGAGAAAAACCTGCAGCTCTGGGGGCATCGGACCATGTTCGGTGTCAAAGAGCGGCCGCGATGTCTGGCGCATCAGACCTAAACTGCTGCTTTCATCAAGCGTGATGGCGCTCTCTTTCTTGCTTTTTGGCCCGGTTTCCTCGAAGCGGAACAGGCCATAGCCAAGTAAAGTGAAATTGTCGTCATGAATCCATTGCAAGAAGGCACGCGTTTCCGCGCGCTCTTCGGGGTCACCCTTTTCGGGCAAGCTGTCGATTTCAGCGATGACAGCTTCCACCTTCTGGCGCACCGGTTTCCAGTCGTTTACCGCCAACCGCACATCGGTCAAGACGCCAATAATTTCATCCACCAGGGCCCCGATATTTGGGCCAGCGGGCTGGCGGTCGATCTCGATATGCATAAAGCTTTCGTTCGGTCCGCCCTCGTCAAGATCCACGCGGTTGCCCGCCTCATCGCGGGTTACCCGCAAAACCGGGTGAACCAGCAGATGAATGGTAATGTCGCGCGCCTGCAGCAGTGCCGACACCGAATCTACCAGGAACGGTGAATCATCGAAAACCACTTCGATGACACTGTGCGGGCAATCCCACCCATGTTCATCGGCGCGCGGTTGATAAAGCCGGACCTTGGGCTGGCCAGGGGTGCGTTGGCGGGAAAAAGCAAACAAAGCCATTCCCGCGCCATAAAGCGTTTCCGCGTCGCTATGCGCCATGTCCTCGGGGGCGACATTGATATAATAGCGCCTTAGCAGGCGCTCGGCTGACTGAGCGGGGCCACTATCCAAACGCTGGCGGGCAAAACCCACCACCTTTTCAACCAAATCAGCTTTTAATTGATCAATTCGTTGAGTCACGGCTATTCCCCCCTTATTGCCGTTCATTGCTAATAAGCGTAGAGAGCCTTGGCCGATTTACAAGGCTTAACCCAGAATAAAGTGTGACCGACAATTTTCTCTGGACATGAATTGTTTTAGATTATCATCGGTTGCTTCGCTTTTTGCGGAATTCCATCGGGGCGCCTATCCGCGGGAGGATCATCATGTCCGGGCCATCAGAGTCCAACGGTCTCGCCGAGCTTCTGGCGCGCCTACCCCCTTCTTTTTTTGATGAATTGGCGCCGGAACAACGGGCTCAGCTTTGGGAAGCCGGCCATGCGGTAACCTGGAAGCGCCATCCCATCAATATTCGTTTCAGCCTGCCCTGGTTTCACCGCAATTTGTTTCTTACGGTCGTGGGCGGAAGCGAACGCCGCTCGTCCGAGCGGCGTGCTGTCGAGGGACGGTTGCACCGCTTGCCGACCTTAGGCAATGTCTTCTTTTTTGCCGGGGTGCTGGCCTGTTTCTATTTTTTGGCCATGGGCAGTCTGATCCTTTTGCGCTCGTTCATTGAATTTTGACGGCGTAACCAAAGGATTTATTTCAAGACCAGCGTCTTGATAATCACATCTTCGATTTTGGCCTTAGCGACTCTTTCAACGGTTTCTTTGACGACCGCTTTGGCGACGTCGATGCCTTTCTTTGAGTCCTTGAAGGCCTCCCAATTATAAGCAGCAAGGTTTTCATTCAAAGCGGCCATGATTTGCTTTTTGGCACTACGGGCCAGCGCCAACTGAACCTCATCAGCGGGTTCAAGCCAGGCCTCCAATTCAAGCGAGCGGGCGATTCCGGTGGCGTTCTCTTCTATGACCAAATGGATTTTTGACAAAGCGAGATAGGTACCGGGAACTTTGGCTTGGATCTCATTCTTCGCCGTGGGTTCTTCCCCCTTTTTTCCCTTGGCCGGCTTTTTGGCTTCCCCATGCCCCTCTTTGGGCGGCTCAGAGGACTTATGCTCTTCTTCGGCCCAAGCCGATGGAACCAGAGCGATCATAAAGGCGGCAGCCGCCGCCAGGACCAAGCGTTTGCTCATTGCGACCATTCGTTCGTTGGTTAAACTTAAATTAATAAATAGCCAAGTTTGTCACAGTTGTCTGCTCTAAAACAAAACTCTATAGTTTTGAAAATATTTACGAGTTTTCTCTGAGGCGGATTTCCCAAAAATGGCGGTAAAGTCGTTACTCGGTCGATTTTTAACGGCTGGTTTGGCGGTGGGGATCTGTCTTTCGAGCCCGGTAACCGCCCGGGAAATTCATCTCGGCGGGCAGACGGCCGACCCCAAAATCCTGAAGCAGCCCAACACGGTCGTTTTGCCGCCTATTGTGCTGGCTCTGCCGCGCGACGACGGGGGCTGGCATCATATCCGCATTGATGCCTGGTTGACTCCATCCGACGAAAAGACTACGGCGGCGCTGGAAGGCATTCGTACCACCATCGTCAAAAATGCCAGTCAGGATTTGCCGGAAGCAAAATTTGAAGATTTGCGCTCAGCCCGTCTGGGAATGAAACTGGCCAAACAAATTATTCATGATGCGGCAGAAGAAGGGCTGGGTCGCCCCTGGACCGGCGAGGTAATGATTAAGACGATGCTGGCTTATTAGTCATTCCTTGTCGGGTCGTGATCTTAGGTTTTTAACGTCGGAACGATGGCTCTTCGCTTCCAGGCGGCGGCGCTTTGATCCCAGGCTGGGACGGGTCGCGCGTCGCGTGACCGGCAGGATAGCGGCTTCTTGGATCAGGGCAGTCAATCTGGCCAAGGCATCTTCCCGATTTCGTTCCTGGGTGCGGAAGCGCTGCGCCGCGATCACCAAAACGCCATCCTGAGTCAGACGTCGACCGGACAGACGTTCCAGACGCTCCTTGACGCTGTCAGGAAGCGAGGGTGACTTGCGGACGTCAAAGCGCAACTGAACGGCCGTCGCGGTTTTATTGACATTTTGTCCGCCCGGACCCGAGGCTCGGATAAAGGTCAACTCGATTTCGCTGTCATCCAGGGTGATGGAACGCGTGATCTGGATCATGGCGGGTGGAGCCGATAAAGCGCGAACAGGCGATTGCGGAAAACCGGATCAAGTCCGTCAGCCAAAGCCGGCATCAGCGTGGACAGCGGCTCATAAAAAGGTGTCTGCAACTCGATCAGCCAACTGGCCCGCCTTTCTTGGACGAAATGCCAGAATTGGTCTGGGCTGGGTTGCTTGGGCGCATTGGTCGCCTGTCTTTGTCCATGCAGCGCGATAATCGTCGGCTTCGCACACAGCACCACCGCGTCCCTGGGGACTATGGCATCGATTTTTTGGTATAGAGCGCGGGCTTCAGGGCCCGTTACCGAGATCGCCTCGGCGCTGCTTGCCTGGAGATATTGTGGCAGATAAGCAATCAGGAAAAGAGCTGTGCCAGCCAGCTGGGCGCGCCAAGGGGAACCGGGATTGCTGAGCAGCGCCCGAAAAAGCCCCAACAAGAGCAACGGTAAAAGCGGCAAGGCATAGCGGGCCGGCTCTTCAGCAACCGGATAAAAAAGCAGGGCAGCGAGGTAAGTGCCGACAAATATTTCGGTCAGTCCAAGGCGGTTTCGGTGGCGCACTGCGATAGCCAAGAAAGCTAAAACAAGAAAACCGCCAATCGGGGCTGACGGCAGAATGGCCTGGTCACCCACCAGCAATGCGCCAAGGGCATCAAGATAAATCAGGACGGCGTGGATCGGCGCCATCATCAGCCCGCTTAACGCGTGACCCTGAAAATATCCGGCATAGGTTGCAAGATCTGCGGGAAAAAAATGATTGATCATTTCCACGAACAGACCGGCAAAAAGCAATTGAGCCGCAGCATAAAACGCTAAGGGCCGCGAGCGGATAAGGCACAGCAAGGCTTGTGCGGCAAAAAGGGTCACGCCGATCGCGCGGATTTCATAGGCCATGGCCATGGCCCCCGCCCCAACCAGCGTCCAGCCGCAGGCGGGAAGGCGAGCTAAGCGCGGCTGCCCAGGCCGGTCTAAACAAGAAAACGCAAACAATTGTAAGTAACAAAAAAATAAAAATGGAAGCTCAGAAAATACGATATCTTTAAAATAAAAAATATATGGATTAAAGCCAATTACTATAAGCAATGTCGCAACAGTATTATCATTAAGATGATTTTCAGCTATTTTTAATAAAACGATCAACGCGCCAATAAAAAACGCTACAAGCAGAAACTTTATTGCAAAATAGTTTACGCCGACAGCTCCCAATAAGGGAACGAGCAGTAAAGGCAGGCCTGGGGGATAGGCCGCAGGATGCAGGGCATTGGCGGGATTCACCTGGTAAAGGGTGGCGGCATAAGGGTGTCCGTTCAGGATGTTAAGGGCATTAAGAATGTAAAGCTCACCATCGCCGTCCCAGGGTTGGTCCGGCGCTATCGTTGCCAACAGCCAAAGACTGATCGGCAACAAGGCCAGCCAGCGTTTATGCTGCCACAGGGCCTTCAAGGCGGGAATATTAACACCGCTCATGATCGAGCGGCGGAAATTGGTGACCACCATCCACCAGTGGCAAGTCATCGCAGGCGATCACGGCCGACAGTGGCAAGGCCCCATAAAGATGAGGAAACAACTGACCATTGCGGGCCGCTTCCCAGCGCAGCGCCGTGCCGAGCCGGCCGGCGTCACAGGCCAACAGCATCAAGTTACTTTGCCCGGCACGATGCTTGGCCGCTGATTCGATGACCTGATGCTTGGTTGAAAAGTGAATAAAACCATCGGCAGCGTCCTGCGAGGAGCCACGATATTCTCCTTGGGATTGGGCCGCCAACCATTCCGTCTTGTGGCAGATATGGTAGATGACCGTGCGCAGGCTACGGCCTGCCTCAGCAATTTCATCCAGGCTGCGTCCGCAGCCGATGCAAATATTGCCGTCCAAGGAACAAATACCGACGCAGGGCGAGGATTCCACCATCCTTTTGGCACTCCGGACATGAGCGGGTGGGCCCAAATTAGCCAGATTGCCGAAGCGATGCTAGCTCGGTGAATTTTAGCCCGGTTTCCCATCTGCCCGAGGCGACCAACAAATGGGCGCATAGACCATGACGAATAAGGCAAAGCCACCGCTCCAGGCCAGACCGGACGCCCATAGGCCGATTTCGGGGTCCACCAAAGGCCCCAGGATCCGCAAACCAGCACCGGACCAAACCAGCAAATAAGCAAAAATGGTGGCATTGGTGGGGATCAGGGGGCGCCCGCTATGGCCAAGCGCCGCCCGGCTCATCACCGCCAGGATCATGAGGCCGATGGCGCCGGCGCTAAGGCCATGCAAGGCCAATTCGAAACTGAGCAGGGACGGCCAAAGGGCCGCCAGCCCGACCAGCACGAGGCCAAGAGGCAGCCACAAATAGCCCAGATGGAGAACCCAAAGCAGGGGCAGACGCCAAGCCAGCCACCCCCGCCAACCCACCAATCGGGTCAAATGGGCGGCGGCGGCGGCAAGACACAGGACCCCGGCAAAAGGCGATCCCGGCGCCCCGGCTTCGGCCAGGACGACGGTGGCCAACAAGCCGATGGCCAGTCGATCCAGGCCGGGTCGGCTGACTTGCGGCCGCTCTATCCCAAGGGACCGCAGTCCCGATTGCGTAAAAGCCGGGATAATCCTGCCGCCAATAACACCGATCATGAAAACGAGAAGGAACAGGGCTAAGGCCAACCCATGCAGGGCCAAGGCAGCAATTCCGGACATTTCGGCTAAGATCAGCAGGTCGGCCAGCCAAAGCCCGGCCAGAACTACAAGGGCCACCAGATTGCGCCGCTGGTTTGCCCGTAGCAGGGGTCTGCCCACCATAAAGCCAAGCAGAGGAAAAAAGGGCAAATCCGCCAAGCCGGCCACCCAGGCCGGCAGCCATCCCGCCAAGGCAAAGGCAAGCCGTGCGGCTAACCAAAACGCGACAAGGAGCTTCAGCGGTTTGCCCGTGGGCGTCGGCAGGCCGGTCCAATTGCCGACGGCGGTTAGAAGAAAACCGGCCAGGGCCGCTCCGCCAAAGCCGAACAGCATTTCATGTCCATGCCATAACCAAGGACTGTAGGTCAGGCCAAGCGAAAGACCACCGCTGACTTGGGCCAGCCAAAAGGGAATTTGCAAAACCGCCTGTAGACCGGCCAGCAAAAAGAAAGGACGGAAACCCGCCTGCCATAAAGGCAGGCCAGAAGGGGATGGCGAAACATTATGGGACGAGGACATTGGCGCTCCGGGACAGGCTAAGGTCCCATCAAGCCGCCGAATTTTGTAAAAGCGCTTTGACCCCCATCAAGCCCGACCCCAGCGCCGGGATTAGGGGGCAGACATATTGCCGCGCATTTTCATGTCGGTTTTGACGATGTGATCCACCAGCCAACGCCGAAGAAAGGCGTTTATTTTATCGGTGGCTTCGGCTTGATTACCCAGCCGTCCGCCAAAGAAATTATCAATGAATTCATAAAGTGTTTTCGTCAGAATAGCATGTTGCCTTTGATTGTCTTCTAAACCAAGGTACTGAACTTTTTTTTGCATTTCCTCTTCGCGAGCAAAATGCTCAGCAGTATATTTTTTCAGCTTATCAAGAATATTCTTAAGAGTTGCTTGGTCAACAACGCCAGAATTTTCCTTAGCTGTTGTGATGAACTCATTGATGATCGAAATCAGATGTTGATGATCGCTATCGATTTCCTCGATTCCGACGCTCATCGACTCGTGCCAGACTAGGCTCATCGCTAACCTCTTTTTCTTTCCTGGCTACGGTACCCAATCTTGAGCCCAGGAAACCAGATAAATTTCGATCTTTCGGTGAACGGCAGAAAATGGCACAACCCAGTCGATAAGCGGGGCTAAAGTGACCCCGATAAAGACAGGAGTACGATCTTGAGCCAATCTCCACCGCCAGCATTGCAAATCATGATCGTCCCGGTAACACCGTTTGAGCAGAATTGTTCCCTGGTCTGGTGCACCAAAACCAAACGCGGCGCGGTCATTGATCCGGGTGGTGACGTTGATCGATTGGCCGACGCGATCGCTTCCGAGGGCGTGTCTTTGGAAAAAATACTGGTCACCCATGGTCATCTTGATCACGCGGGTGCCAGTGCTGATCTCGCCCAGCGTTTCTCGGTTCCGATCGAAGGACCTGGGCGTGACGACAGTTTTTGGATCGATCGCATTGCCGAGGAGGGCCGGAAATATGGCATGCTTCATTGCAAGCCGTTTGTTCCCGACCGTTGGCTTGAAGGCGGTGACAGGGTCAGTATCGGCGAACAGGAACTCGAAGTTTACCACTGCCCCGGTCATACGCCCGGCCATGTGGTCTTTTTTCATCCTGCTCTGAAACTGGCTTTTGTTGGGGATGTTCTGTTCCAGGGGTCGATCGGCCGAACCGATTTCCCCCGGGGCAACCATGCCGAACTGATTCAGTCGATCACCGGTACGCTCTGGCCCCTTGGTGATGATGTGACCTTTTTGCCGGGCCATGGCCCGGCCTCGACCTTCGGTCAGGAACGTCGGCACAATCCCTATGTCGGGGACGCGGCGCTGCGGTAAGGGGGTGGTTAAAATACACCTTTTTCATTGAGATAGGCGGCATATTTGCGGTCATCGATCAAGACGTGATGGATAATCCATCCCCGCAGAAATTCCAGCAGCTCTGCGGCGCTTGGTGCGTTTCCTGTCCGCATCAAGGTTTCTTGTTCCCGCACTTGCGCCATGAGCAGCTTATGGGCTTGGGCATGGGCGGCAAACTGCGGATAATCATGTAGCCGCATGACGTCCTCTTCCTCGGCAAAATGGTGCTGGGCATAATCCAGCAGAAAGTCCAGTGCAGAGGACACTTCGGCTTGACCGCGGTCGGATTCGAGCACCTCTAATAAAGCGTTGGCGGTGGCAAAAAGCCGGCGATGTTGAACATCGATACGTTGAATATTGACGCTGTATTCATCATGCCAAACCAACATACACCGTCCGCTCTGCGAGGCGGACAATTCCATATGGGCGCGCCGCTCAAAGCTCTCGAAAAGTTTCCAGCGTACATTGGGGATACCGGCCAGCAGTTTGGGCGAAATCATATAGATTTCGGACTCAATTTCGGCATGCAATCCGGCGATCGGGGGGGCATCAAAAACCGCAGCTTCTTCGCCGAAGAAGTCTCCGGCCTCGAGTGTCTCCAGGACTTCATTGCCCAGAGTGCGGGTAATCCGGCCTTTGATAATCAGACCGACCGATCTTTCCCAGCGATTCAATTTTTCCCCGGCGGCAACCTGCTTGAGCCGCATATCCGTGGCAATAGCGTTCAAAGTGCTGGTCGATACCACACCACCCATCAACCAAGTTCGCGATAAAAATTCGCGGCCCTCCATCAGACGTGAGATGTTTTCAAACAAGCGATGATGTCGAACAAACGCTATATAAAGATCACAAGGAATTTCAAGGACTTGAACAAAGCTGATAGCCCGGTAGGTTTCTGAGGTTGGCAGACTATAGAGCCCGCTCATCTCGCCCAGCAGCGCTCCGGCGGAAAGCTGGGTACGGAAGTCAGAATGCTCGTCAAGGACCTCGACCAGACCGGTCAGCAGCAAATAAATCGAGGAATGCGGCTTTCCACCCTTTAACAGAATAGTCTCGGGATTAAAGGTCAGGATCGGTCCATTGATTAACGCCCCAAGATTGTTGGCCGGTACGGTCGGAAAATAAACATGCAGAAAATTATGGGCGGCCCGGCCAAGAAAATCGCGGTGACTGTTAATCAGAACATCGACCGTGCCAAAGGAAGCCCCGGAACCGAAGCGCTTTTGCTGGTCCGTCAGACGCTGTGCGGTATGAGCCAGGATAATCTTTTCAGAGCTGTCGGTCGCGAAGTCCGCCGCATCGCCATGGATCATTCCGCCACCGATATCAATTTTTTTGATCGTAGCGGTTTCCACATAATCTGCCGCCACTTTATCAAACAGCTTGCGGCTAAGCCCCGCTTTGCTGTCATCCTCGACGAGCATGCCCTCTAACACCTTTAAAGCGGCGATATCGGCGAAATGGGCATAACTGCGATAGCCGCCTTCGGCGAGCGCGCGGAAGCTGAATATTGTGGTTTCTACGGGATGGGGTGAAAAAATCGGCTTAACCCCCAATCCGTTCACTTCATTCCATTCGTCCATCACCAAATCACGAATATCGAAGTAATGCTCGAAGTCTCGTTCCTCGATTGATAAAAGCGCCGATAGCTTTTTGGTGACGGCCGCTCTGACCATTGGCACGGCAAAATATTTGATGCGCCGATCCGCTTGCATCAAAGTGGTCAAGCCGGCGAAGTGATCGTCATGAGAATGGGTATGAAAGACCCCTTCGATTTCATTGACGCCAATC
>Ga0007854_10001912_pt1 | contig 13151 bp, 11 predicted proteins | sample CryBogCBH12Aug08_FD_60382 | JGI IMG/M metagenome (GOLD analysis project Ga0007854, IMG submission 60382) | Freshwater microbial communities from Crystal Bog, Wisconsin, USA - CBH12Aug08 | ecosystem: Environmental > Aquatic > Freshwater > Lake | place: Crystal Bog, Wisconsin, USA | collected...
GCGAGGAAATCAACTCTTGGAGTGAAGCGATGAATCGTCCCGTGATGCTGACGGAGTGGTATTCCAAGGCACTTGATGCCCCCGGCCTCTCCAACAAAAATGGGGCCGGCTGGCTTGTACACACTCAGGATGATCGCGGTAACTACTACCAGCACTTCGCTCTTGCCGCCTTTGAGACGCCATCTGTGGTCGGCTTTCACTATTTCAAGTACAGAGACGATCCCGCCGAATCGAAAGCCCTTGATTCTGCAGGTGGTTCCAACAAAGGGTTGTACACCGCAGAGGGCCAACCGTGGCTGACTCTCATTACGCGGGCTCAGGCCGTAAACCGGCTTGTCTATCCACTGATCGATTTTTTCGACGCCCGCCGTCAGACTGAAAAAGGCCTTGCTCCATCACAGCAGCAGGCCCATTGAATTTATCTCTGTGGCCTTCTTTTTTGCGATGCCTTCCTTCTACCTCTGCCAACGCTGTACGGCTTGCTGCCGATGGCCGGGCTTTGTCCGCGTTACCATAGAAGAAATCCGCTCCATTGCAGCCTTCCTCGGGATGGATGAGGAAGCATTCATCCAAACCCATACCCGACTGCGTCCCAATCGGAGTGGATTGGCCCTGATTGACCAGAAGGATGGAGCATGCTTTTTTCTCAGCAACAGCGAATGCTCGATACAGCCTGTAAAGCCCAAGCAATGCAGGGATTTCCCGAACGCGTGGAACTTTCCCGGCTGGCGTGATATCTGTGAAGCGGTCGAGATTTCATCACGCAAAGAGGGCTGACCTCATTTTTCCTCCCTAACTGGGCATTTTTGCAGGTTTTCGTGTCCTTGGCTGCATTCGATACTCATCCGGAACCCTATAGGCAGACAGCGATTTTCAGCTTTGAAACGCAGTTGGCAAGATCACGTTCTCAAGGTTTTGGCTATCTCAAGAAAGTGACAATGGGTTTCAAACCTGATAAATCCATCTTTGACCCATTGGCCTCTCTTCTATAAGCCCCTCTGCGTGGATATCCGTTCAAAAAAGAAAAAACTGCTCAACGAAGGCAATTCCCTTCCGGGGAAAGAGCGGATTTTTCAAGGGATGGGGGTAGCCGCAGGCATTGCCGAGGGGAAGGTTCTAATTCATCTCCTAGAGGAGGAAACAATTCCTTTCCGCGATCTTTCAGAAGACGAGTTGGATGCAGAAGTTGCTCGTTTTGAGACAGCTTTGCTTGCAACCCGAAGGGAGATAATCGAGCTTCAAGAGCGCCTTTCGGAAAGAGCGGTGGCCGTGGACGCCGGCATCTTTGATGCCCACCTGCTGGTGCTGGAAGATCCGAGTCTGATTGACGAAGTTATCAAGGGGATAAGAAAGGAGCGCCACAATGCCGAGTTTGTTTTTCATGGCGTCTCCCATAAATTCATCAAAACGCTGTCGGCCATTGACGACCCCTACCTGCGAGAACGTGCCGTCGATATCGAGGATGTCTCCCGCAGAATCATCCGCAACCTTCTTGGGAAGTCCGCCCATCGCATCACAGGACACGATCGTGATCACATTATCGTAGCAGACGAACTGACCCCCTCCGATACAGCGATGCTGAATCGTGACAATGTTGCGGGGTTTGTTACCGAAAAGGGCAGCAAGACTTCCCATGCTGCGATCATGGCTCGATCCCTTGGTATTCCAGCCATTGCTGGACTCGAGGGTATTTGTAGTGAACTGGAGAACGGCTCCGTTGTCCTGCTTGATGGCTACAGCGGAAAGATATATCTCAATCCTAACCCGAGCACTTTAGCGGCATATCAGGAACTCGCGGCGGAAAAAGAACATATCAATGAGGGGCTTGAGAAGCTGCGGGAGAGCGAGTCATCAACGCTTGACGGCCACCACATAACGCTTGCTGCCAATATTGAGCTTCCTGAGGAACTCGATGATGTGGCTGCATGTGGTGCGGAGGGGATTGGGCTCTACCGTACAGAGTTTCTATATTTTAACCGTCCCTCCCCGCCTGATGAGGAGGAGCAGTATATGGTTTATAGACAGGCGGCGGAGAGATTGGCGCCCCACGCTGTCATTATTCGAACGCTGGATATCGGAGGAGACAAGCCGACGGAATGTCTCGATTTGGGGCATGAGGAGAATCCTTTCCTCGGCTGCCGTGCAATCCGCTTCTGCCTGAACAACCCGGCAATCTTCAAGACCCAGCTGCGTGCTATTTTGAGAGCAGGCGTGCATGGAAATCTTCGGATGATGTTCCCGATGATCTCAGGATACGAGGAACTGCTTCATGCAAAGGCCCTTCTGAAAGAAGCCCTTGAAGAACTAAAGGGGAAATGTGTTCCCCATCAGTCAGACATGGAGCTCGGGATCATGATTGAGGTTCCTAGCGCCGCCATCATGGCCGATATGCTAGCGAGAGAAGTGAAGTTCTTCAGCATCGGCACAAACGATCTTCTCCAATACCTGATGGCGGTGGATCGTGGGAATGAAAGAATCGCCCATCTGCACGATCCCAGCAATCCCGCAGTTGTAAGGGTCCTAAAAAACGTTGTTGACGCCGCGCATGCTGCCGGAATCTGGGTCGGTGTTTGCGGTGAACTCGCCGGAGATATTGAGTACACCCCTCTGCTCTTAGGGCTGGGAGTGGATGAACTGAGCGCCAGCGCTGCGCTCGTTCCGCGCGTCAAGAAGGCCATACGCAGCCTTGATCTTGCAGCCTGTCAGGAAGTCGTCGCCCATGCCCTCTCTGGCGAACGGGCGGCAGAAATATATGCCCGCTCCACTGGACTTGCACGGATACGATACGGTGATCTTTTCTAGGAATATTTGAGGTTAGCTAAGGGGACTTCGCTTCACCACCGCGCTCAGCATTGCTGAGGTATAGTCAGTGCAACCGGAACTGATCTGCGCTGATAATCTGTTCGCTTGCGGAGTGTCCCTGTGAACGGATGCTCGCCTTTAGGATAAAAGTCGCGATGTCGCGACTCGCTCCAGGTCTGGAAATTGAGGCAAGATTTTTTTTCCATCGTTTCCATGTCGCCTCGTGATTGGCAAAAACCTCTGCCACGGAAGCAGCCAGCGGTGCGGGATAATGGGCGGCCAGACGCCCTATATCGTGACGCTCGATTAGTTCGATATTCCCCTCTTCCTGGCCAGGGACGACATGACTTACAAGAATGGGACAACGAGCTGCCATTGCCTCATGAACGATAGCCCCTCCTGCTTTACCGATATAGAGATGGTGAGAACAGAGCAGCTCGGGAATCTTGTCCGTCCAGCCGACCAAGTGGGTTCGCACGCCGTCAATCACGCAGGACTTGGCGATGGCCTGATGCAACCCCTTGAGTCGTCCGGTAACAACCGTAATCTCGATCTGAGGTAGCTTCTGCAACTCCCTGATAACGGCTACTGTATGTCCGATGCGTGAAGAGGGAAGATAGAGAACCCTTCTTGCACCATGAATTACAGATTCCGACGGTTTCAACGAAGCGAGGCGGGGCGCAACTGGAAACCCGAGCACCTGCAGAGTCGCGGGATCTGCACCGCCCTGGCGGAGCACCTCGGCGGTTTCTTCGTCCGCCAGCAGGAAGTATTCGCTGCCGGCCCTGTACCAAGAGGTATTGATAGCCGTCGAGTCGGTAACCATCGTCAGAAGAGGGACGGCGGAGGCGGAGTGCCCCATTTTTCGCAACTCCCTGATCAGATACGAGTATAGGGGGTAAGTTGAGACGACGACATCCGGGTGAAACTCATCTACTGCACGACGCACCGCTTCACGGAGATTCCCCGCTAGGGGAAGGGTCGCTTCCAGCAGACCAGGTTTATCGAGAGCGGAGAAAATCGCATTCCAAATGAATGGGAACTTATTGATCGCTAGACCATATCCTGATTGCAGGACCTTGGTGAATCTCGGCAAGGTTTTCAGATAGACATCAACAACTCGGCACTCGGCATCGGATTGCTCTCCCAGAGCCTCTGCGATGCAGCGGGCGGCGGTATTATGTCCTTCGCCAAAACCTGCGGTGAGGAGCAGAATGCGGGGCATGTGAAAAGATGGACAAGAATAAGTCCTGAATATTGAAGGATCAGGAGGCTGGAAATAGAAGCCGTATGATAGTGGAGAGTTTTATTGCAGTGTCTGCCAACACAGAAAATCGGCAATTGATGGCTTTTTCGCAATAAATCAATTCGTCAGACCTACTTACTGGTTCTCATTTCTGAAAAGATAGTGTGACACGAGCCACTCCTCTCCGCCACGGTAGCCCCATAGTTCGGCACAGGACATGAAGAAGGTCCGCCAATAGGCGCGCCATTTACCAGCCTCGTTGCGACCATATGTCTTTTGGAGAATCGGCGTGATCACCTTCCGGTTGTAATCCATGGCCTGAAGCCATGCCTCGGATGTCCGTGCGTAATGGGTTCCATTGATCCGCCAAGTTTGCTCGATCTTGAGTGCATCCTGATAGTAGAGCAGCAAGTCGTTGGAAGGCATCGTTCCACCGGAAAAAAAATAACGTGTGATCCAGTCAGATGGGTCCTTTCCCTCAAAGTGGTAGGAATACTCTCGGTGGGTGAAGATATGAACGAAGAGCTTGCCATCCGACTTGAGCCATCCAGAGATGCGGCGCATAAGCTCGCGGTAGTTTTTCATGTGCTCGAACATCTCGACCGAGACAACCCGATCGTAGGTGCCAGGTTCGGGTGCCACGAAGGCATTCATGTCAGCCGTAATGATCCGAACATTGTATATCTCCCGGCGATGAGCTTCTGCCTCGATGTGGAGACGCTGAGTGTAAGAGTTGGAAACTGCAGTGACTAGGGCGTTCGGATAACGTTCCGCCATCCAGAGGGTAAGAGACCCCCACCCGCATCCGAGTTCCAGAATTTTCTGTCCGTCCTTAAGTTCCGCTCTCTTACAGGTGATCTCGAGCATTGCCTCCTCAGATTCCGCGAAGGTGGTGTTCCGAGAGGGCCAGTAGCCGCTGCTGTATTTGAGCCGAGGACCTAGAACCTGAAGAAAAAACTCAGTTGGCAACTGATAATGCTGTTCATTGGCATCGGTCGTGTTGATGGCAACGGGTAAAGCCTCCAACCCTGAACGAAACTCAGCGAATCGGCGGGCCCTCTCTTCCAGAGAGCCGCTAGCTTCCTCTCGAAGTTTTGCCGAGAGAAGATGGCGGATGCCGAGACGAACAAATGCATCTGGAATTAGGCCGCGTGCCAGAAGGGAGTCAATCGTGATCATAACGGGGATCTCTTTAAACTAGTGATGAAAAAATGAGCAAGCATCATGCCTTGGGAAACCAAGGCACAAAGGAGCTGGTGGTGCGCTGATACTCCCGATATGCACCACCGCGAGATCGTAGGGACTGCTGTTCGGCGAACGGAATTCCTGTCACTCGCAACAGGAAGAGGAGCATAACGGCAGGTGCTAAAACAGATGTCCATCCCCAGGGTGCAGGGAAGGCAAAAAGACAATAAGCCATCCAGACAAGCCACTCGAAAAAGTAATTCGGATGGCGCGAGAAGTGCCAGAGACCTGTTGAACAAACTTTGTCGTGATTGTCAGGATCGGCCTTGAATACCGCAAGTTGTCGGTCGGCGAGTGACTCTCCGCAGATCGCAAAGAGCCAGATGCCAAACCCCAAAAAATCAGATAACTCAAGATGGACACGCGTATCGAAGTTCGAAAACAGAACGGGGATGCTGAGTGTTGCAAGAAGAAGCGCTTGCGCTTGAAAGAACCAAAAAAAGAAAAAATGCTCGTGGCCAGCAACCGCTCGGCGCAGTTCTCGGTAGCGTCCATCCTCTTCAGGGTGATGCAGCATGACACGGCTCCAAAGATGAAATCCAAGCCGTATGCTCCAAACTGTAACCATAAAAGTGATGAGATTTTGGCGAAGGGGCTCACCATCCCCAAAGATACGGTAGAGGAGGGCTATCGGTGCAAATCCAAGGGCCCAAGCGACATCCACGAAACCTGCATTCCTAAACCGAATCGCAATCAACCAAACCACTATCATCAGGATGCTGGAAAGCCCCAATCCCGTGAGAAAAAGAATGCCGGGACTCATTATAAAGGACGCGAAGACATAGGTTCAGGAATAGGGCGCTCCCGATGATGACCGAGATCATAGGCCGTCGAATGGATGTCCAGATTGTCAGAACGTGTATAGACTGCCTGAGCAACTGAAATATGCCGGGTGCCAAACCCAGCCTCGCAGTAGCAGAGATAGTAGAGCCACTTGCGGATAAAAAACTGGTCATAACCTAGAGCTCGCACCTTCGGCAGCGCGGAGATGAAGGCCGAGCGCCATTCTTTGAGTGTTCGGGCGTAGAAAGGTGTCATATCCTCATAGTCTAGGAGGTTAAGGTCGCCAGTAGCGTTTAATGCCTCGGTGATCCGTCGCATCGACAATAGAAGAGAGCCGGGGAAAATGTGCTTCTGAATAAAGTCCACTCCGTCCCTCAGAATCGGATACTGATTATCAGGACATAGTATCATTTGCAGGCCGAGAAGGCCCCTGGGGGCCAGCAATTCGGAAACCTTTCCGAAGAAGGTTTCCACATAGCGATCGCCAACTGCCTCCAGCATCTCAATGGAGACAATCTTGTCGAAACGCCCCTCCAGATCACGGTAGTCGCAAAAGACAACATCGACGAGATGGGAAACCCCCGCCTCTTCGACCCGTGCGGCCGCTACACGGAACTGTTCCTCGCTGATCGTGGCAGCTGTCACTCGGCAGCCATAACTTTGTGCCGCATGGATGGCAAATCCACCCCAGCCGCAACCTATCTCAAGTACCATGTCATGAGGCCCAAGCTGGAGTTTTTGGCAGAGCTGGGCCCATTTCTTACGTTGAGCCTCTTCCAGACTCAAGTCAGGTGGATCGTAGTAGGCCGACGAATAAGTCATGGTTGGATCCAGCCAGAGCTTAAAGAAGTCGTTACCGAGATCGTAGTGTCTGCGGATATTGTCACGGCTTTTGCGAGGACTGTTGGCGCGCATCGCGTGTCCGATGCGGTTTATAATCCCCAGCAGGTCGAAGCTGCTGGAGTGACGAGATCCCGCAGTGCGAACGCCCGCCAAGGAATCTCCGTTCAAGATAAACCAAGCAAGCGTTCTGGTCAGGTCGTTAGATTCCCACTCACCGGCGAGATACGATTCCGCAAAGCCAATGGGTCCGAAGAGAACACAACGGCGGTAAAAATTTTCATCGCGGACGGTCAACTCAGCATGGAGTTCTTTCCCCAATCCGCCAAAGAGCCTCCGAGAGCCGCCGGGCATGATCAACCTGAGTTCCCCTCGCCGAGCACGGGAAAAAGCTTCAAGTACCAGTTTGCGGAAAAATTTATCTAGGATGAGCATTCACACGGGGACGGTAAAATTATTCTAGGGTGTAGGTTTTTTGCCAGTCAGTGTTCGGCATCAAGAAGTTCTGCTAAGGAGATGATCGGCTATTTGAGCAAGGCGCTTCGAGCCGGAGCCGAACGCACCCAAAGCTGCGTGTGCTTTTTGTGTTAGGAGAGAAGCTTCCCGGCGGGAAGCTTGGAGGCCGATCGCCGCCGGATAGGTAGCCTTGGCGGCGGCAAGGTCTTTACCCGCGCTTTTGCCGAGATGGGCACTTGAGCATGTGATGTCAAGAATGTCGTCGATAATCTGGAAGGCAAGGCCGAGAGATCGGCCAAAGTCCGTAAGTGCCTTGAGTTGTCGCGGGGAGGCATTAGCGGTCATGGCCCCGAGACGGAGCGAGAGCACAATCATAGCAGCCGTCTTGCGTTCATGTATGAATTTCACATCGGTGACAGAGGGCTTTTTACCCTCGGCTTCAAGGTCTGCCATCTGTCCGGCGATCAATTGCAAGCTCCCAGCGGCGTTCGCGGTTTCCAGAATCAGAGTCGAAAGCGGATAACGTTTGGAGGTGTTCATTGCAGCAAGCAGGCCAAATGCCTGAGTGAGGAGTGCATCTCCTGCAAGAACTGCGATTCCCTCTCCAAAAACTTTGTGTGAAGTGGGTCGACCTCTCCGGAGATCATCATTGTCCATGCAGGGAAGATCATCATGGATAAGAGAGTAGGTATGTATCAACTCCACCGCACATGCGGCGGGAAGGACATTAACAGGGTCTCGCGCCCCGCATGCTTCGGCCGCGGCCATCGTAAGGATCGGGCGCAGGCGTTTGCCTCCGGCGAGAAGGCTATAGCGCATCGCTTTGTGAATAGTGGCTGGTCGAGTGGTCGACACAGGAACTGATCGCTTGAGAGCCCTCTCAACGAGGGCACGACAGTTCTCCAGATATATTGAAAGGCCGTCCACAATCCGGAGGGCCTTTCGTGATGTCATGGCATGTTCGGGGAGTCCCCTTCTTGAGATGAACTTAAAGTGTCTTACAGAACTCCTCGAAACGGTCGAGTCCAGGCTTGATGACATCAAGGCCCGTTGCGTAACTCAAGCGGACCACACGGTCATCTCCAAAGGCAATGCCCGGGACGACTGCGACATTGGCCTTGCTGAGCAGGCGGTCGGCAAAGTTTGTGGAACTCATGCCGAGCTTGGAGATGTTGGCCAGCATGTAGAAGGCTCCTTTCGGTTTCACAGCGGAGACGTTGTGAATTGAAGAAAGGCGTTCGAACATGTATTCGCGGCGGATGTTGAACTCTTCCCTCATGTCAGCGACACACTGCTGGCTGCCTGTGAGAGCGGCGAGTGCACCCTTCTGGGCGAATGAACAAGGGCCGGACGTGCTATGGCTCTGCATTGAATCAATCGCCTTGGCGATCTTTTCGGGAGCGCCGAGGTAACCGAGGCGCCAACCGGTCATGGCGTAAGCCTTGCTAAAGCCGTTGACGGTGATCGTCAAGTCACGGGCCTCAGGAGTGAGTGAGGCGATTGAGACATGCTGGGCTCCATCGTAAGTGAGGCTCTCGTAAATCTCGTCGGATAGGATGGTTATCTCTTCATCGGCAGCGACTTCAACGAGGGCGCGGAGTTCCTCCTTGGTGTAGACAGATCCAGTCGGATTCCCGGGAGAGTTGATGATGACCATCTTTGTGCGGGGACTCATCGCCTCTTCGAACTGTTGTGGGGTCATTTTCCAGTCATTTTCCTGAGTGGTTTGGACGATTACCGGCTCCGCCCCGGCAAGGCGGACCATATCGGGATAACTGAGCCAGTAAGGAGCTGGGATGATGACTTCATCACCCTCTCCCACGACTGCAAGAACGGCGTTGAAACAGCTTTGCTTGGCGCCGTTGCTGACGATGATCTCGCTGGGCTTGTAATCCAAGTTGTTGTCCTGCTTGAACTTCTTACTGATAGCAGCGCGAAGTTCTGGCATTCCCGAACTCGGCGTGTATTTGGTGAAGCCGGCCTGAAGAGCTTCTATGGCCGCGGCCTTGATGTGTTCTGGCGTATCAAAGTCGGGCTCGCCAGCACCGAAACTGTAGATGTCAATGCCTTCGGCACGCAGGGCCTTGGCCTTGCTGTCGATTGCGAGGGTGAGGGAAGGGGTGAGTTCGCTGACGCGTTTTGCGAGATCCATGGGATGCTGGTTTGGTTGTTTGTCTTGGTGCTGTGGGTTTTGTGGCAATGATTGTTCTAGATTTCGGTCGCAATCTTCGTTTTAAAATCGTTCTCTTCAAGCCGGATGATCCGAGTCTCTCGGAGGAAATTTTCCACGGAATCGGAGGCGTGGGCGCCATTGATCATGATGGTGGTGCCGAATTCTCTGCGGATAGTGCCGTGGGGTGCCTGCGATGGATTGGTCGGTCCGAGAACCCTACGGATTTTATCGACTGCATCCGGTCCCTGATAGATAAGCGCGATACAGGGTTGGCTACCGGGCTCATTTTTTTCCCCAGCGGAGCACTCAGAAGGGCGTTTTCCCGCCATGAAGGCAACGATTGATTCCCATTGGGCACGGCCATCGGGTAGCTTCGCAACGAGGAAATCAAGAACGGGTCCGTAAAACTCCTCCCCCTGTGATACGGAGAGGTGAAACGGCTTGAACCCTACGAGGGCAAGGCCTGTGCTGGCAAAGAAATCAATGACCCCTCCGGGGCGGGTGTTCGGAAAAGCGAAATTGTCTGGTTTGATCAGAACCAAGGTCTTTTGAAGGGGGAGGTTCGCAGGAAAACTGGCCGAGGCATCAAGAACGCCACCCTCGGAATCCGAGGCGGCTGCCAGAAGGTTGAGGCCGACTGCGGCTTCGGATGCCGAGGCGGGAGCAATGACTCCTGGATCGAAATAAATGGTCTTGCCGGACTCTTCTACTAGGTCTCCGTAGGTATCGCGGATGGTAATGCCTCGTCCGCTCATGGAATCATCATCGCCGACGATCGCGGCGGTTACCGCAGCGGCATTTTCTCCCCTGAGTACGAGCACAAGTGCATGGGTGCCTTCAGGAAGATTCTTTATCCAAGAAGCTGTCCTAGCCTGGGTTGAAAGTGTGGCGGCAAGGGCTCCGAGAAGCTTTGCCGACGGTGCAAAGATACGGCCTGTGTAAAGTTCCAAGCCGCTGCGCGAGATGAGACGGGCAAGAATGCCTCCGGCACGACCCTTACTCAGGGCGGAGGGAGTGATCAATGCGTAGGTAAGCTGGGCAGCCATGAATGTGATTGGATTGCCGCCCAAGAGGGCGCGGCATAATGGCGGTCCAAGGCGGACGGAAAGGCTAAAAGGACGCTGCCCGTGAGTCAAAAGCTTTCTCTGGTGCTATTAGCAGAAACAAACCGGGAGGTTCGCTTGTTGCTGTGCGCGAAATGGCAGGAACGAGGTCAACCAGTTTTTGAAGCCTGATCAAACTGTGTGCGCCATGCTGCAAGCCGATCGGCAATACGAGCCTCAGCTCCCTGAAGTGTCGGATTATAATAAGTGCGGCCCTCGGGAAGATAGGACTGTGGAACATATCCACCCTCATAATCATGCGCATACTTATAGCCCCTGCCATGTCCTAGCGACTGTGCCCCTTTGTAGTGGGAATCACGTAGATGGTCGGGAACAGCTAGGGAGCGACCGCTGCCGATGTCATCCTGCGCCCTCTGGAGCGCGGCATAGGCGCTGTTGCTTTTTGGAGCGGTGGCGAGATAAACGGTTGCATGGGCGAGCGTGATCCGAGACTCGGGCAACCCTATAAACTCCACAGCCTGTTGGGCGGCAATTGCAAGCGGCAGGGCGAGCGGATCAGCCAAGCCAATGTCTTCACTTGCAAAAATCACTAAGCGGCGCGTGATAAAGCGCAGTTCCTCGCCGGCATGAAGCATCTTGGCGAGCCAGTAAAGGGCCGCATCAGGGTCGCTTCCCCGGAGGCTCTTAATGAAGGAACTGGCTGTATCGTAGTGGTCGTCCCCAGTCCCATCATAAACAACAACCTTCTTCTGGATGCTCTCCGAAGCAGTCTCCAAGGTGATGTGGATGCGACCGCTGTCATCGTATGGTGTAGTGCGTGCAGCGATCTCAAGTGCATTGAGGCACTTGCGGGCGTCGCCATCACAGACCGTGGCAAGATGCCTTGCCGCCGCTTCGTCCAGATCCACGGGTAACGATCCCAGTCCCTGTGCGGGGTCGACAACGGCGCGCCGCTGAAGGATAACCAAGTCCTCGACTGAGAGAGGAAGGAGTTGAAAAATTTGTGAACGCGAGATCAGGGGGCTATTGATCGAAAAGAATGGATTCTGCGTGGTTGCCCCAATCAACCTTACCGTTCCACGCTCGACATCAGGTAGGAGGGCATCCTGCTGCGCTTTGTTGAAGCGATGAATCTCATCAATGAATAGGATTGTCCGTCCTCCGCGCCGCGCCTCGATCGCAGCCGCCCCGACGGCCTTCCTGATATCGGCCACGGACCCCTCCACGCCGCTCAATTCGATAAAGCGGCTTTCTGTACGCTTGGCGATGATCTGCGCGAGGCTAGTCTTTCCCGTGCCTGGGGGACCGTAGAAGATCACCGATGAGAGTCGGTCGGCCTCGATGGCGCGGCGCAGGAGTTTACCCGGACCTAGGATATGCCCTTGGCCTACATAATCATCAAGCGACAGAGGCCTCATCCGCGTAGCAAGCGGTGCATCGTGAGGAAGGGAAGACGGCTGTCCGCTTCCAAGGCCTGCTTCAGTGCTAAAAAGATCCTCCATTGCTCCAGTATGGATAGGGTGCATTTCGCTGGCAAGGCAACCGCCTCCGTTTCATGATGATGTGGATGAAAACCATTCTTGCCGCGATTGATTTCAGTCCGATCTCCCATAAAGTTGTCATTGGGGCCGCTGGATTGGCCTCCCCGCTTGGGGCTAAACTGGTGCTACTGAATGTCTGGGAGCCCGTGGCAGCCTATGTCCCGGTGGGAGCTGCCATGGATGTCATCACTGCACCCGTGCCGGTAGAACCTCCGGATCTCAACGCGGTCAAGGAAAGCCTAGAAAAATTCGCCACCCCTCTGAGATCAAATGGACTCAGCGTGGAAACAGTGGTGACCGTGGCTCTCCCCGCCGCCGAGATCGTGGAACAGGCAAACAGACTCAACGCTTCCATGATTGTCCTTGGTTCCCATGGGCACGGGGCTCTGTTCCAACTATTCAGCGGCAGCGTCGTGACAGCCGTGCTTCACAAGGCACGGATCCCCGTCACCGTGATTCCCGTCCATGGGGACTAGTTGGAACGAATCAACACCTTCCCGGCAGCTGCAGGAATGCGTATACTTTTCACGAAGCTCCGGCACATCGGGGACAATCTGCTAATCACCCCGACCATCGTTGCCACAAAGCAAAAATTTCCCGACGCTGAGATCTGGATCGCAGTTCGCCGAGGAACAGAGGGAATCCTAGCCGGATGCCCCGAAATAGACCGGGTTGTGACAACGGCCCGCCCGGAAGAGGGCCGACGAACATGGAAAGATCTGCGCGGCGATTTCTCTACGACAGCAAAGGTTTCCATGACTCGCTTCGACTACGCTTTTGAGTTGGGTGACAACAACCGTGGAAGGGTTCTTGTGGCTGCAAGTCGGGCAAAAGAGAGATGCACGAACAGCTACGAACCTCCCGAGGGGGAGCCACTGTCCCCCTTTTGGAAGCAGTGCTTCAACCGACTTGTTACTACTGGGCATGGTCCGGTGCATCAGGTGATGCGCGATTACAACATGGTCCGCGAGGTTTTTTCCCTGCCGGAGGAAGCCCCATCA
>Ga0007854_10001913_pt1 | contig 13146 bp, 10 predicted proteins | sample CryBogCBH12Aug08_FD_60382 | JGI IMG/M metagenome (GOLD analysis project Ga0007854, IMG submission 60382) | Freshwater microbial communities from Crystal Bog, Wisconsin, USA - CBH12Aug08 | ecosystem: Environmental > Aquatic > Freshwater > Lake | place: Crystal Bog, Wisconsin, USA | collected...
AAAAAGGGTGCCCCGCCCCCCACCTCTCGATGAAAGAGGGGGCCATGAATCGTAGGGAATCCCCTCGGCTTTCTTGCGCTAATTAAGCTTTAACGCATCTGCTCTGCTTAATTCATTGCTCGCTCTCGGGGGAGAGCTTTGTAGGGTAGCTGAGTGCCTGATTTAGATGCGGCGTGAAAAGGGTTGGTTCCAGCAAGAAGGAATCGTGCCCCTTGTCGGAGTGAACCGTGATCCAGGTTACTGGGAGGTGTGCCTTTTTAAGGGCATGTACCAGTTTGGACTGCTCGGCGGGATAAAAGGCCGCATCCGAATCAATGCTGAAGACAAGGAACCGCTGTCCACAGCAGCGTGAAAAAAGCTCGCTTAAATGTTTGGCATCGCCTTCGGCTGCAAGGTCAAACCACTGCCAGGCGTCCAGAATCCGGAGGTAAGTGTTGGCATCGAAACGCCGTACGAATTTCAGTCCCTGGTGAAGCATATAGGATTCCACGGGACTGTTCATCGAATACCAGCCAAACGGGGATTTCTCGCTGAGCACTTCTTCCCTGGCCCTTTCCTGCAGGGCATCAAGAGAGATGAATGTCTTGTGGGCGATACGTCGTGCAAGGGCAAGTCCGGCATCTGGGACCTTTCTCCCGTAATAGTCGCCCTTGTTGAAATTTGGGTCGGCCTCAATAGCACTTATTTGTTCGAAATTAAGAATGCGCTGGAGGCTTGTCGTACCGAGTCCGGTTCCCATGGGAATGACAAGACCGACGCGCTCCGGATACCGCGTGGCCAAGTTCAGGGCAAGGAAGCCACCAATTGACGGTCCGAGCACTGCATGAAGCCGTCCGATTCCGAGATAATCGAGGAGACGTATCTGTGAATCAACGATATCGCACATCCGCAGAACGGGGAATGTCGGCCCCCAGATCTGGCCGGTCTCCGGATTGACGGAAGATGGTCCGGTCGACCCATAGCAGCCCCCAAGATAGTTGGCACAGACGACATAAAAATGTCGCGTGTCGAGAGCCTTACCCGGCCCGATGAAGGCATCCCACCATCCCTCGTGGAGTTCCTCTGTCCATCGCTCGCCGACTCCTGGGACCTTCGGATTGAATCCGGCTGCGTGCTGGCTGCCGGTCATCGCATGAAAGACGAGGATGGCGTTGGAGCGATCGGCATTCAGGGTGCCGTAGCTCTCGTAGGCAAGAACATATCGATCCAACTTGTCACCACAATGCAAGCGAAGAGGATTTGCCGAATCGTTGAATTCGAAAAACCGTGTGCTTGCCTCTTCAGTTTTGAGAATCATCGCCTGCGTTTGCAAAAACCCAGACGCCTTCCACGGCGGATTAGGCCGTGGCGGCCTTCAGTGCTTGATCAATGTCCGCCTTGATGTCCTCCACGTTTTCCAAGCCGATGGAGAGGCGAACATAGTCCGGGGTGACTCCTGTCTCTGCCTGCTCGTCTGGTGTGAGTTGCTGATGGGTTGTCGAGGCCGGGTGGATCACCAGGCTCTTGGCGTCTCCGATATTTGCAAGATGGGAAAGGAGTTTTGCCGAGTTGATGAATTTCTTTCCTGCCTCCAGTCCACCCTTGATGCCGAAGCCGACGATTCCACCAAATCCCTTCTTCAGGTACTTCGATGCCACCTTGTGGTTGGGGTGATCCTCGAGGCCAGGATAGTTGACCCAGGAGACAAGGGGATGCGTTTTCAGGAAACGGGCGATTTCCAAGGCGTTGATTGAATGCTGGCGGATTCTCAGTGGAAGGGTTTCCAGCCCCTGCAGGAACTGGAAGGCATTAAACGGGCTGAGTGCCGCGCCGATATCGCGGAGCAGGGTGACGCGCACCTTAACGATGAAGGCGATGTTGCCCAAACCGGGAACATTGCCAAGCGCATCCCAGTAGACAAGACCGTGATAGCTAGGATCAGGCTCGGTGAATTCAGGGAACTTGCCGTTGTTCCACTTGAACTTGCCGGAATCCACGATCACGCCGCCTATGGAGGTGCCATGACCGCCGATGTATTTTGTGGCCGAGGCGACTACGATATCAGCGCCATGGTCGATGGGCCTGAAGAGTCCCACACCCACCGTATTGTCAATTACCAGCGGGACGCCTGCCTCGCGTGCGATTTTTGAAAGCACCTCGAAATCGGGCACATCCAGCTTTGGATTGCCGATGGTTTCGGCGTAAATGGCTCGGGTCCTCGGAGTGATCGCCCTTCGAAATGCGTCCGGATCCTGTGAATCGACGAACTTCACCGTGCGTCCCAACTTGGGGAGCGTGTAGTGAAAAAGTTGATAAGTGCCTCCGTAGAGATTATTCGCCGCAACGATCTCATCTCCCACCTGTGAGACGGCAAGCAAAGCGAAAGTTGTCGCTGCCTGCCCGCTTGATACAGCCAGTGCTCCGGTTCCTCCTTCGATGGCAGCGATCCGCTGTTCGAAGACATCGTTGGTGGGGTTGGTTATTCGAGTATAGATGTTCCCGAATTCCCTTAGTCCGAAGAGACTGGCCGCATGGTCGGTGTCCCTAAAAACGAACGATGTTGTCTGATAGATCGGTACGGCTCGTGAACCGGTGGTGGGATCCGGCGTTTGTCCGGCATGCAAGGAGATGGTTTCTAGATGTTGAGTCGACATGTGAGCTGTGGGTGGAGGCTGAAGAGAATTAATTGGCAAGGCATCGTGCCCGGGGAAATGAATCCCCGGGAAACGATGTGGAGAGATCGGTTAAAACTCGTATTTGGCAGTAAAGCCCCAGACTCCATTGGCTTGGGCATTTACCACATTGCCGAAGTGCCCCCAGGCCGTGGCAATGGTCAGGTGCTTGTTGACAATCCAAGCCAGATCCACGGTTTCCCAGTTGTCGGATTTTCCAATCAGCGGGGATAGGGCCGTGGTATTGTAAGCGTTGGGTTGCTGTCTGAACTCGCCGGCAAGAATCAGCCAATTTGTGAGGAAGATTCCCGCATTGGCCTCAAAGAGAAGGTTGTATTTGCTTGAGAAGCCCAGAAGTCCGATCTCCTGGCCGCGTGTTTCTCTGCCTCCAACATCAATGAGCACAGGGTGGTTTGGAATGAATGTCAGAAGTTTTGTGGCGTAGAGGGTGAAGTCCACTCCCTGATTTCCGGAGATGCCTATGTGTGTCAGGGCTCCATGGAGGTCATTGTTGATCGTGCTGATCCCGCTGTTGACTTTGTAGTCGGTCCCGAAGGTGATGGCGGGAAGCCACTTTGTGCCGAAGTCGTTCTCCTTGATCAACTGGAGTCTCAAGTTGAAGTTGTTAAGAAAAACTGAATTGGGGATGGAGATTCCGGTGGCCGACTTTACCTGTCCTGGAAGGTTGCCAAGGTCAAACCAATCAAAGCCGTACCCTAGTTCTACCCTGCTCACGGGACTCCAGGTCAAGGTTGTGGGGGTAAGATACCTTCCGTTGCCCAAGCTTATGAAGCCTTGCCCGATGGCTGGGAGACCTACTGCTTGGCCGTCACGAGGTTGATTGACGAGGTAGGCTGATTTTGTCGTCAGTACGCCGCCTGTTCCCTCGATGTCATGGAGTGGGAGGGGGGCTGGTTTGTCGGCTGGAACCGCTGGGGTTACAACCGCCTTGTTGGTGGAGCCGGCGTCTGATCCTGCCAGAACGAGCTGCGATGTGAGCAGGGTCAGCGCCGAGAATACTGCCCGGAAGAACTTAAATGATTTCATGATGGTTTATTCATTGGTCCGATCTGCTGAGTAGACTGCTGGGATCGGTTTGTCGGTTTTGTGCGATGCCTCCACATGTGTGGTCGGAAAATTGCGATGGCGTTGTGTTGAGGCGGAGGGGTGAAACCGGGTTTTTGTGGATGTCTCAATTTCGACAACCTGCCCGTCGTGGATCTTTATGTAGATGCTGCCGTAGTCGGTGGTGCGTACTGCCTCCCTGATACGGTCAAGCCAGTAGGTAACAGGGGGCTCGTCGGTTTCCCTGTATGATGATGCGTTCATTCCCTTGAGGTAGGAGTAGGCAGTGCTGTTCCCGCGAGAAGGGAGATGCCAGAGGAAGGGAAGCGGAGCGGATTCATAGACGACAAGAAAGATCGTTATATATTATTTAAAAAATAGTAAATAGAAAAATTTGCGACCTAGTAAAAGCTACTGAAGGGGCTATAAATATCCAACGTTGATCATCTTTATTAACGACAATACTTATCGTGATAATATTCAATAAGACAGTGACAATAACCCATAATACAGACCTTTGCCTTCGCTAACGTTCCGGCAGGGTCGCGCGGACTCTCCTTCTCTTTTGCCTTTCTCCAGTCAAATTGCCGTCACTCCCCCTGACATCTAAAAAAAGGGGTTGAGCAACCCCTTTTTCCGCCCGTCTGTAAAAGACGGACTCGCATCACCCTCTCGGGTGCGCTGCCTCCATAAGGCCACCTGCATGGCGTAGTGGGGACATTCGTTTGTGATGTCGATACATCAACGGTCACCGTAGACTCGGAAGCCGTCGACGATGCAGGGAGTTCCGTCGGGAGCTCGGTTGACGATGCGCACGGTATGGTGCCCTTTGGCGAGAGCGAGATTCCTATAGAAAGGGACTTGGTAGAGGCGGGGCATCGGATTCTGGTGAAGGTTGAAGCGGCCCTGCGTCTTTCCGTCGAGCAGAACCTCGACCTCACCCATATCGCGAAACTTCTCGGAGAGAATCTCTATGCCCTCACCGTCGAAGACGAATTCGCACCAGACGCCGGGAACCCTAGTCACGTGAGCATCGTCCCGCAGGTCGCCCACGCCGCGACCGGTCTCCTGCTTCCATCCATCAGAATAGGTGGCGGTGTCGTCATTGACGGTTTCCCGGAGGGGTGGAAGGGGGCTGGTGTAGAAGGTGACGGGGCAAATGTTGTTTTTGTAGAGGCTATCTGGCTTGTCCTCCCAAGTCTGGCCAGAGAAAAGAAGTGGCACGGTGACACTGCCGTCGGGATTTTCTTGGATGAACTTCGGACTAAGCGAGGGGCCGTACCAGCGGTGGATACGCTTGGAACCCGGTTCCCCGATGAATTCCATCGCCGACTTTCCGCCGATGCGAGTCCATGGCCCCCATGGATGGGCTGCTTGGTAGAAGTCAAATGTCACGTCCTCGGGGTAATGCCATTTGGTCGTGGTGCCGGGGTCGAACCAAGTGACGGCTACATAGCGCCTAAGACTTGGGAGCCAGACGGGACTGCCGACGGTACATTTCATCTCCCCGTTGGGAAATCCTGGAATCGGTCTGGCCTTGCCCAGATCATGCGTCCAGCTTCCGTCGGAAAAGTATTCCCAGTCGGCGGCATTGAGATCTCCGATTTTTTCGCGAGGCACCCTGCCCAGTCGGAACGAGGAACCGCAATTCCAGTAGCCGTCGTTGGAAATCGCATAGACGAACTTGTCCTGATCATCCTGTTTCGTTGTTCCTCCATTTCGGCCGAACTTGAAGAAAAAGGCCGTGCTGAACCTCTTATCCGTCCACATGGGATGAAGAGCGTTCTCCCTCATGGAGCGCGACCAGGTAAGCCCCTTGTCCGTGGATTTGATGAGGCTCATATTATTGACGGTTTGACGGATCTTCGGATCCAAAGAATCGCCACCGTAGGCGTTTTGATTTCCATACCAGTTCTCCGCCACAAACGCGTAAATCACTCCGTCAATACAATCGGCTCCGGTGACCTTCCAGTTTGGAGCTCGGGGAATAAAAAACTTTTTGAAATCACGATCGATCATTTTACCTAAATGGTTCTCAAGGTAAGCGCCGTTTCCTCCATACTCGTCCATCGAATTTACCAATGATCCGACCAAGGCATTCCATGCGTTTCCCGTCAGGCGATTGAAATTCAAGTTCCGGGAGTTTTTTCCATATCCCCTGCCGTCGCAACCGAAAGTGTAAAGGTTGTCGTCATCCGCCCAGATGTAATCCCACGTATCCCCACAGGACATTGAATCGTGATGGATGCGGGCGACATCCACCAAAACATTGCTAATCAATTTTGGGGGCTCCTCAGTCGCTTCGGTTCGCGACGGACAAACAAGATTCAATAATGAGGAAGCTACAAGCCACGATGCAATCATGGGAAGGGACTTATTGATGCTCATGGAGTATAAAGCATGCCCTTCTATCCTCAGATGACTTCCATCGCAATCCTTGTGATATGAAACCATTTTCACTCTGGGAGCCTATTTCAGAATTCCCGCATCGAGAGGCTACTGCCCGGAAGATCAGCTCAGTATGATGCCATGTTCATACCGCCTCCACGTCCTCCAGCCAAGAAGACCTCCGACCTAATCAGCGACGTTACTGGGCGCCGGAGCCCAAGGCCGTGGATAACACGGTACTTTTCAGAACCTGAGCCATCCTATCGGGGAGAGGTTACTGTCAATGGCCCTTCAGGTATTTAGAGCAAAAGGCGAAGACCGCCCCGTCGATTTCCGCATTACTCGGATCGATGATTGTGCCGGGACAGGGTTTAAAGCCGTGGCCAGCATTTTTAACGATGATGAGTTGATGTGGCACGCCGACCTTGGTTAGCGCGGCATCAAGTGCAATGGATTGTAACACCGGAACAGTCATGTCGGAATCACCATGGACCAGAAGCATGGGAGGATCGCTGGCTTTGACGTAAAAGAGCGGGCTTGCACTTTTCCAAAGAGGTGGATTTTGTGCGTAGGGCACGCCGAGAAGTGTTTCAAGCACCATGACAGACCTTGTGGGATTGGGGTTGGTGCTGCCGGTAAAATCAGTTCGCCCATAGAAATCAACGACTGCTTGGACGGCACTGCTGACTCCGGGAAAACCACCCTCACCTTCGTATTCCCTCATGTCGGCCATGGTGCCAAGACAAGCGACAAGATGACCGCCCGCGCTCCCTCCCCAAGCCCCGATGTGATTGGGATCGACATGATATTGGTCGGCATTGGCGCGGAGCCAGCGGACTCCAAGCTTGCAATCTTGTATTTGGGCGGGCCACTTGGCTTCCTTGCTCAGGCGGTATTCGATGGATGCGGCAAAGAAGCCTTCTCTGGCAAGCTTCAGTATGGGCGACTGTTTATGACTGCCAGCCCACCATCCCCCTCCATGAATATAAATCACGGCTGGAAGCAGGCCATCCACCTTGGTGGGATAAGCGATTTCGGCGTGCAGATCTCGGTCGCCGCCCTTTCCAATAACCACGTCATGCAGGACGCTGATTCCTGCTGGTGGGGGCGCATCAGGCAACGCAGCGTTCTTGGTGGGAGATAGTGTCGTCGGCGTTACGAGGGAATTATTTGACTGGGCCAATGCCAATAGTGGTGACAGCAGCAGGGAGGCAAGGAGGGGGAGTTTCATGGGTTAGAGATCGTTGATCCTGTCATCGACCTCTGCTTACAGACAAGTAGACTTCCAATCTAATCAGCAACGTACTGACGCCGGAACCAAAGATCGTGGATAAGACGATCCTTTTCAGAACCTAGCCCCAGTGTCTCCACTAGGAGACATCCGGTGGACTTGTTGGAGGATCAAAGTTTGATGCCAATTCCCGCATAGACCCCATACATGGCGGTCTTGAAGAGGGCCCCGCTGTTGTTGGAATAGTCCGTGTAGAAATACCGGTATCCGAGTTCGCCGTAAACCTGGCGGGTGAAGTTGACCCCAACGGAGGCAGCGACATTCCAAGTGATCTGGGAACCGACCCCGAAGCCACCAACGTCAGCTGAGGAGGCAAGGAAAAGAACCCTCGTGAGGTTGATCTGCCCCCTCATGCCCACCAACGGGTCGACCCATGACAGGGAGTTTGAGGCCGAGGTGGGAAGTCCGCTTTCGATCTTCTGGGCGAGTGCGTTGGCAAGATTTTGTTCAGCTTGGTTAAGTTGGTTGCGGATGTCAGGGGTAAGTGCGTTTTTGGCAGCCGCCAGCCGCGCCTGCGCCGCTGCTGCCGCAAGCTGCTGGATCTGATCTCCCACTTGGCTCAGGGCATCACGGATAACCTTGCCTTCCACGTATCTGCCAAAGTCATCAGAGCTCGCCTCCAGACCTCGGCGGATCACTGCGGTGTCAAGCAGATGACTCTGCACATCCGGAGACTGTAGCGACGGATTCTGAACGGCTTGCAGCAGTGCAGTTTGGCCGAGACTCTGCTGGACGGCCGCGGAGACGGCCTGCTGGGTTGCGGCAACTTGGCTTGCAATAGAGGCATCGGCAGTTGTGGCAATTTGCTGTGCGATCCGCGAAACCGCCTCGTCGCTGACATCCTGTATGGAGGTGGAGTTGACGCTCGTGTTGATGCCAAGGCCCAGATAATTATAGCGGGCTCCCGCATAGACATCAAAAAACCCGCGACGATCATCGATGATTCTGTAGGTGAGCGCGAGGGAAGCCAATCCCTCTTTGGTGACGACCGTTGCGCTGTTGAAGAGCGGTCCCGGCGGGTTGCCGGAATCCGAAAGTTGCGCAAAGAAACCTTCGCCCAGAAGCCCCCATCTCCCCTTACGCAGCTCCACCTTGCCCATGATAAAGGTGTCGAGATGACTCAGTGCCTTTTGCAGGTCGCTGAGGTTGACCTTCTTTTGAATATCCACTGGAGGCAGACCCTTTGCACTGGCGGTGCCAGAGATGGTGGGCAGACAGAGTTCAGGTTCAATGATCACGCACCAATCGTTGGGATCCCTGCCGGGAATGACCTGATAGGGATCCTTGGGATGGACGATCTCCTGACCGAGGGATTCGATGGACTGCTCAAAGGAGAAGTGATGCTGAGGGCTGGCTGCAGGAACCGAGGAGTCGAAGGAAACTGTGGAGTTGGTTCCATCGCCGGCCCGGATCTCCGATATGGAAGCAACTGACAGGGTGATGATCACCGAGCGCGCCAGCCGGGGAAGGTGTTTCCGGAGGTGGTTGTATCTCATGCTTGGGCTCGGTTGTCAGGAGACGAAGATTTGATCGTATGGCAAACCACGGACCACCTCATGTTGGAGACAGCCCGTGTTTTCCACTGTCGATTCAACTGAACACTCGGAACAAATCTCTGTATCAGAATGGAGGTGGAGTAATTGGTTATGGCTTGTAGTTGGAGTAGCCTGGTCCTGTTATGTCGTACACGTTGAATAGGTTGTCGGGCATGATTCTGGCAGTGCCGTTTGCAGGAATAAGGACCAGATTCTTGTCGAGCACCTTGTCCCGGAACTTCCACCCCGTAGGGAGTGTCAGTCGTTTCCCCAACGTGGCTAAGGCTTTCTTATAGCTCATGCTTGGTTTGAGTCCTTCATTAAAGCCCTTCATGACCCATGTATTGCCATCCGCGTCATCAATCAGATGAGCGATCGTGCCTTTGTTGTATCCGAACTGAGTATGCCGTTGAACCGTAGTGGGGTGATAAGACATCTTGCTCTCATTTTTGAGATTCATTCCTTTGAGGCTCAGCTCAGCAACCCAGCAAGCCTTCAACCCGCTGAAATCCCGCTCTGCTCCGACCGGGACTTCAATCCAGTCGAGTTGCCAGCGCTTGGGTCCATTAAGTTTGGTGCCGAGAACATGATATTCATTTTTAATCTGCTTAGGATCGAAAGCCTCCGCAAGGGCTTGGGGGGCGGAATCCCTGTTGGAATCAGTGCAACCGTTCAGGAGAAGCGTATTGTAGACGTTGGCCTTCAAGTTGCCCGTGAGAGCGTTGCCTCCGACTAGGAAGACCTCGGCATAACGCGAGGAGTTCTGGTTCTTAAGGTGTGCGATTTTGGCGTTCTCGTTGTCCTTGGGAAGGCTGGAGCATCCCGTCAGGAACGCAATGAGGGCGAAGCGTAGGAGCACCATGTAGGGTCTTGCCGTTGTGCTGATGGTTTTCATTTATGGGCTGTTTTTGGGTTTGGGTTGTTTGGAGAGTTTCAGTTTAGGTCGCATCAGAGCCTGCAAGCTAATGAGCTGTCTTGATTGCAGGGGGTTTCCAACTGCCGTCGAGAATGGTGGGTGGCGTATCCTTTGGCCAATACAGGCGTAGCATCGGTACAAACTTACCCTTGGGAGCCGGCAGCCAGTTGGCTTCCTTATTAGGACCGGGTGACTCAGCCTGAAGATACAAATCCACCGAGCCGTCCGGATTGGTCACGAATGTGTTGCGCTGGCTCAGGTTGTAGCGGTTGATCGGATTAGGCACGAAGAAGAACTGCGGATCATACATCGTCAGAGACCAGAAGGCCTTGACCGGCGGCATCTGCCCCTTGTCGAAGTGCATGATGTATTTGTGTGAGGCCCCGTCGTAGTTGTCACCGTGCGCGTCTTTTTCCGAGAACGGATAGACAGCGTCCTGTGGATAGTTAAGGCCGGGACCGATCAGCGTAACCAATGCCCGCTGCTTGTAGTCGGTCCCGTAGCTGCCGGCATTGCTCGTCCAGTAGAGCCAGCCGTTGACCGGTTTCTTCGCCTTCATCGTTTCGACCATGCTGAGCAGACCGATCTTGGGGTCAAGTCGGCTGCCAAGTACGGGCAGTTTGCTGCGGTCGAGTTCTCTTCCAGAAACAATGCCGATCTTCGCCATCCGCGCAACGAGGGGGGCGTCTTCCGGCTTTGGCGGGTTGGTTTTGAGTAGGATGGCGAGGCGGCTAAAGAATTTCTCCCTGGACATGGAGTCAACCTGTTTGCGAACCGCGGTCTTCATGTCGAACTTTTCGTCTGCGACACCAAGGGGCGGAGTATAGGGTTTGCCGTAGGCGCTCAGTGGAACGGATGCAAACTGATCCTGCAAAGCATGGACGGCCTCGTAATCCTTGGGCGTACCGGTGCAGTAGATGCGCCCGAGAATCCAGACAAGGGCGGTTGGGGACTTGACCCGCGTCACACCCTTGGGCAGTACACCCGACCAACTCGGTCCCGTGATTGCATACTTTTGCGCCTTGCTGCCTGTTGTGCGTGGACCGGCGACGAAGAACACCTCATTGTATCCGCTCACCATCGGCATGATGAAGTAGCGGTTTCCCATGTCCGGAATACTGAAAACCCAAGGCTCGGCGGAGACATCCAGCCAGTCCATGGTATAGAGTGTGTCCGCATTCGGGGCGGCCGCACCGTGATTGTCCACGGCGGGGTAGCTCCGCAGCTTGATGAGCTGTCCCATGGGGGCGTGGGCGCTGTCCGGCTTGCGAACGTTGGTTTCTTGGAGGCGCGTCAGATCCATCGTGACCAAGGGGTAACCGTAGAGATACGCATCTCTGGTGATTTTCTGCTTTGAATCAGTGCAAAACGGCAGGTGAGCGCAGCCGGAGCAAAAAAGCACCAATCCACTGATAACTCCATGCAGGCGGGCTGCGTGCCTTCTGCATCGACCCTGCAAGGGAGTGTGGTTAGGGGACAAGTATTAGTTATTAAGGAGCCTTGCAGGATAGGAGTCAAGGGATTGACTATATCGTCCTTGAACTGCCTCATCGGTAGTCTTTCAGAACTCCCCTGACATCTAAAAATGTGGTTGAGTAACCTCTATTCCGCCCGTCTGTAACGGACGGACTCTCATCACCCCCTGACGCCAGAAACCCCGCCTCCCCCAAACCATTAAGGGAAAGCGGGGCTGGGAAACCAGATCCCTAGAACGAGTCGCCGGGAGCTGGCTTATTTTATTTTCAATGCCGTTTGGATCTCCTCGATCGCAGCCTTTAGGTGCTTGCCACCCTTCACTTGCTGGAGTTTTGCCAGTGCATCCTGAAGCTTGGCATCCGAATCTGCATGGGACTCCATATGTTTCTTCTCTCCGTGTACCTTTGCGGCTTTCGGGAGATCAATCCCTTGTTTCTTGGCGAATTTATGGAGTGCTTTCGCCGCCTTTGCGCGGTGGCCGTCATAATCATGGTCAGCAGTAGTCAGGTCGGTGTAGGCGGCCTGAATCAGCGTGGCATTCTCAGGTGATTCCGTGCTCGCGGTTTGGGCTTTCAGTGAGGGCATCATTGCCAATGAGGCCAGAAGCGCCATGGACAAGATCGTGGTGGGGATGATTCTTTTCATTGTGTGTTTTGTTTTGGAGTGATGTTCCGGTGGATTTTCGGAACACCTGTAATAACACCGGACAATCCTTTTGGTTGCAGCGTCAGCTACATGCCCGAGAATCGTGCGACCGATCCGGCATGCAGGACCAGAGCTCCAACCTCCGACCCATTGGACTTGTTTAAGGTGACCCAACCACCACGCGCCGAATAGCCTTCAAATAAGCCCCTGCTGGATCGTCTTTGCATGGAACCAGCCAACCTCCTTCACCAATCTCATTCCACGCGTAGCACAGAGCGAGCCGATCTTTAGTTACCTGAGTAGGGTTTGCATCCATCCAACTGGCCAAACGTTCCAGCAAGTTGCCGAATGCCTCCGGTGTTCTTTGCGTAAAATACCATGAGACATCTACTCCATGTTCACCGTAGCCGCCAACACCTTCCCATGGACGTCTATCCCATCCCGCAGTCACCAACGGAATAATCGGTTGCCCCGGCGTCCCACCGTTCCATGCATTCACATTCGCCTCAACCACCTCCTGATACGAGTGTTCCTCGGACTTATGAAGCTTCCATGAGTTCGGTGGTGTTACATTATAACGAGTTCGTAACGAATAGCCGTCCTCTGGCTTGCAACTGCCGCAACCCGCAACGGTGACACCGGAAAATCCCGCCGCTTGAGCTGCCTTCTGAAGATAGGCTATCTCCTCGGCGTTGATGTCTTTTGGTTTATAGATCAACAACAGCGGTTTGCCGTCCACCCGTAAGTAAGATGGATGCTTGAAGATGGTCACCCAATAATCGGTTGCCTGCTTCCAAGCCTCGGGGCCTTCAATCGCATCCCCCCGTTCATTGACCACCAGCAGACAGAATTCCATCCGCTTGTTGTTCGGGGCTTGCATGAACTGGAGAAACGGTTGATTCAGCGCATCACGACCAGGTTCGACGGCGTTGAGTTTGAACGGTTCACCACTTTTGTGCGTCCAGTACCAGTCGAACGCAAAAAACGCCACGCCGTTATCTGCTGCCAGATTGATCTGACGCTCCATTACTCCCGGCAAATCTTCGCGCCAACCCCATGCCGGGGTTCGCCCGGCAAACTCGGTGAGCAGCTTTTGGCTGATATGTGAAGGCATACCCTTGGCCCATGCGTGTTCTGGCTGGCCATCGTCTTGACGGCATTTGCCACCCCAGCCTGCGA
>Ga0007854_10001916_pt1 | contig 13138 bp, 8 predicted proteins | sample CryBogCBH12Aug08_FD_60382 | JGI IMG/M metagenome (GOLD analysis project Ga0007854, IMG submission 60382) | Freshwater microbial communities from Crystal Bog, Wisconsin, USA - CBH12Aug08 | ecosystem: Environmental > Aquatic > Freshwater > Lake | place: Crystal Bog, Wisconsin, USA | collected...
CATTCCGCCAGATACAGCGGAATCACCACGCCAATCAACCCGGCACTGATGCCCTGCAACAGGCGACCATAAATCAGGAAATCGTAACTTTGGGCCAAGGCAATCATGGGAATGCTGATCACAAACAAAAGTCCACTGAGGATCATCATTTTTTTGCGCCCGAACAAATCCGATAGGAGGCCTGCAAATAAGGTGGAAATGAGTGTGCCCAATGCGACCGCCGCCACGATGAATGACAATTGCGACGGTTTTAACTCATGGCCCCCGTCCTTGAACGTCGCCTCCATGTATGGCAACGCCCCCGAGATGATCCCCACATCCACCCCGTAAAGCAGCCCGCCCAGCCCGGCGACCAGCAGGAGCAGGCGGTTATACGCGGAGAGCGACAGGAGCCGTTGGCCGGCGGAGTTAGCAGTTGCGTTCATATCAAGTCAGTGGGTCCGATGCGTTTGTTGGTTGGATTGGTGAAACCGCCGTCGTCAGCGGCCAAACCGCGCCCGCAGAGTAAACCAGACCCCGCGGCAGGAACAGAGGCACGTTCATGCTTCCGCATCCCGCCGCCAAGGTAGGTTTATCACCAGCCAAAGGCAAGCGCGAGTTTTCGCCCCGCCGAACCCGCGATAGACAAATATCCCACTCCTACCTATCCTTACCGCGCAACGATATGACCGCTCTCAGCATTCCTTCCGCCATGCTCCGCCCTGTTCTCGTCCGGGTCGTTCTCCTGCTTGGCCTCGCGTTCCTCCTGCTGCCTGCTGTCGCGGCCCCGGTCGAACCGGTCCCGCCGCTGATTCCCGCCCCGCAAGACGCCGCCTGGACCGCCGGCAACTTCGACGCCACCCAATACCGCCTCTCCGCGCCCCCCGCCGCCGCCACCGCCACTGCCGCCCTGCAGGAAATCCTCGGTCCGCCAACCCCCGGTCCCCACCTTATCCAATTCCAATCCGCCGACACCAATCTCCCCCCCGAATCCTACACCCTCGACATTGCCTCCGACCGCATCACCATCACCGCGCCGCAACCCGCCGGCTTCTTCTACGCCGTCCAAACCCTCCGCCAACTCCTGCCGCCCGGCCATTCCACCCGCCTCGTCCCCGCCGGCCATATCCACGACTGGCCCGCGTTCTCCCTGCGCGGCTTCATGCACGACACCGGCCGCAACTTTCAGACCCTCGACTCCCTCAAACAACAACTCGAAATTTTCGCCCATTATAAAATCAACGTCTTCCACTGGCATCTCACCGACAACCCCGCCTGGCGCATCGAATCCCACGCCTTCCCCCAGCTCAACGATCCGAAATTTCAAACCCGCGACCCCGGCGGCATCTACACCTACGCCCAAATCCGCGACCTCATCGCCTTCGCCCGCGCCCGCCACATCATCGTCCTCCCCGAACTCGACATGCCCGGCCACAGCGCCTGTTTCCAGCATGCCCTCGGTTACTCCATGGGGTCCCCGCAAGGCATGGACGCCCTCGAAAAAATCATCGACGAATTCTGCGACGAAATCCCCGCCGCCGACCGTCCCTACCTGCACCTCGGCTCCGACGAGGTGCACATCAAAAACCCGACCCAATTCATGACCCGGATGCTGCAGGCCGTCCGCCGCCACGGCTCCCAACCCGTCATCTGGAACCCCGGCCTCAAAGCCGACGACCAGACCGTTGTCCAACTGTGGCGCGAAGGTCCCGCCGCCGCCGCCGCCATTCCCCACAACATTCCCTACCTCGATTCCGGTGCCGGCTATCTCAACAACTACGACCCGCTCCTGCTCGTTCAACGCTACTTTTTCCATCAACCCTGCTTCCTCCCCCAAGGCAACCACCAAGCCTTGGGCGGCATCCTCTGCTGCTGGCCCGATGTCCGCGTCGCCGACAAAGTAAACATCTTGCGCCAAAACACCGTCTGGCCCGGCCTCCTCACCTTCGCCGAATCCTTCTGGCACGGCCAAGCACAAGACCAACCCCAATACCTCTCCGTCCTCCCCCCCGTTGCGAGCGAACCGCTGATCCGCTACCGCGAATTCGAAGACCGCCTCGCTTACCACCGCGACACCTTCTTTGCCGGCCAACCTTTCCCCTTCGTCAAATCCGCCCGCATTCCCTGGCGTATCATCGGACCCTTCCTGCGCGCCACCAACCAACCCGGCGATTTCCCTTTCCCGCCCGAGCAAGCAATCGCTGATCACTACCCCAGTGCCCGCGGGACCAACGCCCTGAGCTGGCACGAAGTGAACGGCGGCACCATTCTCCTCTCCGACCATCTGAAACAATCCGCCACCGGCACCGCCTATGCCCTCACTTGGATTCACACCGATACCCCGCGGACCATCCACGCCTGGTTCGGATTCGAAGCGCCCCACCGCTCCAACCGCCAATGTGGCGGCATCCCCCTCGCCGGCCAATGGGACTCCTTCGGCGGCACCCTGTTGGTGAACCAAACTCCGGTCCCCGGGCCCGTCTGGCAGCAACCCGGACAAAACCGTCATCTCCAAGCCACTTGGTTCACCCCCGCCAACGAAGTGCCCTACACCGACGAAGAATTCTATTGGACCCGTCCCCCCGCCGAAGTTCCTCTTCGTGCCGGTTGGAACCAGATCCTCATCCGCGTCCCCTGCGGCTATGCCGGCCAGAGCTGGACCTTCACCTTCGTTCCCGTGAAACCCGCCCCGAACGCCCAGCGCTGGATTGAAGACGAATCCCTCGAGTTTTCCCTGAACCCGCCCTTGGCGCCATAAAGCGCGCCAGGGAAAAAGTTCAGAGGGGGATCTGCGAACCGAAACGAAAAAAAGTGGTGGCAGGACCCGGAATTGAACCGGGGACACAAGGATTTTCAGTCCTCTGCTCTACCAACTGAGCTATCCTGCCATCGAGGTCGGATATTCAACTACATTCGCCCGCCTGGCACAAGTAAATTTTCTGCCATACCGAATTTCAACCACGGCGCCGTACCGTCGACTCTCATCCCGACTCTCCCGCTCCAAACTCACTGCTTCGGAATCACCCCAGACCGGTGCCCATCTATTCGCCCGCCTTGTGGATCGGGTAATTCCGCCCCGGACGCACCACCTGGTTTGTGCAATTCACACTCACTTGCACGCCGTCGTCCAGCCAGCGGACATCCGCCACTTCCGGTATTCCCTTGTCAAAATGGCCGTCCACCGCTGGCGAGGCCACCCGCACGCCGTTCACTGTCGGGTGTTCAAACCGCACCCGGAAAGTCGGGATGCTCTCGATGGGGATGCGCCCTCCGTAAATCTCCACAAAACTCGCGATCCGGTTTGTCAGCACCAAATTTTCCCCCTTGAACCACATCGCCCCGATGAACGCGTTCTCATTCCGCTCCTGCGAAGACACAAACCCGCCCACCCAGTACCCGGTGTCTCCATGCACCACCCCGCGGTCCATTTTCACAATCCGGTAGGTGTAATGTCCCTTCGTCCACGCATATTTCGCGCGCACACTGATGAAATCGCCCTCGCTGCCCGCGCTTTGGTAATACCCTCCCGGTGCCGCCGGGCGGACGGCCGCCGGATCCCGCTCATCCCAGCGCGAGAAAATGATGCCCCGTCCGATGCCTTTCCCTTCCGGCTCGGTTTTGGAATGGCCGTCGGAATGCGTTTGCAGTCCCCCGTAAAATCCCTGACCGCTCAACTTGCCCAGTCCGATCGGCGAAAGGTACAGGTTGATGTTCTCCGGAATTTCATCCTGGATGTCCACATCGATGCTGTAACTCTCAAACGCCGCGTTGGTCCCCAGCTTCCACCACAGGTCCACCACATGCCACGGCATCGGCTTGATCGTGTCCGGCGGCAGCGCCGCGTTGGCGGCACGCATCTTCGCGCGGTTCTCCTCCAGCGTTTCCGCGTGGGCGACGACCACCGGCGTCAGCGCGACGATGAGCGGGAGGAGGAACGGCAATTGCCGCCGGAAGCCCCGCCGAAACCAACGATCCTGTGAAGATAAATTCATTCGGGCGAAAATAACTGGCCGCCTCGGTATGGACCATACCACATTAGGGGTAAACGTGAATGGGAACACCTAACTTCGTACCTGCCCGTTCCCCAACCCCAGCCATTTATACGTTGTCAGCTCTTCAAGGCCCATCGGTCCGCGGGCGCCGATCTTGTCTGTGCTGATGCCGATCTCGGCCCCCATCCCAAACTCGCCGCCGTCAGTGAAGCGCGTGCTCGCATTCCAATAAACCGCCGCAGAATCGACTTCGCCCAGAAACCGCCGGGCGCGCGCTTCATCCGCCGTGACGATTGTGTCCGAGTGCGCCGAGCCGTAGTGGTTGATGTGTTCGATGGCCGCCGCCACGCCGTCCACGAGCCGCACGTTGAGAATGTAGTCGTTGTATTCGGTGAAATAGTCCTGCTCCACCGCCGGCTTCAATTTGGCGTGCTTGAAGCCCGCCGCCACGGGCCGGAGCCATTCCAGCGCGGTCGGGTCCGCCCGCAGTTCGACTTGTTTCTCCCAGAGCCGGGCCCCGACGGCGGCAAGGAATGGTGCGGCAATCGCGCGGTCCACGAGCAGGGTTTCCGCCGCGTTGCACACCCCGGGACGCTGCACCTTGGCGTTGAGCACGATGTCCCCGGCCATCTTTAAATCAGCCGCCGCATCCACATACACATGGCAAACCCCCTTGTAATGTTTGATCACCGGCACTTTGGAACATTCGGTGACCGCGCGGATAAGACTCTCGCCGCCGCGCGGCATGCAGAGATCGACGTATTGGGTGAGCCCGAGCAGCACGGGAATGGCTTCGCGGTCCGGCGTCGGCACCACCTGGATCGCGTGGGCGGGGAAAGCGGCAACGGCGCGCTGGCCGGCCTCGATCATCGTTTCTGCAATCAGTTGGTTGGAATTCAGCGCTTCCTTGCCGCCCCGGAGAATCGTGGCGTTGCCCGATTTGAAACAGAGCGACGCCGCGTCCGCCGTGACGTTGGGTCGCGATTCATAGATGATCACGACCACTCCGATGGGCGTGGAGATTTTCTGGAGCCGGAGACCGTTGGGCCGCGTGCGGTCATCGAGAATCCGCCCGACCGGGTCGGGCAGGGCGGCGACTTCCCGGAGACCTTGGGCCATGGCGGCGATGCGTTTGTCATCGAGGCGCAGCCGGTCCATCATTGCCGCGGAGAGCCCGATTTGGGCGCCAAATTCCAAGTCATGCGCATTGGCGGCTTTGAGGGCCGGGGCCTGGGCCATCAGCGCGTCCGCCATGGCGAGCAGACAGGCGTTTTTCTCGGCCGTGGTGAGCCGGGCGAGTTCGCGCGAAGCCGACCGGGCCTGACGGGCCAGAACGGTCATCTGCTCTTGAAGAACGTGGTTCATCTTGGGGGAATCAGGCTAGCGTAACGGGGCGAAATGTCAAAAATTCACAATGGTTTGGCCGCGCGCAAATCACATATTGTGCATTGTGAATCTCCTGCCGACCAATGGGTTAATCCAATTTAAAGTTCGGCGACTGCGAAAGAAACTTCTTCGGGTTATTGAAAAGAACGTCTTCAATCTGCGCTTCCGGATGGCCGCGCCGTTTGATTTCGAGCGCGGCCTTGGGAACGGCCAGCGGATCGCTCACCCCCCAATCGCAGGCGCTGTTCAGCCAGAGCTTTTCGCGCCCAACCGTTTCCAGGATGTCCACGGCCCGCGCGGCGGTGCATTTCGTCTCCGGATAGAGTGTCATCCCCGCCCAATGGCCCGCGTCGAGCACCAGACGGACGGTGTGTTCCTCCACGTGGTCGATGATGATGCGCTCCGGGGGGAGCCGGCGTTCATTCTTGAGCACGTCGAGAATGAGGCGCGTCCCTTTCAGCTTGTCCTCGAGGTGCGGCGTGTGCACCAGCACCAACTGCCCGAGCCGGGCGGCAAGGTCCACGTGCATTTCCAGGACTTTCAGTTCATTGCGGGAATTCTTATTGAGCCCGATTTCGCCGATCCCCAGGACGTTCGTGTTCTTGATGAACGGCGGAATGAGTTCGATGACCTCCGTGGCCAGCTTGACGTCCTCGGATTCCTTCGGATTGATGCACAGCCAGCAGTAATGTTGGAGTCCGTATTTCGCGGCCCGGAGCGGTTCGGTTACGGTGAGCTGGCGGAAGTAGTCATAAAAACCGGCGGCGGAACTGCGGTCAAAGCCGGCCCAAAAGGCCGGTTCGCAGACCGCCACGCAACCGGCCAAGGCCAGCCGTTCGTAATCGTCGGTCACCCGGCTGACCATGTGAGCGTGAGGTTCGATGTAGCGCATGGGGGGAGATGGAGTTGCGGTGATGGTTCGCGCCATCAGACGGGACCGGGCCAGGCCCCGGTGGCGCCTTTGGCGGGAGCATGATCGAGCGGTTCCACGGTGGGATCGCTCATCAGGAGGAGCACCGTTTCCGCGCGCGGTTTCCCGCCGGCATCGCGGGTCAGTTGATGCAGCGCTGCGCGAAACGCCTCCAGGCGATGGTCATCCGCCCCGCCCGCCCGTTCGATGCGGTCGAGAAACGCGGCGAGGTCGATGAGTTTGCCCCGCGCTTCGAGGAAATACAGGTCAAGCAATTGCCGCCGGTTCATGCGCGGAATATAACCCTTTCCCCGCCGTTTGTAATGGGTAAAACCGATGCTTCCTCAGAGGTAGGGACGGCGCGCTGCGCCGTCCGCGCCCGGTTGGCGGCGTGTATGGTTACTGGTTTCGTCCCCCGCACGTTGCGCCTTGCCCCGCGGAAATCCCTGCGCGATGCCCCTACCACCGGCCGGTTCATGGGGAGGGCATGCGTCCCACTGTGTTCTGACCGCACCGGGAGAATTCTCACCCTGAACCCTGAACCCTTCCCCATCCCCTATTTAGAAACCGGCGGCAACGCCACCTTCGTCGGATTAACAATATTGAGATACCGCGCCAGCGAGGCAATCTGCATATCATTCAGCGGCCCCCCCTGCGATTGGGCAAACGCCGGCATCATGGACCCCGGCTTGCCGCTCGTGATCCAAGTGCGCCAGAACTCCTCGTTCGTCGGCACCGGGAGATTGTGCAAGTCAGGGACCGCTGTAGCGCGATGCTCCGCCTCGTGGCAGATCGCGCAGGCCGATTGAAACAGCTCATGATCATATTTGCCGGCAAGATTTTTGTTATGGCAATCGGCGCACTTGTCCCGGAACACCGCCTGACGGTCAACCCGCGAAGCCTGGATCCCCTGCTGCATTTCATCCTCCGTCAGCTTCATCGGCGCCGGCGGTAAAATATTGATCCGCAAAGCCAGCATCTTCGTGCCCTGATCCGTCTTGACCGTGACCGTCTTGAAAAGCGTGCCCGAGCCGTGAATTTTGACCGTCAGCTGAATACGCCCCACCTGGGAAGGCTCGAGCGTCCACGGCGTCGGCGGAAGCTGCGCCGTCGTGCAACCGCACGAAGGATGCACATCGAGAATCGACACCTTGCCCGCGAAAGCATTGGTAAAATCAAAATAGAACCGGGCTTCCGCCTGGCCATCCGGGACATCCAACGATTTCGTGGTTGCGTCCCAGAGCAGAATGCCATCCATGAGCGGCTGTCCGGCATGCGACACATCCGGCACATAGACCGAGGGAGTTGACGCAAAGACACCCGCGTTATTGGAACTGTTATTTTGGAGTGGAAGCGAGACGACGGGTGGTGCGGTTGGGGCGAGCGTCCTCGTCGGTGGCGGGGGAGGAACAGGTGCCGGAGCCGGAGCGATTGTTGGAGCCGGCGCAGGCGCAGGTGCCGCAGCCAACGGAGGCGTCGGTTTGACCGGCGTCTGGGTCTGGGCACAAGCAGCCAAGAACATCAACCCGATTATCAGGGTAAACAAGGCGCCGGTCATCCAACGAAACAACTTCATGCCCACATTTTCCGTGAGTTGAAAAGGCCGTCAAGATGAAACGGGTTGAATGTGACGGGTTGGCTGTGTCTGCCAAGGGCAGTGTGAGGCGGAAGATTTCGTTGCTGATGGAGTTTGAGAAAACCCGAAAAACGGAATTATACGCCCTACAGGATCAACTTCTCGGGCTGTCCGCATTTTAAATTGTAAAACGTTGCCCCGGCTACCCCCCATCGGGCAGCGTCAGGCGTTTAATCTGCGTGGCGTGATGTTCCGCCTGGCCTGATATGCCCCCGAAGGGGGGCATGACAACCTGGAACCATTTTTCTTTGTGCCCCCGCGTCGGGCGGGTTAAACTCCCGGTTCCATGAAGTGGACACAAACATTGATTCCCACCCTTCGCGAAGCCCCGTCGGACGCGGAGATTGTCTCGCATAAACTGCTCCTCCGCGCCGGGCTCATCCGCAAACTGGCCGGCGGCGTTTATACCTTCCTGCCCCTCGGCCTGCGCGCCCTCCGCAAGATCGAGCGCATTGTGCGCGAGGAGATGGACCGCGCCGGCGCCATCGAGGTGCTGATGCCGACCTTGCAGCCCAAGGAAATCTGGGAGCAGAGCGGCCGCGCCGAGACCGCCAGTGGAGTGCTCTTCAAGGTCAAGGACGGTTCCAACCGCGAATGGTTTTTGAGCCCCACCGCCGAGGAGGTCATCACCACTCTGGCCGCCGGCGAAATGAATTCCTACCGCCAGTTGCCCAAGAATTTCTACCAGATCAGCCCCAAGTTCCGCGACGAGGTGCGCCCCCGCTTCGGGCTCATGCGGGCCAAGGAGTTCATCATGAAGGACGCCTACTCCTTCGATACCACCGATGAGAACGCCATGGTCAGTTATCGGAAGATGTATGACGCCTACACGCGGATCTTTGCCCGCTGTGGCCTGAAAGCTTTTCCGGTCGAGGCCGATACTGGCGTCATCGGTGGCAATTACTCTCACGAATTCATGGTTCCAGCCGAGACCGGTGAAAACGATGTCGTCTATTGTGAGGCTTGCGGTTACGCCGCCAACATCGAGAAAGCCACCAGCGGCATCCCCAAGACGGCCGCCCGGGAGGTTGGTCCTGCGGTCGAAAAATTCCCCACCCCGGGCGTCGTCACCATCGAAGCGCTCGCCAAGGCTCCCTACAGTGTGCCGGGCAACCGCCAAATCAAGACCCTCGTTTATGTGGCGGACTCGAAAGTCATTCTCATTCTCATCCGGGGTGACGACCAGTTGAACGAAACCAAGCTTTGCGCCCGCACGGGTGCGGTGCAAGTTCGTCCCGCCGTGCCGGAGGAATGTTTTGCCACCCTCGGGGCCAACCCCGGTTCGCTTGGAGCCGTCGTCAACGTGCCGACCGGGGTGAGCGTCTATGCCGACGAACGCCTGCGTGGCGCCAACGACATGACCACCGGGGCGAATGAAGACGGGTTTCATTTCAAGAACGTGTCCATCGAGCGCGATATCCGCGTCACCGAATGGTACGACCTCCGCACGGTCACCGCTGGCGAACCGTGCGTGAAGTGTGCCAAGCCGTTGAAGATCCGGCGGGCCATCGAAGTCGGCCATGTCTTCAAACTCGGCACCAAATACAGCGAAAAACTCAACGCCACCTTCCTCGATGAAGCCGGTGCTCGCAACCCCGCCGTCATGGGTTGCTACGGGATCGGTGTCACTCGCACTCTTCAGGCAGTCATCGAACAGGGCAACGACAAGGATGGCGTCGTCTGGCCGCTGAGCGTCGCTCCTTACCAAGTTTGCATCACCCCGCTTGGGGTTGCTCCCGAGAGCGAAACCATGAAACTCGCCGAACGATTCTATGCCGAGCTAACGGAAAAAGGCATCGACGTTATCCTTGATGACCGCGACGAGCGTCCGGGTGTGAAATTCAAAGACGCGGACCTGGTCGGCTTTCCTTTCCGCATTGGTCTGGGAGAAAAATCCCTCGCCAAGGGAGAAGTTGAAATCAAGCCGCGCACTGGCCCCGTCCAGTTCGTCAAGATTGATGAGACCGTCCCCGCTGTGCTTAAGCTCATCGCGGGCGCCTAAGCCGGCGAACCGATGAAACCCACGCATGTCCTCGAAGAGACGCGAATCCGCCGTTCATTCGTGTGCCTTTGTGTCCATTCGTGGTTGAGTTGTTTTCTACTATCGTGGCTTTTGGCGGGGTCGGCCCGCGCGGAAACCTCGGTGCTGTGGGGCAGGGCGGGGGAGTTTTGGTCACCGCAGAGCCGGTTGCCAGATTTTTCCCATGCCGGATATCACGGTGGCGAAGCTCCGTTGCCGGTGCTGCCACCGGGGGTGAGTGTGAAAGAATTCGGTGCGCGGGGCGACGGCGTCACGGATGACACCGAAGCATTCCAGCAAGCCTTGGCCAAGGCCCCACGCGGGGCGATTGAAGTTCCGCCCGGGCGGTATGTCATCCGTCGCATCCTTTCGATTAACCGCCCCGGCATGGTCTTGCGTGGTGCCGGACCGGATAAGACAACGCTCTATTGCATCACCACGTTGCAGGACGTGAAACCGAACTGGGGATCGATCACGGAGGGCAGGCGCGTTTCCGAGTATTCGTGGTCCGGTGGTTTTCTTTGGTTCGACGGGAATTACCATTCTTGGGACCTTGCGAACGTCATCACCGAAGCCCGACGGGGTGACAACCGTTTGCGCGTTTCTGCGACCAATCACCTGTCCGTCGGTCGGCGGGTGGTTTTGACCCTCACGGAAAAAAACTCCGATTCTCATGCCCTCGCCGATGAGCTCTATTCCGGGGACCCGGGCGACATTCGCAATTTGCATGGCGATACCCATGCCAACTTCGTCTGTCACGTCGTAAAGATTGAAGGCAATGAAATCACTCTTGACCGTCCGCTGCGCTGGAATCTCAAAAACACCTGGCTCACCCGCGTGCGCGCCTTCGACCCCTCTGTTACCGATTCCGGCGTGGAAAATCTGGCCGTGGAGTTTCCGCGCACACCCTATCCGGGGCATTTCCGCGAGATGGGCCGCAATGCCGTCGCCATGGGCGATGTTGCCGACTGCTGGGTGCGCAACCTCCTCATCACCAACGCCGACAGCGGCTTTTTTCCCAACGGCAACTTCTGCACTTTTCAAGACATCATCCTGGCCTCGGCCCGGCCCGTCGATCCGGTCAGCGGCTGCCAGGGGCACCATGGCATCGACTTCGCCGGCAACGATAATTATTACACGGGCTTTGATTACCGTGAGAAGTTCATTCACGATATTTCCGTGGAACATTCCGCTTGCGGCAATGTCATCGCCCGCGGCCGCGGCGTGGACCTGTGTTTCGACCATCACGTGTGTTCGCCGAATGAGAACCTTTTCACGGACATTGATGCGGGAGCGGGCACGCGCCTGTGGTATTGCGGCGGCGGTTCGGGGCTCGGCAAAAAAAGCGGCGCCCGGGAAACCTTTTGGAACATCCGTGCCAACCGGGCCCAGAACTGGCCACCGGAAGATTTCGGACCGCAGTCGATGAACCTCGTCGCCGTGCAACCCGCCGGCCCATCCGAAGCCTCTCTGAACGGACGTTGGTGGGAAGCGATTGCGCCCGACCGGATCCGTCCGCCCAATCTATATCAGGCGCAATTGGCCCGTCGGCTGCATCCTTTGACCGGTAATTGACCTAAAACGTGTTTAGCGCGAGATAAATATCCCCCTTATGTGGTATTGTCGCCTCCCACAGTTGGGGTAGAGTTAAGGTGTGACCTGTTGTGATTTTGGTGGAAAATGACTTTTTTTCTTAAAAAACCTATGAAGAACATTTCCCGCTCGCTCTTTTCGCCGCCGTGGTTTTGTCTTTGGTTAATGCTGGGGGCCGTGCCCCAGGCTGCCCTGGCACAGTATCACTCCTACAATGTGGCGAACGGGTCGGACTGCATCATGCAGGACTATCAATCCGTCAATCTGCCGCCCGGTATCTACGATGCCATTCACGAAGAAAATGTAACCAGTTCTGACGGTGGCGTCGCCTATTTCTACGGGGGGATGACCCACCAGAACAACGTCAACGGCAACCTTTCCTCCCTGGTCCAATACAGCATGTGGCCGGCCAGCGGGGTCTATGGCAACTATGTTTTGCAATATCCCGTCTTTGCCGGCACCAACATGACTTGGTGGGCCAGCACTGGCGAAGGCAGTTGCTGTTCCATCAAGGGTTATTGGCCGATGTTTTCCTCCAATCTGTGGAACCGGTTTGTGGTTCGCTACTGGCAACCCGGCAATGGCACGCCGCATCAGGGCTACCAAGGCATGTGGATGAAAGATCCCACAACCGGAAACTGGTATCATCTGGGGACGTTGTTCTATCCGTTCGCGGTCACGGGGGTGACGGGCATGAGCGGTTGGCAGGAGAATTTTACCGGTTACAAAGGAGACTACATCGTCGCCCATGCCGGCGGCTATTACCACTACAACGGAAGCTGGCAATCCGCCAGTCAGATTCATTTCACCGGCGGTGGCGGCACCAGCCAGTGTATGCTCATCGATACGAACGCTGCCGCCCAATCATCTTGCGGGCCGGACTATACCAACAACGTTCCCATCACCCTTACGGTCACGCAGCCGAGCACGCCGATATTTGACCCGATTATTGTCACCAATTATACGGCCAGCCTGGTCAGCACCCAACTGCTGGTTCAGTGGCAGTTGCCGCTCTCCAGCTCGCCGCAGCTCGCCTATAATGTTCAAATCTACACCAATGCCAGTTACACGGGCAACGTCGTGGCCGCGGCTTTTGACAACGACCCGGAGACGCATCAGGCGTTGCTGACCTTGCCGGCCGGTGTGACCCCTTACGTTAGCCTCACCATCGCTGATTTGTTCTTCAATACCAATCCTGCCATCCAGTTTTTGCCGTCCACCGTGAGCCCCAATCCGGCGACCAATGTCGCCGGCACGGTGGGCGGTCTTAATTTTCAATATTTCCAGTCGTCGTCGGCTTGGACGCAACTGGCCAACTTCAGCTCACTCACCCCGTCTCTGATTGGTGCCGTGGGGTTCGTCGATCCGACGCCTCGTCAGCAACGCATCAACTACGGATTCAACTACACCGGTTTCATCACGGTTCCGAAAACCGGTCTGTATGCCTTCAAACTCAACTCTGGCGACGGCAGCCAGTTGGCCATCGACGGAATCACTATCATCAGCTTCGACGGTCTGCATGATTCTTCGCAGTTCAAGAGTGGTGGCATCGCCCTCGCCGCCGGGGCGCACTCCTTCAGCCTTCAATATTTCAAGGGACCCGCCAACCCCGTCAACACCAC
>Ga0007854_10001917_pt1 | contig 13135 bp, 11 predicted proteins | sample CryBogCBH12Aug08_FD_60382 | JGI IMG/M metagenome (GOLD analysis project Ga0007854, IMG submission 60382) | Freshwater microbial communities from Crystal Bog, Wisconsin, USA - CBH12Aug08 | ecosystem: Environmental > Aquatic > Freshwater > Lake | place: Crystal Bog, Wisconsin, USA | collected...
ATAATCCGCCGTGCCAAGCCAGCCGACAAACTGGTTCGGCTGAACGAGCTGGAGCAGCGCATCCGGCGCAGAATTTTGCGTGGAGTTGGGCATGTTGATTAAAAGTAGCGCTGCAAAATTTCCAGCGGCGCTGGGGCGAGAGCTTGCCGTCAAGTCCGCCGGATTTCAAAGGAATTATTCAGCATCGGAATCTTTGCCCCATACTTGTTTGAGCCTGATTCAAAAATATTTATTAAAAAATGGCGCGAGCCCGCCAAACTGGACATTATGTTTCAAATGTAACCGCATCCGCCAGCCACCGTCTCTTAATCAAATTTCAAACTTAATTTTGCCATGCTTAAAACCATAACTCTCCTTGCGACCATCCTTTTCCTGAATTCGGTTACCGGTCACGCTGACACCGCGCCGATGCGCGAACGCATTAATTTTGACGACGGTTGGCGTTTTACGAAAGGCGATGCCGACGGCACGGGCGAGGCATTGAGCTACGCCAAACTCAAAGACTGGCTGCTGCCCACAAGCGCGGAGTTGAGCACCAACACCGCGCTGCTCGCAAAGGCGCGCCCAGCGGGCAATCCCGCGGAAAATGTCGCGTTCGCCCAACCGGACTTCAATGACAGCCAATGGCGCTTGTTGAATCTGCCGCACGACTGGGGCATCGAAGGGCCGTTCAAGCAGGAATATCCTGGCGAAACTGCCAAACTCCCGTGGTGGGGTGTCGCTTGGTATCGCAAACACCTCGAACTGCCCGCCGCCGATGCGGGCCGGAAAATTTTTCTCGATGTGGATGGCGCGATGTCCTACGCAGGCGTGTGGGTCAACGGCCAGTTCGCTGGCGGCTGGCCTTACGGCTACGCCTCATGGCGCGTGGAGCTAACGCCGTTTTTGAAATTCGGCTCGGACAACGTCATCGCCATCCGGCTCGACAATCCCAAACAATCGTCGCGCTGGTATCCCGGCGGCGGCATTTACCGCAACGTCTGGCTCGTCAAAACTGCGCCGGTGCGCGTGGCGCATTGGGGCACGGCGGTGACGACGCCGGAAGTTTCCGAAAAATCCGCAACGGTGAAAATCAAGGTAGCCGTGGACAATTCCTCTGCGACGGACGCCGCCGTAATGGTGAAGAATGAAATTTTCGAGCTCACCGCCGCTGGTCAGCGCGGCAAATCCATTGCTGCCGTCTCGGTGGATGGCTTGAAGATTGCCGCGAATCAATCCGCTCCATCCGAAAGCCAGATCACTTTTGCCTCGCCCAAGCTCTGGAGTTTGGAAATGCCGCAGCGCTACGTTGTCGTCACCACCGTGGAACAAAATGGAAATGTCGTGGACTCCTACGAAACACCGTTCGGCATCCGCACGGCCGAGTTCACCGTGGACAAGGGATTTTTCCTGAACGGCCAGCACGTCAAGCTCAACGGCGTCTGCGACCACCACGATCTTGGCTCGCTCGGTGCGGCCATCAACGTCCGGGCACTGGAACGGCAGCTGGAAATCCTGCGTGAGTTCGGCGTGAACGCGATTCGCACGAGTCACAATCCGCCCGCGCCAGAATTGCTGGATTTGTGCGACCGCATGGGTTTCGTAGTGATGGACGAGGCGTTCGACTGCTGGGCGGCCGGCAAAAATAAAAATGATTACCACGTCTTGTATTCTGACTGGCATGAGCAGGACTTGCGCGCGCTGGTGCGCCGCGACCGGAATCATCCGTGTGTGATTTTGTGGAGCAGCGGCAACGAGGTGCCGGATCAGGACAAGGCCGACGGCCCGGCGCTGGCCGAGCAACATCGCGGCATCATCCACGCCGAAGACCCAACGCGGCCCTGCACGGCGGCGGTGAGCTCCTACAAGGCCGGGTTAAAGGAGTTCGCCAAACATTTCGACGTGTTCGGCTGGAATTACAAGCCGGACAGCTACTGGCAATTTCGGGCTACCAACACCGACATTCCGCTCTTTGGCAGTGAAACCTCCTCGACGGTGAGTTCGCGCGGTGAATATTTTTTCCCCGTGCCGGGTTCTTTCAACAGCAAAAACCACAAGTCGGCGCTCGCGGATTTTCAAGTCAGTTCCTATGACTACTTCGTGCCCGGCTGGGCGACGCTGCCCGACACGGAATGGCGAGGCGAGGAGCGTAATCCGTTTGCCGCCGGTGAATTTGTCTGGACCGGCTTCGACTATCTCGGCGAGCCGACGCCTTATAACGCCGACGAAAGCAACCTGCTGAATTTCTCCGATCCGGCGCAAAAAGCCGCGATGCAGAAAGAGCTCGATGCGCTCGGTAAAATTCTGGTGCCCTCGCGCAGCTCGTATTTCGGCATCGTGGATTTGGCGGGCTTCAAGAAGGACCGCTTCTATCTTTACCAATCGCACTGGCGTCCGGAACTGCCGATGGCGCACATCCTCCCGCATTGGAACTGGCCGGAGCGCGTCGGTCAGGTGACGCCGGTGTTTGTCTATACCAGCGGCGACGCGGCGGAACTTTTCCTCAATGGAAAATCGCTCGGCAAAAAATCAAAAGGCGTGAACGAGTATCGTCTGCGTTGGGATGATGTGATTTACGAGCCGGGTGAATTGAAAGTCATCGCCTACAAAGCCGGCAAAAAATGGGCGACCGACACCGTAAAAACCACCGGCGCACCGTCAAAATTATTGCTCGCAGCCGACCGCAACAAAATAGCTTCTGACGGGAAAGATTTGTCGTTTATCACTGTTACGGTCGCCGACAAACAAGGTCTGCAAGTGCCGCGCGCAAACAACCACATTAAGTTTGCCGTGGAGGGACCGGGCGAAATCGTGGCAACCGACAACGGTGACGCGACAAGCTTTGAGTCATTCCAAGCGCCGGAGCGGAAGGCTTACAACGGCCTAGCCTTGGTCATCGTCCGCGGTAAACCCGGCACAACAGGCGAAATAAAGCTCACCGCCACGGCGGACGGCCTTGCGCCGGCAACGGTGGAAATCAAAGCGCGTTAATTCGGTTTGCCATTACCGGCTACATCCAGCATTTCCAGTCCACGCTGGGAAACAGGTTGTCGCGCGCCTCGATTTCACGGAGCCATTTTTCATCCACCTTCGCCGCCATTAGTTGTTCGTGCAGCGCGAGAAAGCGGAGCAGATGATCCTTCACGCGGCGCCGGGCATATTCCGGGCTGGTGCCGGCGCGCAAAATGAACGGCCAGTCGCTCGCCTGCGCGAGAAGCAGTTCGCGCGCGGCCTGTTTCAGCGCGCGGGCGGTCAGGCCGGTGGCGGTAGGAAATTTATTAGCCAGTTCCGTCATGCGCTCCTGCGCAATTTGCAGGTGCGGGTAAATCCATTCGTTCGTCTCGTTGAGCCACACGCGCCAGTAACCTTCCTCGCCCCAGCTTGATGCACCGGGCGTGGCAACCTGATTCGTCGGATGGCGCTGCAAATATTCGCCGGGCGTGAGCAGGGAAATCTCCTTCTGCTCATGGCACAATTTACGCGCGAGAAAATCCAGAAACTCCGGCCCTTCATACCACCAGTGGCCGAATAGCTCCGCGTCATACGGTGCGACGATAATCGGCGGCCGGTCCAGGAGCGGCGCAATCTGCCGTGCCTGCGCCACGCGTTCTTCGAGGAAATGCCGCGCGTGTTCGCTGGCGGCCGCGAGCGCATGGTCGCGCTGATAAACTTTTTTCTCACCCGTGCCGGTGATGCGAAAATATTTCAGGCCGGTGAAACCGCGATTGTCCGGCGAAGGCAGATGCGGCTTCACATAATCGAAATCCAAATCGAAACCGATGTCGCGGTAAAAATCGCGGTAGCGTGGATCGCCGGGATAACCTTCATGCTTGCTCCAAACCTGCCGCGAGGAATCGAAGTCGCGCCCGAAAGCGGCGACGCCGTTGGGCGTGAAAATCGGCGCGAAAGTGCCGTAGCGCGGGCGCGGTTTGGCGTGCAGAATACCGTGCGTGTCGAGAATGAACCAGCGGATGTTCGCCTCCTGCAAATATTTTTCCACGTCGCCGGCGTAGGCACATTCCGGCAGCCAGATGCCGCGCGGATCGCGACCAAAACAACTGCGGTAATGGTCGCGCGCAGTCATGATCTGCCCGCGTATGCTCGGCGGATGGCCGGACATCAGCGGCAGCAAGCCATGCGTGGCGGCAGTGGTGATGATTTCCAGCAGGTTTTCATCCTGAAACTGCCGGAAGGCGGAAATCAAATTGCCATCGTAACTTCGCCACGTCTCGCGCGCCTGGCAAAATTTATGGTGATACATCCACGCGAGGTCGCGAAACTGGCGGTCCCAGTGCGTGCGGTGGATTTCCTTTTCCGCCAAATCAATTAACCCATCGAGGTGCTTCGCGTAACGGTGGCACAACAATGGATCAAGCAGCATCGAGCAGAGTGTCGGCGAGAGCGAGAGCGTAAAGCGCGCGGGCAATTGGTCGCGCCGCCAGCCTTGCACGACTTGAATTAGCGGCAGATAAGTTTCCGTGACCGCCTCAAACAGCCAGCTCTCTTCCAGAAATTTTTCATGCTCCGGATGCCGCACAAACGGCAGGTGCGCGTGAAGAACGATGGACAGATAGCCAGGCATAGCCCAAATAATGTGTTACAGGTCGAGTTTGTCGGAAATCCATTCCGCAAGCGATTTGGATTTGATGAACATGGCAACCCCAACGACCGCCGGCAAGGCTTTCTCAATGCACGGAATAGTTTCCAACGGCACATTCTTGTGGTTGCTGACCAACCAGTATAAAAACAAGTCAACCAGCGCCCAGCCGATGAGTGTAGCGGCGATGAAACGAACGAGCATCAAGGCTCCGCGTTCGGGCGACTCCATGGAGATTACAAGTTGTCCGGCAACGGCGGCTGGAGCGACGGATCCTGCGGCGTCGCGCCAACATCGCCGAGATATTGCGTTTCACGGATAAATTTTAGCTCCGCCGCGCGGCCATCGGTGCCGTCGGCGGAAACAGCCACGGCCGGCAGATCATATTTTCCGTCCGGCAGCGCAAAACGGAAACTAAACGTGCCATCGGAACGCAGCTTAATCTCGTGGCCACCGAGCGTGACTTTCGCATCGGGTTCGGTCGCGCCGTAGATAATCAACTCAGCGTTGACGTTGAACCAAAAACCTTTCGTCTTGTCCGCGCGCGCGCCGCCGAAGGGACTGGTCGGGCTGGAGGCAATGCCAGGGCTGGAAATGCCGAAGGCCGTCACCGGCGAGGTCGTGTCACCCGCGTGCGCGAGGCGGCGGCGGATGAGTTCGGTGATTTCCAGCGAGCCCATCCAGACGCGGCGGGTCTCGTCAATGCTGATAATTTTGGCGAGCGCCTTCTCCTGCTCCGGCGTCCATTGGCGCGTCGGGCCGGGCGCGACTACCTGCGAATGAATCGAATGTGAAAAGCGCGGCAGGTCTGGGTGCCCGGCGCGGCGCAATTCCTCGATGGCCTGCGCCAGCGGGATGTTGTCGCGCACGGCGTCTTCGATAATTTGCATCAACCGCGCAAAGGGAAATTCAAACGGGATGGTCGCAAACTCGGCGGCGTCTTCCTTCGCAGCGGCGTCGGGCGGCGTGACCGTGCCGCTGGAGACAGCGACGCGCATCCATTTGCCCAGCGCGGAATAATAGCCGAGCTCGGCGGCGTAGGAATTGCCGGCACGCTCAACGTGCGCGAACCAGTGGCGCGATTCCGGATGGACGTGAATTTCGTAGGTGGGATGGCCTTCTATTTTACCGGCAAAAATACGGAGGATGAGGTGGCCGTCGGTGGACTCGGTGTTTAATGCGGCCTGCTGGTTGCGGGTCAAATCCCAGTGCGCGTAAAGCCAGTGCGGATCGCGCGCGGTGAGAAACAATTTTTTGGTGCCGTAGCTTTCCGGCAGTTCGCCGCCGGAAAAAATTTGCGCGGGTGGCGTGGCCCCGAGGGAATATTTTTCGCCGGGACCGCTGGCAGCCACAGACGAAGGCACATCGCCTTCAAGGAGGATTGGCGGCACTTCGAGTGATTCCTCTTTTTTGCGGCGCGTGTAGCTGCGGCGGACAACCGTCGGCGCTTCCACCTCCACCTCGGGTTCGGCGGCGGCGGATTTTTTGGCGGAGCCCTTGGAGGTAAGCATGGCCTTCACCTTGTCCACGGCGGCATCGATTAAAGGTTTGCGCTGGGTGCGCGCAGGCTTGTCAGTAGCCAGACTGCTTTTAGACACTGATGTCAGCGCTGCATCAGTTTTGCTGGCACTACGCGGTTTAGTGGCGCTGGATTTCGGGGGTTCCGGCACGGACACTGATTTTTTTTTCATGAATACAGATCCTTGTTTGACGGCGAATTCACTGCCAAACAAAAGAGTAGGCGCGACGCCGTTGGTAAGCAACGGTTTTTTCTGCAATCCAGCCAAATCTTGGGGCTTGCGGGCGGTGACGGCACGATGTTAGCTTTAATACACCAGCTCAGTTGCAGCATGAATCTCTCCAGCACCAAACCAAAGCCAGTCCCCACAGTTTTTGTGGTGGATGACGAGTTGCTATTGCTGGAACTCGCCGCAACCATCCTCTCACCGCTCGGCTGCAACGTGCGCACCTTCACCAATCCGGAACAGGCACTGAAGGAATTTCCCGAGGCTGCGCCCGCCGTGGTGCTCACTGATTACGCCATGGGCCGCATGAGTGGAATGGATTTGATTCGCGAATGCCGCCGGCTGAACCCACAGCAGAAAACCATCCTCATCAGCGGCACGGTGGACGGCGAGGTGTTTGCTGGGGCGGCGGTGAAACCGGACGTATTTGTCGCCAAACCTTATGATGTGAACAAGCTGGTGGACATGGTTCGCACCATGATTACGGCTTGAGTGGGTCGGAAAATTCTTTCCAAAGTTCCGCAGCGTTGGCAATTTCCCGCTATGAAAAAGAAAATTATCGTTGGCATCGGCATCACCCTGCTGGCCCTCTTCATCATCACGGTTATTGTCGTGGGGTTTTTCCTCGGTGACGCGGTGAAGGCCGGCATGCAAACCGTCGGCCCCAAAGTCACACAAACCGCGCTGACCGTTGACGCGGTGCATGTCGGCATCCTCACCGGCTCCGGCGGCGTGGACAACCTCGTGCTAGGCAATCCTGACGACTACAAATCCCAGTCGCCCATCGCCATCACCGTCGGCAAAGCCGTCGTCAGCCTCGCGCCCGGATCGTTGCTGTCCGACAAAATCGTCATCAAATCCGTCGAGGTGCGCTCGCCAGAAATCAGCTTCAATGGAAATCCGTTCGGCGCGAACAACCTCAATAAAATCATGGACAACGTGAACGCCTTCACCGGCGGCAGTGCCGCCAAACCCGCCGACGCGAACGCCCCCGCGCAGCCGGCGACGAAGAAGGCAGGCAAAAAATTGGAGGTGGACGACTTTCTCATCACCGGCGCGAAGGTGCATTTCAACGGCGCGACCCTGCCGCTACCGGACATTCATTTCAGCAATCTGGGCACCGGTCCCGACGGCATCACTGCCGGCGACCTGACGCAAAAAATTCTCGGTGAAATCACCACCGCCACCATCAAGGCCGTGGGCGAATCCGTGGCCAACCTCGGCAAGGGTGCGGCCGATGCCGCCACCGGTGCCGCCAAAAACCTTGGCAACACCGCCGGCAAAATCGGCCAAGGCCTCGGCGGCCTGTTCGGAAAATAAACCCGCCGAAAAATTTCCGCCGCCGCGCTGCGCGATTTTCATTGCCAGCGCGGCGGTTTGCTTTTAGTGTCGCCCTAACAAGCCCGAGGAAAATTATATGTATTTCGGCGTTGACTATTATCCGGAGCAATGGGTTTTCCCCTTTGCTGGCACAGCTGAAAACCCCGAGGCGCAATGGTCGCGCGATGCCGAACTCATGGCTGCCGCCGGCTTCAACGTCGTCCGCATCGGCGAATTTTCCTGGGGTCTCTGCGAAGCCGAGGAAGGCAAATTCAATTTCGACTGGCTCAAGCGCGTGATGGATGTGCTCGGCGAAAAAGGCATCCAGGTCATTCTCGGCACCCCCACCGCCGCGCCGCCGGTCTGGCTCGCGCAAAAATATCCGGAGATTTTGCCGGTGGATGAAAACGGCCGTGTCAAGCACGCCGGCACCCGCCGCGCCGTCTGCATCAACAGCGAAGTTTACTGGAACCACTCCAAGCGCATCGTCGAAGCCATGGCCCGCGCGCTTGGCGACCATCCGCAGCTCGTCGCGTGGCAGATTGACAACAGCCTCGGCGGCCATTTCACGGAGTCTTCTTTCAATGAAGATACCCGCCGCGACTGGCATCTCTGGCTCGAGGCGAAATATGAAACCATTGAGCGCCTGAACGAACGCCTCGGTCTGCGCCACTGGGGACAGGTTGTTTCCGCATGGAATCAGGTGCCGATGCCGATGGCCGCGCCGACCATTCACAATCCCGCGCTCGTCCTGAACTGGAACCGTTTTTGCAGCGACACCATCGTGCAGTTTGTCAAAATGCAGGCCGATGTGCTGCGCGAAATCACGCCCGACCGGCCGGTGACGACCAACCTCCGCGCGCTGCGCCACCGTTTCGACCATTTTGATTTGGCCGAGCAACTGGATTTTGTCTCCATCGAAAGCACCGCCGCCATCAAGGCCAAGCCGGCGGAAATCGCCTGCGAAATCGACATGCTGCGCTCGCTGAAAAAAACCGGCATCCGCACGCCCGACGGCGACAGCGGTTTCTGGGTCATGGAGCAGAAGGCCGGCAACGTGAACTGGCAGGAGGTCAATTCGCTCGTCCGCCCCGGCGTGCTGCGGATGTTCACCTACCAGCTCATTTCGCGCGGCGCGGACGCCATCCTGTTTTTCCGCTGGCGGCAACCGCGCGTCGGCACCGAGCAGTTTCACGGCGCGGTGCTGCCGCACAATCTGGACAGCGGCAGCCGCCGCGTGTTCGATGAAATTGCCCACATCGGTGAAGAACTCAAGGTGCTCGCGCCGGTGCTCAAGGACACGAAAGTTTCCGCCGAAGTCTGCATTCTTTATTCACACGACAACGAATGGCTTTTGTCCCAGCCGAACCAGCCAAGCAAGTGTTTCAATCTGCGCGAACATATTCAGCTGATTTACAATTCGCTCCATGACCGCAACATCCTCGTGGACTTTGCTCGGCCAAATGAAGATTTGTCGAAATACAAAATCGTTTTCGCGCCGTCGCTGCATCTGCTTTCCGCCGGCGACGCCGACCGGCTAAAGCTGTTCGTCCAAAACGGCGGCACGCTCATCAGCACCTTCAACACCGGCCTGGTGGACGAGCACAACATTGTTCCCGATACCGGTTTTCCGCACGACCTCACGGATTTGTTCGGCCTCGAAGTTCAGGAATTCGACATGCTGCCGCCGACCGAGGACAATCTGCTCACGTTCAAGGGCGCGTTCCAGACCAGCCACATGCATCCGGCGCGCATCTGGTGCGATCTCATTCAGCCCAAGGGTTGCCAGATTCTCGCGACTTTCGGCAAGGATTTTTACGCCGGCAAGCCCGCCATCACGATGAACACCTTCGGCCTCGGCAAGGCCATTTACATCGGCACGCAAAGCCACCAGCATTTTTACCACGACCTCGTCGCGTGGCTCCGCCAGATGAGCGGCCTGTTCCCGCTGTTGAAGGTGCCGGAAAACATCGAGGTCTCCATGCGCGAAAAAGAAGGCGCGCGCGTGTTCTTCCTGCTCAACCACCAAAATTCCCCGGTGCGCGTCCAGTTCTACAAGCCGATGCACGACTTCCTCACCGGCCAGAACATCGTCAGCAGCTACGACCTGCCGGCGCACGGCGTCCTGGTCATTGACGAGCATCCGGACGTGAAGGCATAGCCCGCACATTCCCCCAACACTTTTCCCCCCGTTCGCGGCAAGCCCGCCAAGGCCACGGCCAAACGACTGACATCCCCTGCGGCCCCTCCGCCGGGAAATTGGGCTGGAACCGGTCAAAACCCTGAAAATGCGGTATTGGCGGCTGAAAGTGTATAATAGTTGGACAAATCTGCGGCTTTGGAGAGGTTTTGCGGCGCGCAATGTAGGTTATTTATTACGCAGAGTAGGTTATTTGTCGCAAAAAACCTCGAGTCCGGCGTAAATAACCTACTCTGCGGAATAAATAACCTTGGGTGCGAAGGAAAAAACCTTGAGCGCGGGATGGAGAACCTTGTCTGCCTTCCGCAAAACCTTGGGTCCGGCCCAAATAACCTCCACGGCGGAACGCATAACCTCGACGGCGCCCCAAATAACCTTGAGGCCGGGGCGGAAAACCTTCCCGGCGCGCCGGAAAACCCGGAAGCCTCCGTCAACCAGCGCAAAAAAGACACTGGTTAAAACACCGAAATTCCGGTTTCCTCTGCGCGGTGATTTTTCTGGCAACTATTTTTGGGGCGCTCGCGGCGTTGAGCTGCGGCATCCTGTTTTGGCAATGGCTGGCCGCGCAAAAATTTCCCCTGCACCAAAAAACCGCCGGGGAAAATTTTGCCCCGGCAGTTTCCATTCTCAAACCGCTCAAAGGCGGCGACGCCACCACCCGCGAATCATTGCAAAGCTGGCTCCGGCAAAATTATGCCGGGCCGGTGGAAATCCTCTTCGGGGTTGCGGATGAAAATGATCCGGTTAATGAAATCGTCCGCAACCTGCTCGCCAAACATCCCGCGGCCAACGCGCGGTTGGTTATTTGCCAGAACCTCACCGGCACCAATGCCAAGGTCGCCAAGCTCGCCCAATTGGAAAAACTCGCACGGCACGATTTGATTCTCACCTGCGACGCCGACGTGCGTGTGCCAGCGGATTTTCTCACCAATTTTGTTTCGCCATTGCGCGCTGAAAAAATCGCGCTGGTGAATTGTTTTTACCGGCTCGCCAACCCGACGACCAACGCGATGCGCTGGGAAGCCGTCGCCGTCAACGCCGATTTCTGGAGCCAAGTCTTGCAGTCGCAAACCTTGAAGCCGCTTGATTTCGCGCTCGGTGCCGCGCTGCTGGTGCGCCGCAATGCGCTCGCGCAAATCGGCGGGTTCGCCGCGTTTGCCGACCATCTGGCAGACGATTACCAACTCGGCCAGCGCATCGCCAAAAGCGGCCACGGCATCGCGCTCAGCCCCGTCGTCGTGGAATGTTGGAGCGCGCCGATGAACTGGCGGCAGGTCTGGAAACATCAGCTCCGCTGGGCGCGCACCATCCGCGTGTGCCAGCCGCTGCCGTATTTTTTCAGCATTGTCGCAAACGCCTCGCTGTGGCCGCTGCTGTGGCTAGGTATTTTATTGACCACCGCCAATACTTTCTGTGCGCCACTGGTGGCAATTGTCTTTTTGCTGGTGCGAATTCTTCTGGCGCAAAATTTGCAATGCCGTTTCACGCCGGGTGGAAAATTAATTTCCCCCGCGTGGCTGGTGCCGGTGAAGGATTTGCTGGCGGCGGCGATTTGGCTGGCGGCGTTCGCCGGCAACACGGTGGAATGGCGCGGCACCAAGTTGAAGCTGCACCACGATGGGACGCTGGAAAAAATTTGAATGGTGGGCACTGCAGGATTCGAACCTGCGACCTTCTCCGTGTAAAGGAGCAGCGCTACCACTGCGCCAAGCGCCCGAACCGGAATGGTGCCAGCGAGTGGAATCGAACCACTGACCTCGGGCTTATGAGTCCCACGCTCTAACCAACTGAGCTACGCTGGCCACCGAAACGGGCAATCATTTTGCGCACATTTTGCTTCCTGTCAAACCGGGAATTGCGCCAGTCTTGCGCGTGCAAAAACTGCCGCGCCCATTTTATGACCGCGACACCGTGATCGTCGCGCAGGAATTGCTCGGCAAATTGCTCGTTTACCAGTCCGCCAAAATCGAGCGCATCGGGAAAATTGTCGAGGTCGAGGCGTATCTCGGCGAACACGATCTCGCCGCCCATTCTTCCAAAGGCCGGACCGAACGCACCAAAATCATGTTTGGTCCACCCGGCTTTGCCTACGTCTATTTGATTTACGGCATGCACCATTGCATGAACGTCGTGACGGAACGCGAAGGCAACGGCGCGGCGGTTTTGTTGCGCGCGGTTGAACCAGTGAAAAATCTTCCGGGCAAAACCAGTGGGCCGGGCTTGCTGTGCCGCGCGATGGAAATTGACCGGCGGCTCAACGGCCATGATTTGTTGAGCGATGAGCTTTTCATCGCCGAGCCGGAAGTCGCGGAGAGAATTTCCGTCGTCAAGCGCCCGCGCATTGGCGTTGACTACGCGCAACACTGGGCAAAACGGTTGCTCCGCTTTTACATCAAAGATAACCCGTTCGTTTCGCGGCCTTAAACTTTTTCCGCACCCGGCAGATCCTTGCGCGATTGCACGACGTGATCCACGAGGCCGAAGGCTTTCGCTTCCTCGGCGCTCATGAAATTGTCGCGGTCGCAGGCTTTTTCCACCACGTCATAAGTTTGACCGCTGTGCTTAGCGAGAATCGTGTTCAAGCGCTGCTTGAGTTTCAGCATATATTTCACGCGGATTTCCACGTCGCTCGCCTGGCCTTCCGCGCCGCCGAGCACCTGATGAATCATGATGTTGGAGTTCGGCAGCGCAAAGCGTTTGCCCTTCGTGCCGCCGGACAGCAGCACCGCGCCCATGCTCGCCGCTTGGCCGATGCAGTAGGTGTTAATGTCGCACGTGGTGTATTGCATCGTGTCGTAAATCGCCAGCCCCGCCGACACGCTGCCACCGGGCGAATTGATGTAGAAATGAATGTCTTTCTTAGGATCGGCCATCTGTAAAAACAAAAGCTGAGCCACAATGACATTGGCGATGCCGTCGTCCACCGGCGTGCCGAGAAAGATGATGCGGTCAACCAACAGCCGCGAAAAAATGTCGAACTGGCGCTCGCCGCGCGCGGTCTGCTCGATGACGGTCGGATACGGAATGATCGAATTATTCATGGCGAAATATCTACTTCATTTTTGTCGCAAGTAAAGGCGGGAAACGTCGCGGCGATTCCAAAAATAAAAAGGCGCGGAATAAATTCCGCGCCTTGAAAATTCCGCAAATGAAATTTATTTCACCGCATCGGCCGCGACGATTTTCACGCTGATGAGCGTCTGCTTCGTCACCGGCCGGTCGCCGGGCACCGTGGGCGTGGTGGCGATTTTTTCCAGCACGTCGTCGCCCTTGATGAGCTTGCCGAACGCCGTG
>Ga0007854_10001923_pt1 | contig 13112 bp, 9 predicted proteins | sample CryBogCBH12Aug08_FD_60382 | JGI IMG/M metagenome (GOLD analysis project Ga0007854, IMG submission 60382) | Freshwater microbial communities from Crystal Bog, Wisconsin, USA - CBH12Aug08 | ecosystem: Environmental > Aquatic > Freshwater > Lake | place: Crystal Bog, Wisconsin, USA | collected...
CGACAAAATCACCAGCGGTTACTTTCCGGCCATCACTCCAACATGCATCTGGGCGCAAATGAAAAACATAGGTCAGCTGATCTGGGGAGATCTCCCAAGAAGCTGCCATTCCCTGCACAGCTTTACCGTGGCGATCAAATCGGAGCAGCCCCTCGAAAAGCGCATTCACAACGCGACCGTCTGGTTGCCCTGTAATCACAGCAGGATCAAGGGACTCAGGATCTGCTCCATTTATTAGGACCAGATCGGCACGGTTGTGCTGCTTGGAACAACCTAGTATGCCGATAAGCAATCCTGCGCCTAAAAAAACAAGGGTTCTACGGATCATGAGTACGCATTGCATGTGAAATATCCGTGTTCTAAGTATGCCTGAGAAGGGCGCCCCAGCTAACGACTGGAAATCCAGATTTCATTGATAGCCATGCTTGAAGGAGAAGCAACCAGTTTTGACAATAGCTTGGATCACCCCTGTTTACAGAATAAGTTCTAAGAAAGAAGGGGCTGGCAGTTGGTAACTCTCAAAAACCCACCCTTAACTGCCCTAACATGGGAATTCAGAGATTGCCTCACTCTTCTGATGCAGTTAGATACAAGATTCATCAAGCGCGTTTACATTCTTTCTCAAAAAAAACTGCCATGAGATTATTGTAAAAACCACTGTGAAACTACCATATCTCATCCAGCAGTCCCACCCGTATAAGTCGAACATTCATCGGCTATGATTTTACCTCCTCCGAAGGATGCTGGAACAACCATTGCATACCCTCAAGGTACGTTTTGGTCATGATTCTGCTCTAAACTAAGTTCCATGGAGAGCGCAAATTTTTTCACTCATATCGCGGTTGCGGGCTTCATGTTCCTTACCCCAGTTTTTTTTGGGAAGTACCCCCTTCGTACTGCAATCATCATAATGCTTGTCGGGGGTTGGCTCTTTCTTCCTCAGGTTCACTATTATATTCACTTCATTCCATTTCGTACCCGACTCCATGCAATCAGTCTGGCGCTGCTTCTGGGTATCTTGACTCACAACCCCAAGGGGTTCATGGCATTCCGCTTCAGTTGGCTGGATCTGCCCATTATTTGCTACTGTATTTCTCCGATGATTTCATCGGTGACCAACGGTTTGGGAGTCTACGATGGCGCACAATCAGTGGAGTTTAACATCGTGGATTATGGTATTCCCTATGCAATCGGCAGAAGTTACTTCGGTACATTTGTCTCACTCAAAGAACTGGCTATTGGCGCCCTTATTGGAACACTGATTCTGGTTCCATTTGTTTTGATTGAGATAAGGTTAAGTCCACAAATGCACAGGTGGGTTTACGGCTGGTACCCACACGAGTTCATCCAGACGGTGCGCGCCGGATCCTATCGTCCCTCGGTTTTCATGTCACACGGACTGGAACTTGCCATTTGGAATTCCGCATCAGCGTTCATCGGATGGCAGTTGTATCTTCATAGAAGTATAAGGCAAACCGTTCCATTTCTCAACATCCCCCTCCTTCCGTCACTTGTCACCCTTTTCATTGTTCTGATCATTTCTCATTCGAGCGGAGCATTTCTACTGTTCTGCATCGCACTCGCTCTCACGGAAATAAGCATCCGTATAAAGTCTTTCATGCCTCTCATCGCATTAGCCCTCTTTCCTGTCATTTTCATCTCTCTTCGAGCCTCCGGCACCTGGGATGGTCACCAGTTGGTTGATATCTCCAGAAGGGTCTCAGGAGAGGGTCGTGCCTCATCTCTTGAATTTCGATTCAAAAACGATGACGCACTCGCTGAAAAAGATCGTCAACATCTCGTTTTTGGGTGGGGTCGGTGGTCGCGAGGATTTATCACCGATAAGTATGGAAACCTCCTGAACACTCCAGATAGTCAGTGGATCATCATCTTTGGAGAAGGAGGGGTGTTCGCCCTTGCCGCAATCAACGGCATCTATCTGTTTCCTGCCATACTCTTGTTCATGAAACTCTCCCGAAACCGTTTAGGAGGATCATTGGAAACACCGGCTATCGCCTTTGCCGTATTTTTTCTGGCCACGATGATCGACAATCTCTTCAACGCCATGTCCAACCCGTTGCTTATTGTGGCGTCTGGTGGGATTTGCTCGCTGGCTCTCTCCCCGTCGGCAATGAGCGGAACTTTGCGGGGGTCGCCAAGACGCCCTGAACCGCAAGCACTCATGACCACTCGGGTGATCTGATGGCTGAAGGCGAAACAAAGAAACGCGCACTCAGCGGATCTGTATGGACGCTGGTCGGTTATGGCGGCTCTCAGTTGATACGTCTTGGAGGCAATCTGGTTCTAGCACATTTGCTATTCCCCGCAGCATTCGGGGTGATGGCGCTTGTTTCCGTTGTCATGCAGGGCATCCAGTTTTTCTCTGATATCGGAGTCGGACCTAGCATCATCCAGAACCGCAGGGGGTATGACCCGGATTTTCTTAACACGGCATGGACGATGCAGGTCATACGGGGATTCATCATCTGGATTGTTGCATCTCTTCTAGCCTGGCCTGCGGCTCAGTTTTTTGGAAAAAACGATCCCCTCGCCCATCAGTTACTTTACATACTACCGGTGGTCGGATTTACAGCGGTTATTGGAGGCTTCTTCTCCACCAGCGTATATCTGCTCAATCGGCGTCTTCAATTCGCCTGGCTAACACTGCTGGATCTGATCCCCCAGTTTTTCACCACACTAACGATGATCATTCTCGCCTGGATCCATCCCAGCATCTGGGCTCTGGTTGAGGGCGGTTTTGCAGGATTTATCGTCCACCTGATCCTCAGTCACTGGGTTAATCTTCCTCTTAGGAACCGCTTCAGATGGGATCCCTCGGCCCTGCATGATCTGCTGCGATTCGGCACCTGGATTTTTCTAGGGACAATGGTCTCATATTTTACAGCAAACCTTGACCGCATTATCATCGGAAAACTGCTCTCTCTCAAGGAACTGGGCCTCTACAGCATCGCCCTTACATTTGCTCGCTTTCCACTAGAAATCTGCGGTCGCCTGAGTACCTACGTCCTGTTTCCCATCCTCTCGCGCATGCGTGATGAGCCCTCGATACTTGTTGCACAAAGCCTCAAGGCAAGAAACTTGATCCTGCTTGGCGGAGGTGCTGGCGCATTGTGCTTTGGCATCGCAGCCCCCGTTTTTTTCAAGCATCTCTATGATCCTCGCTACGCAGGTGCGGGTGAAATCTCCCAATGGCTCTCCATCTTTGTCTGGTTTAACATTCTGCTCATTTCAATGGAGAAAATCCCCTTGGCTTTGGGGCATCCAAGGGCACTCTTTGTTTCAAATTTGGTGACCACGGCTGGTTACGGTATTGGAATCCTTGGTTTTTGGTGGAATGGGCTTCACGGATTCATTCTCGGACTTTGTTTTAGTTATGTGGCAGCTCATTTGGTGTTGCTGTCTTGGATTCCTGAAAGACGTTCGGCAATGCTGACTCAGTCGGTTCTTTTTACACTTTGCTTTGTCATTTTTAGCAGCCTTGCTGATTTATGGTTGCGTTGGAGTTCCATCAATACCCCACCATCATGGGCAATCACCACGGCATTGTTGACAGCAATCACACCCTTCGCTGCCGCGGGAATCTTTATCCTTTCTCAACTTCGTAAGACAAAATCCTGACGAAGAAGCATCCGAAATACCCAGAGTAATCTCCACACAACTTAGGAAAAAATCCTTAGGATGAACCTCGCATATCTCGTCAATCAGTATCCACAGCCCAGTCAGACTTTCATCCGTCGCGAAATAGCGGCCATAGAACGATCCGGCACAACGATTCATCGGTTTACAATACGTCGATATACTGGTCCCCTCCCTGATCCAGCTGATCAAGAGGAACGGGAAAATACTTTTGCCATTCTCGATTCGGGATCGGCTAACATTCTTTCCTCATTGTTCTGGGCTTTTTCCACACGCCCTCTGGCGACTTTCAGTGCGCTGCACACCTCACTCGTCTCCGGTTGGGAACGTTCCCGCAGTCGGTTTCTCCCCCTCGCCTATTTCCTTGAAGCTTGCGTCCTTACACGCATCCTCATCAGAAGAAAAATCGATCATCTCCATGTCCATTTTGGGACTAATTCCGCTGCAGTAGCACAACTCTCGAATGAATTAGGGGGGCCTCAATATTCCTTCACGTGTCACGGTCCTGAGGAATTCGATCGTCCAGAGGTTCTCGGCTTGGGCGAGAAAGTTCGACACGCCGCCTTTGCAATTACCATTTCTGATTTCGGCCGTTCCCAACTCTGCCGCTGGTCATCCCCCTCCGACTGGTCAAAAATTCATGTCGTCAGATGCGGTTTGGATGATTCCTTCCTTTCTTTTCCCCCGTCACCTGTCCCAGATGTAGCTCGACTGGTCTGTGTGGGGCGATTGGAAGAGCAAAAAGGGCACCTTATTCTCATCCAATCTGCAGCTCTGGTTACTGAGCGCTTTCCAAATTTTGAACTACTTGTAGTTGGTGATGGCCCTCTCCGGGCCGAGATAGAGCAAGCAGTCATAAAACTCAATCTCACCTCTGTCGTAAAACTCCTCGGTTGGAAGTCCAATCTGGAAATTCGTAATCTTCTCCTTGACTCTCGCGGTCTTGTCCTCAGTTCCTTTGCCGAAGGACTTCCTGTCGTTGTGATGGAATCACTTGCGCTCGGACGCCCAGTCATTGCGACAAGAGTGATGGGGATTCCTGAACTCGTCCGTCCAAACGAAACAGGGTGGCTTGTTCCGCCCGCTGATCCAGTCTCTCTTGCTGCAGCTATAGTGGAACTACTTGGCACCGCTCCCTCAACTCTTACAAAGATGGGCTGCATGGGTAAGACTCTCGTCAGCGAGCGTCACTCCGCTACCCGTGAGGCCATGAGCCTAGTCGACTTAATCAAGGCTCATAAGTCCATATACTGAAGGAATTGCGCCAGAAATATTGGTGCCTGCAGTTATTGACTGTGTCGCGCATCGGACTGATCAAACAAACCTTTTTAAAAATAATGGAAGTCCTGCAAGCGCGGGATTGCCTAAGAATAAGGTATTGAAGACCTGCGACCTTTTTCCTGGAAATTTAGTCCATGGAAGATGCCATCTCAAACGCCCCCCTAAGTTTCGAACTGCACAGACGTACGGATTAAGTGCAAGCCATTCGGTCACCGGGTTGCTCGTCCATGGTTTAGGATACCCATGTACATGCAATAGTGGAGGTATCCCTCGCCAAATGGTGGCCAAACGGTCATAGGAACCAAATCCATTTTTACCAAGCAAGTGGGCAATATCGATGCCGCTGCGCAGCTGATGAAGTTGGATGTCCTGAAAGTCCTTGCTGGATAGCAAGCCAGAGAGAATGTCCTGATCCCCCTTGAACGGATCCTCACGATCATCAAAATGACGTCTCTGTTGGGATTGATATTCTGGGTCGTGACAGACTTCCTGCCATGCAGCAAGTAGGGGTAGATGACTCCGATGACAGCTGACTAGCGCAGAATTTATCTGCCGAGGGAGATATCGACCGGGTTCCCTCCCAAGTCGTCGAGCCCAGTCTCTTGTGTCCTTGGGATCAAGATGGCTAACCTCTTCACAAACGATCATGCAGTCTTGGGCAGTGGGAAGATTTCTACGATAATCGCTCAAGACAAAGATATCGGCATCGATCCAAGTGGCTGTACGTGCGCCAGAATTTAGAACTTTTAACATGAGTTCTGGTTTTACGTTCCACCCTCCGATTTCCGGCTGCCAGCGGACAAATTGACAGTTTGACGGAAGTGGCGGATTGATGCCGCTGGGATCAATAGGGGAGGCAATAAGTAGTTGGGCATCAGGACAATTCGCAGCTAGACTCCCTGCAAGAATCCCTAAAGTTACTGCGGATGAAGGGCGATCCTCATACGAGCACAACCAATCACCCTTAAGGGGTGGAAAAATCGGCTTGGTGTAACTCTCAGACATAGCAACTTTAAATTTGATTATAGTACTTTAGAAATCACTTCCATTGCAAAAGTTTTAAGTAAGTTTGATCATCCTCCTTTGAGGATATAACTTGTATGTCGTGCATGGAAGTTATCTGTGACAACAGGACTGCTCCTCAGCAATTCCTGCTTTCATCATCTCCAGTTGTTTTTGGACATTTCAGCCCCGAGAAGTTCGCCATATCGACAAATCCATTCTTAGATGTGGATGTCCATCTGCACAAGGAGGTTGCTATCTTCCAGATCTTCTAGACCACATCATTGTCTCTATGAGAGTCGTACATGTGATTGCTATATGTTGCACAAATTTTACACCCTTCTGGAGATTGAATAAGACTCACGCACTCGCTAATTTACTCAATTAGGTGAATTCGACTGCTCCTTTCCGAGCAGATTTTAATCTTTACGTGATATTATAAGTTTTCTGTAATCATACACTCGTCTAATTTTTTTTGTGAAAAACACCAATATTCCAGCAGGTTCTCGCAATCTTGCCTTCACCCAGTCTCCAAAGGCCGAAGAAAACTTGTTGGAAGCCGTTGCAGTAAAAGCAGATCATCGGGATAATAATTTCGACTTTCTGCGCCTAGCCCTGTCAGTGCTAGTTCTATATTGTCATAGTTATCAATTGTTTTATGGATACAATTGCGATCCGCTACAGCAAGTAACGGATGGTCAGATAAGCTTCGGTGCTTTCGCTGTGAATGGGTTCTTCTCCATCAGTGGATTTTTAGTTGCACAAAGCTGGCTTCGAAGTCGGGGTCTGCTTGACTATACCAAGCGGCGGGTCCTGAGGATCTATCCTGGATTTATCGTTGTTCTCCTACTCGGAATGCTGGTTGTGGGACCACTCAGCGGGGTCAATGTACACGCATATTTCCACAACTCGGCGACTTACAAATACATGACGAATGTATTTCTGACCTACTGTAAACTGCCAGGCGTTTTCCCAACAAACCCATATCCTTGGGAATCTAATGGATCACTTTGGACAATCCGTTATGAAATCTTATGCTATATTGGGGTTGCATTATTTGGCATGGCTCAGCTTTTGAAGCGAAATGCCATTGCAGTACTATGGGTAGTTGTATTTGCATTTTATATTTTCGTTCATATACATCCTCTTAGCTTCAGCTATACGGGAGGAAGCACACATGTGGCACGTTTGCTAAACTTTTTCATGCCAGGAATAGGCAGTCCCGAGCAACTCTTACGCCTCACCATCTCTTTTCTCTCAGGAACGCTCTTTGGGCTTTGGAACGAGCGTAACCGCTACTCTAATATCGGCATCGTGATAAGTCTGTTGGCAATGGTCGTTGCATGCCACTTCCAATTAATTTGGTATGTGCTGGGGCTTTGCCAGACTTATCTCCTGTTTGCCATAGCATTCCACCCAAAGATTCGGCTGCAGTTTGTCGGCAAGAAAGGCGACTATTCATATGGGGTTTACCTCTATGCATTTCCCATCCAACAGCTGTTGATGCATTACTTCGGGCATGATTTAAACCAGACCTGCTATTTTCTAAGTGCGCTTGTATTCACCATGATCGCAGCCTACCTAAGCTGGCACCTCGTAGAGCGTCCAGCGCTCTCGCTTATACCATCACGGAGACGTCCTATTACTGGCACTTCATAGTCAAAAATCTGATCTAGGATACCAAAGGGCAGTTTAATTTCTGGAGACAAGAATGCAGGTAAAGAATCCCCGAATACTTGAGTGCTCAGCACCCATGTACAGATCGATCACAAGCAAATATTATTCTAACTTGTTAGGGACACTATTGGGAAACGTTGTTCGAATGGCCGTTACTAGAGTGTGTGCCCAACCGCGGTTTGAATCGTAAAACTGCTCTCCCAAGATTTCACCGGATCGACGCATATTCTCATATAATTCCAAGTCACTCCGGAGACGAACGATGGCATCGGCATACGCCGCAACGTTATTGGGCTCAACTTCAAGAACCGCTTCGCGCACGTAATTCAATGCAGGACAGACTGATGAAGTAATCACAGGGCGACGAGCCAGTACGCCCTCAGCTACAACTTGGTTGAATCCCTCGATAAAATCAGTCGTGGTCGGGACAATCACCACATGGCACTGACTGAACATTTTATACATCGTAGGGCGATCACAGTGTCCGTGACAGCGGAAAGCAGTTCCCAAACCGGCAGCATCAGCCTGGTGACGCAGTTCCTCCAACACAGATCCAGTCCCGCAGAGGTCGAACTCAAAATCACCAGGAAACTCAGCGGCAAATCGCAAGGCGATCTGTAGAAGATCAAACACCCCCTTGTTCACCTCAACCCGTCCGACAAAAAGCACCCGGAAGGGGCGGCGTTCCAGAGGAGGATCTATCACCCCAGCAAATGTTTCGCGGCGATATAAGGGAAGAAACTCCATTATCTTCGTCGATTGTGCCTCGCAAACTTCATTAATCTGTCGAGTGATATCAGCGGATGCGCTCAGGATGATAGATGAGGTTTTACTGTATAAATGTCCATCCTCGACCTTCAGCCGCTTCCATCTCAATCCGACAGGGTGACCTCTTTGGGACCAAAGCAGGCAGTGTACTGAAGGAATGACTTTGACGCCAAACCATGACAAAACTCGCAGCGGCACCGGATTGAAGCTGGGCATGGAGATGATTGCTGCATCAGCCCGAAAGAGGATCGCTGAAATGACGAAACGGACGCCCCAGAAAAACTGTTCCAACAAATAGGGAATGGTTGGCCCATTAGGATAATGAATAGGGCGATGTTCAATCCTAAAATCACCGTCATGAATATCTTCCTTTCTGGAATGCCTGGAAATAACCCATGCCTTTGCTCCAATATCATGGCAGACATCGTAGAACATTCCAGAATAGGTCATCGTCACCTGAGAAGGATCGTCATAGCCTTGCTTCCAATGGCGATACGTAGTAATGACATCGCCCGGACCTGCAGCGTGAATCAGCCTCAATGGCCGTGATGATGCGCGATTGTCCTTGTTCATGAATTTACTATCTAATTAGGAACTATTCGTATTTGACATGATTTACTACAAGAATCAATTCTTGATCAGATAACAATTTCGGCAAAAATGGCGGCGCGCGGTTGAGAAAATGTCACCTTTCAATCAGATATTTGGCGGCGAAAAACATATACTGATATAATACGATAACTTCTGTCACGATCCACCTTATGTCTTCATCATCTTCAAGGGCTGCAGACTCGATTATCTATTCCCACACAGGTCTTAGGGGAATCGCGGCGATGAGCGTCTTTATCGCCCATATTTTTCTCATGGAATCTACGGCATGGGATCTCAATTACGGTTTTTTTCGTTTTTTTATGTGGCAAAACTATGCCGTAGATCTCTTCTTTATCTTAAGTGGATTTATTCTCAACTGGGTGTACCTCTCTGAAACAATGACCATTAAATGGTCATCCTACCTAAGGGCCAGGGTAGGAAGGATCATGCCACTCTACTATCTGACAACATCACTATATTTACCCCTCTTGTTTTACAGGACGTTTAAACATGAACATGTATATGAAGGACTAGCTTGGCCCATAACCCTCTTCTCCAACCTCTTTATGGTTTCTGGAATAATGGATGGAGGAAAATTTACATTAAACAGCCCGGCGTGGTCCATAGGAGTGGAATTCTTTTGCTATCTGGCCGTTTTTCCCGTGCTAATGCAGGTCTATCGTTTTCTATCTACGCATAGGTGGTTTGTCAGTCATCGATTGTTGTTTTCTATCATTCTCGTCTGCCTTTTCTCCCATGGTCTTGTGCTTTGTTACCAGTTTACTCCGATTCCCATTTACAACTGGCATTGGGATAGTTCCTGGCTGGGACGCGGGATCTTCGGATTCTCAATTGGTTTCTTCTTATGTATAATATTCAGGCTCTCCTCGCAGTGGAGGCCTAATGTTATATTAATCAACGTAGTGGTGATTGGAGTTATCACTTTCTTTCTCCTCTCGAGAATGAATTATTTGCCGGAATATCCATTGCTATATGCATTTCCATTCCTTGTCTATTTCACAGCTTTCGATCGTGGACTGACCGCTTCAATTTTAAAACTGAATGTCTTCCAGTGGATGGGTGAGAGATCTTACTCCATCTATCTATGGCATAAAATGCTCCTTCACTCATTGGCTTCCCTCTCAATAATAATTTGCAGACATTTGAAAATACCGAACCCAATTGGGCTTATTAACAGTATTTTGCTAATTATTATTGTTCTTCTTATTTCAGAGCTATCCTATCGATACTTTGAAACACCATGCCGTAAATTAATCCGCAATCTTGGGCGCGTTAAAAAAGCCGACATTTAATGGAATGCCTGCTTGTGATTGGGCATTTCGGATTTCCTTACTGAGCTGAAAAACTCGAGGTCTTCAGCAATAGAACCATAAAATACCCACTGATTATTCTAGGTTTTACCTCCAATAGAATCACTGGAAATCTGACTGGCGGAGTATTTACAATTTATTTTTCACCAATAATATCGGGGGCGTTGTTAGTCAGGCTCGCTTAACGGTCGAGTTCCTCCATCCAGACCTACGAATGAATTGGCGACACGGAATTTCAAAGTATCGATAGGATAGCTCTGAAATAAGGAGAACCACTCCCACTAATAGGGCGAAAGTAAAAAGTCCCATGGGAGGATGTGTTTTAAACAACCGAACATAGGCAGACTTGTAAAACTCAATAAAGCATACGGTTACGGGTATATGCCAGAGATAGATGGAGTAGGAAATCTCGCCCAACCATTGGAACATCCTGAATTTGAGTATATAAGCTACAATCCCTTTATCGAAAGCTGTAAAGAAGACCAGTAATGGAAGTACGTAATGAAAATATTCATCCTTGAGATAGTCCAGTCTAGTCAGAACAAAAACAGTGATTGAGCCGAGAACAACAAGATTAATTAGCAGAAGATTTGGCTTCCAGTTGGAAGTCATACGCATGATCGAACAAAGTAAAAAACCCGTTGAGAACTCAAGTACTCCACCTACAAGAAACATGCTTTTCCATTGCCAGTGATAAATTGAAACAGGAGGAACATGGGTATAGGCAACAAAAGAGTATGTGCAAATGCAGGCTATGAGGGCGAAAGTCGCAATCTTAAATCCCTTCTGTAAAAGAGATCGATTAATCCAAATAAGCACAGGGAATACAGCTAGGTAGCAAAAGAACTCTACGCAAATGGACCATGCAGGAGAGTCAATTGTGTAATCAGCTCCATCAATAATTCCGGAAACCATGAAAATATTCGCTAGAATTTTGATTAGATAATCACCTCCAAGAAAAGAAAGACCATGCCTGACAAGGTGAAGAGGAACCATCAGCACTATCATCAGATAGTAAAGGGGCATAATGCGGGCAACCCTTGCTCTCAGATATCCCGACCAGTTAAGACCTTCTTCATTGGATAAATAAACCCAATTGAGGATAAACCCGCTCAGGACGAAGAAAAGATCCACTGCAAGCCATCCCGAAAGACAGAAACGGAAGACTCTATAGTCCAGATTCCATCCAATGTTTTTGCCCATCCCCTCAGAACTGTAAACATGATAAAAGAAGACTATCATCGCTGCAATTCCCCGAAGTCCTGTGTGGGAATAGATGACTGATTCAGAAGTCGTTAAGGAGGATTTTTTCATCGTATCTGACGAGTCCGGATAGTTATAGGGCAACTATTGCCTTAGAGAAAACATTTCAGCAATTTCTGTTCGACTCAGACAAAACACTTTGGAAGTAGTCCTGATGGAAGATTTCTCTATTCCGACCGTTTCATTGGGCGCATTCAAAGCTTCTCTTGTATAACATCATGGTAAATTGCGCTCAGTTTTTTTGCCTTTATATCCCAGGTGAAATCCGAACGGACGCGGCCAATGGCATTCTCTGAAAGTTTCAAGCAGAGTTCCGGTTCGTTAACCAAGCGTTCCATTGCTATACGCAGGGCGGCGATCATTGGTTCTTCCGGCTGCATCGGGAGTAAGATACCAGAACCAGCATCTAGCAGTTCCCTTGGGCCACCGTAATCCACGATAATTGAAGGCAACCCACACGCCATCGCTTCGAGCACAACGCCTCCCCCAAACTCTCTCAGGCTAGGAAAGACAAAACATTGTGAAGAGTGCATCTCCGCAGATAGAGAGTTCTGGTCGAGATGACCGAGCATTCTGACACATTTCTCAAGCTTGAAATCACGGATCATCTGCTGCATCTTCTCCTTCTCGGGACCATCTCCAATTACCACCAGTTCACAATCCTTCAAAAGATTTGAATCGCGCATCGCAGATAGGGTAAGCCAGAGTCCCTTATAAGGAACCAATCGGCCTACGGTAACAAAACGAAATTTTTTAGAAGGCGGAGTCCACCCATTGGCAATTTTGAACTTTGCCGGATCAACTCCATTTTCAGATAGAAGATACCGGCGTCCACGAAATGATGAGGGAACTTCGCTGGCAGTGTGTTGACTGCCGGAAATGCAGGCGGCAACTCTGCGATAAGTTGAAGCATAATAAGGAAGAATTTTGTAAAGCTTCCTGAATGGAACAAGGAATTCATTCTCTTGCTTTCTTAAACTCGGGTATTGTGTTGGCCACGGAAGGCCTCCGTTGAGTGGTCCCATGATCATGGGAATATTCGTTAAAGTCGAGAGGGGGCTGCCTACAGTGGGCGTAACCGGCGTCACACGATGAATCAGGTCAAATTCACCATTTGCTAGTCTCTGGGAAATCAGCTTGAACAACTCCTTTTCAAAAAAGAGATAAGGAATACTTTGAAAGGCAGTTAGTGTTGTCCACCCTTTCCCCTCCCCGCCCCCCAGGAGGCGACCTGCCTTGTATAGAAGTGCTGCAATATACTCATTGTCGGGATAAATGATCTCGACCTTTTTTGAGATTGAGTTCTTTTCAAGCGCTTCCCTATTTCTTGGGTGGGTTGCGATTGTAATACAAAGTTCATCCCTCTCTGCCAGACTGTTCGCAAAATTATAACCTACAAGGGGAACACTGGTCCATTCGGGATTGCAGGCCTCCGCAAGCAACAGGATCCGAAGGACCTTGGAATTGGAAGTCATAAAGTCCTGAATGTTTTATAAATCACTACCATTCCAATCTAATGTCTGCAATAGCATTGAGTAGGAC
>Ga0007854_10001925_pt1 | contig 13101 bp, 5 predicted proteins | sample CryBogCBH12Aug08_FD_60382 | JGI IMG/M metagenome (GOLD analysis project Ga0007854, IMG submission 60382) | Freshwater microbial communities from Crystal Bog, Wisconsin, USA - CBH12Aug08 | ecosystem: Environmental > Aquatic > Freshwater > Lake | place: Crystal Bog, Wisconsin, USA | collected...
GCCATCAGGACGGCGTGTTCAGCTTCACATCGGCCAGCTACACGGCGACAAATTCCAGTCCGGCCGTGAGCCTCATCCGTTCGAACAGCACCATCGGCACGGTGGCCGTTTCGTATCGCTCCGTGACCAACGGCAGCACGGCCATTCTCGGCACGGACTATCAGGCCGCGAGCGGTTCGCTGACGTTCAGCCCCGGCCAGAGCGTGAGCGCGTTTAACATGACCGTCCTGCAAAACAGCTACATCTCGGCGACGGAAAAATCGGTCAATCTCCAACTGTATAACATTCAGGACTCGAGCGGCGGCTCCGCCTTCCTAGGCTTGAGCAACGCCGTGTTGCGCATCATTAATCCGAACTATCAGGGCATCCTTGACTTGAGCACCAATTATTACTCGGCCAACTTGAGCGCCAAGACCATCAGTTTCGTGGTGAACCGTTTGGTCGGCAGCAAGGGCACGCTCACGGTGCAATATGCCACTACCAACGGCACCGCCGTGAATGGCCTGGATTACCTCGGCTCAACCAACACGCTGGTTTGGAACAGTGGTGATATCTCGCCGCGTATCGTCTCGATTCCGCTGGTGCCCAACACGGTCGTCGGTGCTCCCGACAAGCAATTCGGCGTCAATTTGTTCAACCCAACCTTGAACGGCACGAACACGCCCGCAGCCCTCGGCGCGGTCGCCAGCGCGGTCATGAACATTGTGGATGACAATAGCAACGGCACGTTCCAATTTGCCACCTCCGGTTATCTGGTGAATGAAAACGGCGGTTATGCAACCATCACGGTTACGCGCACCGGCTCGGGGCTGGGAGCGGCGTCCGTGCATTATGCGACCGCTGACGCTACGGCGGTGGCCGGCACCAATTATGTTGTCACCAGCAACGTCCTCAACTTTGTCCAAGGCCAGATCAGCCGCAGCTTCAACGTGCCGATTCTGAACGACGGCAAAACCAATCCGCCGCCGGCCGGCTTCTATTTCACGGTCGCGTTGTCCAATCCGAGCGCCGGCGCGGTGCTGGGTTCGCCCGTCAATATTCCGGTTCGGATTCTGGATGCCCAGTCCTATAATCAGCAGCCGGGTGCGCTGGATGCTGCCTTCAATGAGAATGCCGGCATGGACAACAATGTTCTCGCGCTGGCGCTCCAATCCGACGGCCAGATTGTGGCCGGTGGCAACTTCACGCTGGTCAACAATGCGAGCCGCAGCCGCGTGGCGCGCCTGAACTTGGATGGCACGCTCGACACAGGCTTCCTCAACGGCTTGTCCGGTGCGAATGCCTCGGTGAACGCCTTGGTCAGCCAGACCGACGATCGGCTGTTGATCGGCGGCGCCTTCACGACCGTCAACGGCACCGTGCGCAACCGTCTGGCCCGGTTGATGACGGATGGTTCGCTCGACACGTCCTTCAGTCCGGGGGCCGGGGCGGACAACTCTGTCTTTGCGCTGGCGGAAACCTTCCTCAACGGCAGCCGCGAACTTTATGTCGGCGGCGCGTTCAGCACCTACAATGGAAATTCCTATCCCGGTCTGGTGCGCCTGTTCAACAACGGCGCGGTGGACAGCGCGTTCGCGCCGGGTGTGGGTGCCAACGGCACGGTTTACGCCGTGGCCGTTTATCCGACCAACTCGATTTACAACGCGGGCCAGTTGCTCGTGGGCGGCGGCTTCACCAACTACAACAACCAAGTCGTGGGCAACTTCGTCCGCTTGAACGGCGACGGAACGGTGGATACAAATTTTGTCCAGAATCTCGGAACTGCGGCCAATGCCGCCGTGCGCGCCATCGCCATCCAGTTGGACGGCAGCATTCTCATCGGCGGTGATTTCACGAACGTAAACGGCACGGCGGTCAGCCACATTGCCCGGCTCAATCCGGACGGTTCGTTGGATGCCACCTTTACCGCCAATCTGGCCGGCGGCATCAACGGCTCGGTTTCCGCCATCGCGTTGCAAGCCGACAACCGGATTGTGGTAGGCGGCCAGTTCACGCAGGCGAACGGCGTCACCCGCAACAACCTGACCCGGCTGTTGTCCACCGGCGCGGTGGATCCGACCATCAACTTCGGCTCGGGTGCCAACGGCTCGGTTAACGCCGTGGTGGTGCAACCGGCGGACGAAATGCTGGTCATCGGCGGCGCGTTTACGCAATACAACGGCCAGACGCGCGATTACATCGCCCGGATTTACGGCGGTTCGGTGACCGGTTCCGGCACGTTCCAATTCACGTCGGCCAATTACCAGATTCCGGAAAACGGCGGCTTTGCCATCATCACCGTCACCCGCACCGGCGGCACCAGCGGCACCAATATCACGGTGAACTTTAATGCCACCAACGGCACGGCGGTGGCGGGCGTGAACTATTCGCCGGTCAGCCAAACGCTGGCCTTCCCGGTGGGTGAAGTGTTTGAAACCGTCTTCGTGCCGGTGATGGACGATCAAGTCATCACGACCAATCTGACGGTCAATCTGGCCCTGTCCAATCCGGCGTCGCCGGCGGGGCTGGGCGATCAGGCGAACGCATTGCTCACCATTGTCAATGTGGACAGCGCGGTCAGTTTCCTCGCGGCCAACTTCACGGCACCGAAAAATGGGGTGAACGGCGTGGCGACGATTGACGTTGTCCGGCAGGGCACCACGTCCGGCACCTGCACGGTGAACTTCTCAACCAGCACGAACGGCACGGCCGTGGCCGGGGTGGACTTCTACCCGACGAACGCCCTTGTCACTTTCAATCCGGGTGAGACGGACAAGACGATTCAGATTCAGGTCATCAACAACAACATTCCGGAAGGCAACCGCACGGTGGGCCTGCAGTTGACCAACGTGATTGGCGCGCTGATGACCAGTCCGTCGAACGCGACGCTGACAATCATTGACACGGTTTATGCGCCCGGCCAGCTGACGTTCAGCGCGACGAATTACACCGCCAACTCAACGGATCCATATGCTTACCTGACCGTGCTGCGCACCAACGGTTCCTCCGGTTCCGTCTCGGTGAACTATACCTTGATTCCGGGCACGGCGGCAGCCGGCAGCAATTATGTGAACAATCCGGGCACGGTGACGCTGGTGGATGGCCAGTCCAGCGCAATCATCGCGGTGCAGTTGATTAACAATCTGACGGTGTTCCAGACCACCGCGTTGTCGGTGATGCTCTCGAATCCGTCGGGCGGTGCCTCGTTGATCAATCCGACCAACGCGACCGTGACCATCGCGAGCGGCAATTCCGGCGTGGCCTTCCTGTCCGCCACGAACTATGTCAGCGAAACCAACGCGGTGGGCTTGGTGTTCGTCCAACGCTTTGGCCTGACGAACAGCGTAATCCATGTGAACTATGCCACCACGAACAACGGCACGGCCGTGGCCGGGGTCAATTACTCGGCGACCGCCGGCACCTTGACTTTCAACTCGGGTGAAATGGTCAAGGCGGTTTCGGTTCCGCTCGTTAACAACCACATCACGACGAATCTTTCTTTCGGCCTGAACCTGTCCGCGCCGGGCGTGGGCACGACGCTGGTTTCACCGAGCAACGCGGTGGTGTTCATTCAGGGCAGTGCCGCCGGTTTGAGCTTTGTCACCAACGCGGTGAGCGTGATGAAGAACAGCAACAGTGTGGTCATCGCGGTCATCTGCTCGAATCCGGGTGTTGAACCGGTGGTGCTAAACACCAATACGGTTCCGCTGTCGGTGAATTTCTATACGACCAATGGCACGGCCATTGCCGGGACGGATTATTCGACGGTCAGCGGCACGCTGGTCTTCACCAATGGCATCGCCACCAATTATATTGTCGTGCCGATTATCAACAACGGCATCTTGCAGGGGAACCGCACGTTCAATGTCCTGCTGACGCAGCCGACTTCGCCGGGTGTGCTGGCGTCGCCGACGATTGAGACCGTGACGATTATTGACATCAACAGCGGTGTGAAATTCTCCAATCCGATCTACTCGGTGCTGAAGACGGGGCAGACTGCCACCATCAACGTCCTCCGCACGGGCTACACCAACAGCGTGGTTACCGTGAACTACCAGACCACGAATGGCACGGCCCAAGCCGGCCAACAATATCAGTCGGCGAGCGGCACGCTGACCTTCACCAATGGCCAGACGGCGCAGTCTTTCGCGGTGACAATCTATGACAACACCGCCATCCAGCCGGATTTGACGGTGCTGCTCCAGTTGTCCAGCCCGACCAATGCGGGGCTGATTTATCCGAACTTCAGCACGCTGACCATTCATGACACCAGCGGCAGCCTTGTGGTGCCGGCCGGTGCGGTGCTGGTCAACGAAGGCTTCTCGCCGGCGAACGGCATCATTGATCCGGCGGAGACCAACACGGTGGCGTTCGGCTTCCGTGCGAGCGCGGGCGTGGACGTGACCAATCTGGTCGCCACGTTGCTGGCAACCAATGGTGTGACCTTCACCAATGGCGCCGCCAGCGTTTCGTCCGCGTTTGGGTTGTTGAGCGTGGGTGGTCATTCCGTGTCGCGGCCATACACTTTTGTCGCCAACGGCACCAACGGTCAAAACATTGTGGCCACGTTCAGCTTGATGAACGGCAGCAGCAATCTCGGCCTGGCGGCGTTTACCTTCACGCTGGGCAGTTGGAAGACCACGGTGTCGAACACCGCCGCGATTATTATTAACGACTTCGCTGCGGCCACTCCGTATCCGTCCATCATCAATGTCAGCGGTCTGGTCGGAACGGTGATTAAGTCAACGGTGACTCTGACCAACCTGACGCATAATGCGCCGGGCCAGATCAATGCCTTGGTGGTGGCACCGAACCAGTCCGATACATTGATCATGTCGGGCGCGGGCGCGGGCAATGCGGTGAGCCATGTCACCCTGACCTTCGATGATGCGGCGGCGAATATGCTGACCCAGTTTGGTCAGATTGTGACGAGCACCAACAAGCCGTCGCCTTACAAGTCGCACCCCAGTTTCCCCTGACCGGAATGAAAAAGAATCAAGCCTGACCGATTTATGAGGAATTTTATTTGTAAAAGTATTTTGATGCTGGGCGTGGGCCTGACCTTGACCGGCACCGTGGCCACGGCGGCGGATGCGGGTCGGGTAACTTTGTCCGGCCATCGTCCGGCGGCGCTCGCGCAGTTGCTGGCGAAAGGACATCTCGCGACCACGAACAACCTCAATCTTGCCATCGGATTGCCGTTGCATAATCAGGCGGCGCTGACCCGCCTGCTGCGGGAAGTTTATGATCCGGCCAGTCCGAACTATCATAAATTTTTGACGCCGCAGGAGTTCACCACCCAGTTCGGTCCGACGGAGCAGGAATATCAGGCGGTCATTGATTTCGCCCGGCAAAACGGATTGGAACTGATTGGCACCCATCCCAACCGGATGATTGTGGATGTCAGCGGCCAGCCGGCAAATGTGGAGAAGGCGTTTCAGATTAAACTGAACACTTACACTCATCCGCGCGAGGCGCGTGATTTTTTTGCGCCAGATCGTGAACCTTCCGTTCCGGCTGGGTTGACCATTCAGGACATCAGTGGTCTCGACAGTTTGCGCCGTCCGCAATCGCATTACAAGTTCAGGCAGTTTGCGCACAAGTCGAATGTGCAGACCAAGACCACGGTGTCCAAACTGCCGGCCACGGCGAAGTCCAACGCTGGTTCCGGTCCGTTCGGTTCCTATGTCGGCAATGACTTCCGTAATGCTTACATCCCCGGGTCTCCGCTGAATGGTTCCGGCCAAAGCGTCGCCTTGGTTCAGTTCGACGGTTATTACGCCAGCGACATCATCGCTTATGAGACGCTGGCGGGGCGCACCAACATTCCGCTGCAGAACGTTCTGCTGGATGGTTTCAGTGGTCAACCCACCGGGTTTGGTGGCGAAGTGGAAGTTTCGCTGGACATTGAAATGGTGCTTTCCATGGCACCGGCCTTGGCCAAAATCATTGTTTACGAAGGCGATCCTTTTAATTTTCATCCCAACGATGTGCTGAACAAAATTGCCACGGATAATCTGGCGAATCAGATTAGTTGTTCGTGGGGTTGGACAGGCGGCCCGACGGCGACCACCGACAGTATTTTTCAGCAAATGGCTTTGCAGGGACAATCTTTCTTCGTCGCCTCCGGCGACAGCGACGCCTATCCGGCCGGCACCGTGGACGACCCGTTTGGCTTTGGCACGCCTTCAGACAGCACTTATGTCACCTCGGTCGGCGGCACGACTTTGTCCATGACGCCCGGCGGCACGGCCAAGATTTCCGAAACGGTTTGGAATTGGGGGATTGAGTATGGCGCTGACGGTATCGGCAGCAGTGGTGGCATCAGCACCTACTACCAGATTCCGTATTGGCAGACGAATGTCAGCATGACGGCTTGTCAGGGTTCCACCACCACCCGCAATTTTCCGGACGTGGCCATGACGGCGGACAATGTGTTCGTGATCGCCGACGGCGGGGTGCAGTATCTCGTTGGTGGCACCAGTTGTGCGGCACCGTTGTGGGCGGGATTCACCTCGCTGATCAACCAGCAAGGCACCAATTCCGGCCATGCCGCGATGGGGTTTTTGAATCCAGCCTTTTACCATCTGGCCACGGCGGCAAACTACACCAATTGTTTCAACGACATCACCACCGACAACAACAAGTGGAGTGGCAGCCCGAACCTGTTTAATGCCGTGACCAATTACGACCTTTGCACCGGCCTCGGCACGCCCAACGGCACCAACCTCATTAACGCCCTCATTGCCGGCCCGGTCTATGCGTTCCGTTATTCACCACCGCCGGCACCTTACGGCACCACGATGTCCGCGATGAACGGCGGGAATCCCAATGGTATGTGGACCTTGTTCGTGTTTGACGACACGGCGCTGCTTTCGGGCATTATCTCCAACGGCTGGTCGCTGACCCTGACGATGGCTAATCCCGTCGGCTATGTGGCGGATCTCGCTTTGACCATGACGGTTAACCAGACCAACAACGTCCTGCCCGGCTCCAATGTGGTATTCACCATCACCGTGACCAATTACGGCTATTCCACCTCCAGCAATGTGCTGGTGTCCGTCACCCTGCCGACCGGTTCAACTTTGGTCGGAACCAATGCCACCTTGGCGAATAAAATTATCCTTGAAGGCCAGCAGTTGTCGTGGTTGGTAACCTCCAACGGTCTGGCCAGCGGTGTCGGTGCCCAATTGACGTTGACCGTCAAGACGCCCGCCGCCGGTGGGGTCATTCAAAATTACGCCATCGTTCAGGCGGACACGCCAGATCCAAACCCTGATGATGATGCCGCCTTGGTCTCGGTGAATGTGTCATTGCCCCCAGCCCCGCAAATGTCTGCCAACTTTGTTGGCAGTGGTGGTCATTTCCTGTTGACGGTCACCAACTCGCCTGGCCAGACCATCATTCTGGTGACCTCAACCAATATTCTCGCCGCTAGCGCCACGTGGACGCCGATCTACACCAACGTCGAGCCGTTCATCTTCACCAATTTGGACACTACCAACTACACGCGCCGGTTCTACCGCGCGATTACCAGTCCGTAACGGCGGAGTCCGGCATGAAGCTCCTCGGTTTGACCGGCGGCGTGGGGATGGGCAAATCCACCGCCGCCGGTTTCTTTTCCCAGCTTGGCGCGCGCGTCGTGGATACGGATGAAATCGCCCGCGAACTCGTCCAACCCGGCCAGCCCGCGCTCGTCGAAATTCGCCACGAGTTTGGCGACGAAGTTTTTCTGCCCGATGGTTCTCTCAACCGCGCAGCGCTCGCGGAAAAAGTTTTTGCCGATGACGCCGCCCGGAAAAAACTCGAAGCCATCCTCCATCCTCGCATCCGCGAACGCTGGTCGGCACAGGTGGAAATTTGGCAAAAGGTAAATGTGCCGCTGGCCGTCGTCGTCATCCCGCTGCTGTTCGAGACGCAAGCCGAGGCGGCGTTCGATAAAATTATTTCCGTTGCCTGTTCGCCGTCGTCGCAATCGGAACGTCTGCAAGCTCGCGGCTGGAGGCATGACCAGATTCGCCGCCGCATCGCCGCGCAACTGCCAGTGGAGCAGAAGTTGGCGCGCTCCCATTTTGTCGTTTGGACGGAGGGGATTCTTGACGCTCACCGGCGGCAAATCGTTGGAATCGCTAGGAAGCTATTGGCGTTTCTCACTTTTTTCGTTTGTAACCACAACTGGTGACAAGCCAAAATCCACCGCTGTGATACCCTTTTGATATTGGAAGTAGTGACTCCAACGAAAAATTTAAGTGTTGTTGTAAGAGGCCGGAGTAGTGTCCGGCCTCTTTCTTTTTCCCCGGAAGACTTTTCTCGCGCAAAAAAATTAATGCCCGCGCCGTTTCTTTATCGTGCCTTGCCAAAAATACTTTGTTAAAGTCGCAGCATGATTCTGACGCCCGACGAACTTCGCAGTCTGGTTGAACTCACGCACCAGTCCCCGCACACGCTTCTCGGTATGCACCCGCTCGGCGATCAGTCCGGCGTCGTCATCCGTGTGCTCCTGCCTGATGCGCAGAAAGTGGAAATCGCGCCGGTGCATGAAAAAAACAAGCCCAAGTTGGAACTCCTGCGGATTCCGAACACGGATATTTTTGAAGGCTTCACCACGGCGGCGAAAAATGTTTACGCCTACGATTTGATTGTTACGGACAAGGCCGGCCAGATGCGCCGCACGCGCGATGCGTATTCTTTTTTACCAACACTCGGCGAATCCGATTTGTATCTGTTCGGCAAAGGCGACGAGCGGAAAATTTTTGACAAACTCGGCGCGCAGCTTCGCACGATTGACGGTGTTTACGGCACGAGCTTCGCGGTCTGGGCACCGAACGCGCAACGCGTCAGCGTCGTCGGTGATTTCAATAATTGGGACGGGCGTTTTTATCCGATGCGTTTGCTCGGCGCGTCCGGTGTGTGGGAAATTTTTATTCCCGGCGTGGGGCAGGGCGCGCATTACAAGTTTGAGATTCGCGACGCGCACGGCCATGTCAAACTGAACACCGATCCGTTTGGCTTTTTCTTCGAGGTCGCACCGAAGCAGGCGGCCATCGTTTGGGATACCAAAAAGTTTTCGTGGAGCGACGCGGCGTGGTTGAAGCAGCGCAAGGAACGTGACGCGCTCCGTTCGCCGATGAGCGTGTATGAAGTCCATGTCGGCTCGTGGCAAAAAAAGACCGCGACGGAATCGTGGAGCTACCGCGAGCTGGCGAAACCGCTTGCCGAATACGTCACGAAGATGGGTTTCACGCACGTCGAGTTTTTGCCAGTCGCGGAACACGCGTTTTATCCGTCGTGGGGCTATCAGGTCACGGGCTTTTATGCGCCGACGAGCCGCTTCGGCACGCCGGACGATTTTCAATTTCTCGTCAACGCGCTGCATCAGGCCGGCATCGGCGTGATCGTGGATTGGGTGCCCGCGCATTTTCCGCGCGACGAATGGGCGCTCGCGAAGTTCGACGGCACGGCGTTGTTCGAGCACGAAGATCCGCGCAAGGGCGCGCATCAGGACTGGGGAACTTTGATTTTTAATTTTGGCCGGCACGAAGTTGTGAATTTTCTCGTCGCCAACGCGCTTTACTGGTGCGAACGCTTTCACGTTGACGGTCTGCGCGTGGATGCCGTCGCCTCGATGCTGTATCTCGATTATTCGCGCAAGGCCGGCGAATGGATTCCGAACCAATACGGCGGGCGCGAGAATTTGGAGGCGATTGAATTCCTGAAAAAATTCAACCACATCACGCAGACGGAATTTCCGGGCGTGGTGACCATCGCCGAGGAAAGCACCGCGTGGCCCCAAGTTACGCGTCCGCCTTACATTGGCGGACTCGGTTTCACGTTCAAGTGGAACATGGGCTGGATGCACGACACGCTTGGCTACTTCAAGCACGAGCCGGTGCATCGCAAGTATCACCAGAACGATCTCACGTTTGCGATGCTCTATCATCACAACGAAAATTTCGTCCTGCCGCTGTCGCACGACGAAGTTGTCCACGGCAAAGGCTCGCTCATCACGCGGATGCCCGGCGATGACTGGCAGAAATTTGCGAACCTGCGCACGCTGCTCGGCTACCAGTGGTTGTTTCCCGGCAAGAAGCTGTTGTTCATGGGCGGCGAGTTTGGGCAGGTCAAGGAATGGAATGAAAACGCCCAGCTCGATTGGTGGCTGCTCGGCGCGGGGCCGTTCCACGCCGGCGCGCAAAAGTTTCTCGCGGACTTGAACCACCTTTACAAAAATTCCCCGGCGCTCTGGCAGTCGGACTACGACCACGCGGGCTTTCAATGGATTGATTGCAACGACCGTGAGAACAGTGTGCTGTCGTTCTTGCGGCAGACGGCGGATGGCAAGAATCACACGGTTGTTATTCTGAATCTCACGCCGGTGCCGCGCCCCGGCTATCGCGTCGGCGTGCCGTGCGGCGGCAAATGGAAAGAGGCGTTGAACAGCGACGCGGAAATTTACGGCGGCAGCAATCAGGGAAATTACGGCGGCGTCACTGCACAAAATATTGCAGCCCACGGCCAGCAACATTCGGCGGAATTCAACCTGCCGCCGTTGAGTGTCACGGTTTTTCAGGCGGCATGAAACTGATTTCCTGGAACGTCAACGGCCTGCGCGCCGTGCTGAAGAAAAACTTTCTCGAGTTTCTCGATGCGGAGAAGCCTGACATTCTTTGCCTGCAAGAAATTAAATGCACGTCCAACCAAGTTGAACAACTCTGGCCGGCGGTTTACACGACGTTCTGGAATAGCGCGGAAAAGAAGGGCTACTCTGGCACCGCGATTTTCACCAAGGAACGTCCGCTCAAGGTGACGCCGCACATCGGCGTCGCCGAACACGACAAGGAAGGCCGCGTGTTGACCGCTGAATATAGGGATTTTTTCCTCGTCAATGTTTACACGCCCAATTCCAAGCGCGAACTGGAGCGGCTGCCTTACCGTCAAGTTTGGGACAAAGATTTTCTCGCGTATTTAGAAAAATTGGAGAAGAAAAAGCCCGTTATCTTCTGCGGCGACCTGAACGTGGCGCATACGGAGATTGATCTTGCGAATCCCAAGGCGAACGTCCGCAACCACGGTTTCACCATCGAAGAGCGCAACGGTTTCACCGCCTTTTTGAACGCCGGTTTCGTGGACACGTTCCGCGAATTCGAAAAGGGTGGACAGCATTACACTTGGTGGAGTCCGATGTCTGGCGCGCGGTCACGGAACGTCGGTTGGCGTATTGACTATTTTCTCATCTCGCAAGCGCTGCGCCCGCGTTTGAAAAAAGCTTACATCCTGCCAAAGGTTCTGGGCAGCGACCATTGCCCGGTGGGCATTGAAATCGGCTGATTACTTTGAACCGTCGCGGCGGGAAAGCCATTGCGCGCCCAGTTCGGTCAGGGTTTTCGACTTGAGAATGCGTTCGGCCAGCGGGAACACGATGCGTTCTTCCTTGTCGAAATGTTTCCGCGTGGCGGCGATGGCTTGCAGTAAAATTTTCTTCGCGTCCTTGAGCGTGCGCGCCTTCTGCACCCGAGCCAGCACCGCCTCAATGAATTCGTGTTCCGCGTGAAACGTCTCGCGCTGGCCCATCTGGTCGAAATACGGCTCCAGCGGTTCGATGAATAAATCATCTTCGAGTTTCGAATGCGGCGCATGCACCTTGTCCACCACGGCGGCGAGCGCCTTCACCTCGCCGAGCGTCTTGAGCTTCGGCGCGGTGGCTTCGATGTGGTCGAACAGGTTGTGGAACACCGCGTGTTCCGCGCGCAGGACGTCGGTGATTTTCATGGCATCAATGGTTTCAAATTTCTACCACAGCATCCGCCCAAGCCCCGGCTTCTGCCAATCTTTTTTTGTCATTCATTTGGCTTCATACGGGTGGTTTTCCATCCCGGCACACGAACAAACCGGATTGCGGTCGCCGAACACATTGTCCACGCGGCTGACGTGCGGCCAGAATTTGTAGTCGTGCAAATCTTTCGCCGGGAACGCCGCCTGTTCGCGGCCGTAAGAACGATTCCAATTATCACTGGCGATTTGATCCGCCGTGTGCGGCGCGTTCTTGAGTAAATTATTTTTTGCGTCGGCAGAACCATTTTCAATCGCCGTCATTTCCGCGTGGATGGAAATCATCGCGTCGCAGAAACGGTCGAGTTCGTATTTCGATTCGCTCTCGGTCGGCTCGACCATCAGCGTGCCGGCGACTGGCCACGAAAGTGTCGGCGCGTGAAAGCCATAATCCATCAGGCGCTTCGCCACGTCCTCGGCGGTGGTTTTGTGGAAGGCGCGCAAATCCAGAATGCACTCGTGCGCCACGAGGCCGTTCGCGCGGTAGAGTGTCGGAAAATAATTTTCCAGCCGCTTGGAAATGTAGTTCGCATTGAGGATGGCGAACTTCGTCGCCTCGGTCAGTCCGTCCGCACCCATCATCGCGATATACATCCATGAGATCGTAAGAATGCTCGCGCTGCCCCACGGCGCGGCGCTGACCGGGCCGATATGTTTCTTCGAGTGATCTTCTTCGAGCCGCCCGGTGAACACTGGATGACTCGGCAAAAACGGCACCAGATGTTTCGCCACACCAATCGGCCCGACGCCCGGTCCACCGCCGCCGTGCGGAATGCAAAACGTCTTGTGCAGATTCAAATGGCAAACATCCGCGCCGATGAAGCCGGGCGAGGTCAAACCGACTTGCGCGTTCATGTTCGCGCCGTCCATATAAACTTGGCCGCCGTGCGTGTGGATGATGTCGCAGATGTCGCGGATGGTTTCCTCGAACACGCCGTGAGTTGACGGATAAGTAATCATCAAACACGACAAATCATTTTTGTGCGCCTCGGCTTTGGATTTCAAATCAACCACGTCAATATTGCCGTTCGTATCGCACGCGACGGCGACGATTTTCATGCCGGCCATCGCCGCACTGGCGGGATTTGTGCCGTGCGCTGACGTGGGAATGAGGCAGACATTCCGATGTTGGTCACCGCGCGATTCGTGATATGCGCGGATGACGAGTAGCCCGGCGTATTCGCCCTGCGAACCGGCGTTCGGCTGCAATGAAATTCCGGCAAAACCGGTGCATTCCTCCAGCCAGTCTTCGAGATTTTGAAAAAGAATCTGGTAGCCGCGCGCCTGACCGAG
>Ga0007854_10001926_pt1 | contig 13093 bp, 14 predicted proteins | sample CryBogCBH12Aug08_FD_60382 | JGI IMG/M metagenome (GOLD analysis project Ga0007854, IMG submission 60382) | Freshwater microbial communities from Crystal Bog, Wisconsin, USA - CBH12Aug08 | ecosystem: Environmental > Aquatic > Freshwater > Lake | place: Crystal Bog, Wisconsin, USA | collected...
ACTTCGACTTCCACGGCGCAATCGCCATTGGACGCCTTCACGACTTTGTAAGGCATGCGCTTGATCTCTTCGCCGACTTCATCAAACTTGCGGCCCATGAAACGCTTGATGGAGTAAATGGTGTTGCGCGAGTTGGTAACGGCTTGGCGCTTGGCGGCGTCGCCGACCACGCGTTCGCCGCTCTTGGTGAACGCCACGACGGACGGCGTGGTGCGTTTGCCTTCGGAATTTTCGAGCACGAGCGGTTCGCCACCGTCCATGACGGCCATGCAGGAGTTCGTGGTGCCTAAATCAATGCCTAATACTTTTGCCATAAAATTGTGTGGGTAAAATTGTTGTTGGTTAAACTGCTGACGGTTCTAATGCAATAACAGTGCCGAAGTGTGCCAAAGGGCGAGAAATTCACGGAGACATTGGAAACAAAGGGTGAATTTCGATCCCGTTCAAATACCGACGAAGCTGAAAGCTGTGCCACAAGCGGCACAGTGGCACAGTTGGCCAACGAATGGCGCAGATTGCGTGGCGCACCTGCGATTGGTGGGGCGAGCGTCCTCGCGAGCCGTCTCGTAACTACTTCCCGCTCCAAATCAGATCAAACACCCGTCCCTTGAACGGCCAGTCTTCAATCCGCTGAACCAGCCCTTTCCGAAATGGATTTTCCTGCACATAAATCCATTTCTCGGAGTAGCTCTCGCCATCGCGCAGCCGATGATGCCAGCCACGCGACTGAAACTTCCAATCCTTGCGGCCATGCTTGAGGCTGAATTCGCGTTTCCAATAAGCAATCCAGGTTTCCAACTTGAAAGCCAAGTCTCTCGGCGCACAAAACAAATGGAGATGATCCGGCATCAGCAGATAATCGCCAACCAGCCAAGCCGTCGCCTCCGACCAAGTCTGGCGTAAAAGTTGATGGGCTGTTTCATTGTCCAGCCAAGGTTTGCGGTCTTCGGTGTTAATGGTCAATAAAACGATGTTCGACTGGCCGATTTGGACGTGAACGCCGGAAGCGGGGTTTTGGCGTTGAGGCGGATCGTTGTCCGGGGGCGTTTTCACATTTGAGCATTTTCTGGTTTTACGGCGGCTCGCGGGGACGCTCGCCCCACCAGTCTCAAATCTACTTCTCCGCCTTCGCAACCTTCGCGCGACAATTTGACTTATTTGCTCCCCGGCTTGACCGCCGGAGTTTTTGCCAAGTCCGGCGGGAGATTATTCGGATCAAACGTCTCGACTTGCAGCGCGATGAGGCTGACCGTTGGCACGCCAAGGTTCACCGCGCCGTTGGAACGATCCACCACCATCGCCACGCCGACAACCGTGCCACCGTTGGCACGGACAATATCAATCGTCTCCTGCACCCGGCCGCCCTTGGTCACGACATCCTCGACTACGAGAATTTTTTCGCCGGCGGAAATTTTGAAGCCGCGCCGCAAAACTAATTTGCCTTCCTCTTTTTCCACGAAGATGAAGCGCACGCCGAGCTGCCGCGCGACTTCCTGGCCGATGACGAGTCCGCCCATCGCCGGCGCAACCACGGTGACCGCGCCGAGCGGCTTGACCTTGGCGGCAAGCGCCGCGCCGAGTTTCTCGACGGCGGGCATCTGCTGGAGTGCGAGGGCGCATTGAAAAAATTGCCGGCTGTGCAAGCCGCTGCGAAGAATGAAATGGCCTTCGAGCAGCGCGCCGCTGTCGCGGAAAAATTGCAGGACTTCGTTTTGTGTCATCAGCGCAGTTTCAAGTTTCGGGTTTCAAGTTTCAAACTTTTTTGCAAACTTTGCGCGTGCCGAAGTGGATCAAGTTCATCATCGCCGTCCTGCTGCTGCCGGTTTGCGCCGGCGCGGGCATGGCTTTATCAAAGATGCTGCACGCCTGCGGCAGCGCGGATACGACGTGGGTGCCATTCCTCGGCGGCGCAGCGTGCTGGTGCGTGATTTTCTTTTTGTTGCCCAAGCCGATGTGGATTTACGTCTTCGGCCACGAACTGACGCACGCACTCTGGACATGGCTGTTCGGCGGCGAAGTCAAAAAGATGAAGGTCTCATCATCCGGCGGTCACGTTGTCATTTCCAAAACCAATTTCGTCATCGCGCTCGCGCCGTATTTTTTTCCGCTCTACGCCGTCCTCGTCATTGGAGTGTTTGCGCTTGGCCACTGGCTCTGGCTTTGGCCGCTGGTGTGGTTTCATTTGTTGGTCGGCGCGGCGTATGCGTTTCATGTTTCGCTGACAATCCACGTTTTGCAGACGCGGCAATCGGACATCACGAGCCAGGGCTATTTATTTTCCGCCGTGGTGATCTTTCTCGGTAATGTTTGCGTGCTGTTGTTCGGAATTCCGTTGCTGACACGGCATCCGGAAATTTTCAAAATCTGCGGTTTATGGGCTTCGGAGACCGGAAAAGTTTTCATCTGGCTACACCACCTGTTCTGAACCGCTAAAATTGTCAGTAATTCGGACTTGAAATGCTGGCACCTTTGGATTCATCCTGCACGCATGGATTTAGCCGACATCTTGGGACGCGAGCAGATTGTCCCCGAACTCAAAGCGACCAACCGCTGGGAAGCCATTGACGAACTCATCGGCAACCTCGTGGCCACCGGCAAAATCCAGCCCGGCGACCGCGACGCCGTGACCGCCGCCGTCAAGAAACGCGAGACCTCCATGTCCACCGGCATCGGCTTCGGCATCGGCATCCCGCACGCCTCCACCGATTTGATTTACGAGGTCGTCGGCGCGCTGGGCCGCTCCACCAAAGGCGTCAACTTCGACGCGCTCGACAACCAGCCGGTGAAACTCGTCATGCTCTTTCTCGTCCCGCAGGGTCAATTTCAGAAACATCTCCACACGCTCGCCAACATCGCGAAACTTTTGCACAAGGCCGATTTCCGCGAAGCCCTGGAAAAATCCACCAGCGCCGACGCGATGCTCGCCGTCATCAAGGAACACGGGAAAAAGTAATTTCTTTTCCCAACCGCGAAATACGCTAACCACGCGAAAATTTCCGGCGACCGATTCCGTTTCTTTCGTGTATTTCGTGTATTTCGCGGTTAAAATTTCGGCGTGTTACCGCACAAACAAATTGAATCGTCCCTGCAAACCGCCGTCCGCGCCGTCTTGCCGGACGCCGATGTCTCCACCGTTTTAGTCCGTCCCTGCGACCCAAAATTCGGCGACTACCAGAGCAACGCGCTGATGTCGCTCGCCAAGACGCGAAAGCTGAATCCGCGCCAGCTCGCGACGGATGTCGTGGCGAAGCTTGACCTTTCCGACATTTGCGAAAAAGTGGAAATCGCCGGTGCGGGCTTCTTAAATTTTCGCCTTAAAAATTCCGTCCTTGTCGAATCGTTGCAATCCGCCGCGCGCGGCGAACATTTGTTTTTCACCAAGGCTGCGTCGCCAAAAACCATTGTCATTGATTTCAGTTCTCCCAACGTCGCCAAGCCGATGCACGTCGGCCACATCCGCAGCACCGGCATCGGCGACGCGCTCCAGCGCACGCTGCGTCTGCTCGGCCACCGCGTCATCAGCGACAATCACATCGGCGACTGGGGCACGCAGTTCGGCAAACTGCTGCTCGGCTGGAAACAGATTTTGAACCACGCCGATTTGGAACGCGACGCTATCGCCGAGCTGGAACGGCTTTACAAAGTCATCAATGCCGAGTGCGATACGAATCCGGCGCGGCTCGAAGAAGCAAAAACCGAATTGGTAAAACTCCAGGCCGGCGACGCCGAAAACACCTCGATTTGGAAGGAGATGATCGCGCTGTCGCAAAAACAGTTCGATGCGATTTACGGCCGGCTCGGCGTGAAGTTCGATTTTGCGCTCGGCGAAAGTTTTTACAATCCGTGGCTCGGCGAAGTTGTCACCGACTTGCTCGCGCGCGGCATTGCCCGCGAAAGTGAAGGTGCCGTCGGTGTGTTCAGCGACGGGGCGCTGCCGCCGAAGGAAGATCCGTTTCTCGTCAATCGCGATGGCGAATGGGTCGCTGATCCCGCGCTCGTGCGCAAGAGCGACGGGGGCTTTAATTACACCACCACCGATTTGGCGACCATTGATTACCGGCTCAAAACGTGGTCGCCGGATGAAATCGTTTATGTCGTGGACGACCGGCAAGCCGGCCATTTCAAAAAACTTTTCCTGACGTTCGCCCGCTGGAAATCGGCGGACGCCAAGAAAACCAAACTGATTCACGTCGGCTTCGGCAAAATCATGGGCGACGACGGCAAGCCCTTCAAGACGCGCTCCGGCGACACCGTGAAGCTCGGCGACCTGCTCGACGAAGCCGAGGAGCGCGCCTACAAAATCGTTTCCGAGAAGAGCGCGGAGCTGCCCGAAGCGCAGCGCAAGGAAATCGCCCGCGTCATCGGCCTCGGCGCGGTGAAATACGCCGACCTGCTGCCGAACCGCCAGAGCGATTACATTTTTTCGTGGGACAAGATGCTCGCGCTGCAAGGCAACACCGCGCCGTATCTGGTTTATGCCTATGCGCGGATCAAAAGCATTTTCCGGAAGTCGGAAACATCCAACATCCAACATCCAACATCCAACATCCAGTTGGTCGCGCCGGAAGAACTGACGCTCGCCAAGCATCTGCTCAATTTCGGCATCACGCTCGAAGCCGTGGCCGAGGAATTGCGGCCGAATTATCTCTGCAATTATCTCTTCGAGCTGGCGGGCAAGTTCACCTCGTTCTACGAAAATTGCCCGGTGCTGAAAGCCGACGATGCCGCCACGCGCGATTCCCGCCTCGCCTTGTGCGATTTGACCGCGCGCATTTTGAAGCAAGGCTTGGAAACGCTCGGCATTGAAACCGTCGAGCAGATGTGATGGTTGCCTGACTTCGTGACTCCGTCCGAAACATTCTCCGCTCTGCTCCGTGGCACCGCGTCACTCACCGCGCTCGCGCCGATGCAGGATGTGACGACGCTCCAATTCATGCGCGTCATCGACCGCTATGGCGGGCCGGAGATTTACTGGACGGAATACTTCCGCGTCCACGGCGATTCGCGGCCTGAAAAATGGATTCTTGATTCCATCACCAAAAATCCCACCGGCAAGCCCGTCATCGCGCAGCTCATCGGCAACGACATTCCCGCGCTTGTCCGCAACGCCAAGCTGCTGCAAACATTTCCCGTCGCCGCGATTGATCTGAACCTCGGCTGTCCCGCGCCCATCGTCTATCGCAAATGCGCCGGCGGCGGACTGCTGCGTGAACCGGCGCGCATTGACGCCATCCTCGGCGCGCTGCGCGATGCGGTGAAGATTCCGTTCACGGTAAAAACGCGCATCGGCTTCGAGTCGGCGGAGGAATTTGATGCACTGCTGCCGATTTTTGCGAAGCACGCGATTGACCTGCTCACCGTCCACGCGCGGACGGTCAAACAAATGTATCGCCCCGGCGTGCGCTACGATTTGATTGCACAGGCGGCGAGCACGATGAAATGTCCGGTTCTATTGAATGGAAACGTGTTCAGCGCGGCGCAGGCGAAACAGTTGCTCGCGGAAACAAAAGTTCGCGGCCTGATGATCGGGCGCGGCGCGATCCGCAATCCGTGGCTGTTCGACCGAATCCGCGCCGAATTGCGCGGCGATAAAATCAAGCTGCCGACGGGCCGCGACGTGCTGGCCTACGTCCATGAGTTGTGGGACAACGAGATTACTCCGGGCATCAAAGAATCGGCGCAGGTGCAGCGGATGAAGAAATTTATGAACTTCATCGGCGAAGGCATCGGCGAAAAATTTCTGCACGACATCCGCCGCGTGGCGACGACGGCGGATTTCTGGCGCGTGTGCGAACAGTTTTTACATCACGACAAACCGATGACGCTGGAGCCATCGGTCGTGGATGCATCACCTTTGTAAAACCAACTTTGAACTGATTTATGGAACTCAACCTCGAATCCAAGGAACTCGCCGGGCGCGCGTATCCGATTCTCGCCAGCCTCGTCACGCCGCGACCCATCGCGCTCGTCACCACCATCAGCCCGGATGGCAAGGTGAACGCCGCGCCATTCAGCTTTTTCAATTTGCTCGGCGCGAACCCGCCCATCTGCGCCTTTGCGCCGGGCGACCGCCCGGACGGCACGCCCAAGGACACCGCGCTCAACGTCCGCGCCATGCACGAGTTCGTGGTGAACCTCGTGGACGAAGCCATCGCGGAGAAGATGAATCTTTGCGCCGCGTCGCTGCCTTACGGCGAAAGTGAATTACAGCACGCCGGCCTGACCGCCACGCCGTCAACCGTGGTCAAACCGCCGCGCATCGCGGAAGCGCCGGCGAGCTTGGAATGCATCGAATGGGGCACGTTGCAAATCGGCGGCAACCGCGTGGTCATCGGACTCATCAAGCGCGTGCATCTGCGGGATGAATTGTTTGACGCGGAGACGAAGCGGGTGCGGACGGAAAAGCTATTGACCATTGGTCGCATGGCTTCGCCGCACTGGTATTGCAAAACGAGCGACCGCTTTGAGATGCTCCGACCGGATTGACTATTTCCAAGTTCCCCAGAAATCTTCAAAGCTCTGCCGCTCCCGCACCAGCCGCAAGCCGCGTTCGTTATGCCACACCACCGCCGCGTGGCCGTGCGAAAAGCGCGTTTCCAACGGAATATGATACGCGCCGGCATCGAGCCAAACCAAATGGTCGCCGGCGCGCAGCGAGCGCGGCAAGGGAATCCGCGCCAGTTGGTCGAACGCCATGCACGTCGGGCCGTGAACCACGGTGAACGTTTCCGCACCGCTGCGTTCGGGCACCGTCAAAATCTGGTGCTGTTCCCAAAGCGACATCAGCGCATTCAGCGTGCGGCCGCCATCGCAGATGAGTTGGCGCACGCCGCGCCGTTCCTTCACGTCGAGAATTTTCACCACCAGCGCGCCGCTGCCGGCGCTCATCCAGCGGCCGTTCTCCAGCCAGATTTCGCGCAGGCCGGGAAACAATTTTGCCGACTGCCGAAGCATCTGCGCGAAGGAACGCAGACCGAACTCGCCGTCGAAGACTTTGCCGCCGCGCGTGAGAACATGGCGCACCGGCATCCCGCCGCCAATGTCGAGGTGCAGCGGGCTGAACTTTGCCACGCGGCAAACTTCGGCCACCTCGGCGATGGCGCGCTCGTAAACCGCCACAGACGAAACATTCGTGCGCAGATGAAAATGAACCGTTTCCAAACGAACCTTGGACCGTTGCAGCTTTTTGATGGCGGCCACCGCCTCGTCCAGCGTGAAACCAAATTGCGTGGGGAACTGCGGATTTTCCGGATCGAATTCTTCGCCGGTCAGAATGCGGACACCGCAGCGCCAGTTCAGTTTTTTGGCGAGCGGCAGCAAGGTGGCGAGTTCGGCGGGCGAATCGAAATTCACTGAAAGCTCACGCAGCTTGAATTGCGGCAGCCAGTGATGTTTCGCCGGGCCGTTGACCAGAATGTTTTCCGGCGGATAGCCTTCGGCCAGTGCCGCGCGCAGTTCAAACTCGCTGACGACCTCGAGGCCACGCCCCTGCTCTTGCCACCAGCGGAGCAGCGGCGCGACGGGCTGGGTTTTGCACGAAAGCCAATGGCGGACGGAAATTTTCGTTTTATGATTTATGATTGCCGATTGAAAACCTGCTGCGATCAAAGCGGCGTCCAGTTCGGAAATTCTTTCCGCAATCGGCAGCGCGGAGAATAAATAAAACGGCGTGGGCGGAGAAAGCGAAAGCGCCTCGCGAACGAGGCGCTTCCAGAATTGAATCATTTCCGGCGGATGACCAAATTTTAGCGGAGCCGGCGTCTTCATGGTGGCCAGTCCGGCACGGACTCACATCCCCATAATCTGATAGCCGCCGTCCACGTAGATTACCTGGCCGGTGATGGACGCCGCGCCGTCGCTGGCGAGAAATGCGCCGGTCGCGCCAAGCTCCTCGGTGGAGCAACTGCGCTTGAGCGGCGCGTGGGCTTCGTAATGCTTGATCATTTCGCCGAAGCCGGAGATGCCGCGCGCGGCGAGCGTCTGGACGGGGCCGGCGCTGATGCAGTTCACGCGGATTTTCTTCGGACCCAGATCGTAGGCGAGATAGCGCGTGCTGGCTTCGAGCGACGCCTTGGCAACGCCCATGACGTTGTAGTGCGGCACGACTTTTTCCGCGCCATAATAGCTCATGGCCACGATGCTGCCACCGTCGGTCATCAGCGGCGCGGCACCGCGCGCGAGCGCGACGAGCGAATAGGCGCTGATGTCGTGCGCGATGCGGTAGGCTTCGCGACTGGTATTCACGAATTCCCCTTCCAGCGCGTCCTTGGGCGCGAACGCGACGGAGTGCAGGAGCAAATTGAGTTTGCCAAATTTTTCGCCGACGGTCTTGAAGACGTTCGCGATGTCCTCGTCCTTGGTCACGTCGCAGGGCATGAGCAGCGTGTCCGCGCCGAACGTGCCAACGAGTTCCTCGACGTTTTCCTTGAGGCGTTCGCCCTGGTAGGTGAACGCGAGTTTCGCGCCAGCCTTGGCCCACGCCTGCGCGATGGCCCAGGCGATGGAACGTTTGTTGGCGACGCCGAAGACGATACCGGTTTTTCCTTCAAGTAATGACATAGATAACTTTTGTTCCTGATATTCTAAAAAAATCCGTCCCGCGTCCAGCCTCGACTCGCTGGCGGGAAACCGTTTAGACTGCCACCGATGGACTCAAATGTCATTGCCGACGGGCTGATTCAATACCTGATGCTGGTGGCGCTGCTGACCTTCCACGAATACGGCCACGCGTGGACGGCGTGGAAATGCGGCGACGACACCGCGCGCCTGCAGGGCCGCGTCTCACTGAATCCCGTCGTGCATATTGACCCCATCGGCACGGTGGCGCTGCCGCTGCTGATGATTTTCATGCCGGGCGCGGGGAGATTTCTCATCGGCTGGGCCAAACCGGTGCCGGTCAATCCCTACAACTTGAACAAACCCGGGCGCGACGACATTCTCGTGACCATGGCCGGACCAGGAATGAACCTGCTGCTGGCCATCGGCCTGGTGGCGCTGGCAAAGGCGTGCATCGTTTTCCACTCCGAACCGGCGGCGGAATATTTCGTGCAGGCGGCGGGCTTGAGCCTCGTATTGTGCTTCTTCAACCTCATCCCCGTGCCGCCGCTGGACGGCTCGCACATCATGCGCGTCGTCACCGGCATGAGCCACGAGACCTACGCCAACTTCGCGCGGTTCGGCTTCATCATCATCATCGTGCTGCTGCAAATCCCGCCGGTGCGGATGGCGTTGAGCATCGTGACGTATGGCACGCTGGGTGCGCTGCTGCGGCTCTTTGGCGTGGGTTGAATTCAGAAGGCCAATAGGACATCAATGCAATGAGCAAGGCATATCCAGAACATATTCAGCGATTAATTTGCTTGTTGTTTGTCCTCGATGAAATACCGATTCGCCCAGCAAGAAAACAAGAGGTGATCGAGTATATCCGCCAGCGGCATTATTTGGACATTCGCCCTGAAGATTTGGAAAGCTACGTCACCCAAACAGAGCCGCGTTGGAACACTGACATTGCTTTTCGCCGGAAAGACGGAGTGGAAAAAGATCTGCTTTTTAATAATCAACGGGACTGTTGGGAATTGACAAGGAAGGGAGTTGAGCAGCTGGAAAAAATAAAAAAAGGGTTTTTAACCAAAAAAGTTGATGTCAGAGAATGCTATCTTTGGACAAAGCATTTGAAGAAGGCGTTCGATCCTTCGTATGAACCTTCTTCCGCCGACAGGATGCGACCTAGCGATGTAATCAAGCTATTGATGGAATAGTTTGATTGACCAAAGAACCATCATATTTCCCCGGCGAAACCCTGCTGCCGCAGCGCCTCGAACAGCACCAGCGCCGCGCAGTTCGACAAATTCAGCGAACGCGATTCCGCATTGAACATCGGGATGCGCAGCCAGTTTTCGCGGTGCTGCTCCAGCAGTTGTTTCGGCAAACCCGCCGTCTCGCGGCCGAAAACGATGTAATCCTGCGGGGAAAACTTCGCCTCGCTGTAAAGCTTCGGGCCAGCACACTCGACGAACCACAGCCGCGCGTCCGCCGGGACTTGCTCCGCGAACGCGTTCCAGTTTTTCCAGCGCTGCCACTTCACCTGCTGCCAGTAATCCATGCCCGCGCGCTTGAGCTGCGCGTCGTCCAGCTTGAAGCCGAACGGCTCAATGAGGTGCAGCGTCGTGCACGTGGCGGCGCAGAGCCGCGCGACGTTGCCCGTGTTCGGCGGAATCTCCGGTTCAAGCAAAACGATATTCATTTCAAAAACTTTTAACGCAAAGGCGCAAAGACGCGGAGACGCAAAGTAAAATAATTTTTAATCCAAGTCTTCTTTGCCGGCTTGCGCCTTTGCCCCTTTGCGCCTTTGCGTTGAATAAAAAACTTTCCACAACACGAGGCCGTGCGCCGGTGCGCTCATGCCGGCGGCGCGGCGGTCGGTCTGGGCGAACATCGCCGGGATGTCGCCCGGTGAAAATTTGCCGAAGCCCACCTGCACCAGCGTGCCCACGATGCCACGGCACATCTTGTAAAGAAAACCGTCGCCCTCGATGACGAACGTATATTGCATCCCGGAGCGTTTCACGTCGCAACGCGTCAGCGTGCGGACGGTGCATTCCATCTCGTAGGTATGGTTCGCGGCGAAGGATTTGAAGTCATGCTTGCCGACAAAACATTTCGCCGCCGTCTTCATTTTGGCAAAGTCCAGCGGGCGCGCGACGTGCCATGCGCGGCCCTGCAACAGCGGATTCATCGCGTGATGATTCCAGACGACGTAGCGGTATTGCTTGCCCGTCGCATGGAAGCGCGCGTGGAAATCTTTCTTCGCCCGCGTGACGTGCAACACGCGGATGTCGTCCGGCAGAAAGGCGTTCAACGCGATGGCGAGCCGCGCGAGCGGCAGCTTGTTTTCCGCCTGGGGAATCTCGTAATGCGCCACCATGCCGAGTGCGTGGACGCCGGTGTCCGTGCGGCTGCTGCTGTGCAAACGCGGCCGGCTCGGAAAATAGCGCGCGAGCACGGCCTCGACTTTCTCCTGCACGCCGGTGCCAATCTTCTGCAACTGCCAGCCTTGATAGGCCGTGCCGTCGTAGGCAATGACGAGTTTGAATTTCAGCACGTCCACGGTGTTTTTAGCCACAGAGGTTCACAGCCGACCGGTGGAAAATTCCTTTTCTCAATCTGTGTTTAATCTGTGTGTATCTGTGGCTGAAAAGAGTTTAGTTAAAGATTTCCGCGAAGAACGATTTCATGTCTTGCCACGAGCGCTTGTCCGCGCGTTCGTTGTAGGCCGCGCCTTTGGAGTTGTCGTTGCCGGCCATCGGCTGTGTGAAGCTGTGCACCGCGCCGCCGTATTTGATGAGCCGCCAGTCCACGCCGGCATCGCGCAATTCTTTTTCAAACGCCACCAAGTCCTCCGCTTTTTCAAACGGATCATCCGCGCCGTGGCAGACGAGGACTTTGCACTTGATGTTTTTTCCATCCGCCGGCGTCGGCGAATCCAGACCGCCGTGGAAACTTACGATGCCGTTCAATTCCGCGCCGCTGCGGGCGAGTTCGAGCACCGTCGTGCCGCCGAAGCAGTAGCCGATGGCCGCGACGCGCGCCTGGTCCACGAGCGGATTTTTCTTCAGCTCGTCCAGTCCGGCGTTCACGCGAGCGCGCAAAAGCGGCCGGTTGGATTTATATTTGGTTGCTTCGACGCCGGCTTCCTTCGTGTCTTTCGGGCGGACGCCTTGGCCGTAGATGTCCGCGCAGAATGCAACGTAGCCGAGCTGCGCGAGCATTTCGGCCCGATGTTTTTCGTAGTCGGTTAGGCCGAGCCATTGATGCACGACCAGCACACCCGGACGTGCGCCGGCCACGGCGTCGTCGTAGGCGAGATAACCTTCGAGCGTGGTGTCGCCCTGTTTGTATTCGACGGTTTGGGTGATGATTTTCGCCGAGGCGGAAAACGCGCAGGCGGCGGCCAGCAGCAGGAGAAAAAGTTTTTTCATGCGCCGACAAACTAACCGACTCCGTGCCGTTTGCAACTGCCGGCAGCAAATCTGCCGCGCCGTTTTGATTTGCCTCGAACGCCCGGCGGTTTAACTTGTCCACCATGCACATGAAATCCTTTTTGGCCGTGGTGCTGCTGGCGCTGGGCGTGGCCCGCGTTTCGGCGCAGGTGAATGTCGAGCTGTCGCTGGAGCAGGAGCAGTTTCTGCCGAGCGAAACTATTCCGCTGGCGGTGAAAATCACCAACCGTTCCGGCCAGCCGGTGCATTTCGGCACGGAGTCGGACTGGCTGACGTTCAGCGTGGAGGCGGCGGACGGTTTCGTGGTGCTCAAGAACGCCGAGGTGCCGGTGGCCGGCGAATTCGACTTGGAAAATTCGCAGATGGCGATTAAGCGGGTGAATCTGCAGCCGTATTTCGTCATGAATCAGCCGGGGCGTTACCGCGTGATCGCGACGTTGCACCTGCGGCAATGGGGGGTGCAGCTCGCGAGCGCGCCGGGGCATTTTGACATTATCACCGGCGCGAAATTGTGGGAGCAGGATTTCGGCGTGCCGGCGCAGACGAACGGTCTGCCGGAGGTGCGAAAATACACGCTGGAACAGGCGAATTATCTCAAGTCGCAGTTGCGGATGTATGTGCAGGTGAGCGACGCGGCGGAATCGCAGGTGTTCCGGGTGGCGTCGCTGGGGCCGATGGTGTCGTTCAGCCATCCGGAGGCGCAGGTGGATCGCCAGAGCCGGCTGAACGTGCTGTGGCAGGCGGGCGCGCAGAGCTTCAGCTATGTGGTGGTGAATCCGGATGGTTCGCTGCTGCCGATGGAATATTACGACAATTTCTTTTCACGTCCGCGTTTGGTGGTGAATGAAAATGGCGAGGTGCTGGTGCAGGGCGGCACGCGCCGGGCCAAGCCGACGGAATTGCCGTCGGTGAAAGCGCCGAATGAATTGCCGCACGCCATCGAGCCGCCGCCCGGCGCGACGACCGGCGGAACTATTTCGTCGGGCAGCTCCGCGCCGCCGAATTCGCAGCCGGTGATGCGGAAATGACGCGGGCAGATTCGAGGCCGGTGGCCGGCATATTACCCTTGCTATTCTTCGCGTTTTAGCTATTCT
>Ga0007854_10001927_pt1 | contig 13090 bp, 8 predicted proteins | sample CryBogCBH12Aug08_FD_60382 | JGI IMG/M metagenome (GOLD analysis project Ga0007854, IMG submission 60382) | Freshwater microbial communities from Crystal Bog, Wisconsin, USA - CBH12Aug08 | ecosystem: Environmental > Aquatic > Freshwater > Lake | place: Crystal Bog, Wisconsin, USA | collected...
ACTGGGACTGGAAAACCTGCTGGGTGGCGAGCAGCGCGCCGCAAAGCTAACCAGCCAATTGTTAATGTTCAGCCGGTGCAAGAAAACGCAGAAACAGGCTGTTGATTTAAACGAGTTGTTGGAGGATGAAATCAAGATGCTGCGCCGACTTTTGGGTGAGCATCTCGAATTGACCACCACAACCGAATCAAAGAATGCATGGATCGAGGCGGACTCCGGCATGATTGAACAGGTAATCATGAACCTGTGCATCAACGCGCGTGATGCCATGCCCGAAGGCGGCAGGCTTACGATCACAGTCAGCCAGATGGAATTGAATGCTGCGGAAGCCCTGGCCAATACTGAAGCAAGGCCTGGCCGGTTTATTTGCCTGTCGGTTGCCGACACGGGGTGCGGGATGAGCATGGAAACCCGGCAACGAATATTTGAACCTTTCTTTACCACCAAGGAAGTTGGCAAGGGCACCGGACTGGGACTGGCCTCCGTTTATGGCATAGTGAAGGAGCATAAGGGGTGGATTGAAGTCAGCAGCGAGCCTGGCAAGGGAAGCGAATTCCGGGTCATGTTTCCCGCAATCCCGGCCCGGAGCCCGAAACTGGCACCTGCCACTCCGCCCAAGATGGATCGAGGAACAGAAACCATTCTGGTGGTTGAAGACGAACCCACCGTCAGAGATATGACCGTCATGTGCCTCAAGGCAAACGGCTATCAGGTGCATGTAGCTGCAAACGGCCCTGAAGCTCTTCAAAAGTGGGGGGAACACACCGACCAGATTCACCTTTTACTGACGGACGTAATTATGCCCGGCGGAATCACGGGATTTGCTCTTGCTGAAGCATTCAAAAAATTAAAACCTTCCCTGCCCGTGATCCTGATGAGTGGTTACAGCAACGACATCACAAACTCGGGTATTCTGGCTCATAAAAGAATCAGTTATCTGTCCAAGCCGTGTGGCGTCAGAGAATTAACCTCCGCTGTTCGAAAATCACTTCTGGCCGCAATTGAGCCTGTGTGAGCAACTTCTATCCTCCATTTTGGCACACCGCAACATCGACTGATGTTTTTCAACCCAACATATAATGCGTTGCAAATACATTGGGATATTACTAGAGAGCCTGCCAAAATAAATTTCTGAAAACAAACCAGATTTTAAACAGAATTAATTCGTTCGACCAGCCCAGCTCAGAACTTTCAGTAAAATTTGCAGAATTAACAGGATTTCGGAGACAGCTTAATTTGTCACAGTCCAACGAGACCCTCCGGGTCTTATGCTCAGTATTCCCTGGGATAACTGCCAGCCCATATCGTTTCCATCCAGGCATTGACTGTAGCCTGGATTATACCGGACGGTGAAGAAAAAGCCGGCTGCCAAGGGGGCTTAATTCGACTTGCCAATGATTTGGGCGATTCTTTGATTTTTTCGGTGTTCCATGAAATAATGGCTTCTTATGAAGCATCCGGCCGATTGCAAACTTTATGGAATCCTCGATCTTGGTTATGTCGCGGAGGCGGATGTCCGGCGTGTGACGGAACAACTTTGTGAAGGTGGTGTCGGCCTGTTGCAACTGCGGGCCAAGAATCTGCCCGAAGAAAAAATCCAGGAGCTTGGCAGTCTTATGGTGTCTATAACCGAACAGGCGGGAATCCCATTGATTATCAACGATTTCCCGGAACTTGTGCCGGCCATCGGCGCGCAAGGGGCGCATGTCGGGCAGGATGACCGCACGGTGGCCGATGCGCGCTGGCGGGCAGGCAGGGCACTGGCGGACGAGGTATCCCCGCCCATAATCGGGAAATCCACCCATTCCGTCGCGCAGGCGGTTGCCGCCTGGGAGGAGGGGGCGGATTATATCGGGTTCGGCCCCTTGCATGCCACGCCGACCAAACCGGGCCGCCCGGCGATTGGTCTCGACGACATTCGCCGGGTGCATGAACTGGTGTCGATTCCGGTTTTCTGCATTGGAGGGATTAAACTTGCCAACCTGGCCGCAGTGATTGAAGCAGGGGCGCAGCGGGTCGTGATCGTCTCCGAAATGCTGCGCGCGCCGGATATTGCCGCCTACTGCCGGGAGGTAAAAGCGATGCTGCGGTGAAGTTTTTAAAACCCAGCCAATATTAATTCCCCCCAGTCTTCCCTCCTGATTTGCTGGAAATTATTTATGGCAACCAGTATAGATTTGAAATCAGCGCTGTCCGGGTGATTGTTGCGGAACCGGCGCTTTAAACTGAACAAAAAAACTGAACACAGAAAACTCATCCCATGTCCGTCCTTGTTGTTGGTTCCATCGGCCTTGACACAGTAAAAACTCCCATCGAAGAACAGAGCGATTTGCTTGGCGGCTCGGCGTCGTACGCAGCAGTTGGCGCAAGTTTCTTCTCCAAAGTAAACCTGGTCGGGATTGTCGGGGACGATTTTCCGAAAACCCATGTCGGCTATTTTGAATCGCGCGGCATCGACCTTGCCGGGCTTCAAATCGTTCCCGGAAAAACTTTCCGCTGGTCCGGGGAATACCATTGGGACATGAACACGCGCACCACGCGAAGCACGGATCTCAACGTGTTCGAGCATTTCACGCCGACGCTTCCCGCCGGATACGGCGATACTCCCTACGTGTTGCTCGCCAACATTGCACCCGCGCTCCAAAGCCATGTGCTCGACCAGATGCAGAAACCGAGGTTCATCATTGCTGATACGATGAACCTTTGGATCGACATTGCGAAGAACGATCTGCTGGCGTTGATCAAACGGGTGGACATGCTGATCCTCAATGACAGCGAAGCGCGCGAACTGACGGGCGATACGAGCCTGATCAAGGCCGGTGCAAGCATCCGCAAACTCGGCCCGAAGTATGTGGCGATCAAAAAAGGGGAGCATGGCTGCCTGCTTTTCGGAGAGAATCTGTTTTTCAGTTGCGCCGCTTATCCACTCGAGGATATTCACGATCCGACCGGCGCGGGTGACACTTTTGCGGGCGGGCTTGCAGGCTATCTCGCCAGCCGTGATGCCGGCGGCGAGATCACCTTTGAAGTGCTGCGCAAAGCCGTGGTTTATGGCAGTGTGCTCGCCAGCTACAACGTCGAAGCCTTCAGTCTCGAACGGATGCGCTCATTGAATATCCAGGATGTCGAGCACCGCTACCAGATGTTCAAGCTGATGAGCCATTTCGAGGTGATCGAATAATCCGTTGAAAGTCATCCTCCGCGTTTTTGGTTACCTCCGCCGCTATCCTTGGATGGCGGCCGGTACGCTGCTTTGCGCGATCCTCGGAACCCTGATGGTGATCGTGTTTCCAGCGGTCACGCAGCGGATCATCGACGTGGTGGTGCGCGGCCACCATCCCGAACAACTGATGCCGCTCGTTCTGCTTGGTGCCGGCGCGTTTTTTGCGCAGCACCTCCTGAACGGTCTGAGATTGCTGCTCAACAACACATTCGAGCAGCGGGTGATCTTCGATCTGCGCAGCGATTTGTATTCGCACATCCAGCGGTTGCCGCTCACCTGGTTTGACAACCGTGCAACCGGCGACCTAATGACGCGTGTGCTTGAGGATGTGACCTCCGTCGAGCGAATGCTGATTGATGGCATCGAGCAGGGAGCCGTGGCGGTCTTGCAGGTCATCATTGTATGCGCAGTCATGTTTCATTACAGCCCGAAGCTCGCCCTGCTTGCGCTGGCCCCGGTGCCCTTTCTGGCGGCTGGCGCGCTCGCCTATACCATGACCGCGCACAACCGGTACCGGGTTCAACGTAAAGCTTCGTCCGCCATGAACGCGCTGCTGCACGACAACCTTGCAGGCATCCGGCAGATCAAGACCTTCGTGCGGGAACGGGAGGAACACTCGAGATTCAACAAGGTGAGCCACGATTTGAGCGAGGCCACCATGGTGGTCATGCGTGTCTGGGCACTTTACTCGCCGTCCATGGCGTTCTTCTCGTCGTGCGGCCTGGTGCTGGTCGCCGGGTTCGGCGCAAAAGCGGTGCTGGATGGAGCCATCCGGATCGGTGATCTCGTGGCGTTTTTCATGCTGCTGAATTTCCTGTACGACCCCATCGGAAGGCTGCACCAGCTCAACCAGCTTTTCCAGTCGGGTCGCGCCGCAGGCGAACGCGTCTTCGAGATCATGGATGAAACCCCCGAACCCGGGGAAGCGAGGTTTGAGACCGGAAACCGGCTGCAACGGACGCAAAGCGACGGCCAGGCTTTCAAACCTGAAATCAAAATCACGGGTGATGTCCGGTTTCAAAATGTCTGCTTCTCTTACAACGAAGATCTGCCGACGCTGCGCAACATCAACCTCCACGCGCAACCTGGCGAGACCATTGCGCTGGTCGGTCCGACAGGAGCGGGCAAATCAACACTCGTGAATTTGATCACCCGGTTTTACGAGTTTGACACCGGCGAAATTTTCATCGACGGGACGCCGTTGCGCGAACTCTCGAAGGATTTCCTGCGCGAAGCGGTTGGGATGGTGACGCAGGAAAGTTTTCTATTCAACGGCTCGATCCGCGACAATCTCCGGCTTGGCAAGCCGGATGCGACGGACGAAGCCATGCTGGAGGCGCTTGCGGCGGCCAATGCGAGGAGTTTTGTGGATCGGTTGACGAAGGGGCTCGATACCATCGTCGGCGAACGCGGGGTGAAATTGAGCGTCGGTGAAAAACAACGCGTATCCATTGCACGGGCGTTGCTTAAGGATCCGCCGGTTTTGATACTGGATGAGGCGACTGCGAGTGTTGACAACCAGACCGAACGGATGATCCAGGAGGCGCTGGACCGGCTCATGCAGCGCCGGACAAGTTTCGTAATCGCGCACCGCCTTTCGACCGTCCGCCATGCGGATCAAATCCTGGTGCTTGATCGCGGCCGGATTGTCGAGCGTGGCCGGCATGACGATCTGCTGGCGCAGGGCGGTATTTATGCCCGGCTTTGCGAAGGGGCGTTTATTGAAAAGCCAATCGAATCCTAAAGGAAGGGCCGGTTACCCCGGTCTTAAACCGGTTACTGATGCTGATGCATCGGCTTCAATGCCGGGGGAGGAGTTGGCACTCCGACCATTTTATTCAGTTTATTGGTCCAGGGGCCTTTGCCTTTGGCAGGTGAATAGAGATCACGCCGATTCGCAAGAGTGTTGCAGGAAGCAAGGGCGAGCGTTGCGATTAAAACCAGGGAGAGTGCGTATTTCACCCGGCTATGGGAGCAAAATGCCGGGGAGATGTCAATTGAGGATGCAAACAATTGAAAAATTTCATTTTTCGGTTTCCGGTTTACAGATGCCGGACTTGCGGTAATGTTGGCAGCTTCATGAAGCGAAGCTTTTCGGGAATACTGATTATTTGCCTGGTGCTGGCACAATCGCTGGCGGCTGCGACGCCTGCCACCGAGATGAAAAAGAGCGTCGTGCGAATTACGATGACCGAGCAGGAGCCGAACTACAAGGTTCCCTGGGCACCCGGGAGCACTGCCAGCGGTGTCGGGGCGGGGTTTGTCATCGAGACTCATAACGGGCAGCGCGTAATGACCAATGCGCATGTTGTGAGCAACTCGCGATTCCTGAGCGTCTCGAAGGAGAACGATCCAAAACAATACATCGCGCACGTTGAATTCGTCGGCCACGATTGCGATCTGGCCGTGTTGAAAATCGACGAAGCCGGCTTTTTTAAAGGGACGGTTCCTTTGCAGTTCGGCGGGCTGCCCGAAATCGAATCGGCGGTCTCCGTTTATGGTTATCCGATTGGCGGCGAGCGGATGTCGGTGACCAACGGTGTCATTTCCAGAATCGATTTCCAGCTTTATACCCATTCGGGAGTCGATGCTCATTTGACGATCCAAACCTCGGCGGCGATCAATCCCGGCAACAGCGGCGGTCCGGTATTGCAGGAGGGAAAAGTGGTGGGGGTGGCGTTCCAGGGGTACAGCGGCGATGTGGCACAAAATGTGGGGTACATGATTCCGGTGCCGGTGGTTCAACGGTTTTTAAAGGACATCTCCCATGGGAGCTATGGCAGGTATATGGACTTGTCCATTTCGACCTTCAAACTGCAAAACCCGGCCATGCGGAGGGCACTCGGGCTGGTTGACGACGACCACGGGGTCATGGTAAGCAGTGTCGCAAAGGAGGGAAGTTCCGATGGGGTATTGAAGCAGGGCGATGTCCTGCTCGAAATCGACGGGCATTCCATCGCCAGCGATTCATTTGTCGATCTCGACGGCGAGCATGTGCAAATGGAGGAGATTGTCGAACGCAAATTCAAGGGCGACGAGGTCAGATTCAAACTGCTGCGCAACAAACAACAGATGGAGGTCACGGTCAAATTGGACAAGGCTTTCCCTTACCTGATCCAGGCAAATACTTACGATGTCAGTCCGCGTTACGTTCTTTTCGGCGGCCTGCTTTTTCAGCCGCTCGGTCACGATTTCTACGAGGCATTCCAACCGGAAGATTTAAGGGTTCGGTTTTTCTATGACTTTTATGTGAGCGACCAGCTTTATGTTGACCACCCGGAGGTCATCATCCTCAGCACCATGTTGCCCGATCCGATCAACACTTACCTGGGTGAATTCCGGAACGGCATCGTTGATGAAATCAACGGAGTGAAAATCAGGACATTGAAAGATGTTTCCGAGGCTCTTCACAAAACCTCGCAGTATTACGTCATCAAGGTTCTTGGCACCGGGCGTCCGATTGTGCTTGAGAGCAGCGCGGTGGAACCCGCCCGGGCGCGGATTTTGCAGCGGTACAATGTTTCGAAAGAAGAGAATCTGAGCGAATGAACACACAAGGATCTAATTTGCGAATGCGTTTCACTTTTCTCCTGCCACTGCTTTGCTGCTTCGTGATGGCGCAGTCGGCCCCGGCAGATCCCGCTTCGAAGGCGGGCGCTGAGAAAAAAATGTCAATCGTCCGGGTGAACGTGACCGACCAGGCGTGGGATTTCATCCGGCCCTGGATCAAACGCACCCAGTTTACAAGGCGGGCGGTCGGTGTAGTGCTGGCTGGGAATCGTGTCCTGGTGAGCGCCGAACTGGTTGCGAATTCAAGCTATGTCGAACTTGAAAAAGCCGGGGGCGGCGAGAAGGCGGCCGCCTCGGTGGAACTGGTCGATTACGAAGCGAATCTGGCACTTATCAAGACAACCGATGACAAATTCATGAGTGCGTTAAAGCCGATGGAATTGACCGATTCCTCGGTGGGCGACCATGTTGCAATTTGGCAGCTTGAAAACACGGGTGCGCTTTTGAGTACGAGCGCCATCGTGACCACGATCGAAGTCCAGCGCTATCCGATCGACGACACCGCGCTCCTGGTTTACAGGCTTGCCACTTCCCTGCAATACCGGGAAAACAGTTTTGTCGTGCCGGCGGTCAGGGATGACAAGTTGACCGGCCTGCTAATGCGGTATGATCCCCGCACACAGAGCGCCGATACGATTCCCGCCCCGGTGATCAACCATTTCCTCAAGGATGCCGCAGGCAAATCCTATGCGGGATTTCCCAAGGCGGGCATGGATTATACGGGGATGCGCGACCCGCAGTTGCGGCATTATGCCGGGCTCAACGGCGATTCTGCTGGCGGCGTCTATATTACATCAGTTCACAAAGAGAGCCCGGCAGGCAAAGCGGGAGTGTGCGCGGGTGATGTTCTCGTGGCGGTTAACGGTCAGCAGGTGGATCGCGACGGTAATTATGTCGATTCGCAATATGGTAAAATCTCTCTCTCTCATCTGACATCAACCAAGGCTTATGTCGGTGACAAGGCGAAACTCAGCATCATCCGGGATGGAAAATCATTGGATGTGGAGATTACCCTCGCCCACCGCGCCGTGGCGGATTACGTGATCGAGCCGTACATCATTGATCGCGCGCCGCGTTATTACGTTCTTGGCGGACTGGTTTTGCAGGAACTTTCCAGGCAATACTTGAAGGAATGGGGTGCTGAATGGATGAAAAAAGCTCCCGAACGGTTTGTTTATTATGACCGTTTTCAGTCGGATCTCTTCCAGGATAGACGTAAAAAAATCATCATCCTCAGCATGGTGCTCCCGTCAGAAAACACCATCGGCTACGAGGATCTGGGTAATCTGGTTGTGACAAAAATCAATGATGTTCCCCTGAACAGTTTTGCAGACATTGAACAAGCGCTCCAAAAGCCCGTGGACGGATTTCACAAGATTGAATTCGAGGAAAATCCCCGGGTGATTTACCTCGATGCGAAGAAGACCGAGGAAAGCATACCTGCCCTGAAACAAAATTACGGTCTCAGGAGCCTGATGAGACTCGAATAGCTTTAAACAAACGGGGGGGCGGTTTGAGGCAGGCCCTTTTTCATGTTCCTTCCGCCCTTCAAGTCCTGTTCTGTCCAATATACAAATCGCCACCTTCCATGAACCTGCTCATCGCCACGCGCAACACCCATAAGACAAAAGAGATAGCGCAGATTCTCGGTTCAAGGTTCAACGTGACCGATCTTGCCAGCCATCCGGAAATACCCGCAACAGTAGAATCGGGAACAACATTCCGGGAAAATGCCGCCCTGAAAGCCGTGGAAGCATCCCGGATTTTTCCAGGGTTGGTTTTGTCCGATGATTCCGGCCTGGAAGTGGATGCATTGGGCGGAGCGCCAGGGGTTTATTCGGCACGGTATGCCGGCGAAGACTCCGACGATGTCCGCAACCGGAAGCGGTTATTGGAAGAACTTGATCGCGCGGGCGCAAAAGACGGAACCCGGACCGCCAGGTTCCGCTGTGTGATGGCGCTGGCTGAGGGGGGACAAGTGACAGGCCTGTTCGAGGGGGTCGTCGAAGGCCGCATCATCGGCCATGAAAAAGGAGACGGAGGATTCGGTTACGATTCATTATTTGTTCCGGAAGGTTACACTGAAACATTTGCCGAACTGTCCGATGAAATCAAGAACCGCGAAAGCCACCGTTCACGGGCACTGGAAAAAGTGCGGGATCATCTGTTCAGGGAATAATCAACATCGCGGGCTCCATATTCCTGTTTGCAATCCTACGGACTGGGTTTAACCTTAAATCTGTGCCAATTGATTTTTAATTTTCCACATGGCTTTAAACATTGATCTGCATTGTCATTCCTTATTTTCGGGTGACGGCGTCAGCAGCCCCGAGGATATGATTGCCGCCGCGCGGGCCCGGGGGCTTCACGGTTTTGCGATTACCGATCACAATACCTGCGACGCGGTAAGTTACATGCTTGAAAAGGGATTGATGCGCGAGGACGGCCGCCCGGTGGACGGTTTCCTGGTCATTCCCGGGGTTGAGGTCACCACGGGCGACGGTCACTTGCTCTGCATCGGGGCGACACTTCCATTCCTGAAAGGAAAACCGGCGGCTGAAGTGAGCAAAATCATTCGTGCAAGTGGCGGACTGGCAATTCCCCCGCATCCGTACGATTTATTCCGCGCGGGAATCCGGCAGGATGTCCTGGATCAGATTGAGATCGATGCCATCGAGGTGTTTAACGCGGCCACGACCTTGAAGCGCTACAACCGGCAGGCTTTTGAATATGCCCAGTTGCGCAATCTGCCCATGACGGCGGGAAGCGACGCGCATCACGCGGGAGCCATCGGCACCGCTTACACTATTTTAAATACCGAAGACTTTTCGTTGAGGGGAATCCTTGCCCAGCTTGTAAGAAACAACGAACTAAGCCAGAAGTACCTCAGTCCGCGCGATTCCCTGCGAAAGACCTGGAACAACTGGCTGCGTCTGCGGAAAAAGCGCCACCAGATTCCGGTAAAGAAGGACGGGAAGACGGATTGAGCGTTTGGACTGCGGTGGCAAGCCTTCGGCTCCGACAGGTTCAGGGCGACACTGCCTTGACATTGCGCATCGTGTAACGAACTAAAGGTGCAGGCGGAATTGACAGAATATCCAGAATTTCATTTGAGTTCCAACCATTCCAGCGTGATATCCGGGCTAATTCGACTTCAAGACCTCGATGAACGCTTCCTGCGGGATGTTTACCCGACCGATGGCTTTCATCCGCTTTTTGCCTTCCTTCTGCTTCTCGAGGAGTTTGCGTTTGCGGGTAATGTCGCCGCCGTAGCATTTGGCGATCACGTTTTTCCGCATGGCGGAGACGCTCTCCCTTGCGATGATTTTCCCGCCAATGGCCGCCTGGATCGCCACCTGGTAAAGCTGGGTCGGAATCACCTCCTTTAGCTTCGATGCAAGCTGGCGTCCGCGCGCCTCGGCCTTGTCCCGATGCACAATTGAGGAGAATGCATCCACCGGTTCGCCGTTTACCAGCATGTCGAGCTTGACCAGTTTGTCCGCCCGGTAGCCGCCATGCTCGTAATCCATCGAACCATAACCGCGTGTGATCGATTTGATCTTGTCGTTAAAATCGACCAGGATTTCGTTCAGCGGCAGCACACAGGTCAGCATCACCCGCTTGGTGTCGAGCGATTCCGTGTGGTCGAGGATGCCCCGTTTTTCCATGATCAATTGCATCAGCGGGGAAATGTATTCATTGGGCACCATGATGAAGCATTTCACCACCGGTTCGCGGATTTCCTGGATCACACTCGGATCCGGCAGATACTCGGGATTGTCCACGTGCAGCATTTCGCCGTTGGTTTTCAATATCTCGTAAATCACCGACGGATAGGTGGCGATGATGTCCATGTCGTATTCGCGCCGGAGCCGCTCAAGGATGATCTCCATGTGCAATAATCCCAGAAAACCGCAACGGAACCCGAAGCCGAGGGCGACACTGCTTTCTGCCTGATAGACAAAGGAGGAATCGTTGAGCTGCAGTTTGGACATCGCCGCCTTCAGATGCTCGAAATCCGCCGTGTTGATCGGATAGACCCCGCTGAACACCATTGGCTGGATTTCCTGGAAACCGGGCAGCGGCTCGGTTGCAGGAAAACGGGTGCCGGTAAGGGTATCCCCGATTTTGATTTCACTCGAGGCCTTGATGTTTGCTATCACGTAACCGGTGTCACCCGCGACGAGTTTGTCGCACGCCATCATTTTCGGGATGAAAACGCCGACCTCCTTGACGTCATAAGGCCGGTTGTTGGACATCATCTTGACGCCGTCGCCCGCCTTTAGGCTTCCGCTCATCATACGCACATAGGTGACGACGCCGCGATACGAGTCGAAAGTCGAGTCAAAGACCAGGCCGCGCACTTTGTCGTCGGCCCATTTTTTCGGGTGCGGGATCCTCGCGATGACAGCCTCCAGGATGTCCTCGATACCGATCCCCGCCTTGGCACTTGCGAGGATTGCTTCGTCACCCGGTATTGCCAGGATTTCCTCGAGTTGCCGTTTTACGGCGGGAATGTCAGAATTCGGCAGATCAATCTTATTGATCACCGGAATGATCGTAAGTCCCTGTTTGTTGGCCAGATGCACATTGGCCACGGTTTGCGCCTCGACCCCTTGCGCGGCGTCCACAATGACCAGCGCCCCTTCACACGCTGCGAGCGAGCGCGATACTTCATACGCAAAATCGACGTGCCCCGGCGTGTCGAGCAGGTTCAGTTTGTAATTGTGTCCGTCCTTCGCCTTGTACCGCATTGCCACCGGGTGCATCTTGATGGTGATGCCGCGTTCGCGTTCGAGATCCATCGCGTCGAGCAGTTGATCCTGTGAATCGCGCATCGCAATCGTGCCGGTATGTTCGAGCAACCGGTCCGAGAGTGTGGTCTTCCCGTGATCGATATGGGCGATGATGCAAAAGTTGCGTGTATATTGTATGGACGGCATTGCGAGCCGACCACTATGAGGGAGGAACGCCGAGCGGTCAAATATTTCCCGAGCAAATGCAGGTCTCAGTTTTGAAAGCCTGGCCGTCGCTTTGCGTCCGTTGCGGCAGTTTTCAGGTCTCAACTGAAAATTTGGTTATTTTCCTCGCAAACAGCTTCTGCTTTTATCGCGGTCATGAGTGCGACCTCCCGTTTCCTCCGCATCTGCAAAGGTGATCTCGACGGCTTTTTCGGCCTGTTTGTGGATAATCTGCTCCAGCTTCTCCTCATCTTCACGCTCTGCCCCCTGTTGTGCGGCATCAGCACGGCGGAAGTGATGACGAAGATTCTTCCCGGGGCGGCACTCTCGATTCTGGCGGGAAATTTGTATTTTGCATGGCAGGCATGGCGGCTGGCCCGGCGCGAGGGACGCGACGACGCAACGGCGATGCCTTATGGAATCAACACGGTGAGTCTTTTTGCGTACATCGTTTTCATCATGGCTCCGATTTATCGCCAGACGCACGACGGCACACTGGCATGGAAAGCCGGTATTTTTGCCTGTTTCATCAGTGGTGTGATGGAGCTTGCCGGGGCGTTTGTCGGCGACGCGCTGCGCCGTCATGCGCCACGGGCTGCGCTGCTCTCCTCTCTTGCGGGGATTGCCATCACTTTCATTGCGATGGGATTTGTGTTCCAGATTTTTGCGACCCCGGCACTCGGACTGCTTCCGATGCTGCTCATCCTCATTTGCTACGCGGCAAAGCTGAAACTGCCGTTCGGACTGCCGGCCGGGTTTGTCGCAGTTGCCGTCGGAACGCTGCTCGCCTGGGTTCTGCGGGCGGCGGGGCTCGCGCCGGTCGCGCCGCTGGTGGAGGGAGCGCAGATCGGATTTCATCCGCCGCATTGGGCCGGGGGCAGCCTGGTCGGGTTTCTTTTTTCAAAGACCGGCTGGAGTTACATGGCGGTCATTATTCCGATGGGGTTATTTAATATCATCGGCTCGCTGCAATGTCTCGAAAGCGCTGAAGCGGCGGGGGACCGTTATCCCACGCGCTCCTCGCTCCTCGCAAACGGCGTTGGAAGCATTGTGGCGGCATGTTTCGGGAGTCCGTTTGCCACCACGCTCTACATCGGGCATCCCGGTTGGAAAGCGATGGGAGCCCGTTGGGGTTATTCCTGGTTGAACGGTGCCGTCATCTGCGGGATCGCACTTTTCGGGGTGACCGGGCAGGTGCTCCGGATTGTGCCGCTGGAGGTCACCCTCGGCATCCTGCTCTGGATCGGGTTGGTCATTACCGCCCAGGCTTTCCAGGCGAGCCCGCAACCGCACGCCCTCGCGGTCTCCATCGGGCTCATCCCGGCGCTGGCTTCAT
>Ga0007854_10001929_pt1 | contig 13086 bp, 13 predicted proteins | sample CryBogCBH12Aug08_FD_60382 | JGI IMG/M metagenome (GOLD analysis project Ga0007854, IMG submission 60382) | Freshwater microbial communities from Crystal Bog, Wisconsin, USA - CBH12Aug08 | ecosystem: Environmental > Aquatic > Freshwater > Lake | place: Crystal Bog, Wisconsin, USA | collected...
TGCCCAACACAAATCGGCCATGGCGCGCTTGCGCAAGGATTTCGATGATCGCCATGATTTTTGGAAAGGCCAAGCTCTCGACCCCGCTGTACGGGACAATTTGCTCATTGCCTCTTATGGTCCGGCCGTTAACTTCTATGACGTCGCCTTTGGCCGGTTTTTTCCGGCGCTGGAGCAGGGTGAGCACGGTACCGCCATCGCGGCGTTCAAGGAAATGGGGCAGTTCTATGCGACCCACCGGGGCGCAATCGACAGTTTGGTCAGCAAGTCCGATGATCTCTCCAAATCCGTCGAGCAATATGCCGCCGAGCAGGAAAAAACCTACAAGCTGATTGTCCTATTGATCAGCGGATCGGCCATCGCTCTGGCCGTGGCCGTCATGATCGCTTTGTCTAAAGCGATTGTCGCGCCGGTCCAAAGGCTGACGAATGTCGTCTCGTCGTTAGCCGGCGGCGATGGCGCCGCAATTGTGCCCGACCAAGCCCGAAGCGATGAAATCGGAATTCTGGCCCGAGGGCTTGAGGTGTTGCGCCGGGTGGTCGAGGAAGCCTTTCGCTTGAACAGCCTGGTCGAAAACCAACCGGCGGCGATCCTTCTCTGTTCGCCGGACATGAAAGTCAGCTATCTCAACCAGGCGGCAAAGAAAATTCTACAAAAGATGCAAAGCGGTACGCAGGCAAATCTTGCCAACGTCATTGGCCGCAGCATCCTGGATTTTCATAAACAGCCCGAAGGGGTGCGCTCGATCATTGGCAATCCTGAAAAGCTTCCGTTTTCCGGCAAATTTACCATGGGTGGCGTGACCATTGAAAATGTCGTCGATGCCGTCCGCGACAAGAAAGGCCAGGTTGTCGGGACCTTGCTTAGTTGGAAAGATGTGACTGACTACATCAAACTCTCGGAGACTTTTGAACAGCAAGTCAAGGCCACGGCCCAGACCGTCGCGGCGGCATGCTCCCAACTGGCGATGGCAGCCGAAAATTTGACCGCTGCGGCCTCGGACACCAAAACGCAAAGCAGCGAAGCCGCCAACGCCGCCACCCATGCCATGGAAAATGTACAAGCGGTCGCTGCGGCAGCTGAAGAGCTGGCAGCCTCCGTCAGTGAAATCACCCGCCAGGTCTCCAATTCCGCCATCCTCGCCAGTAAAACCTCGGAAGAAGCGCAAAAGACCAATGCGACGCTCTCGACGCTGGTGGACTCCGCCGCCAAGATCAGTGAAGTCGTCGGCATCATCAGCGACATCGCCAGCCAGACCAATCTTCTTGCCCTCAATGCCACTATCGAGGCGGCCAGGGCAGGCGAGGCTGGCAAAGGCTTCGCCGTGGTGGCCAATGAAGTCAAGGGGCTGGCAAATCAGACCGCCAGAGCCACCGAGGAAATCGGCAGCCAAATGCGCCAGATGCAGGAAATCACCCAAGAAACGGTCGGGGCGATTAAACAGATCATTGCGATGATTGGCGATATTGATACCAATTCGGCCGCCATTGCCGCCGCGGTTGAGCAGCAAGGGGCCGCCACCGCCGAGATCAGCCGAAGCGCGCAATCAGCCTCGGAAGGCACATCCCATGTTTCCATGAGCATCACAATGGTGGAAGAAGGTGCGGAAGTGACCGGCAGCAATGCGGGTGACGTTCGCAACAGCGCAAACGACCTTGCCAATCAGGCGCGGGCCTTGGAATCAGGTGTAAACGCGTTCCTTGAAAAAATGCGTCAATAGGAACGCAGGGCACCCAGCGATCGCCAAAGGCGCCCGACTGTCCCCAAACAGGGGCAGACAGTTTCTGCAACAAATGAAACAATGCAGCAACTCAGGGGATGGTGGGGGCTGTTCATGGCCGCGACATCTTGCCCCCTGAAAGTAGAAGAGGGCGCAGGCCGTGCTGTCAAAGCCAGGGATTTTGACGCGTTTAACGCTGTCCAAGATTACCATTCGCAGGCAAATCCTGTTTGGCTGGATGATCGCGCTGATGCCGGTGGCGACACTGGCCTTCTTCCATATTCATAACGCGATGGAGGAGGCGCAGAAAAGTCTGGGAAAAGTTGCTCTCGCCATTGCTCAGGTAAATGCGGCGGAAATTTCTCGGACGCTCGCGGTTACTGAGACATTCCTGGAAAAACTGTCAAGGAATCCGGACATCCAATCCTTGAACCCGACCCGATGCGGTCATTTGTTTGACCATTTTCCCGAAATTTCACCGAATCATGCCAATTTGCTGACAAAAAACAGTCTTGGCCAGCCAATCTGTTCGGCGCTGCCGATACCAGAAGGTAGCAAGCTGTCCCTGCAAACCCATATTGACGATACCGACCCTTCCGTCGGGCTCCGCATTGGCACACCCTATTTGGGGCCGCTGTCGCATCGCTGGGTCCTTCCCATCGACTACCCCCTGCGCAACCAAGACGGAAAAATTATCGGTGCCATCAGCGCGCCCCTGGATCTTTTGAAGTTTAATCCCTTTGTCGGCGAGGGGGCGTTTGAGGGGCTGCCTGAGGGCACCACGGCAACCCTGTTTGACGCTGACATGACCATGTTGGCGCGGTCTAAGAATCCGGAAAAATGGATTGGCAGCAAGCGCGTTCAAAATCCAGAGCTTACCAATCTGGTTGCCCAGAGGTCGGGGACGACGCGTTTCCCCTCGTTAATCGATGGGATTGAACGTATTCATGGCGCAGCGCCTATTCCAAAGACCAATTGGACGACCGTGGCCAGCATTCCTTCGGCTCTCCTGGACGAGAAAGTTCGCGCCTTGGTCAATCGGTGGATTGAGGTTGGCGTCCTTGCCCTGGCGGCATCCGCTCTCATTGCCGCGGCCTTGGCCGGACAAACAGCACGGCCTTTTTTGGCAATTACCAAAGCCGCGGAAAGCGTCAAAAAAGGCGACCTTGAGGCCAGAGCCCTGCCGGCCGGCAGCGTCGAGGCGGTTGACCTCGCCCAGGCTTTTAACAGCATGTTGGACGAACTTAAGGAAAAGCAGTGGGAACTTGCGTTAAGTGAGGACCGCTACCGCTCATTGTTCTTGGGCTCCAAACTGGCAATGATCCTCGTCGATGCCGCAACCGGCGCTATCGTTGACGCCAATCGGGCCGCCGCATCCTTTTACGGCTGGGATGTAGAGGCCCTAAAGCAAATGAACATCACTCAGATTAACGTGCTGACCTCTGAGCAAATCGCCGCCGAGATGGCCTTGGCCAAGGAAGAAAAACGCACCCATTTCCACTTTCGGCATCAGCTGAAAAACGGACAAATCCGGGAAGTTGAGGTTCACTCCGGACCCTTCTCCCTGGGCGCGCGGACCTGTCTGCTTTCGATCATTCATGATGAGACCGAACGGCGACGCCTGGAACAGGAACGGCAGCGATCGGAACAAATCATTAAAACCGAACGCTTGCGCTCGCAGATGATCCTGAAGACCGCCAGCGATGGGATCCATATTCTGGACCGCGATGGAAAACTGATTGAAGCCAATGACGCCTTTCTTACGATGTTGGGCTATGACGAAACGGCAATTGGCAAACTCACTGTCGCCGATTGGGACGCCGCATATTCTTGGGAGATTATTAAAAGCCGCAACGATGACCTGATCTTGCGGCGCGGCAAAGCCGTGTTTGAAACGCGTCATCGCCGCCGCGATGGCACCCTTTTGGATGTCGAGATCAACGCGTCCGGCATGGAGATCGATGGCGAAGGCTACCTGTACGCAGCATCCCGCGATATCAGCGAACGCAAGCGCGCGGAACAGCAGCTGCGTATTGCCGCCTCGGTTTTCGAAGCCCAGGAAGGCATGATGGTTACGGACGCTGACAGTGTTATTTTGCGGGTCAATCGCGCGTTCGCCGAGATCACCGGTTATACCTCAGATGAAGTTGTGGGACGCAAGACCAGCCTACTTAAATCCGGTCGTCACGAGCCAGCTTTTTATCAAGCGATGTGGGAAAGCCTATGCCAGACGGGAAGCTGGCAAGGTGAAATTTGGAACCGCCGCAAGAATGGTGAAGTTTATCCCCAATGGCTGACCATTACGGCCGTTTCTGGCGAGGCAAATGAGATCAGCCATTATGTTGCCACTTTGGCGGATATCACCTTGCGTAAGGCTGCCGAAGACCGAATTAGACATCTGGCTTTTTATGATCCTTTGACCAAATTACCCAACCGCAGGCTGCTGTTGGACCGGTTGAAAAAGGCCTTGGCGACAAGCAGCCGCAATGGTCGCGAAGGGGCGCTTTTGTTCATTGACCTGGATAATTTCAAGGCCCTGAACGATACCTTAGGGCACGCCATTGGCGACTTGCTGCTGCAGAAAGTCAGTGAGCGGCTGCTTTCCTGCGTGCGTGAGGGGGACACTGTGGCCCGCCTTGGCGGCGACGAATTTGTTATTATGCTGGAAGATCTCAGTTCCACTCAGGCTGAGGCCGCCACCCAAACGGAAGCGGTCGCTGAAAAGGTCCTGGTCGAGCTCAATCAGCCTTATGTTTTAGGCGATAAAGAACATCTCAGCACACCCAGCATCGGCGCCACCCTTTTCAGTCGGCATCAGGATTCCATTGAAGAGCTCCTGAAACGAGCGGATCTGGCCATGTATCAAGCCAAGGCCGCCGGCCGCAACACCGTAAGATTTTTTGATCCTGACATGCAGGCTACTGTTGCAGCCCGGGTGTCGTTAGAAAATGATCTGCGCCAGGGAATAAAAAACCAGCAATTTTGCCTTTATTTTCAGCCGCAAGTGGATAGCCGCTTTGCCGTAACCGGGGCCGAAGCGCTGCTGCGCTGGCAGCATCCGCAGCGCGGGCTGGTCGCTCCCGCCGAGTTTATTCCCATTGCCGAGGACACCGGACTGATTGTGCCTTTAGGAAATTGGGTACTGCAAACGGCCTGCGCCAAGCTGGTAACCTGGGCAAACGACCCGGTTACAGCCAAACTGTCGCTGGCGGTCAATGTCAGTGCCCGACAGTTTCGCCAAGCTGATTTTGCGGAACAGGTGGCGGCCGTGCTTGCGCAAACGGGGGCCAATCCGCACCGGCTGAAACTTGAATTGACCGAAAGTTTGTTGGCGGCCGATTTGCACGATGTCATCGCCAAGATGTCAGCATTGCAAGATCTTGGTGTGCGGTTCTCCCTGGACGACTTTGGCACAGGCTACTCGTCTCTTTCCTACCTAAAGCGATTGCCGCTGAACCAGCTTAAGATCGACAAATCCTTTGTTTCTGACTTGTTGGTCGATAGTCATGATGGAAGCATTGCACAAGCCGTCATCGCCCTTGGCCAGTCCATGGGGCTGGAGGTCATCGCCGAGGGCGTCGAAACAATGGAACAGTGCACTTTCCTTGCCCGTCTGGGCTGCCAGGCCTTCCAAGGCTATCTTTTCGGTAAACCGGTGGCCGACTTTGGCCAAGGCGCCGCCCCCGTCCATGTGATCCCAGCGTAAGGCAAACCCGTGCCGGCAACTGAAGCCGGCACGGGCTTCCGGTCCCTATTTGGCGACGACCTTTTCGCGGCGCAAATCGATCTCGACACCGGGTTCGCCCGAGAACTCCACCAGAATATCCTCGTCGCGGACGATGAACTGGCAGGCCAGACGGTAGACGGGCGGTACATCATTGGTTTCGATATCTTCCAACACCGCGCGGTCCAGCTTGCCATTGACCGATAACGTCAGTTTCTCTTTTTCGGTCAAACTCATGGCCAGCGGTTGCTTGTTGCTGAGAACAGTCACTTTGATCAAACAGGATCCACACTCACCATCCTGACATTGGCAAGGGATAGGGATGTCGTTTTTTTTGGCCAGGGCCAGCAGCGTTTTGTTATCGCCGGCCACGCCATAAACGGTGACGTCCTTTTTCATGATTGGCGCACTAAAAGTTACATTTGCCATTTTTTCCTCTCTCTGTTCATTGGCTGATGATGGCAATCGCCGCTGCCAAAGATAGGGTCAGCGGCTGAATTCCCTCGATTTCCAGAAATCGTCTTTCATTCCTGGTTAAATCCTCTGGAACCACGGCATAACGCGGCCCACCCGAACGCTTACAAATCTGGCGGGCAAAGGTCCGCAACATCTGGTCGTAAAAACGGCATCCAAGAAAGACGAAGCCGCGACCGCTCCGACGATTTTGAACCTCGGCGGGAATGGGTGTCTGTATGTCGATATCGGTCAGAACCTCGACATAATCGGCATCCGAGACCAGAACATCGCCGGTGGGTTGGGCCGCGCCATGCGGCTTATAAAGCATGGTGCCCCAGCCTGACGCCTCGGACTCGCCGACGACGGCGCCGTCCGCTCCCACGGCGCGCCACCAGGCCCCGCCATCCAATCGACGCGCTTTGGAACAACCCTGAATTTGACCCCAGTCGGTCCGCCCGGTTTGCGCCAGAGCCGCCCGCATGGCCCCGTCATACCAAATGTCAACGATCAGCGGCAGCTTGTGCAAACCGGCCAGCCAATGTTGCAACGGATTTGGCGCGGGAACAGACTGGAAGAACTGAGCCATCAGCCGGTCCAAAGTCATCCGGTGGCGATGGGTCTCAATATATTGCGCCACATGCCACAAATTGGATTTGATCCGTCCGGGAACCGCCACCTTGCCACATAACAACGCCGCCAAAGCGCGTTCGCCACTGGGAACCGAGGGCGTGTCTTCCAGCGCCAACAACCCTGGCCCAAGAAAGGGAATCAAAAGACCGGATGCTATTTTCTGGCCGATTTCCTTGAGCAAATCTGCGGTTTCATCGGTGCGCTCGGTCATCTCAGTCGTCACCGCCGCCAATCTTTCGGGCATCAACGGTAATCGGAAGTTTGGTATCGACCGGCAGATCGGGCATGGCAAAGGTCCAGCCATTGGCGATGCGCAGCCAGCCCCCCCAGACCGTCTCTTTTTCCATTGCCACCACCGGTTCCTCGAGATCCTTTTTAGGAACGTAAATCTCGTATTTGTCGCCTTTTTTCCGCAACATCACCTTCATGACGGGACCCTCGGTTGATGGTTGAGTTCGTCCGGGGGCGGCAGCGCCGCCTCGATCAAAGACAATTCCTGGGCGCGCATGCCCACCAGACGGCGACAATGAATAAAATCGACGCCATAAATGTAATAGCGGTTGAGATAGGTGCCGATGGAATGGATATATCCCAGCTCGCCCTTGCGGATCAGCACCTCGCCCATTTTTGCCCCGGGATAGGTGCCGTCATTGCGGATATCCTTGCATGACGCCACCTTATCACCCTGATCAAAAACCGGCGCCCCCCAGAGCTCAACCGCTTCCTCGCTCATCGAGGCCTACGCTTTCACAATACAGTTGGTGGGACAGACCGCCTGACATTTTGGCGCGTCGCCGTCGCATTCCGTACAGGCCGAAGCCTTAATCACGTAAACGTCTTTTTTCATGCTGATGGCGGCATTGGGACATTCAAACTCACAGGCGCCACAGGCGGTGCAATCACCGGCAACGATGCTAAGAGCCATGTTTTTTCCTTTCTCTCCTAAGGGTCAGGCACGCAATGCGGTATTGGCCTGGCTGCCAAAACTTTCGGCGTACCAGGCGGCGACCGCGGTTTCGATATAGTCAAAGGGATAAGCGTCAATGGCCTCGATTCCGGCCTTATGCAAATCTTCCTTGGGGCAGCTGCCAATCTTGGCGACAAAGATCGTGTCAATCCCGGCAAGGGCGGCCAAAACAACTTCGAGTTTATCTTCATCGCCATAGCCGCCCTGACAGTAATTGTCGGCTTTGCGATGACCCGAGAAACGCACGCCCCGGGCGTCCACTTCGAAAATCTGGAACTCTTTGGCATGACCGAAGTGAAGATTGATCCGACCGCCGCCCTTGGTACAGACGGCCACCAGTTTGGTCGGGGCCGTCTTAGCAGCCTGCGCCAATTCGGCCGAGGCATTGACCACGGCGCGATCCCGATCGGCGCGCTCGCGCGCCACCACTTCGCGGTAAACCCGCCGGGGCTCGGGATCATAGACCGGCGCCTCGGGGATTTTGTCCAAGGTGAAATCCTGTGAAAGATCCTCGCCCAGCATTCCCACGGCATCAGCCCGACATTGCCGACAATGGCGCATCAGATTGGCCCCGCCGGCCAACTGGTCCTGAAGATCCTTCAGTTCTGCCGGATTGGGGCCACGCTGTCCGCTAAGGCCGAACGCCGTGCCATGGGCCGGATCTGAGATCAACGGCATGACATTATGCAAAAATGCCCCACGGGCTTTGATGGCGCTATTGACCTCTAACAGATGCTGATCATTGACACCGGGGATCATCACCGAATTGACTTTGACCAAAATGCCCTTGGCGGTCAGCCGTTCCAACCCTTCCATCTGGCGTTCATGCAGAATCTGCGAGGCCTCAAGACCGGTATAGCGTTTGCCATTGAAATAGATCCAGGGATAGATCTGCGTTCCCACCATCGGGTCGACCATATTGATGGTGATGGTGACATGGTCGATATTGTGGTCGGCTAAGGCCTCGACATGATCGGGCAGAGCCAGACCATTGGTGGAGACACAAAATTTCAGATCCGGCAGCACCGCTTCGACCGCGCGGAAAGTCTGGAAGGTCTTTCGCCAGTCGAACAGCGAATCCCCTGGGCCGGCGATTCCCAACACGGAAAGTTGCGGCACTTTGCTGGCCACGGCCAGAACTTTGCGCGCGGCCTCCTCGGGGGTCAGTTTCTCGCTGGTCACACCGGGTCGGGATTCATTCGCGCAATCATATTTGCGGTTGCAATAGTTGCACTGAATATTGCAGGCAGGCGCCACGGCCACATGCATCCGTGCGAAATAATGGTGGGCCTCTTCACTGTAACAGGGATGATCCTTGACCTTGTCCCAGATATGAGCGGGAAGATCGCCCTGACCACTGCTCGAACCGCAGGATTTGGCAGCGCATCCGGACGCCGCGGCGGGGGCGGCTTTTTCAGGAGCGCGCATCAGACTGCTCAAGGACACAAAATTACTGGACACCGGCGGCCTCCTAACCCAGGGGTCGATGTCCTGACCATTGCAAGTGCGATGCCAGTTGCTGCGGCGCAAAAAATGGCGGAATTCCGCGCTTTGTCTTCTGTCGTATCTCCGACAGAACGTCGTGGATGCGACAACCGGCTTGCAATTCGTCTTTCCCTGGCGCTTGGCCCTGGGCTACCATACGCCGTCCCCCTGCCTGATGAGGTTCGAGATGAGTGAGGTTGATGCGTTGCGTGCCGAAGTCAAAAAGCTGTCAGCCCGGGCCACGCAATTGAAAATGGATCTGCATGATCTGTCGGAAACCTTGCCCGAGGGCTGGGAGAGCCTGCCCGAAATGGCCCAGCGGACCCATGAGGCCTTTCGCCTCCTGGCTGAAAAGCGCCTTGCCCTGAAACAGGCCGAAGGCAGGTGATTGGGCGGCATTACGACATGTTGGATTCACGACAACGTCGGGTCTACGACAAATAAAATGTTTTAAAAACAATAGACTAGCTTTGGCACAGCCCTTGCTTTCCTCCTTCGACGGATATTGCATCTGCGAAGGAGCCAAAGCATGATCCATCTGACAGACACCGCGGCAAGCGCCATGCAAACCGCCATCACCGGTGCCGGCGGCGCGATTGCCGGCCTGCGCATCCAAGTCGAATCGGGTGGCTGCGCCGGTTTGAAATATATGATGGGCCTGGTCTCCGAGGCCGACCCTGACGATCTGGTGCTGGCCGAAAAAGGCATCACCATGTTCCTTGATGTCACCAGCCTGCCTTTGCTGGACGGCACCACCGTAGACTTCGTCGAAAGCGTCGAAGGCGCCGGCTTCACCTTCAACAATCCCAACGCCGCCAGCAAATGCGCCTGCGGCAAATCTTTTTGTTAAAGCGGCCGCAGACGGGCACCGCCGGAGACGCGTCATGTGGGACTATTCCGAAAAAGTGAAAGAACATTTCTTCAATCCCCGCAATGCCGGGGTGCTAGAGGAAGCGGACGGTGTCGGGGATGTTGGGGCTATCTCTTGCGGCGACGCGCTGCGCCTGATGATTAAGGTGGATCCGTCGACCGAAATCATCACCGCCGCTAAATTTCAGACCTTCGGTTGCGGCTCGGCCATCGCGTCCTCGTCGGCTTTGACAGAAATGATCATTGGCAAGACGATTGCCGAGGCAATGGTCATTACCAATCAGGATATCGCCGATTTTCTTGGCGGCCTGCCGCCGGAAAAAATGCATTGCTCGGTCATGGGCTATGAGGCGCTGCGCGCCGCCGTCGCCAACTATCGCGGCGAGGCCTGGGTCGACGACCATGAAGAAGGTACCCTGCTCTGCAAATGCTTCGGCATCGACGATGCCATGGTGGAGCGCACTGTGCGCGCCAATGCCCTGACCAGCATCGAGCAGGTCACCTATTACACGAAAGCCGGCGGCAGCTGCTCGACCTGCATTGAAGGCATTGAAGAGGTGCTGACGCGGGTCAATCGCGCCATGGTGGAAGAAGGCCTGCTGGAGCCTGGTTTGGCCTTTGGGAAAAGCGCATCCAAGCCGATGGCCCAAATCAAGCCCTTGCCCGTCGTCAAACCCGTGACGCATCTGCCAAAGGCTGGGATTTCACCGCTGGCCCCCACCGGTAAGGCGGCCCAACCGCAAATGACCACTTTGCAGAAAATCCGTCTGATCGAGCAAGCCATTGAAGAATTGCGGCCAATCCTGCGTCAGGACGGTGGCGATTGCGAACTGGTGGATGTCGAGGGCGACAAAGTGATGGTGCGTTTGTCCGGGGCCTGTGTCGGTTGCCAGATGGCCAGTGTCACCGTCCAGGGCGTCCAGGAACGCCTGATCAGCAAATTGGGCCATCCCCTGCGAGTCATCCCGATTTCGGCCACGCATTAATCTGGAGAGTCTGATGAAACCGGTTTATCTGGACAATAATGCGACGACCCGGGTTGATCCGCAGGTGCTGGGTGCCATGCTGCCCTATTTCAGCGAGCAGTTCGGCAATGCCTCGTCCATGCATAGTTTTGGCGCCAGCGTCGGCCCAGCCCTGAAGACCGCCCGCCAGCAGGTTCAGGCTTTGCTGGGCGCTGCGTTTGACCATGAAATTATTTTTACGTCGGGCGGCACCGAATCCGACAACACCGCGATCCTGTCCGCCCTGGAGTCCCAGACCGGGCGCCATGAGGTGGTGACTTCGGCGGTGGAACATCCCGCCGTCCTTAGCCTTTGCGACTATCTTGAGAAACACCGCGGCATCAAGGTTCATCGCATTCCGGTCGATTCCATGGGCCGCCTCGATATCGAGGCCTATCGTAAAGCCCTTGGTCCACGCACCGCCATCGTTTCAATCATGTGGGCCAACAATGAGACCGGCACGCTGTTCCCCGTCGATGGACTGGCCGAATTGGCACATGCCGCCGGCGCTCTGTTCCATACCGATGCGGTCCAGGCGGTGGGCAAGATCCCCATGGACCTTAAATCCACGGAAATCGACATGCTGTCTTTGTCCGGGCATAAACTGCACGGCCCTAAAGGGGTAGGAGCCCTCTATGTGCGTCGTGGTGTCCGTTTTCGGCCGCTGCTGCGTGGCGGTCATCAGGAAAGAGCGCGGCGGGCCGGAACCGAGAATGTGCCGGCCATCATCGGCCTGGGGGCCGCCAGTGAAATGGCCCTGGCGCATATGGCTGAAGAAAATACGCGCGTCAAACAACTCCGCGATCGCCTGGAAAAGACAATACTGGAACGGATCCCTCATTGCTTTGTAACCGGCGACCCCGACGACCGCCTGCCCAACACCAGTAATATCGCTTTTGAATATATTGAAGGCGAAGCCATCTTATTGCTGCTCAATCAGGCGGGCATCGCCGCCTCGTCTGGCTCGGCCTGCACATCGGGCTCACTTGAGCCCTCGCATGTGCTCCGCGCCATGAAGGTGCCCTATACCGCGGCCCACGGGGCCACGCGCTTCTCGCTGTCCCGCGACAATGACGACGCTGATATCGACCAGGTCATTTCTGTTCTGCCAGGCATTATTGAACGTTTGCGGCAGCTTTCTCCTTTCTGGGAAAGCCGCGGCAGTACGCAAGCCTTTGCCCCGGCCTATGCCTAAAAAAAAGGAGGTCCGTCCCATGAGCGTCCTTGAAGAACTGCGATCCCTGTCCTCGGCGGAAGAGTTCTTTGCCTGCCTTGAGGTGCCCTATGATCCGAATGTGATCAATGTGACCAGACTGCATATTTTGAAACGTATGGGGCAGTATCTTCGGGCCGACAGTCTGGAGGGTCTGGATGATGAGACGGCCCGTGCCCAATGCCGGGCCCATCTGGAAAAGGCCTATGTGGATTTCGTTACCTCGACACCGCTGGACCAGCGGGTGTTCAAGGTTTTGCAAGACGCCAAGGCGCCGAAGAGCAAGCCGTTTGTCCCTCTTTCCGCACTGACCGCCAAATGAGGCCGTCGCTCTATCAATGGCTGATGATGGGGCGTGGGGCGACCACCAACCCGTTTGACCGCCATGTTCTGGCTTGCAGCCTGGCTCTGGTCGCGGCGGAACCGCGGCCGGTCACTGTTTCGCTGGGACTGTCCCCAGGCGACCTCACCAGCCTGCTGACCAACCATTTCCCCCATGCGGTCGGGCTGGCGGCCGATGTGTTGGCCAATGGTGACGAACCTCTGGCTGCCGAAGAGCCGGATCTGCGCCTTTTGCTGGTGGAAAGCGGCAGCCGGGGTGATCCCATCGAAAAATGGCTGGCTCATATCATTGCGCGTCGCAGCCTGGAACCCAACCATCTCTGGCAGGATCTTGGGCTGACCGCCCGCTCTGATTTATCGGCCCTGATGTTGCGTCATTTCGCGCCCCTGGCAGCGACCAACACCCTCGACATGAAATGGAAGAAATTTTTCTACCGGGCACTTTGCCAGCGCGAAGGTATCGCCTTATGCAAAGCGCCGGTCTGCGATGAATGCAGCGATTTCTCGATCTGCTTTGGTCAGGAAGAGGGCGAACCGCTGGGCCGGCTGGCTTTGTCGTAAGCCTTGAAAGGAACAAAGATCATGGCCCATGCCTCAGGAGGTCCTCGGATCGTTGTCAATGACACCACTTTGCGTGATGGCGAGCAAACCGCCGGTGTTGCTTTCACCTTCGAT
>Ga0007854_10001933_pt1 | contig 13069 bp, 10 predicted proteins | sample CryBogCBH12Aug08_FD_60382 | JGI IMG/M metagenome (GOLD analysis project Ga0007854, IMG submission 60382) | Freshwater microbial communities from Crystal Bog, Wisconsin, USA - CBH12Aug08 | ecosystem: Environmental > Aquatic > Freshwater > Lake | place: Crystal Bog, Wisconsin, USA | collected...
ATCGGTCGAAGACAGACCAACCAGGCCGGTCGCCGCGGTCAGAGCCCGCACCTCGGTCGAGGTCAGGCCACCAAGCTGCGTCGTGTTCAAAGCCAGGGTCTGATCGCTGGACAAAGCCGCAATCTGCCCGGAAGCCAGGCCACCAAGCTGGGTCGTGTTCAACCCAGTCATCTGCGTCGTCGAAAGCGCGCTGAACTGCGCCGTCGAGATCCCGCCCAACTGATCCGAACTCAGGATCGTAACCGAGGTCGAGGACAGCTGAACCAGCTGTGTCGTCGAAAGATTACGCAGCTCGGTCGAGGTCAGAGCCCCCGCCTGCGTCGTGTTCAAAGCACCCAGCTGCGCCACCGACAGGCCAGGCACCTGTGCCGTGGTCAGGCCGGCAAGGCCGGTCGAGGACAGACCAACAATCTGCGTCGTCGTGATGACATTCAGCTCGGTTGTGGTCAGTGCACCAACCTGTGTCGTGTTCAAATTGGCCAGGGCCGTGGTGGCCAAAGCGACAAGTTGGGTCGTCGACAGGGCTTGGACATCCGCCGTGTTAAGATATTGCACGGTCGTCTGATCAAGACCCGCAATTTGGGTCGTAGAAAAATAGGAATAGACTGACGACATAACGAGCCCCACTTGGCACACAGGACTCTAATTAGACCCTAAACGCCAGATGGAAATCAACAAATATTATCTTGAAATATAATCGCTTAACGGGCGATTCAGAATGTTTAACAAAAAAATAAAATTTTATCCGGTGCGGAAACTTGCCACGAGGACCAGGGCTTGCACCCTACAAAGGCTCCGCACAAGCAATTTGCGTAAGAAACATATTAAATATCTTAACACAATCTTTTATTTCTATTGAAACACTTCGATATCGGCAATATTTTTGTGTCTTTAATTAAAATAATTTACTCGATACGAATAACGAAATATTGGGTGGTCGTGCGCACGCTTATGAATTTCTTTCCCAACTCGCTGTCTAGGAACTCGTTCAGCGCCAAATAGGCGCCATAAAGGCCGGGAGTCGCCGTGGGGTCTTCAACGACCATAATGCCGCGCTTAACCATGCGTGGGCCAATCTTGGTAAGCGCGGCGAGCACCGCGTCATACATATCGACGTCGATATTGGCAAAGGCAATAGCTTCAATCTCCCGAGGAAGATCATCGACACAGATATTGTTTGCCACAACATGAACATCATGAACGGTATTTGAGGTCAACCGCTGGATCCGTTCTATGGTCATATTGGGGTCCATCAGATGGGTGCCAGCCCAGATGACGTCGGAGCTTTCTTTTGCGGCCTCATAGGTAAAACCAGAATAGGTATCAAGCAGCCAGCAACGGCGGCTTACGCCGATATTCTGCATATGCATCAGAGAGGCAAGAGCGCTGCCGCCCGAGAATACTCCAATCTCGACAAAGTCGCCCTGCAGGCCACGGGTCAACTCAGCAGCCTGGCATAATTGGGCGCCAGTTTCTGATCCAGCCTCACAATCGAGCCGCAAGGCCGCCATGTTGAGACTATCAATCGCCTGAGCGCTAACGGCCAAGAAAGGTACTTTATCAAAAATTGGGGGCGGCGCAAAAACGCCCCCGCATTTTACGATGCGGCGCAAAGCGGGCAATGCTTTTTCTGCCCGGCTGAAATAAATATAGAAGGCAGAATTCCGAACATCCGCATCACTAAAGCCATCAAGAGAATAAATCAGCCCATCACATAACTTAATTAAATCCTCATGAAACGCCACATTGTTATCTGTTAATGCATATAACTTTTGACGAACCAATCGAATTTTATCAGGTGAATAATTTACTTCACGATGCTGAAATAAATTTGGAGTCCATATGTAAACTTTTTCAGAAATAGGCTCAAACATTTAGTTCACTCCTGGAGACACAGACTCTCTCTGATCAGCATAGCAAGCCTCAATCAGCATCCGGTCAAATGCATCGCGCGGCGCGCCCCCCATATCGGACAGCAAAATTGCCAAAAGCTCTTCACCCTCTAATTTTGCATCAGAAAAAGTAAAATCAAGCAAAGGATGCATCGACTCAACCCGAATGCCATGAACAAAAAGTTCATACGCAAAATTTACATGGCCGGCGATATATCGAGGGCAACCATAATATTGATTAGCGAAAGCAACCTGGGCCGCTTGTGCAGAATAGCTATATAACTCCATACAGGGTAGGTTACCAACAGCAAAAACATCGCCAATTTTTAATCCCATATTATAGGTCATAAAATTGGGGTTACCTAAATTAAACACAAGTCGTTCACTATGGCATCGGCGATATATTTCGTGCCAATCAATAGCAGATAATTTCCGAAAATTTAGATCAGTCCTGATCCGAATAACTAAATCATAGGGAGTACCCTCTTGTTTGGCCAAATCAAAGCTGGACTGAATTTTATAATACATTTTATGGGGAGTTCCCATGCCAGCGAAGCGATCCTCGGCCTCATCCTCGACCACCACTTGTTTGGCATTATAAAATCGACGCACTACATCCTCGTCCACCCGGCCACGATTATTCCCCATGAAATGGATAAATATGCCGGGAAACCGGCTGTAGATTGCCTGTTCATAATGCGCAAAAGCTTTCTGATAGGCCTTTGCAAAATGCGGCTTAAAAATCCGGTCGGCATGGGCGGGAACCGGAGGTTTGCTGCCAACATCCACCCATGTATGGACAAAGCTGTCCGTATCATGCGCTTCAAGCCCCAAACAGTCCCAGGACGGAAAAGCCGACCGATAATCGCGTAATTGGCCGGCGATACAGAGCGCGATTTTAAGGCGCGCCCTAGCCTCAGCCGGCATGGTTAATTTTTGCCGTTCCCGAAAGGCTTGCCCAAGCACCCCCAACGGTTCACGAAGATCCGGTTGAGGAGGGTTTGCCGTGACCGCCGCTTCAATTAATTTCTCGCTCTGAAGCTGATCAACACACAGCAATAACAAAGCCCAATTATAGATAATTCTCGGTGAGATACGATCGAGGGCAGAGGATTGCAAGACCGCTTCGATCAGACCGGGAAGAAACGGTAAATTCCTTTTCCCCGGAAGACGTTCTTTTGACATCGTTGAGAAAATCAGGGAAAGACGTTCCAACTCTTCGTCAAAAATATGATTTGCCAGCAGAACCAAACGATCGACACCGGGAACCTCGATCCCCATACACAGCACCACAAGTGCGCTCAACCGGTTGAGAGCCTGGCCCTCGGATAAAAAAACCTCAAACCACTGGGCAATGGCCTTGGCCAAATCCGGTTGCCCCTCGAGGAGGACAAACCATTCATGTAAAAATTTAGGGACAATTTTATCGCCTGCCCGTCCCCAGGGCTGAGACAAAAGCGCCGCCACAGTTTGCAGGGGAATGCCCTCACCGCCTGCCCGGGTCTGGTTAACAATGATTTGCCAAGCCATTTCGTAATAAGCCTCGGGAGCGTTTCCCGCCGGAATGGCACACCAACGACGCCGTAATTCAGCCGAGCTTCCGGCTAATCCGGCATATTCCACTGCGCTGGCAATATCATGCGTGAAGAAAGAGACGACCTGCCCCAGCACAGACTCGAGAAGCAGTTGATTCCCGCTTTGACGACAATGATCGGCCCCAGCCATTAAACGGTGATATTGCGAAAGAACCCGCCGGTTACCCTCCGCCGAATCGCCCCGCAACCCGGCGATACGCGCATATTCAAGACCCGCCGGGGCCAATAACGGAAAACGCTCGACCGTTTCCGCTAAAATGGCTTCCGCTTGCTCAAAATCACCCAAATCGCAATAGACGAGAGCCTGCCCCAGATAGCCGCTGGGATGATAAGGAAAACAATCTCGCATCTGGCTCCAGAGAACCAGAGCCTTTCCGAATTCCTTGCAGGCCTGAGCGTAAAGTGCGCCGCCAATAAAGCCATCCGGCCGATCTGGAAATTCTGTCTGCATCTTGGCCCATAAGCCTGAGATCAGATCTTTGTCTTCCTTATTGGCCCCGTCGATCTGGCGCTGCAATTCCTGAAAATAATCCATGCCAATCCCAGCCCGATCAAGGCCACTCCAACAATGCTGCAACACGCTGCAAAACAAAATCAACAACCGCCGGATCATTTGTGTAAGGCAGAGTGCGCATCAGATTTAGCACCACCAATTTTGGCATTGACAATAGAAGGTTTGGGAATACCCGGCCAACCACCCCATCTATCTCCACCCTTAAGCGGTGCAAGGCCTGAACCGCCGTGATATGGGCGACATCCCCGGGACAGTTGATGGCCAATGCGCGGATACACCAGTGCCCCAGCAAGTCCTGGTAAATTTTGCCGATATCCATCCAGAGGCTGGGAATATCAGGCACATCAAAATCGATTAAATAGAAATTCCCATCAGCGCCAATAATAATATTTTCAAGCGTTAGGTCGCCATGATGATTTGATTTTGGCATGATCGGCCAGCACATATTTTTTAAATATGAAATAATATTTTCAATAACAATATATCGACCATCTAACAAATAATTACTTTTACATCTGTCTTCAATAGACACTAGTTTATTAACTATAAAATTCTCATCAATGTGCCCATCGACCGTCACGGCCATTCTATCCAACCAGGACTGCATAAAACGAGCGAGATTTCCGATCGCGGCCAATGACCCAGACGAGGCATCGGCGGCCACGCTGATACCCGGAATATAGCGCATGTCAAAATAGAAATGCCCGCCTATAAAGCCACAATCAAGAATCTGGGCGGTTCGCACTCCTTCTTCGGCAAAACGCCGCTGCTTTTCGAACTGCCCTCTCAACCGGTCGTTAATATCTAAACGGCCTGCCATTTTTCGTACAAAGCTATGATTTCCATCCTGACAAAGCGTGATTACCGCCCCAGAATGCCCCCGCAAAGGCGTCTGCACCAAATCACCAGGAGCAACTTCACGCATCATCAAAATGGCTTATGGCAGAAAACGTGGAAGATCCGGGGCGTTTCTGGTGATATTGATGGCCTGTGCACTGGGGTAAGGATTACTGGGCGCAAAATCATTGACCAGGATACGGGCCGCATGAGTTGCCCCCATGACCAGAGCATGCGGCTTTAAGTCGCATTGAAGCAAGGCCGCCTCGGTAACATCGCGATATTTCTCTGGGCGCGAGGTAACAAAGATCAATTGCCCACCCTCTTGCTGTAATTGCTTTAATTTAGCGACATTTTCTGCAATGGGCGTAACCGGCTCGCCCCAGTAAGGGGGAAAAAACTGGCTTTGATTCAAAAAAACCACACCATCGATATCGACAATATAAAGCTGTTGCTGAGCCACATACTGCTTCCAATCACTCAATGTCCCAATGTCAATAAAACAATGAATATTTAAAGGAAGGAATATCTCACCGCTCGCGATTGCATGCGATATAACATGAGATATAAATATCTCACCCTGAGTTTGTATCTTTCTTATTTCAGAAAACCACTTCTTATACTTTTCCGCATCGTCAAACGCATAGAGCCCAGACGAAACATAATTTGAAACAACGCATTTCTCCACAATCGCCGCGATGATCCCTTGCTCATTAAGAGCAATAAAGCTTTTTGCCCCAACCCGAGACATAGTCATGCATTCGCGCAGATCGGAAACCGCGACAAAGGATTTAGCCGGAAATTCAGATGGCAGGAAAAAACTGTCCGCATCTTTGATCAGCACATCGCCAGAGACCTGACCCCGCTCAATCATAAGCGAAACCGTTTCGGCGGGACCATTCGTATCATATTCGATGACAAGGATTTCAATGGCGGAACCAAAGGCGCGTCGCAGCACCGTACTGGCACCAAAATTTTCATCATGATCCTTACGGATGGCAATGATCGTCCGCAGTGTGGCGGCACCGAAAACGCTCGCCACAGCCTTTTGCACAGCCAGCTGGCCATCCGGCGTTGTCAGCATCCATTTTGGCCTTACTCCGGGGTAGCGGCTGCTTTTCCCAGCACAGGGAACCAAGAGCGTTGCCATGCGATTTCTCCGAATTCTGTTCGATAAAACGATAATCTTTACCGAAATCTTCCGGTCTTTTTATGGCAAAAAGTTTAACAATCCTTTTTTTGTCGCGAAGTTTCCGACCCGTCCAAGCGTTGATGGCATTCTAAAATTCCGTTGGCGTTATGGCTGCCCAGTTGGCGCTTATTTCTGCGCGTGGGAGGAATTTGCAGTTCGTAACTGACCGGGCTTTTTCTCTTTTACCAGAAAACTCCTTAAACATAGGGTGTATAGGACTTCTCTTCTATGATTACACTGTTCAGCCGTTGGTTAATTTCGCGTTTGATGGCCGCACGCTGATCATTGTTATGGTACACAGCCCGGGCGCAAGCGATGAATGTCGCGCCAAAATCCTGGCGCCGCTCATGATCGCGGATATCGTCCTCGATTTGCCAGATGACTTCATTAACCGATCGCAGCGATTTCAGAAGATCCGAGATTTTCGAATCATTTGATATTGATGAATTCCAAAGATTAACTAATAAATTATACTCATGTTTTACGTTTTTTAGTTTTTTATCATCGGTCATTCTTTCACATTTTATGGCTAGAATGCTGATTTTATCAGCCAACTCTCCTGGCGCTATCTCTACTTTTAAATTCAAATCGCGCTCCTTTAAACGGATTTTGATACCGGCAAATAGCATAAGCCAAGTGTCCTGGCAGCTTTGTTTAAGCGAATAACATATTTGGCCATCTGTGACTTAAATTCGTGGATTGGCACTTGCATTTCTGACCTATTTATTCAACACCAATGCAATATATAGACATTTTCTTTCGACTTTGGCCAATCCGCGATGAGATCAACCCTGGGCAACCTGTTCAGGTTTCAAAGTAGTCAATTTATCGTGTCATCCCCGCCGACGCAAAGCTTCGAGCGGGGATCCATTGATGGTTGCCCCAGTATGGACCCCTGATCGTGCTACGCTTGTCCGGGGTGACGGCCAAATTCCAGCTTTTGTTTACCTGAAAAGGTTGCCATGGCCCTCACCTCTGGGCAACCTGTTCAGGACGGTGCGGCGACCATTTTACTTGGGCCTAAGGATGTTTAAGGCATGGCGCGCCACGGCGGTATGACCAGCCAAAGAGGGATGATCATCATCAAAGCGAAAACCATTGCTTGCCGCCCTTGCATTTGAGCTTCCAAGGACGGATCGGCAATCGATAATGCCGCCACCGCCAATGTCATGCAGCAGATTCATCATCACCCGCTTATAAGAATCATATAAGCCATTGGTCGCGCTGGCCGAGGCGCCACCAGGATAACTGACATAGAAAACAATATCGGCATTCGGGCAAGCCTGCAGGATGGCTTCCATGTTCTTTTGAAAAAGGTCGGCCGGAAACCCAAAATTGCAATCATTGATCATTTCATAAATGTGAATGCGGTCGGGATTGATCCGCCGAACCACATTAAGAGGTGACCAAGGATGGTTTTCGGCCGCAAGATAGTTGCTGCCAACCCCACAGGCGGCACCCAAAAATGCTTCGGATTGCCCGGAAAGGCTCTGTCTGGCCACGACGCCAATGACATAAGCAACTCCATCCCCGTCGGCGGCAAAGGAAATAGACTGACCAAGGCCTTCGGTCGCATAAGATCGGCTTTGCAGCTTTTCTGGGCCACATTGATCGATGACATCAATAATTTTCTCGTCTACACGAACCGTCAAAGCTCGATTGGCAATCGGGGCCTGCGGCCAATAAAATGAAAAACGGTTCCATGGCCGATCAGGCGTGAAGGACAGGCGCCCGCCACTTTGCAACGAGACCAGGAACCGCCCACCAAAGGTAGCCACCCCATTCGCGTCCGCCCCCCATCCCTCAGTTAGGATAAGCCGGCCGTCATAGTCAGTGGGCGACAAACCGACAACGGACACATTCTGCTCGCCGAAGAAACTTTGGCAGGAACAATCCAACCCCTCTGCGATCTGCCGAGCCATACCAAGACGCGACGCATTAACCAGGCCAAACTGGCCACCGCCGGCACCTGAACCGACAAAATTGGAATTTCCATAGAACACTTCTCGCACAGGATCTGCTGGACCGCGAGCCATAGCCAAATCGAAATTGCGAGGAACATAAAAGCTCTTCAGGAAATCACTCGAAGGCACAGCAACCTACTCCGGCAAATGAGCCTTGATAAAATCATCGATATCTTCGCGCATCAATATATCGGCATGCTGAGCAATCTTTTCCGATGGCCAATCCCACCATTTAATCCGAAGCAAAGCTTCTATCTTTTCTTCTGAAAATCGATATTTGACAATGCGCGCCGGATTGCCGGCGACCACCGCATAGGGAGGAACATCAGATGTCACAACGGCGCGCGCCCCAAGGACCGCGCCATCGCCAACTTGGATACCCTTTAATAGCATTACCTCCTTGCCGATCCAGACATCATGACCGATCCGAATTACCTCTCGGGGCCGCGCGCGGGTGAAGTTTTTGAAGCCCGCCTCCCGCAAAACGCCCATGGCGATAGCATTGATATTGTGATTGCCATAAAGAAGAAACTGCACGCCAGACGATACAGAACAATAGCGCCCAATAATGACCAAGCCGCTTTGTTGACCTATAGAATCTGTATCATAATAGTCAAAAACAACGACATCATCAGTATATGTTCCCGCCCCAATCTGAACAAGCAACTCTTTATTGCTTCCATAATATGCTAGATCTATATCCGTTCTTTTATGATTTATATTATAGGAAATCATCTCACACGCTCCAGACGTTTGCTGTTCTGAAATGCAGCGAAGCGACAAATCAACAAAAATAGGTTGAATAGACAAGGGCACCGGGGCATGGCAGCTGCCAGTTATGACCTATTTACTCAAAATCTATAAAAACTTTCTGCATGCTATTCTGATTTTGGTTAACCAAAAAGATATTGAACTGGCTACCCTCCGAGCGAGGCCTTAGGCAAGCGATGAACCCGGACGACAGAAATGCAAGTTTTGATATTGAATCTTTAAATATTGTCAAAAAGCCATATCTGGCAATTGGACAAAGACGCCAAAGGGCGATTATTTCTTACTGACGAAGTGCTAAGGCTTTTCGAACTGACCGCACCAGCCTATATCGTATCGGCGGTATTGGATGCCCGCTTCCCTTGATGAGACTTCATGAATGAACCGTAAACAACGTCGCGCCGCGACCAAAGATCCCGCCGCCGGGATTGTCGGCAGCATAAATCCCCAGGCCTCCCGCTTGTTCCTGGCGGCGGTGCAGTACCATCAGCGTGGTCAAATCGCCGAGGCCGAAGCCGCCTACCGGCAGGCTTTAGCCCTTGAGCCCCTGCATGCCGAAGCCTGTTCTAATCTTTCGCTGGCCCTGCGCAGCACCGGGCGGGTCCCCCAGGCCATCAGCGCCTGCCGGCGCGCTATCGTCATTCGGCCACAATATCTGGAAGCCCAACTGAACCTGATCGATGCCTCGCAGGCCATCGGCCAGCCCGATGGCGCCATCACCGCTTGCCGGCGGGTCGCGGCCCTGCGGCCCGATTTTACCGAGGTACAGAATAATCTGGGCGTCATGCTGCAGCAGAACGGCCGGCTGCCCGAAGCCATCGAAGCCTATCGTGCCGCTATCGCCATTAAAAACGACTATGCTGATGCCCATTCCAATCTGGGCATGGCGCTGCACGATCTTGGACAGCATCCGGAAGCCATCGCCGAATGCCAATTGGCCCTGGCCATCAACCCCTATTCGGCGGAAGCGCTATCCAATTTGGGCGGCTCGCTGCGCCCGCTGGGACGCCTCGCCGAAGCCATCGGAGTTTATCGGCGGGCGGTGATCTTTAAACCCGGTTTTGCCGGCGTTTATTCCAATCTGGGCATGGGACTGAATGATCAGGGCAAAGTTGACGAAGCTGCCGATGCCTGTCACCGCTCGGTCTTGATTGAACCCAATGATCCGGAAGCGCTGTGCAATTATGGCGTCGCCGTCGAGGAACAGGGCTCGGCCAAGTCGGCCGTGATCGCCTATCAACGGGCGGTTTCCCTGCGTTGCGGCTATGCCAGCGCCTATTCCAATCTGGGCATGGCTTTGCATGAAGAACATCGCTTTGACGAGGCGGTAACCTCGTTGCGGCATGCCATCGCCATCCGGCCCAACTATGCCGAAGCCATCAGCGAATATGTGCAGATGCGCCGCCATATTTGCGATTGGGGCGACTATGCCGAAGACCAGCACCGTCTGCTTGAACTTTTGGAACAGAACCAACCGGTGGCCTCTTTTGTCGTCCTGGCTATTGACTCGACGCCGCGCCAGCAATTGATCAGCGCCAAGCAGTCGATCGCCCGCATGCATGTTCCTCCCATTCCGCCCTTCTCTTATCGTCCCCCCGACCGGAAAATTCGGGTCGGCTATATTTCCACCGATTTCCGCGACCATCCGGTCGGGCGGCTGTTGCCGGAACTGTTCCGACGCCATGACCGCGCCCAGCTGCAAATCCACGGCTATTATTATGGGCCGGATGACCAGAGCGTGGTTCGCCAGCAAATCCGCCGGGATTGCGACCAATTTCTTGAAATCCGCAATTTGTCGCATATTGATGCGGCAAGACGGATCCATGCCGATGGCATCGACATTTTGGTGGATCTGACCGGCCGAACCCTGGGTGCCCGCACCGAAATCCTGGCCTTGCGCCCCGCCCCGGTCCAGGTCAGCTTTCTTGGCTATCCCGGCAGCATGGGGGCTGATTTTATCGACTATGTGATCACCGACCCGTTCCTGGTGCCGATCGATCAACAACCGCATTACGCCGAGAATATCGTTCATCTGCCCGATTGCTATCAACCGAGCGACCCCAACCGCGCGGTCAGCAACCCGGCGCCAACCCGGGCGGAATGCGGCCTGCCGGAAGATGCGCTGGTTTTCTGCAGCTTCAACAATACCTATAAAATTACGCCGCAGATGTTTGCCATCTGGATGCGCCTGCTCAAACAGGTGCCCCGCAGTGTGCTATGGCTTTATTGTAAGACCGAGCAGACCATCGCCAATTTACGGGACGAGGCGGAACGCCAGGGGGTCGCCCCCGAGCGCATCATCTTTACCGGCTTTGCCCCGATGGAAGTCTATCTTGGCAAATTGCAACTGGCGGATCTGTTTCTCGACAGCGCGCCCTACAATGCCGGAGCGACCTGCAATGACGCCCTTTGGGTCGGACTGCCGGTGCTGACCTGCGTTGGGCAAAGCTATGTGGGGCGCATGGCCGGCAGCCTGTTGACCGCGGTAGGTCTGCCGGAGCTGATCACCTATAGCCATGCGGATTACGAAGCCCTAGCCCTTCGCCTGGCGACCGAACCCGCCTTATTGTCGGGCTTGCGCCAAAAACTGATCGCCAATCGCGCCACCGCCCCTTTGTTCGATATGGGCCGGTTTGCCAACAATTTGGATAAGGCCTATCAGCAAATGATGAAAATTTGTTGGGCCGGCGAAGTCGCCCGGCCGTTTGCGGTATAGAAGGCGGCAAGCGGGGTTAGCGTTGCGGCAAATTGCCGTAGCGCCGCATCGAAGCCGGCAAGACCTGAAAATCGTTTGACCCAACTTCGATATTCGCCCAAACGAGTTTCGGCATTCCCGTTACAAATATCTGAGAATCGTAGCCCTGGAATATTCTTCCGTCGCTCGACGGCTGATACATAAAATGGATGAAGTTATTTGGTATATTCAAGAGCGCATATAATTCTTTTTCAACAAAAAAGGCATTGCACTCTGTACAACAAACCAATTCGTAACCTTTTTCCTTTCCAAGAACGATAAGCGCAAGAAGCGAACAACCTTGATTCACCTCACTCGATTTTTTCTGCACGAACAAGACATCATTTGGGATTGTCGGATTGAATTCGATAACGACTAGCCGCGGCCGGTAGTCACTCAGACTTTCCCAAATAAAATAATCGGTGCCGTCAACATCGATGGAAGCAAAATCAAGATTGGCCGGCGCACCAATTTCACGCAAGATATAATCAAGAGAGTTAGCACCAGAGAATTCCACATATCTGTTAAGACAGTGAACAATATTGTTACCTGCATATGTTTTCATAAGTTCAACAGACTTAAGCGCATCCCCCTCAATAAAACATCCCGCCCATTTTTTTTCGTTAACCAAACTCCAGCAATTTGACAAATGCTTGCCGTCCCACGCGCCAAATTCAACGCAGTATTGATTGATCGGCTTGATCACATCAAAGATTTTTTCAATAATCCCATCTTCCCCGAACTGGGACGTCACTCTCCGTTGAAACGCCAGCAAGGGAGACTGAAGGGTGAAGAACTTCGCCTGCTCCAGCCGATAGGGTTGAGGCATTTGTTCCATCGGCATGATTACCTTTCTATTTCCGAACGGATTGCGATCCCATGATCGATGAAATTCTAACATTTGTTTCATCTATCCATCACGATTTACCGGAGTGGCGGGCAAAAAGGACCGCAAAATCGCCAGGACGCCAAGGCAAAAAAAGTCGATAGACCCCAAAGTCGATAGACCCCATTGTTTTGATCAGAACTAAGTTTTATATTTACCGGCAGAATAATTCTGCCCGGGTGCCCTTATGCCTTTGAACATCAAAGACCCGACCACTGAGAGATATGTCCGCGAATTGGCGGCAATAACCGGTGAAGGCGTGACCGTCGCGGTTCGCAAAGCCGCAGAAGAGCGTCTACAGCGGGTTCGACGCGATCGTGCGGGGCGTAGTCTGTCGTGCGACCTGCTGGAAATTGGCGCCCGCTGTGCCGCCCTACCGGACCTTGATCTGCGGAGCGCGGATGAGATTCTCGGCTATGATGCCGACGGATTACCAAACTGATGGTTATCGATGGCTCTGCTCTGGTTGCGATTCTGTTGCGCGAGCCCGAGGCGCGCCCGTTTGCCCTGGCTATCGAGAGCGGATCTCCTCGTCTTCTGTCTGCGGCGAGCCTGCTTGAGGCTTCGATCCTCATCGAAACGCGCAAGGGTGAGACGGGGGGGCGTGAACTTGATCTGTTCGTTTACCGTGCCGGAATCGAAATCGTGGACATCGACCATGAGCAGGCAGAGGTGGCACGGATTGCC
>Ga0007854_10001935_pt1 | contig 13068 bp, 10 predicted proteins | sample CryBogCBH12Aug08_FD_60382 | JGI IMG/M metagenome (GOLD analysis project Ga0007854, IMG submission 60382) | Freshwater microbial communities from Crystal Bog, Wisconsin, USA - CBH12Aug08 | ecosystem: Environmental > Aquatic > Freshwater > Lake | place: Crystal Bog, Wisconsin, USA | collected...
TGCGCTTGGCAATAAAAAAAGCCACTTCTTGATCCAAATCGACATTCACCAAAGCCGCTTTTTTCATCAAAATGGCGGCGCGGGTTTCCATGTCCGGTGGTTCAATCGACACTGGCAAGCCCCAACCAAACCGGGATTTCAAGCGGTCTTCAAGGCCGACGATTTCTTTAGGGTACTTGTCACACGTCATCACCACCTGATGCTTGTTTTCCAAAAGGGTGTTGAAGGTGTGGAAAAACTCTTCTTGTGATCGTTCCTTTCCGGCGAAGAACTGGATGTCATCAATCAACAACACATCCATTTGCCGGTAATAGCGTTTGAAAGCGTCGATGGAATTTTGCTGCAATGCCCGCACCATATCCTGCACAAATTTCTCTGAGTGCAGGTAAATGATATTGGCATTAGGGTTTTTTTCTAGCGCAGCATTGCCAATGGCGTGCATCAAGTGGGTTTTGCCCAGGCCGGAACTGCCATAAATAAGCAGTGGGTTATAAGCCCTGCCGATATTTTCGGACACTTGCAGCGATGCCGCCCGCGCCAACTGGTTGGATTTGCCTTCAACAAAGGTATCGAAGGTGAACGAACGGTTAAGAAAATTTTCGCTGGTTTTTTTTGCTTCCGGCGATTTTGGATGGACACTGGAGGGTGCAGGGGCTGACGATTTTTTGGTGCCTATTTCCAAGGACAACACCAATGCACCGTTTGAAAATTCTTGGATGCTTTGCTCAATTTTAGAGAAATAATGTTGTTTTACCCAATCCAGCACAAAACGGTTGGGGGCAAGCAACTTGATTTGGTTTTCTACTTCCAGTGCTTGGAGCGGGCGTATCCAAGTGCTGTAATCGGCACTGGGAATTTCGTTTTCCAGTTTGATAAGGCAATTGTCCCAAATGTTGCTCATTGGTTTACGGTTAGCTGTTGGGTTAAGGGAATGAGGCCAATTATAGCGGACAAAAAGCGGGCGTGGACAACAAAAGAGAGACTTACAATTGACAGCTTAGCTACTTTATCTTATTATCCAGAGTCTTTTTTATCCGTTTTTGGTTAATCCTTATCAGCAGGTCTTAGTAACATGAAAAGAACATATCAGCCCAGTAAAATAAAACGCGTCAGAACCCATGGTTTCCGCGCCAGAATGGCAACCGTTGGCGGCCGTAAAGTGTTGAACGCACGCCGGGCGAAAGGTCGCGCCAAGTTGACAGTATAGTTGGGTGGCGAGCAATTTGGTTTTCCACGGCTGCATCGGTTAACCAAGCCGGGCGAGTTCCAGCGGGTTTTTGCCCAGCCCCAAAAATCCAGCGACCGGTATTTTACTGTATTGGCGGTCAGGAATGATTTAGGCCATGACAGACTGGGTTTGGCCATTGCCAAAAAAAATATAAAAAAGGCAGTGGACAGGAATGTGATTAAACGGACGGTACGGGAAAACTTTAGGATACAACAAAATATGGGAAATATTGACGTTGTTGTCATGGCCCGTCGGGATGCCTTGGAGGTATCGCCGGACATTTTAAGAAAATCATTGGAAAAGCACTGGCTAAAATTGGTATCCCGATGCGCTTTATGCTCATAGCTGTCGTTAGGTGTTACAAATACCTGATTAGCCCCATGCTAGGCCCCCGCTGCCGCTTTTATCCAAGCTGTTCAGATTATTCATTGGAAGCCCTGCAACGTCATGGCACCCTTCAAGGTAGCTATCTCACTCTCAAACGATTATCCAAATGCCACCCATTCCATGCTGGTGGCATTGATCCTGTTCCTGAAAAATTGGGTAAATAATAATGGACAATATAAGATTTATACTGATCGTCACGTTTGTCATGCTAGTGATCTTGTTGCAGCAGGCTTGGGAATTGGATTATGGCCCGAAGCCTCCAGTGGCAGCGGTTGATGCGGCGGCACTGCAAGCCAAAGAAGATTTGCCCGATTCCGCCAATCTGCCCGGGCAAGCCCCTGCCAGCAACGCCCCCACCACAGCGGCAAGCATTCCGGTCACACAAGCGGCCCCTGCTGCGGTGATAAAAATAAGCACCGATGTGCTGGCTTTGGAAGTGGACCTGCAAGGCGCCACCGTACGTAGCCTTGACTTGTTGCAATATCCTGTACAAAAAGATAACACCATTGTCAATAAAGTGCGTGGCTTATTGGGTTTGGAAGCCTCAGAAAAAGACTATAAGCCAGTCCGCTTGTTAAACCCTGCACCAGAACGGTTGTTCGAAGCGCAAAGCGGGCTGATAGCGGCCCCTGATTCTGCCGCTGCGCCTAGCCACTACAGCAATTTTGCCAGCGAGAAAGCCACTTATGTCCTGCCTGAAGGCCAAGACACCTTAACTGTGCCGGTCACTTGGACAGACAACAACGGTTTGGTGGTGACCAAGACGTTTGTTTTAAAACGTGGCAGTTATGAAGTGACATTGGAACAAAATGTCAGCAATAACACCGGCAAAGCTTGGGCGGGCAGACAATACAGCCAATTGCTGAAAGTCCCTTTCAAAGAAAACTCGGGGGGTTTTCTGACCGGTGGCCTTAGGGCGTATGATGGTGGCGTGGTTTACACCGAAAAGGACAAATACAAAAAAGTCAGCTTCGATGATATGGAAAACGACAACCTGGATGCCGCCTCGCAGGGTGGTTGGGTTGCTATGATCCAGCATTATTTTGCCACCGCTTGGATTCCACCCGCCGACCAAGAAAATCATTTTTACACTAAACACCTTAATGAAGGCCGTTTTCTGATTGGTTCGTTTTCGCCGATGACCACAGTTGAAAACAACAGCTCGGCCAAGTTTGTCAGCCATTTGTTCTCCGGCCCTAAAATCCAACCAATGATGGAAAGTGTCGCCAAAGGCCTGGAACTGACGGTTGATTACAGCGTATTGACTTTTATCGGCAAACCCATTTATTCGCTGCTCAATCAAATACACAATTTGGCCGGTAACTGGGGTGTTGCCATTATTGGTGTCACGCTAACCATAAAATTGTTGTTCTTCCCATTGTCACAAGCGGGCTTCAAATCCATGGCCAGAATGCGCAAAGTGCAACCGCGCCTGAAAGAGCTGCAAGAACGCTTTGCCGATGACCGCCCGCGTTTCAACCAAGAAATGATGGAGATGTACAAAAAAGAAAAAGTCAATCCGTTAGGTGGTTGCTTGCCCATTTTTGTGCAAATACCGGTGTTCATGTCTTTATATTGGGTATTGAGCGAAACTGTCGAGTTCCGCCAAGCGCCGTTCTTGTTATGGGTGCAAGACTTGTCTGTGGAAGACCCTTTTTATGTGTTGCCAGTCATTATGGGCATCACCATGAAAATCCAACAAGGCTTAAACCCGCCGCCGCTAGACCCGATACAGGCTAAGGTGATGCGTATGTTCCCTATCGTGTTCACGGTTTTCTTCCTGTTCTTCCCGGCCGGTTTGGTGTTGTACTGGATTGTCAACAATACCCTGTCCATCCTGCAACAAACTTATATCACCCAGCAAATCGCCAAAAACGACAAATAACGTTTTTGTTGTTGGCCCGCGTGAACACAGCAATCCCCGATACCATTGCGGCTATCGCGACACCGCCAGGCAATGGCGGTGTCGGCATCATCAGGCTTTCCGGTACTATCGTACCGGAACTCGCCAAACAACTGATCAACAAACCACTGCAACCCAGGCTAGCGCACTATACGGCCTTTCTTGACCACGATGGCAGCACCATCGACACCGGCATCAGCCTCTATTTCCCTGCCCCCACCTCTTATACGGGTGAAGCCGTTTTAGAGCTTCATGCCCATGGCGGTTCGGTTGTCCTTAATTTATTGCTTAAACGCGCCCTTGCGCTAGGCGCAAGACTGGCAAGACCGGGCGAATTCACCGAACGGGCTTTTCTGAATGGCAAGCTTGATTTGGTGCAGGCCGAAGCCGTCGCCGATTTGATCACCGCCACCACCGAGCAATCGGTGCGTTCCGCGCAAAAATCTATGCAAGGGGTGTTTTCGCATAAAGTCAACGCACTGGTTGAAGAATTGACCGAGCTGCGCGTTTATGTGGAGGCCGCTATTGATTTTGTCGATGAAGAAATCGACTTTTTAACCGATGGTGTGGTGCAAGCACGCATTGTCACATTACAACAACGCATCAGCCAAATCCAGCAAACCGCCCGTCAAGGCTGTTTGTTGCGCGATGGCATGAGCGTGGTGCTGGCGGGCAAACCCAATGCAGGCAAATCCAGTTTGCTGAATGCCTTGGCGGGTCATGATGCCGCTATTGTCACCGATATAGCCGGCACCACCCGTGATGTGCTTAAGGAAAGCATACAAATCGACGGGATGCCGCTGCATATTATTGACACTGCCGGTTTACGCGATGGCGGCAAAGCGGCTGATGTGGTCGAGCAAGAAGGCATGCGCCGTGCCCGTGTTGAAATCGCCAAAGCCGACAAGGTGTTGTTGCTGATGGATGCACGCGAAGCAGAACCGCAAGACTTGCTGGACAGTCTGCCCGAACGGCTTGATGTGACCCGCATCAGCAATAAAATTGATTTGTTGGGGCTTGCCCCAGCCCTTGTGCAAACCGACCAAGGCACACATATTTATTTGTCAGTCAAAACCGGTGCCGGTATGGACTTGCTCAGGGAACACCTCAAGCAAAGCGTGGGCTACCGTGCCGATGCCGATGATGTTTTTATAGCCCGCTCCCGCCACTTGCAAGCATTAAATGCCGCCGCTGAGTTTATCCAATCCGCCTTGCAACAACTGACCTTCAACCAAGCCGGGGAACTGGTCGCCGAAGATTTACGCCAAGCCCAACAACACCTTGCCGAAATTACCGGCGAATTTAGCTCGGATGATCTATTGGGTAAGATTTTTTCCAGTTTCTGCATTGGAAAGTAACCCAGTAAAACAAGCGCAAACAACCACCCAACAAAGCCAACAAAACAAGCCGCTTAGCAAATTACCGCTTGCCCTTCCCTTCTCATTTTTGCCTTTACTTTGCCTTTTTTTACCCCTATATCACCTCAATTGCATTTAAATGGGTAACACAATGAAGATCACAATAGAGAAGCGCATTAACAAAGACGGGGACAAGGAATGCATCGGCCTAGTTTATAAGAAACTTTGCAACTGGTCGAACAGATCAAGGCCAAACGGATTGCAGAGACCGCAACCGGTTAACACGGCTTCACCGACACCAACAAGGCAAGCACTAACTTTTACGCTTTTTTCAACAACGTGATGGAGACCCAAAGAACCAACGCAAGCGGCAAAACTACCAGCTATGGCAAGAACAGACCTGAATCGTTTGTTAAAATGGACTGTAATCAGGCGGTACTTGACACCGCATCAACCTTACTGCTCACCAGACCATCCGCCAGCCTGATGCTGATCTTGTCGTTAACAGCCAGTTGCTTGATTGATTGGATAAGTTGACCGGTATCAGGCAGGCTAACCAGTGCGTAGCCGCGATCCAGCGTTGCCAATGGGCTGACGGCATGTAAAGTTTGGCTTAATCGGGTTAGCTGCTGTTGGTGTTGCTGCAGTTGGTTGTGTTGGGCGGCATTTAGGCGCACTGCCAAAAACTCGCTTTGTTGCCGTAGCTGGCTGATCTTTATGGATGGATGATGCCGTTCTAGGTACGCCGCTTTGGCTTCGGTTTGGCTTTTGTAGTGGCGTAGTTTGTTGTGCATGGCTTGTAGTAGCCGCGCCTGTAATTCGCCCAAGCGCTGGGTGTTTCTGGTCAATTTTTGTCCGGGATGCTGTTGTTGCAGGCGTTTTTCTAGCCAATCCACGGTTTGTAGGCGTTGCTGGTGTTGCCGGTGATACACCGTTTTAAGGCGACCTTCCAGTTGTCCAAAAGTGGCTAGCCAAGCCTGTTGGTCGGGTGTGGTATATTCTGCCGCCGCCGATGGGGTGGCGGCGCGTAGGTCGGCGACAAAATCGGCAATAGTGAAATCGGTTTCATGACCCACAGCCGAGATGATCGGGATGCGGCTGGCAAAAATGGCGCGGGCTACACGTTCTTCGTTAAAGGCCCATAAATCTTCCAAAGAACCGCCGCCACGTCCGATAATCAGCACATCGCAATCGCCACGCTGATTGGCGTTGGCAATGGCTTGAGCAATATCGAATTGGGCTTTTTCGCCCTGCACGGTCACCGGATAGATGACCACGGGGAGGGCGGGGAAACGCCGTTTTAATACTGTGAGCATATCGTGGATGGCCGCGCCGGTCGGCGAGGTGATCAGGCCAATGCAGCGGGGCAACGGAGGTAGCGGTTGTTTATGGTCATTGGCAAACAGCCCTTCGCTGGCCAGTGTGTTTTTTAAGGCTTCAAAAGCGCGGCGCAACGCCCCGTCACCGGCCTCTTCTATCAGCTCCACAATAAGTTGATAATCGCCGCGTGGCTCATAAAGGCTCACTTGTGCCTTGACCAACACCTGCTTGCCATTTTCTGGCTTCAGGCCACCCCAGCGTTGTTGGTTTTTGAATTGAGCGCAGCGTATTTGCGCGTTGGCATCTTTGAGCGAAAAATACCAATGCCCGGAAGCGGGTGTCGTTAAGTTGGATATTTCACCTTCCACCCAGACACTAAAAAATTGTTCGCCCAATAAGCGGTTGACCGAGCGGTTAAGCTGGCTGACAGATAAAATGTTGTCAGCAGAGGGTGTATATCTTAGGCTCATGCGCTTTTATGACCCGCATATAGCATTAGACACACGACATAAAACAAATCGGGTAATTCAAATAGGTTTGTATAGTGGTTGGTGACTTTTGCCAGATAGTCGGGCTGCTTAGCTCCTTTATTCAATAAAAAATAACCAAGATTGAGACCATTTTTTTTCACTGCTTTGAAGCGTAGCTTCAACAGCCAAAGCCCAATGAAAAATGTAAGCAGGAACATTGCAAATAACCGTATAAGTATTAGGGCTTGGTTCATGTTTTCAAATTACTATGATGAATCGTATATTAAGCAATTACTTCCAGTATTGTGGGCGTTATGTTGGCGCAATGCTTCGCTGAGTATTCTCACGCAAATTTAACATCATTTCCATTATGGCTAACCAGTCATGACCATCCCCAGCTATACTTCCCAAGCATAAGCAGCCGATGCTAATAGATGATCGTGAAAGACGGCTGACGGCTAATTGCGGACAGACGAAACAAAAGAGCCAACGGTATATGTTCAGCCAAAAGCAGGCGTAGGATGTGGTGAGTTTACGAACCGCACCGATCGCGAACGATGTGGTGCTTGTTGTTTACTGCATTCTACAGCCCTATATTCATTACAATCCAGTAAAACACGACTATGTCCGTTGTGTTGCTGATTGGCAATATTCTTCATTTCATGATTTCGTCAAACGCAGCAATCTCCCAGTAAATTGGGTGGGCGGCATATATCCTGAATTGGATTTGGCATAATCGATGGCGTTTTTTGATCGGTTTCGGCTAGCGCCTCTACCCATCTACGAGCTGACAAATTAATTAATTTTTTTTAATTGGATGTCTTTATCAATAGCATTAGCAGCTTTTTCAATCAGTTTTTGATTTGGATTTTTTATACCAATATCATGTTTTGCTAATGACATGGCGGCTAATCGTCTTAATTCTAATCTATGTCGTTCTGTCCAAAATCCGTATTCTAACTCGCACCGAAGTGCGGAAAAAATTCTGCTCAAATAAAAAGAATTTTTTTGTTCCTGCTTAATAAAGCGTTCAACTTCTTTTTCCCAATTAGGCGGCCTTTGTTTTACCATAACTAAAAGAATCAGCAGTTCTCCTAAAGAACCATTATGAGATTTATTGTACTCAGCAAATAACACCCCCATTTTTTTAGAAAAAATATCATCCTGAAACCAATCTACGATATTATCAACAATTACCGTCATTATAATCTCCCACCTTTTGATAATTGACTTTTCGTCAAGACCTTTATTCAAGACAAACCCCATACCTTCAAATGCAACTTCTCTATAGCGAGCCAAAATTGGCGATAAAATTACCACTATCTGACATACACGAATCCAACAGCTAATCACTTCCTCGAGCAGCATAATTTTCGCTTCTGGTGCAACATGGTTACTGTTGCGTAAAGCTCTAGCGGCACCTTTCATAGCTTGAACCATTTGAATAAGAGATGATTCATCTATGAAATTAGCGAGTGCTTGATTATAAGGCTTAGCTTGATTATAGCTTTGATCAGCAACAGCGTCCTTTATCACCGTTGGCAATGCAGAGTTACTGATACTGTTATTAACTTCTTCTTTTAGCTTTTCTAAAGAATCATTTTTAGGTGTCCATAAAGCGTGTTTAAGTGGATTGAAGTCTTCAGGTATTCCAGTCCGGCATAAAAAATCCGAGTTCATTAGCTTTAAATCTTCTGCTAATTGCATAACAACATCAGTGCGCCGTCTATCAATACCTGCGTAAAATTCTATAATTTCTGGAAAAGCAGAGTATCTACGATCTGTCATAATAAACTGAGCGAAATCAGTACTGTGGTGCATTCTATGTGCCGCGAAAAAATATAACCAATAATTAAAACGAAATTCAAATTCAGATCCTTTTTTAACAAAAATATGTTCTGTGGCTAAAAATGCAAAAAGCACATGATCATCTAAATAATCATGTTGTGATTCACAATACTCTTGAACCTTTTTACAAAAATCATTTTTGGAAAATGCAGTTTTATTTGTTCGTATTAGCCATTCACAGAAAAAACCAAGTGCGTATTGGCAATCTATTAAATCTGGGCGAGTAGAATATTTCGGTATTTCGTCAAACTGATAAAAAAGAAAATGCAAAACGCGCCCAATTAATTCAGTTCGATTAACAGGACTATCGTCAAATGCTTTTTCAATAAGAGATAAAATTAAAAGGCAATTGAGCGGGGTTCGATGAATATTTAACGCATCAATATCGTCAATTATTTTGTTTGTGACCAAATCATCATCTAAAGAGGTTTCATCATCGAGATAAGTCGTAACTAATTCTCTAATTCTTGAGCGATTTAATGACAACAAATAAAAAGTTTCTACGATCTCATTGTCCTCTATATCTATAACATTTCCGATTTGCAAACAGTCATCAATACTTTCAAAAAGCATTATTGGTGCATCTTTATACTCTGTTTTTAACTCGCGCAAAACTTTTCTTGTTTCTTTGCTATTGTGCCAATTATCAAGAATAAATCCAGCAATAGAAGATTGCAGTATATTCAGCTCTTTGCATCTTGCTGTAACATGAGAAATAACACCTTGTCGATGATTAGGTATTGCGCGTGTATCGAGCATTAACAATACTCGGCGAGTGACGGCTTCCGTCCGTAAAGATTTTCGCCCATCCATGGGACGAAAATCGGGACTCCACCGTCACGGTGATTGCCTCCGGCGGCCCTGGCCGTCCGCGTCACCTCGGCTTTGACCCAACAAGGGGATCAAAGCCTTGGCTCTCGCATGACTCGACGCCGTTTCGCGATGCCTTGCAGTTTTTCTGATCGAAAAACCGCCCGGCGCTACGGCTTCCAGGGACTACTCGGCCTTCGCTCGCTAGCGCTTTGCTTCCGGGCCTCGCAGCGGTTGCCGTTGGAAACTCCAAGGAGCCTCATTTTATTATGGACTTCAAACCTGCAATAATGATGTGTATACACTCATCTAAAAAAGGAGATTCCATCAATCTGAAATAGCTAGATGTATCAAGTCCTGCATTTTTCGCTAATTTGAATACGTCAACTGTTGTAAGTATATCTTGGATATTCTGATAGTCAGCATTGTTAGCGTCAGAAATTTTTGCTTTGTTTTGAAGGTCTTGATAATCAGAATTATGTAAGGTCTGCCATGTTTCGGTAAGAGGCTCTGTTATTGACTTGTTTTTTATAGACTTACATACCTCGCCGACAACTCCACCAAACCCGCCAAGTAAATAAATTGGCTTATTTAAATCAAGTGTAATAATAATTTCTTCCAAGACACCAGGCATTTTTCCATTATATCCAGAAAGCTTACCTCCTGCGCAAATTCGAGCATCTGAAGACGTGATAGATTTAAACCGCATTTCAGTAAGACAACGTGACCATATATATTTATTGCATACCCCGCTGGGTGGTAAAAAAATCTGCTGATCTATACCAGTAGCAACATCACTTGGAATATCATGATTCACAGTTTTCATTACGGTGCGGTATTTAGCTCGCCAAGCGACAACTTCTTCGTCTGAGATATACAGAGGCCATGCAAGATGATTTTCCACATTGATATTTTCAGTATTAATGCGATTTTTTAGTACAATAGCTTCATCAAGAATGAATTGAGTAAAGCCATTATTTCTTAAGTCACCTCCATAAATTAAGGTGGCAGATCTAGCCAAAAGATGTCTAGCAATATCTTGAGCAAACCGTATCAAGTGGTCTTCATGTAAGTGATTTGAAAAATACCCTTCAAAAGGAACATCGGAGATTGAAATCCCTATTCGATAGTTTCTCAATAAATCACAATCGGAACTACACCAAAGAGGTGTAAAAGCCTCTATTCCAACATTTGAATGCCAATCAGCTTCTTCTTTATAGATCGGAGGCTCTGGATAGCAGACTTTACTTTTTCCGTTAGCTTTCAAAGAGAATATTTGACGAATCTCAGGAGGCCTTGAAATCAAAGCACAGTCTTTATCTATCCAGTTTTGTGATTGGTAGTATTCGAGTGACTTAAGAGCATGATAATGTCGAATAGTTTCAAGGATTACAGCCGCTAGAATGCGTAAAATATCTACTTCATTTAGATAAGCTTCAGAAGAAACATGTACGCAGGGAATATTTGCCACTGCAGGAAAAATCCTATCTTCATAATCCTCAAGGCAATCAACAGCAATGATTGGAATTTGATTTTCTTTAGCGCATAAGATTTCCCTCTGACACCAGTAACGAGACGAGTATGCATCGCTACCAATCGCCACCAGTGTCGAATCCTTGATGTGTTTGATAATCTCTTCATCAAACTTGAATCCTGGAGATATTTCCAGCGCATCAAAGAAATGTGACATATTCGTATTGTCGATGAAGTTCTTTATAGCTTCAGCAAAGAATAATCCAGTATCGCCAGCCTTTGCATGACTAAGAAAAATCTTGATGGATGATAATTTACCTTTATCTTCATCCTTAATTTCCACAAATCCATGCCGATAAATTTCATGGGCTAAACCCACAATCGATCGTTGTTTGAAAGTATCATTAGGCCATTCGTACGCACGAATAAAATTAATTCCTTTCAGAATGCCACTAAGTCCTTGAGATAAACCTTCGCGAGTTAAAGCAATAGGTACAGCGCGTAACGTATTTGAGAGAATAATGTTATTAATATAATTTTCCCACAATTCATATCCAAGCGTATTTACACTAGTAAAAATAAATAAAACATCTTTGCTTCCTTGTTGTTGGGGGGTATGCAAAGGTGTGCAATTGGGGGTGCTTGAGCTGTAGAAAAACAGAGGGATATTTAGCCCACGAGAGAAAGGTCGATCAACATCTCGAGCGAAATATATTTGAACCTCATTAATGATGGGTTCAACTAATTTCTTATCATATGGATGCCAAACGAAATGAATCGCTAGTGGAGGACTAAATTTTGTGCTCATCAGTGAGTCACACTACATATTTTACATTGCTTATTGTTCTTCATCATTTCTTGTGAATTCACAATCAAGTCTTTACGTGATGTACGAGATTCATAGGCATCTTCTATCCAATCTGATAAAATATTAGCTGAATTTGGATAAGACAAAAATCTTGCATAGCAGTTATTATGTTCTTTATTCCAATTATCGAACAATCTAGGTGGTAAATGTGCCACATTCTTTTGACTAGGCAGCACAATTCCCATTAAACCATTAGGGATATATTCTTTGCCTTGTCGTAACGAACTCTTAATTTCCCAATCGATATAGCGTCTGCTATGTGTGCAACTTCCGAGAAGAACAATGGTTACAGTACTATCTTCGAGATACTTTTCCCGAATACGTCGCATAACGTAGTCTGTGTCCGTACTTTGAATAAAATCATCGTTATCATTAGCACCTAAGACCTTTGGTATAAAAACATTATTGAAGTCTTTAATAAATTTATCGACCTCTTCACGATCACCTTTATAATGTGAAATAAATACTTTTCTTCTGGTATTGGTCATACTTTTCCCTTTCTCTGGCTAAGTGATATTTATGGCATTATTTATAAATATAGGAATTGCGCTGTCGCAGAGAGTCACTTAAATCTGGCTGTCCGCCCCGTAGGTCATACACTTCTTCAATTGCATTTTCAAGCGTCTTGTAATTTTTTGGCATTTCAATAATTTTGCCCATGTGCAAGTTTTTCTCAAGTCGCTTTGGGATATGATGCTGTTTATTTGACAGAAAAATCCCTAGTAAGCCATTTCTATCGTTATTCGTTGTTTTTAATAAACTATAATAAATTTCCCAATCGCACCACCATCTTCCTCCCGTTTCCTTGCCGATAAGGATAATCGTGACCGATGAGTTTTTAATTTTTGGTCTGATATAGTTATTTTTTATTGTGTCATCCGTTAGATGGCCTATATCTTCATTCTCCAACGATCTATCCGAAAATACCCCTTTATCGATGCCAAAATTGTCTCTAAATTCATCAGCTGCCGATTGATCAAGCCTATGTGAATAGCTTACAAATACATTTCTCATTATGTTTCCTCAAAAATTTAATCAAATCAAACCGCTTGAGATACTGCGGTCTCTCTAGTTATTCAAGATTTCAAACTGCTTCATCCGCATACACTAGGCCGCGTATTTCCTGATACTTAATAGAGCTCTAACTGGGCGTTGCTTGAAAACTAACAAAAGTTAAACGACAGTTCTTAGCTTAATCGTTATGCTAGGCCAATATATGAGTCACGACACAAATGGTGGCTCAAGAGCACTTACTACCCTTGGCATTCTAACGGTTTTTATCGTTATCTCAATACAAATTAACATAACGCCCGTTATTCAATGTTCTTTTGCAAATAGTTGGTCGATTGCGGTACTTACTTTGCCAATGACCGGTATCGGAAAGCTTAAATCCGTATCCGAAT
>Ga0007854_10001936_pt1 | contig 13065 bp, 10 predicted proteins | sample CryBogCBH12Aug08_FD_60382 | JGI IMG/M metagenome (GOLD analysis project Ga0007854, IMG submission 60382) | Freshwater microbial communities from Crystal Bog, Wisconsin, USA - CBH12Aug08 | ecosystem: Environmental > Aquatic > Freshwater > Lake | place: Crystal Bog, Wisconsin, USA | collected...
CTCATCCGCTAAATCCGTGTCTTGATACCCAAGCTGCTGTGCCATGGCCATTAGTTAGCCTCTGGCCTGGTGGCGACACTGCAGGCCTTGTAGGGGCCGATATCCAGATGGAAATGATCGTGATGCAAGGCGTTGGCATCGGGGGTTATGACCATATTGAAGATCTTGCAGGCGGCACCGGCCAAGTGATGAAGAAAACGGGCCTTGGCCCCGTTTCCGGCCCAGTCATGACGAATGGAGACGCTGGTGCCATCCTCTAATTCAAAACCGGTCAGATCGATAGCCCGCCCCAGCGCATGTTCGGACAGACGGTCCGGATGGTCGCCTCTTTGGCCACGGCAGTCATAGCTTCCGGCATTCAGCATGCGCTTGACCCGCTGGCCTAGCCAGCGCTGGGCCAACGGTTGCACCGCCGTCGCCTCGAATTCGTTAATTTTGGCGGCCAGCGGACAGGACAGCAGCAGCGAACGGTTCCAGGGGATCAGCGACGCGGTCACTTTTACCGCACCCTGGATGCCGCACCCATCGCTGGTCTGCCAATCGGGCACCCGCTGAAAAACGATCCGCCTTTGCTCTAAATCCATCAGACAGGCGGCAAAAGGATCCTGCGGTGGCGGCGGGGGTGGCGGCGCCGTCTGACAGGCGGCCAGCAAAAGCAGGCCAAACAGCAGGACGCACCGCCCAAAGCGCGCGTTATTGCGGGCCAGGATCCACCAGCCCGGCCGCTTCAAAGCCTTTGCGCCGCAAATGACAGGCATCGCACCGTCCACAGGCCTTGCCACCGGGTAAGGGGTCATAACAGCTGATGGTCATGCCGTAATCCACCCCCAGGGCAAGACCGGTGCGAATGATCTCGGCCTTGCTGCAATGGATCAAAGGCGTGTGCAGCGTCAAGGCCCGCTGGTCCGTGACGGCGGCCTTGGTGGCCAGATTGGCCATATGGGCAAAGGCTTCGATATAAGCCGGCCGACAATCGGGATAGCCACTGTAATCAATAGCATTGACGCCGATGAAAATATCGAACGCCCCCTCGGTTTCCGCCAGCGCCAGCGCGAAAGACAAAAAGATGGTGTTGCGCGCGGGCACATAGGTCACCGGGATCCCCTCGGCCATGGCCAGATCAGACCGATCTTTGGGGACTGCGATATCCGCCGTCAGCGCCGAACCGCCAAAGGCGCGCAAATCAATATCGACCACAACATGGCGGCTGGCCCCCAAGGCTTGGGCGACACGGGCAGCGGCCTCGAGTTCGATCTGATGGCGCTGGCCATAGCGAAAGGACAAGGCAATGGGCGCAAAACCCTGGCTGTGCGCCAAGGCCAGACAGGTAGCCGAATCAAGGCCGCCCGACAACAGCACGATGGCTTTGGGCCTGCCCACAAGCGTCGCCACTTACTGGTTCATCCGCGCAATGGTGGCGGTGGTGCTGTGGCCTTCGGCCAATTGGGCCAGAATGACTTTGCCGCCCCAGCCCTGAACCAAATCAGCCCCCACCACCTGTGCCACCGCGTAATCCGCCCCTTTGACCAAAAGATCGGGACGCAGGCGGGTGATCAAGTCCAGTGGCGTGTCCTGGTCGAACACAACCACCAAATCCACACTGCCCAAAGAGGACAGCACGGTGGCCCGCGCCGCTTCCGATTGAACCGGCCGGCTGGGCCCCTTCAGCCTTTTGACCGACTGGTCGCTGTTCAGCCCCACCACCAGGCGGTCGCAATGGGCCTTGGCCTGTTCGAGCAATGAGACATGGCCCGGATGAAGCAAATCGAAACAGCCATTGGTAAAGCCGATGCGGTAGCCCTTCAGCCGCCAGCGTTCGAGTTGCTCGATGGCGGCATCGGCCGTCAGCACCTTGGCTTCGCCGGCCACCAGATCGGAATGATGCAGCGCCGCCACCAGATCCGAACCATAGGCCACCGCGGTGCCCACCTTGCCGACGACAATGCCCGCCGCCACATTGGCCAGACGCGCGGCATCCAACAAGGGCAGCCCGCCGGCCATGGCCGCGGCCATGGTGGCCACGACGGTATCACCGGCCCCCGAGACGTCAAAAACTTCACGGGCTTCGGCGGGAAGATGATGGGTCGAGCCGTCCTCCAGGACCAAACTCATGCCATCCTGGCTACGGGTCACCAGCACATTAGCGATGCCGCAGTCCGCCATCACTTTGCGGGCCGCGGCGACGATCTCCTCGGTGCTGGCCACGGCCATGCCGGTGGCTTCCTGCAATTCCTTGCGATTGGGGGTGACCAGCGTCGCTCCGGCATAAACCGCGTAATCGCGCCCCTTGGGGTCGACGATCACCGGACGCCCCGCCGCCTTGGCCAAAGCGATCAGCGCCGGCAAGGAGGTGGGCGTCAGCACGCCTTTCCCATAGTCGGACAGCACGACCAAATCGACCTTTGCCAGCAAGGTCGCCACTTGCTTCAGGATCTGGCCCTGGACCCCGGCGCCGGGCAGCACCAAGGTTTCCTGGTCTGCCCGGAGCAATTGCTGCCCCCCGGCGAAGAATCGGGTTTTAATGGTGGTCTGACGGTCATTTTCGACGATCAGTAAAGGATCGACCGCCGCATGTTCGCCGACCAGACGGGTCACCTCACGGGCCGCCAGATCGTCACCGACCACCGCGACGAAATGGGGGTTCGCCCCCAAGGCCACCAAATTTCGAACCACATTGCCGGCGCCACCCAGCATGGCGACTTCCCGCAAAACCCGCAAAACCGGGATTGGCGCCTCGGGCGAAATGCGTTCCACTTCGCCATAGACGAAGCGATCGAGCATGACATCCCCGACGCAAAGCACCGAGCGGCCTTCCAGGCTGGGAATGCGGGCGGCAAGAGCAGATTGATCAGTCATAGGTTCTGGCTAACCCAACGGGGAGAAGCATGCAATAAAAATGCATGCAGTTTAATGGCCTTGCCACCCCTCAAACGCCGGGCGCGGGCTCCGCCCGCTGGGCTTGCGCGCGAATTATCGCGCGGGCGCTCAATGCGCCAACGCCGCGTACGCGAAAAATATGGCCTTGCCACCCCTCAAACGCCGGGCGCGGGCTCCGCCCGCTGGGCTTGCGCGCGAATTATCGCGCGGGCGCTCAATGCGCCAACGCCGCCTACGCGGCGGAGAACAAGAATAGTTTTCCTAACCAATTGTTTTCACTTGCAGGGATAATGATTTAAATTAAGGCTAGCCGTGGAAAGCGGCATCGGGGGGTGGAAAGGCGGTTCATGAATTTTCCTATGGCGGGCGCGCCCGGCCCAGAAATCGTCACGCAGGAAAAGCTGCTGCTTGATGCCGCTGAACGGATCGCCCGGATTCGCGACGGGCGACTGGCGGTGCATGTGCATCTGTCGGCGCTAAGACCGACCAACCGCCAGGAAGGCCATATCCGCATCGCGCTGCGCATGCTGGAACCGATGGTCAATGCCTATCGTGGCCAAATGTTTCTGTTGGGCAATTCTGACATTGTCTTCATGGTCAAGGACCCCAATCCTACCGACGTCGAAAATATGATCTTTAAGCTGCGGGCCCTGTTCTCAAAGGACCCGCTGACCTATGCCGACAGCGGAGATGGCCGCGATAATTTCTGTACCTGGTATGATCTGGGCCTGGAATATGAGGCTTTTCTGGCGGTAAGCCAAAAAGCCGCCAGCGAAGCGCAGCGGCGGCAAAAGGCTAAAGCCATCGTCACCAAAGAAATCAATAATCTCGATGCGAAGAGCTTGGGAACCGTCCTGGAACGGATCGCCACCATCGATATTGCCAAACTGATCCGTCGCCAGGCCGCTATTGCCATTACCCATCAGGGCAATGCCGAGGTGCTGTTTCAGGAATTCTTCATCGCCATGTCGGAATTGCAAAAGGCTCTGGCGCCGGACATCAATCTTTTGGGCAATCGCTGGCTGTTTCAGCATTTAAGCCAGACCCTGGATTTTCGCATGCTGGGTGCCCTGCAAAGCCTGAAACTGACCCAGCGCCCGCCGACCTATAGCCTTAATCTCAATATCAGCGCGGTCGCCACCAAATCCTTTACCGATTTCGAGAAAAGTCTGCCGCCCGACAGCCGGGTTTCGGTCGAGCTCCAGGTGCTGGATGTCTTGGCTGACAGCCGCGGTTATTATGCGGCGCGCGAGTCCTTGCGGGAAAAGGGCCATCTGGTGGCGATTGACGGGCTGAATGAACTGACCCTGCGCCTGATGGATTTACGTCAGTTCGACGCGGATCTGCACAAAATCAGTTGGAGCCCGGAAATGCGCGAGGCCGAACATGGCGACGCGGTGGCAGCGGCCCTGATGCCGGTGGCGCCGGAACGGCTTTTGCTGGCCCGCTGCGATTCCGAAGCCGCCATCACCTGGGGGATGAACCAGGGCATCAGCCGCTTCCAGGGCCGTCATGTTGATGCCATGCTGGCCGCTTATACCATGCATGGCTGTGACAAGGCGGCGGCCTGTACACTGGCCCAATGTATTTCGCGCCATGGAGTGGTGACCGGACCGCTGCGCAATGACTGTGGCAATAATCAGATGCTGGACTCGTCCCCGGTCATGCGTGTCGCCCGGCCGAAGCAGCGACAGGAGACCCTGTAATGGCCTTCAGCCCCAGTGATCGCGCCGCCACCGAACGGCAGAAAATGATCGCCCAGCGTCTGCCCAGCGGCGAGAATCTGTTGCTGGAATATATCCACAAACTGGAACGCCATCGCCGTGGCCGCAGGGCCGTGCTGATCCGCCTGTCGATTCTGCAGGCCGTCAACCGCCGCGAACATCACGTGCGCATCGCCGCCGCAACCTTTGAAACCCTGGTCAAACAGCTTAAAGGACAGGTCTTTGCCCTGTCCAATGCCGACATCATTTTCATTTTCAAGGAAGCCGCGCTCGAGGAAGTCGAGGCCGGCATCGTTAAATTGCGTTTTCTGTTCAGCGACGATCCCGCCCTGGCCAGCGACGATCGCGAAGGTAGTACTTTCACCGACTGGTTCTTGCTGGAACGCGACTATGATTCGCTGCTGCATTTCGCCCAGCGCATGCTGAATGAAGAACGTCAGCGGCGGACCCAGGAATTCGCCCAGGGGCTGGTAGAACAGCAAATGCCGCGCCAACAGAAGCGGGGTGAACCGCTGACCCCGATGATGCTGGCGAAAATGGAGGAAGCGCTGGTCCGCGCCGATCTGGCCAATATGATGCGCCGCCAGGCGGTCTGTGCCATGGTCGGCAAAGCGCCGCCGCAACCGGTTTTCCACGAATTATTCATTTCGATCGCCGATCTGCGCGAAACCCTGCTGCCCAATGTCAATCTGGCGTCCAGCCCCTGGCTGTTCCAGCAACTGACCGAGACCCTGGACCGCAGGGTTTTGTCTTTGCTGAACAAACATGATGACCGGACCGTCGCCGGGGATGTCAGTATCAATCTTAATGTCCAGACCCTTCTGTCCCACGAGTTCCTGACCTTTGACGACAATATCAAGGCCAGCATGCGCGGCACCATCGTGCTGGAATTGCAAAAGGTGGATATCTTCGCCGATCTTGGCGCGTTTCTTTTCGCCCGCGACTTCGCGCATGATCGCGGCTATCGCATCTGTATCGACGGCGTCAATTTAGAGTCGGCCCCCTTTGTCGACCGCGAGCGCTTGGGGATCGATCTGGTCAAGCTGGTCTGGGACCCGGCTATGGCCACGGGCAAATTACCCAATGGCAGCCCGCTCCTGGACTATGTTCATCGCTGCGGTCCGTCCCGGGCCATTCTTTGCCGCTGTGACGCCCAGGATGCCGTCGATTGCGGCCAGGCCACCGGCATTACCCTGTTCCAGGGCCGCCATGTCGAAGCCCTGCTGACCGCTGAAATTCAGCGCCAGAAGGGCAGCTTCCGCCGTCGCCGATAGACATCAAAGCCAAAACAATGCCGGAAACAACCGTGGGTTTGGCCAGGCAATTGCGGGATGATCTGCATCTGGCCTTATCCTTTCTGACCCGCCTGCCCTTGCCGGCTCTGCGCGAAATGCCCGCCGACCGATTGGCCCGTTCGATGCGCCTGTTCCCCCTGGCGGGATTGGTGGTGGGGGGGGTGTCGGCCTTGGTTTACGGGGCGGCCTTTCGGTTTTTAGGGCCGGTCCCGGCCGCCTGGCTGGCCCTGGCCGCCAGTATCGCTTTGACCGGCGCCTTGCATGAAGACGGGCTGGCCGATATCGCTGACGGGTTCGGCGGCGGCGCCGACAAGCCGGCCAAGCTGGCCATCATGAGGGACAGCCGGCTGGGCAGCTATGGTGTTCTGGCCCTGGTTCTGGGCCTGTTGCTGCGGGGCGGCGCTTTAAGCGCCCTGGCCGAGCCGGGACGCGTCGCGGTGGGGTTGCTGGTCGCCCATTGTCTGTCCCGCGCCGTTATTCCTTTGGTGATGCTGGGGCTGCCCCCGGCCCGAGACAACGGTCTTGGCGCCGGTGCCGGCAGACCGAGCCCGGGCACCGCCACCATCGCCGTCCTGCTGGCCTTGGTCGTCACCGCCCTGCTTTTGCCGGTTGCCAGCAGCCTGACCGTTGTTCTGGCGGCTTTGACGGCGGCTTTTTTGTTGGCCCTGCTGGCCAGACGCCAGATCGGCGGTCAAACCGGCGATGTGCTGGGCGCCGTGCAGCAAGTGACGGAAACCGCCGTTCTGCTCGCCGCGGTTGGCGGCCCATGAGTGCGAGCGAGGTAACCCGCTGGTGGTGGTTGCGCCATGCGCCGATTCCTGACCCCGAATCCCGGATCAGCGGACAATTGGATCTGCCTTGCGATATTTCCGACGAGGCCTGGTTTGCCACGCTGGCCGACCGTCTGCCGCGTAATGCCGTTTTGATCGAAAGCGGCCTGATGCGTTGTGGCCAAACCATCGGCGCATTGGAAGCCGCGGGCCTGGCTCTGCCGCCGCCGCTGATCGAACCGGGCCTGATGGAACAGCATTTTGGCCGCTGGCAAGGCCGGACCTGGAAGGAACTGGCCGCCATCCAGGACCCCGACCTACCGGAATTCTGGCAGAACCCGGCGCTTACCGCCCCGCCCGGCGGAGAAAGTTTTGCCCTGATGGTCGAACGGGTCAGCGAGGCGATTGCCCGCCTGACTCAACAGCATGCGGGGCGCGACATCATCGCCGTCGCCCATGCCGGAACCATCCGCGCCGCCCTGGCGGGGGCCTTGGCGATTCCGGCGGAAAAAGCGCTTTCTTTTGTCGTCGAACCGCTATCGCTGACCCGACTCGATAGCCTGGTCAGCGGATGGCGGGTGGTGGGCGTCAACTGGCAGCCGGGATAAGTTCCTGGCTAGCCGCTACATATATTGACCGCCATTGACGGCAATCACCTGACCGGTGATGAAGCTGGCCTGTTCACTGGCCAAAAATGCCACCGTCGCGCCAATATCTTCGGGCTGGCCAAGCCGGCCAACCGGGATTTTCTTGGCCTCGGCGGCCAAAATATCCGGCGGCATCGCCTTAGTCATATCGGTCAGGATAAAGCCCGGCGCGACGCAATTGGCGGTAACCCCCTTGGCGGCGAATTCGGCGGCCACCGATTTGGTAAAGCCAATCAGCCCGGCCTTGGCGGCGGCATAATTGGCCTGCCCCAACTGCCCTTTCTGACCATTCATCGAAGAGATATTGATGATCCGTCCCCAGCCGCGTTCGCGGAACGCCGGCGCCAGAACCCGCGTGGTGTTAAAGGCCCCACTGAGATTAACATTGATCACCGCATCCCATTGCGCCTTGCGATCCATTTTATGAAGCATGCCGTCCCGGGTAATGCCGGCATTATTGACCAGAATGTCAATCGGGCCATGCTTGGCTTCGATTTCGGAGATGACTTTCTGCACTTCCTCGAAATTGGCGATATCCATGGCATAGGCGGCGATGCCGCTATCCTTGGTATATTGCGCAACTTTGTCGGCAGCGATATCGACGGCGATGACTTCGACTCCGTTGGCGGCCAAGGCCTTGCCGATAGCCGCGCCAATCCCGGCGACACCGCCGGTGACCAATGCTCTGTGCGTCATGATGCGTCCTGGCCAGGGTGAACCGGCCATCTCCTGAAGATGTAAAGACCGTTAGAAAAGCACAGTTTGATGAGGTTTGGCTAGAGTTCCCTTATTTTAGTCATGGATTTTAATAACCATAATTATATTATTGTTATTATTGGGCTGCATTTCTCGCATCCGCCTGTGAACTTGCTTGTCGCCTTAGGGGAGGCTACAAACGCCAGAGTCAAAGACCTTTCCGCCCCGACAGGATCCCTTATGCTCCCTGCTCTGACCCTGGTTCTCGGCGGTGCCCGTTCCGGAAAAAGCGCCTATGCCGAATCGCTGATGGCCACGGCCACCGGACCGATTTATCTGGCCACCGCCGAAGCGGCCGACGACGAAATGAATGCGCGCATCCGCAGCCATCAGCGCCGCCGCGGCCCCGCCTGGACGACGGTCGAGGAGCCGGTGGATCTGGTGGGGGCACTGGCGCTGCATAGCCGCCCGGGACAACCCATCCTGGTCGATTGTCTGACCCTTTGGCTGAGCAATGTGATGCTGGCCGGCCTCGCTGTCGACGAAGCCATTGACCGGCTGGTGGAAGCTTTGCCGGCCATGCCGGGCCCGCTGGTCCTGGTCGCCAATGAAGTCGGGCTGGGTATCGTCCCGGACAATGCGCTGGCCCGCGCTTTTCGCGACCATGCCGGACGGTTGAATCAGGCGGTGGCCGCCCGCGCCCATCGCGTGCTATTCATCGCCGCTGGCCTGCCTTTGTTCCTGAAAGATTTGAAATGAGCCGCTTCGCCCGTATCCCGGCCACCGTTATTACCGGTTTTCTTGGCGCTGGGAAAACCACTTTGCTGCGCCATTTACTGGCCCATGCCGATGGCTTGCGCATCGCCTTGATCGTCAATGAATTTGGGGATATCGGCGTCGATGGCTCTTTGCTGGCTGACTGTGCCACCGCCGGCTGCGGCGAAGAGGACATCATCGAACTGGCCAATGGCTGTCTATGCTGCACCGTCGCCGATGAATTTCTGCCAACCATGGAAAAATTACTGAACCGGCCGCATCCCCCGCAGCATATCCTGATCGAAACCTCGGGGCTGGCCCTGCCCAAACCGCTGGTCAAAGCCTTTGATTGGCCGGATATCCGGTCCAAGGTAACGGTGGACGGCGTGATCGCCGTGGTCGATGGTCCGGCCTGGCTGGATGGCCGTTTTACCTCGACGGCCGAACAGAAAGCCCGCCCCGATCATGACAATCCCCTGGAAGAAGTGTTCGACGACCAACTGGCCTGCGCCGATCTGGTTTTGCTGAACAAGGCCGATTTGCTGACCGACGACACTGTCGCGCTGTTGGAGGGCCGCCTGCGGGCCCGATTGCGACCCGGGGTAAAGCTGCTGACCACCCGGCATGGCGTGGTCGACAGCCGGCTGCTGTTGGGACTTGGGGCCGCGGCCGAGGATGATTTACAGGCCCGACCCAGCAGCCATGACAACGAAGCCGGCCATGACCATGACGATTTCGACAGCTTTGCCGTTGCCATGCCGGTTCTGCGCGACCCCCAGATCCTGGGCGAACGTCTGCGCCAGATCATCACGGCCCATGATATTCTGCGGCTAAAGGGCTTTGTCGCCGTCGCCGGCAAGGACATGCGTCACGTCGTCCAGGCGGTTGGCAGTCGGGTCAGCAGCTATTATGACCGTCCCTGGCGCCCGGGCGAAGCGCGCAGCGGGCAATTGGTGGTGATCGGGCTGAAAGGCCTGGACCGCCCCGCAATCACCGCCGGCCTGGCCGCGGCAGAGCCGGAAAACGGTTGATCCATGCATTTGCTGGCAGCCACCCCCGGCGGCGTCAGTGACGGTTCCGAAGCCGTCGATCTCGGGCAGAGCCCCGGCGATCTGGTGCTGTTATCGGCTGCCGACAGTGAACTGGCCTGTCTGGCCGCCGCCAAGACTCAGGTGCCTGGCTTCGAACTGCGGCTGGCCAATCTGCTGCATCTCGGCCATCCGATGTCGGTGGACCGCTATGTCAGCGGGGTTATCCGCCAGGCCAGGCTGGTGGTGGTGCGCCTGCTGGGGGGACGCAGCTATTGGAGCTATGGGGTCGAACAGCTGGCCCAGGCCTGCCGTGATCACAATATCCCGCTGGCCTTTCTTCCCGGCGATGACCAACCCGATGCCGAGCTTACCGCCTGGAGCAGTCTGCCGGGAGAGGTCACCCATCGCCTGTGGCAATATCTGGCCCAGGGCGGACCGGGCAATGCCGTCGAATGTCTGCGCTATGCCGCCAGCCTGCTGGGACTGGCGCAGTCCTGGCGCGAACCGGCCCCGGTGCCGCCGGCCGGGATTTACCCACCGGACCAGAGTCTGGCCAGGCTTAAACAATCCTGGCGCCCGCAGGCCCCGCTGGCCGTCGTCATCGTCTATCGCGCCCTGATCCAGGCTGGCAATATCCAGGCCCTGGATCTGATGACCGCGGCGTTGACGGACCGCGGCTTCAATGTTTTGGCCTTGTTCGTCACCAGCCTTAAAGACGCGGTCTCGGCCGACACCATCGCCCAATTGCTTGAACAGAACCCACCCGACATCATCCTCAACACCACCGGCTTCGCGGTCGCCGCGCCCGGCCGGCCGGCCGCCGGCCCTTTTGCCGCCGCCGACTGCCCGATCCTGCAGGTGATCTTTTCCGGTGGCAGCGAACAAGCCTGGCGCGCGGGCAGTCACGGGCTGTCCGCCCGCGATATCGCCATGAATATCGCCCTGCCCGAAGTGGACGGACGCATTATCGCCCGGGCTGTCTCATTCAAGGCCGCCAGCCGCCGCGACGAAGAATGCCAATGCGATCTGGTCACCTATCAACCCCTCGCCGACCGCATTGCCTTCACCGCCGACCTGGCCGCCGGCTGGGCCCGGCTGCGCCGCAAAGCGCCCGCCGAACGCCGGATTGCCCTGGTGCTGGCCAATTATCCCAACCGCGATGGCCGGCTGGCCAATGGCGTTGGCCTGGACAGCCCGGCCGCGACGGTGGGGGTGCTGGCGGCGCTGGAAGCCGAGGGCTACCGGGTCTGCGACCGACCCCAGGACAGCCAGACTTTGATGTCCCTGCTGCAAAGCGGCCCGACCAACGACCTGCTCGCCCGGGGCCATCGGCAGGTCCGGGAAACCCTGCTGCTGCCCGATTACCTGCTCTTTTTTCAGGCGCTGCCGAAGACGGTACAGGACGCCGTCACCGCCCGCTGGGGTCCCCCGGAAAGCGACCCCCATTTCCAGGCGGGACGGCTTTCCTGCGGCAGCTTTGCCCTGTCGATCCTTTGTTTTGGCGCGGTCGCGGTGGCCATCCAGCCGGCGCGCGGCTACAATATCGATCCGTCCCGCAGCTATCATGACCCTGATCTGGTGCCCCCGCATGGCTATCTGGCCTTCCATGCCTGGCTGCGCCACGATTTTCGTGCCGATGCCGTCGTTCATATGGGCAAACATGGCAATCTGGAATGGCTGCCGGGAAAATCCCTGGCCTTGTCCGCCGCCTGTTTTCCCGAAGTCGCGCTGGGGCCCTTGCCCCATCTTTACCCGTTCATCGTCAATGACCCCGGCGAAGGAACCCAGGCCAAGCGCCGGGCCCAGGCGGTAATCATCGATCATTTGACACCGCCGCTGACCCGTGCCGAAAGCTATGGACCGCTGCGCCGTCTGGAACAATTGGTCGACGAATATTTCGAGGCCGCGGCGGTTGATCCCCGCCGCCTGAAGGTCTTGAAAGAGGAAATCGTCGCCCTCGCCCGCAGCACCGGATTGGATGAAGATTGCGGCATTGCCGTTGATGAGAGCCCCGAGCAGGCCCTGAAAAAGCTGGATAATCATCTTTGCGAATTGAAGGAACTGCAGATCCGTGACGGTCTGCACATCTTTGGGCAATCCCCCTCGGGCGAGCAATTGACCGATCTGCTGCTGGCTTTGGCCCGGGCCCCGCGCGGTGCCAAACCGGAAGAAATGTCCTTGCTGCGGGCCTTGGCCAAGGATCTGGAGCTGGGGTTTGATCCCCTGGATGCACCCCTGGCCGAGGACTGGGCCGGCCCGCGTCCGCGCGTTCTGGCCGAAGGACCGCCCTGGCGCACAGTGGGGGACACCGTGGAACGGCTGGAGGAACTGGCCCGGGCGCTGACCGCCGGCAGTCAGCCAGCCGACCAAGGCTGGTTGCATACGAAGGCGGTTCTGGCCTGGCTGGAGGGGACGCTTCGCCCCGCTGTTGAGGCCTGCGGCCCGGCGGAAATGAGGGGTCTGCTAACCGGGCTGGACGGCCGTTTCGTTCCCCCCGGGCCCTCGGGCGCGCCCAGCCGCGGCCGACCGGATGTGTTGCCCACCGGACGTAATTTTTATTCCCTCGACAGCCGCACGGTGCCGACCCCGGCGGCCTGGAGCTTGGGCTGGAAATCGGCAAGCCTTTTGGTCGAACGCCATCTGCAGGATCACGGCGCCTGGCCCAAGGCAGTGGCGGTAACCGCCTGGGGAACCAGCAATATGCGTACCGGCGGCGATGATATCGCTCAGGCGCTGGCCCTGATGGGGGTACGCCCTTGCTGGGATGCGGCCTCCCGGCGGGTCACCGGCTTTGAAATCATGCCCCTGACGGTGCTGGATCGTCCGCGCGTCGATGTGACCTTGCGGGTGTCGGGCTTTTTCCGCGACGCCTTTCCCGGGCTTCTCGATCTTTTTGACTCTGCCGTGCGGGCCGTCGCCGCGCTGGAGGAAAAGGACAGCGACAATCCCCTGGCCGCCCATATCCGGACGGAAAGCCAGCGGCTGATAGCCGCGGGAGAACAAGCCGACGAGGCGCAAAGGCGGGCCGGCTTTCGCGTCTTCGGCTCGAAGCCAGGCGCCTATGGTGCCGGACTGCAGGCCTTGATCGACGAACGCGGCTGGTCGGGAACCGCCGATCTGGCCCGGGCCTATATCGCCTGGGGCGGCTATGCCTATGGCGGTACCGCCGCCGGCACTGCGGCGCATGGTCTGTTTGAAAGCCGCCTGAAAAATACCGAAGCGGTTATCCAAAACCAGGACAACCGCGAACATGATTTGCTGGATTCCGA
>Ga0007854_10001937_pt1 | contig 13063 bp, 12 predicted proteins | sample CryBogCBH12Aug08_FD_60382 | JGI IMG/M metagenome (GOLD analysis project Ga0007854, IMG submission 60382) | Freshwater microbial communities from Crystal Bog, Wisconsin, USA - CBH12Aug08 | ecosystem: Environmental > Aquatic > Freshwater > Lake | place: Crystal Bog, Wisconsin, USA | collected...
ACCGGCCATTGATATTTCACTTTTAAGGGAATACAGCGCAATGGCGCCCTCGTTGGTGGCATCGTTGCCGGAGTTGGTTACGCCGTTTTGCTTGCTCGAGATGGAGAGCATCTGCAGCATGACCAGCATCGAAATGATGCCAATCAGCAGCCCGATCATGATTTCAACCAGACCGAAACCGCCTTGTCTGAAGCTTGTTCTGCAGGAGGTGTATCGCATGGATTTAGCCTCCTATCTGGGCGGTAGTGACATATTTGTGCACGACACCTGCAGGGTCGGTCTTCCACTGCAGGGTGATGGTAACCAGACTATTGGTAACGGTTCCGCTGAGCGCCGTGGCGGTACTGACAGGCGTTACGGTTACCACCGGTGATTGAATGCCGCCGACCATGGGCAACGATCCAAGCACCGTTCCTCTGGCTGCTCCCGCCACCGTCTGCGTGCCCGGGTTGGCGGCGTCATAGCCTTGCCAGGCCCATGCGTTGTAGCCGGCGCCGACGTTTGCAATGGTGCTGTCAAACTGTGCCTGCAACGTGGCCTGGCTGCGGTCTGTTGCCCACATCTTGCCAATGAGTTCTTCCGCCAGCAAAGCGGCCTGAACCCGAACCTGCGCATCGGTAGACGCTGTAACGGCGCGCGTCTGTAAGCCCACCAGACCCAGAATGCCAATGGAGAAAATAAGGATGGCAATCAGGGCCTCAACCACCAGATAGCCGGATTGACTGGCGCGTTGGGTCTGTAGGGTCCGTTGGGTCCGTTGGGTCCATGGGGTTCGTTGGGCGTGCATGGTTAGCATCCTCTGGAATTACCGGCAGCCAGCGACGGATCGCAATAGCGCACCTTGCCGGATGCGCTAATTACAATGTTCAGACAGGTTGACTGTCCGCCGGCCGCTTTACAGGCACCGGCCGAGGGCGTGGTCAGCGTCAGGACGGGCAGGCCCGAGCCGGGGGGAGTTGGCGATGTCAGTTGTCCCAGACCATTGAATGTAAAGGTGGGCGGCGATGCCATCGTGACGTTGGTCAGGGTAACGACCACGTTGTTGCCGCCCTCGCTGGTCGGCATTTTTTCAATATAGGAACTTGACGGGTCACCGGCCGAGCAATTGCTGGTGGTGGTGGGGCACTTGACGGTCCAGGCGGCGCCGGGCAGTGCGGTCAGCACAAAATTGACGCTGGTGTTGCGTTCTATGGCCTTTGAACGCGCCAGATGCATGCCATCGACAATCGATGATCCGACCGCCTGAATCTGACGGTCTCCCAGCCAGTTGACAAACCCGGGCATGGCTATGCCAAGCACAATGCCGACAATCGTGAGCGAAACGATGAGCTCGATCATGCTCACACCACGATTTTTATTCAGGCCAGCACGCTTGAAAGCCGGTGTGTGCAGGTTTGCTTCACTGAGTGCGGTGCGGGTGAACATGAGCTTTGGCCAGTTAAGGTAATGCGCGCAAGCGAAATCAGCAGCCGCCCGGATTGGTTACCCAGCACGCCCCGGCGCTCCAGCCGCTGACCAAGGTGGTGTCGATGGTGGTCGATTTGTTGTTGCTCTGATCGACTGAATACAGAAAGCCTGCCATGCTGCCCACACCTTCTGCGTCCAGAATGTAGCTGGTGCTGGTCGGGTAGCCACTGGCACAATAAAACTTGAAGTATTGGCTGGTGGTGGTGTCTGCGCTGGCACTTGCAGGGCAGGCAGGGGCGTTAACGTATGTGCGGTTATCCTGAAAAAACTGTTCCATCTGCAGGCGCTTCTGTGCTAGAGCGGCAGTGGCATCGGGAATCTTGCCCCGAATCACGTATTGTTTATAGCTGGGAAGCGCGACCATGGTCAGTATGCCCACGATGACCACCGCAATCATCAACTCGATGAGCGTGAATCCCAGCGCCCGCCGTTTAAATTCAAATTTACAGCTAACGCTAGGGCGGCAACGCAAGTTCCCGCTTACCGAAGTTGCCCTTGTTACGGCAGCGAATGCTAATGTTGACTCGGGTGCGGGGGGGGTGGTGCCTTGCAATTCAGAGGCGGACTGGTGGTGGCTCATGGTGGTCTCTGTGCTGAATATGGAGTTCTGCCGGACACACTTTGCGTGCGTTTCCCGGGACTTTGTGCAATCGTAGTCTCTGTTCTCAATTTACGACGCGCCGTACGACAAGTGGTCGGTTTGGGAGCACAAGCGGTTGTGTTGCGGTCAAATTGCGAGTGCCTGACGTTGTGCAGGGCAGAGAAAGCGGCCGTGTTTTACGATGCCTAAGCGCCATCTTTGAGATCCCTTATTCGCTTCCACTGTCAAGACTCTTCAGTAAATTGCCACGCTGTTTTCAACCCCTGTCGCCAGACTGCTTTGCGCGCATTTTCGAATACTGCGCGCCCGAGTTGCGGCGAAGCGTTGGTTTTGCGTTGATTGAAATATTGGTCGTGCTGGCACTGACGGCTGTGCTGGCCCGGCAGGGTTTTGTGGGACTTCAGGATATTCGCAGGGCCATTATGCGTACGGATGCGCGTGATGCATTGCTTGCATCGCTGCAACTGGCCCGCCAGGAGGCGGTAATTCGAAACGGACGGGTGGTAGTGTGTGCGCTGTTTGATAGCGCATGCGTTGCAGAACGCCCCTGGAATTTGGGGTGGACGGTTTTTCACGACGGAAATAACAACCTGCAACGTGACGCAGGCGAGCAAATTCTGGCCCGACAGCAAGCGCTCGACCCGCTGGTAAAGATTTCTGCCAATAAACCTGTGCGCGATTACGTTTCGTATGGGCCCGGCGGAGGAGCGCGGCTGAAGAACGGAGCTTTTCAGGCCGGTAGCTTTACGATTTGCGTTAGCGGAGGTGTGGCTGGTGTGGGTACTGTGGGTACTGTGCCCCAGGAGCGAATTGCGGTCCAGCCCACCGGGCTGATACGGCTGTGGAAAATCCGTGGTGACGTTTGCCCGGCTTAAGCAGAATGTGTCAAGAGTGATGGGCGACCCAAGCGACCCCTATCGCCGCACTTCGTCGACGAGAGTCTTGAACTCGTCAATATCCTCAAAACTGCGATAAACACTGGCAAAGCGCACATAGGCAATCTTGTCGAGCCGTTTCAGTTCGCGCATCACCAGTTCGCCAATGCGGGTGGACGGCACCTCGCGCAGGCCCAAACTGAGCAGCTTTTCCTCGATGCCTTCGATGGCTGCGTCAACCCGTTCGGTGCTGACGGGGCGCTTGCGCAAAGCCAGCTTCATCGAAGCCAGCAACTTGCCCCGCTCATATTCAATGCGTCGGCCGTCTTTCTTGACGATGGACGGAAAATTGACATCCGCCCGCTCGTAGGTGGTAAACCGCTTTTCGCACGAACCGCACTGGCGCCGACGCCGGATGAAACTGCCGTCCTCGGCCACACGCGTCTCCACCACCTGGGATTCGGCATGGCTGCAGAACGGACATTTCATGGGCGTTGGCCAGCTGACTTTTGACGACTGATTACCGATAAACCGGGAAACGCGTAGTCAAGGCTGCCACCTTGGCGCGCACGGCGTCCAGATTGGCGGCATCGCGCGGGTTGTCCAGCACGTCTGCAATCAGGTGTGCGGTCTGTCGCGCTTCTTCTTCCTTGAAGCCGCGCGTGGTCATAGCCGGTGTGCCAACCCGTACGCCGCTGGTGACCATGGGTTTTTCCGGGTCGTTGGGGATGGCGTTCTTGTTGATGGTCATGTGTGCGCTACCCAGCACTGCCTCGGCTTCCTTGCCGGTAATGCCCTTGGAGCGCAGGTCGACCAGCATGACGTGGCTATCGGTACGACCGCTGACGATACGCAAACCGCGCGAAATAAGGGTTTCGGCAACCACCTGAGCATTCTTTTTGACCTGCTGCTGATAAACCCGGAATTCGGGCTGCAGCGCTTCCTTGAAAGCCACTGCCTTGGCGGCAATCACGTGCATCAACGGGCCGCCCTGAAGGCCGGGGAAAATGGCGCTGTTGATGGCCTTTTCATGCTGGGCTTTCATCAGGATGATGCCACCGCGCGGGCCACGCAGGCTCTTGTGAGTGGTGGAGGTGACGACGTCAGCGTGGGGAACCGGATTGAGATATACACCGGCAGCAATCAGCCCGGCATAGTGGGCCATGTCGACCATGAATATGGCGCCAACGTCTTTGGCAACACGGGCAAAGCGTTCAAAATCGATGGCCAAAGAATAGGCGCTGGCGCCGGCAATGATCAGCTTGGGGCGTGTTTCGTGGGCCTTGCGCTCCATGGCGTCGTAGTCGATTTCTTCCTGCGCATTGAGGCCGTACGAAACCACGTTGAACCACTTTCCGCTCATGTTCAGGGCCATGCCGTGGGTCAGGTGGCCACCTTCGGCCAGGCTCATGCCCATGATGGTGTCGCCCGGCTTGAGGAACGCCAGAAAAACGGCCTCGTTGGCCGACGCGCCACAATGGGCCTGCACGTTGGCGGCCTCGGCGCCAAACAGTTGCTTGACGCGGTCGATGGCGAGTTGTTCTGCAACGTCGACAAATTCGCAGCCGCCGTAATAGCGCTTGCCCGGATAGCCTTCGGCGTATTTGTTGGTGAGTTGGGTGCCCTGGGCTGCCATTACGGCAGGCGAGGCATAGTTTTCGCTGGCAATCAGCTCAATGTGCTGTTCCTGACGGGCATTTTCCGAGAGGATGGCGCTCCAGAGTTCAGGGTCGGTCTGTTCGATCAAAATATCGCGGTGGTACATGGCAGTCCTTTAAGACAATTGGCCTGTGGCTCATTGGGTGACACAGGGCTGCCCAGGCGAACGGCTAAACACGACGGCAGCTGTACGCTGGCGTGGCACGCTCCCCCGTGGTGTCCCACTTCGGTAAGTGCTGCCGGTGGTGCAGTGCCTTACCTATCGCCAGTCGCGTGCGCAAGTATTTTAACCGAGTATCAGATCGGGCCGGCTTTCAGCGTATCAGCCGATCCGCCAGACGAAGGATTTGTGCCGGGGACGGAGGTGCTGTTTGCCATGGCAGATGCGCTGTTAACAGGCACCAGTCGGCCGGCAGCTACCTGTTGCAGGCGGCTGTATTCGGCCATCACCTTGTTGGAATAACCACCGTCATCGTCGAGATTGGCTGCGCCGACGTAGGCTTTGAGGCCACCCTGCAACGAGCCGGCGCGCGCTATGCAGTCCTGCAGCACCTTGACGCCTACGCGCAGATTGCTTACCGGGTCGAAGGCAGCGAGTTCGCCGCCAAAGTTCTGGTATTTGTCGCTGTGCACTTTGGTCATGACCTGCATCAGGCCCTGCGCGCCGACGTTGCTTTGGGCAAACGGGTTGAAGCCGGATTCGACCGCCATGATGGCAAGAATCAGGGTGGGGTCGAGTTTTGCACGGCTGCCAGCTTCATAGGCCTCTGCCACCAGCGCGCTCAGGGGCTCGGGGGCCACGCTGTATTTGCGGCTGAGCCAATAGGCTACTTTGGCTTGTTCCTTGGGCAGGGACTTGGGGTCGGTGGCGGTGGCACGGTCTACGGCGTCCTGCTCAGCAACAAAGCCTTGCATGGATGCCTGGTGCTCCTGCAGCCATTCAATCAGCTGGGTTTCTCCGGCCAGACGAATTTCCGGGCGTGCGCTCAGTGTCAGCAGCGCAAACACAACGGCCAGACCCAGCAGGGCAAAGCTGTTGTGCGTTATTTGAAAAAACCCCTGCGTGATATCGCGAAAAAATACGCGGATGCCGCGGGGCAGTGATGTGGTCGCTGTCATAGCTCCTCCTTCTCGATCGTGTTGCGCGGAACGCGACACGGTTGGGTTGGTACGCTATCAATGTCCTGCGGCGTCGATTCGACATGTGCAGTGACTTGAATATGCCGGGGTCGGCAGCGGATTCGGGTTATCCCTTAAGTTCGGGATGGGCGGATTTTATGGGTGTCAATATAACCAGTCAATAGTAAGCACTTCAATTTTTATGTCATAAATTGCATTTAGGTCCGCACAGCCCCGTGTGGCGCGGGTTTGCGCAAATTGGGTGTTCCACCCTACTTTGGAACGGTAATAAGCTTCGAAGGCCTGCTGAATTCGTTACTGCAGCGGTTCAAGTTGCCTAAAAGCCGCAATTCGAGGCGAAAATAGCGGGTTAATACAATTTGACCCGTACCCACTGTGACGACCTCAACTCCCGCTAAAAATTCCGACTCTGTTCACCTTGAGCATCTGGCGCATCTGGATTCCATAACCGGCGGCGCGTTTACGGCGCCCACGTCCGGCGAGCGATCGGCGCGTGTGCGGGAATGGCTGGCGGGCGGGCCGGCTCTGGAGCAGCTGGCCAGCGTCTTCAAGGAACTGAGTGTCAAAGACAAGGGCGCTGCCAAGCTGGTACGTGAGAGGCTGGATGAGTTGCGCCGCGCCAAAGACCAGGAACATCTGGTTCAGGACTGGAGCGTCAAGGCAGAGGCGCTGCTAGCACTTCCCAAACTTAATATTGCTGACGCCATGGCCTGGCAACGCGATGCTGCCAAGGCGGGTGCGCCGTTGAGCAAGGAGCCGCTGGCAAAACTCAAAGTAGATCTGGCCGAACGGGTGCGCAGCATTGAAGACCTGCAGCATCAGGTGCAGGTGCAGCGCGAGGCGGCGGTTTTGCTTGCGCAGCGCATCGAAGTGCTGTCGACCAAGCCCTGGCAGGATGCGGCAGGCACTCGCGAGAGCCTGCATACAGACGTTGCACACTGGCAGACGCAGGCGACCCAGTTGGTGGGCCACGCCAGCTGGCCCAGCGTCGATGCCAAATTTCCGCCCCTGCTGGAAGCATCACGCGGTCAGTTGCTGGTAGTTTGGGATGCCTTTCAGGCCGCTTTGGAGATGGCCGCTGCGGCCGCTACGGATGCACAGGCGCCTTTGCCTCCGGTGCCGGTCTGGGCTGAAGAACTGCGTGCCGCCCGAGGTGTAGAGGCTGAAAGCAGCGCCCCCCGCCCTGCGCGTGAGCCGGTTGACCCCCAACTGCGTGAAAACGCCCAGAATGCGGTGCGTGAGGCGTTGCAGCGGCTGGAATCCGAAATCAGTGAAGGGCATGGCAAGGCCAGCGCCGGCGCCGCAGCGGCGTTGCGTCAGGCGCTGAAGGAACACGGCAAGTGGATTGATACACGACTGGATCATCAGTCGCACTCGGCGCTGGCTGCGGCGGGTGAGTTGGAAGGATGGCAACGCTGGCGTGCCGACCAGTTGCGTGAGGCGCTGGTGGCCAAGGCCGAGGCCTTGCTAAACCGCCCGGCCGGACAGGCTATTGGCGGGCGCAAGATGCAGGAACAGCTGCGCGGCCTGCGCGAGCAGTGGAAGCAGACCGATCAGGGCGGCGCTCCCAACCACGCCCTGTGGCGCCGGTTTGACGAAGCCTGTAACGAAGCGCACAAGGTGGTGGAGGAGTGGCTGGAAAAGGTCAAGCTCGAAGCCGCCGAGCACAAGGCCCAGCGGCTGGCTCTGATTGCGGAAGTGCGGGCTTGGGGCGAAGCCAATCGGGTTGCGCTGGATGGCGACTGGAAGGGATTTGCCCGCGTGTTGCAGCAGTTTGGCGACCGCTGGCGCGATGGCGGCCATGTGGGTGAAAAAGTGTTTGCCGAATTGCAGCCGCAGTGGAAGGCCGCTCTGGCGTTTGCCGCCAAGCCGTTGGAAGATTTGCAGGCTGAGAGTATGGTTTTACGCAACGCCATGATTGAAGAGGCCCGTCAGCTTGGCGCGGCTCCCCAGCTGCGCATTGATGCCGTGAAAGCCCTGCAGCAGCGCTGGCAGGCCGAGGTTCACCGCGTGCCGGTGGATCGTCGTCAGGAACAAAAATTGTGGGACGCGTTCCGCAAGCCTATTGACGAGGCATTTAACCGTAAAAGCGCCGAGCGTGAAAAGGCTCAGGCTACCCTGAGTGCCCGGGACCGGGTGGTGCTCGATGCTGCCAAAGCACTCGAGGCTGCCAATGCGTCGGCCGATGCCGGTGCCATCCGCGCGGCCATGGCGGCACTGGATGCTGCCCTGAAGGGCCAGGCACAGGCGCAGGCAGATGTTGCACACGCGGTCAGTCAGGAAGCGGTTGCAGCAAATCCTCTTGGCGAAGCGGGGTCTGGGACGGCGCATGATGCCCCCGCTGAGGAAGGCTCTGTGGGAGCCGAAGCGGTTCAGGCAGAGCCGTCAGAAATGAAACCGGCAGCGCCTGCCAAGGCAAAGCCGGTGGTGGCAGTGCGTGGCGATGATCGCCCGGGCATGAAAAAAGAGACTCCAGCGTTGCCGGGAGCCCGTGGTGGGCGCGATGCGCGTCCCGGCGGTCCGCGCGCAGGTGGCCCAAACTCCACTGGTCCGCGCAACAGCGGCCCGCGTGCGGAGGAACGGGGTCGGGCACCTGCCTGGCGTGACGATGCGCCGCGCTTGGGCGATGCCGCTTTCAGGGCCCAGCGTGATGCATTGGAACACGCACAGTTTGCCTTGCGCAAACTGGCCGCTCAGGCGCATGGCGAGGCCCTGACCCAGTTGCTGGCAGCCTGGGAAAAGCGCGATCCGGCCATCTTGCCGGCTGCATCCGAACTGGGTCAGCGGGTCAACACCGCTACACGCACCCTCTGGCAGCAGGCGGTGGGCGGCAAAGCGCCCGAAGTGTCAGGCAAGGCGTCCGGCAAGGCAGTAACACTGACCCCGACTGACGCCTTGCTGCGTCTGGAAATGGCAGCCGAAGTGCCCACGCCGGCCGAGCACATGGGTGCGCGGCGCGCGCTTCAATTGCAATTATTGACGCGGCGCAATGATCCTTCACCGGCACAGACCTGGGGTCAGGATGCGGCGGTTATATTTGCGTCGGATTACAGCCCTGAAGTAGCGCGGCGCGTACAAAATGCGGTGAAGGTTTTACTGAAGCCCTGATCTGCGAGTTCGTGGCGCGCCGGTGGTGCGCTGGTTGCGGTTGTGGCGATGGTGGCGATGGTGAAATTAGCCAGGGGAGGACCCATGGAATCATTGGACGATGTGCTCAGCCGGCTCGATAAGCTGAATTCGGTGGGTGCCGCCCTGTCAAAAGAGCGGGACATCAACCGCCTGCTCGAGAACATTTTGCTGGCCGCCAAGACCATCACCCATGCGGACGGCGGCACCCTCTACCGCATGTGTGAGGACGGGCGTGCGTTGCGTTTTGAAATCATGCGCACCGACTCGCTTGGAATTGCCAAAGGTGGAACTTCCGGCAACCCGGTTGACCTGCCCGATGTCCCCTTGTATCTGGAAGACGGCAAGCCCAATGCACGCACGGTAGCTGCCTACTGCGCGCTGCACCAGGAGACGGTTCATATTGCAGATGCCTACGCCGCCGAGGATTTTGATTTTTCAGGTACGCGGCAGTTCGATGCGCACACCGGTTACCGTTCGCAATCGTTTTTGTCGGTGCCGATGAAGGACCATGAGGGCGACGTGATTGGCGTGTTGCAGTTGATCAACGCGCAAGGTCAAAGTGAGAACGGGCCGGCAGTGGTGCAGGCCTTTTCCGATTCGGACCAGCGGCTGGCGGAATCGTTGGCGTCGCAGGCCGCAATTGCTCTCACGAATCGCAAATTGTTGGGTCAGCTGGAGGTGTTGTTTGAGTCTTTCATCAACCTCATCAACTCGGCCATCGACGAAAAATCGCCTTATACCGCCGGGCATTGCCAGCGCGTGCCCACCCTGACCATGATGTTGGCCGAGGCGGTAAATGACACGCAGCAGGGACCGCTGGCAGATTTCACCATGACTGAGCGTGACCGCTATGAGCTCAAGATTGCGGGCTTGCTGCACGACTGCGGCAAGGTGACGACGCCTGTTCATGTGGTGGACAAGGCGACCAAGCTGCACACCCTTTACGACCGGATCGGGCTGATTGATACCCGATTTGAGGTGCTCAAGCGCGATTGTCAGATTGCAGCGTTGCGGGCGCAACTGGCACGCCGGCCGGCCTCACAAACCGATGCGCAACTGCAGGAAGATGCAGCATGCGCCAACCAGTTGGCCGCGGATCTGGCGGCGCTGGACCAGGATCGCGACTTTTTACGGTCGGTAAATCTGGGCGCCGAGGCCATGCACGCGGCGGATATTCAGCGGGTGAGTGAAATAGGGCGTGGACGCCGCTGGTGTGATGTGGACGGGGAGATGAGCGATTTTCTGACTGCTGAGGAAATCGAAAACCTGAGCATCCGCGCCGGCACCCTGAATGCGTCTGAACGCGAAACCATCAACCACCACATTGTTGCCACCAACCGCATGCTGGAGCAGTTGCCGTGGCCTAAATACCTCAGGAACGTGCCCGAATATGCAGGTGGACACCACGAGCGCATGGACGGCAAGGGCTATCCCAAAGGCCTGACACGGTTTCAGATGTCGGTACAGGCGCGTGTGATGGGAATTGCGGATATTTTTGAGGCGCTCACTGCGCGTGACCGGCCATACAAGCAGGGCATGAGGTTGTCGGAGGCGATGCGCATCATGCAGCGTTTTTGCGCCAACGGGCACATCGACCCGGATCTGTTTGACGTCTTTGTGCGCGAGAAAGTCTATCTGCGCTATGCGCTTCAGTTTCTCGATCCTTGGCAGATTGACCCGGTTAATCTGGAGTCGTAAAAGAACTCGGGGCAAACGGACGCGTCAGAAGGGACTCAGCCGCTGTAGTCCCCGTCCGGACTTGTGTTCGCGGGACAGCCGCAATATGTCGGCCCGGGGCGTCGGGGCCTCGCCGTCCCAATCGCTGAGTACGGTGCGGGTTTTTTCGGCGTCCAGCTGGTGCGTCGCGGGCTGGTGGGTGTGGCCGTTGATCATGTGCCGGGCTTCGTGGCGATGCAGCAGCGCGATGCAAGCTTTTGTGTCCAGATCGGCGTAAATTAGCGCATTTTGAGCCGCCTGACGCTTGTTGTTTTCGCTGTGGGTGCGAATTTCGCGCGCGATGCGCTGGCGCTCAGCGAGCGGCTTGGCCAAAAACTCGGCTTGCCATTGGGGGCTGCGGACCTGTGCCCGAAATTGCTGATAGGGCAGGTCGTCCAGACACAGCGCGTCACCGTGCGTCAATAGCCAGCGCTGACTGCAAAAATCAAGAACGGCGGGGTCTGCCAGAGCCTGTGCTCCGCAAGCGTGCATGCACCGCTGTCCCATGAGGAAGTCGCGGTTGCCAACCATGATGAACAATTGCATCCGACGGGAAGCGGCTTGTAAGATCGCTGCACAGTGGGCCGCAAAGGGGTCTGCATCTTTTACGCCCCCCAGGCAGTCGTCCCCAACCCAGACCTCAAACAGATCGCCCAGAATAAACAGGGCGTCTGCCGGTGTCTGGGCCAGATAGGCCTCAAATGCAGCTAAGGTGCGCGGACAACTGGCCTGCAGGTGCAGGTCTGAAATGAAATCGACGGTTTGCCAGCTGGCAGGCGCGCTGACGGGCTGGCTCGCGTCCAAGTTCATTCACGTTCAGATTGCGACCGCTTTTTCGATCACCACGTCTTCCAGCGGTACGTCTTCGTGGAAGCCCTTGCGGCCGGTCTTAACTGCCTTGATGGCGTCGACCACGTCGGTACCGGCCACCACCTTGCCAAACACGGCATATCCCCAGCCTTGGGCGGTCGGGTTGGTGTGGTTCAGGAAGGTGTTGTCTGCCACGTTGATGAAAAACTGGGCAGTGGCGGAGTGCGGGTCGCCGGTGCGTGCCATGGCGACGGTGTATTGGGTGTTTTTGAGACCGTTGTTGGCCTCATTATTGATGGGGGTATCGGTTGGCTTTTGGCCCATCCCTGGCTCCATGCCGCCACCCTGAACCATGAAGCCCGGAATCACGCGGTGGAAAATAGTGTTGTTGTAGTGGCCCTTGTTAACGTAGGCCAGAAAGTTGGCAACCGACTTGGGTGCTTTTTCCTGATCGAGTTCGAGCGTGATGACGCCGCGTCCGGTGATGTGCAGTTCGACTTTTGGATTGCTCATGGTTACTGTTCCAAGGTGGCAGATTGAATGATGACGGGTGTTAAGGGGACGTTCTGGTTCATGCCGCGGTTGGCAACCGGGACGGCCCGAATCTTGTCGATGGTGTCCATTCCGGATACCACTTTTCCAAATACGGCATAGCCCCAACCCTGTGGCGTGGGCGACGAATAGTTCAGAAAACCATTGTCCACCACATTGACGAAAAACTGGGCCGTGGCAGAGTCCGGCACATTGGTGCGCGCCATGGCTATGGTGCCCCGCTCGTTGCGCAGGCCGTTCTGCGATTCCAGCGGAATCGGAGCACGGGCCGATTTTTCGTTCATCTGGGCATCAAAACCGCCGCCCTGAACCATGAAGTTGCCAATAACCCGATGAAAAATGGTGCCGTCGTAGTGCTTGTCCTTGACGTATTGCACAAAATTGGCAACCGTTTTCGGGGCTTTGTCGGCATAAAGCTCGACCGTAAAGCTGCCCATCGTAGTCTGGAATTTGACACGTTGGGCGGCGGCAGTCTGGGCGCTAGCCGGCACCGTGATGGCAGCAAGGCCGGCCATGCCACAAATCAGGGCCAGGCGTCGGCCCATGTGGGCGAGAGTCGTCATATGGTTCCTTCAAAAAATATTTTCCACTGGTTGCCGGTGCGCATCCAGTACTGGCGCTTGGTCCAGCCGGTTTTGGTGCCATCGGCAACTTCGCCAAATGTGACCACCATGGTATCGGCCGAATCGGTCCAATGCAGGTACGACACATCCTTCAACTGAATAGTACGGCCCTGAATTTGCGCCATTTCCGCTTTCAGGGTGTCGAGCCACTGGCCCAGTGTCTTCCCGTTGCTGTTGAAGTCGGTGGTGTAGAAAGACAGCGTCTGTGCCACGTCGCCCGAGGTCTTGGCATTGCGCCATGCATGCAGGGCTTCCTCGAAGGGGCGCACTTCGGTACGCGCGGTAAGCGGTTCGATCCAGCGCAACTCGGGGGCAATAACCACCGGCGTGCTGCGCACTTCAACCGTTTTGATGATGTGTTCGAGGTCGGGGTTGGCCATCACGACACAGCCGTCGGTAGCCAGCGGAGGGCGTGAAAACTGGTTGGAGGGCGTGCCATGCAGCCAGATACCGCCGCCGGTTTTGCCGCGTTTGGCGTCCAGAATATTCGG
>Ga0007854_10001938_pt1 | contig 13061 bp, 12 predicted proteins | sample CryBogCBH12Aug08_FD_60382 | JGI IMG/M metagenome (GOLD analysis project Ga0007854, IMG submission 60382) | Freshwater microbial communities from Crystal Bog, Wisconsin, USA - CBH12Aug08 | ecosystem: Environmental > Aquatic > Freshwater > Lake | place: Crystal Bog, Wisconsin, USA | collected...
CGAATGCTTTGGTTTGAAGCCGGGCGAGATTACAACTGGCCGCATTGTTGCCGCCTTGAAGCAACTTGGCTTCGACCAGATTTACGACACGTCTTTCGCCGCCGATCTTACTGTGATTGAAGAAGGCACCGAGTTTCTGGAGCGCAAGACTGAAGGCGGCCAACTGCCCATGTTCACCTCCTGCTGCCCCGGCTGGGTGAAGTACGCAGAGCAGTATTTCCCGGAGCTATTGTCGAATCTCTCCACGTGCCGCTCGCCTCAGGCGATGTTTGGCTCACTGGTGAAAGCAATGCTTCCAGATCAAATGAACATCGAACGCAAGGATCTGAAGGTTGTTGCAATCATGCCCTGCACAGCCAAGAAGTTCGAGGCACAGCGACCGGAGATGGGCGTGGATGGCGATCCGGACGTCGATAACGTGCTGACCACGCAGGAACTGGCGCAGATGATTCAGTCTGCGGGCATTATGTTCGACATGTTGCAGCCGGAATCGTTCGACATGCCCTTCGGTTTCTACACTGGCGCCGGAGTGATCTTTGGAAACTCAGGCGGCGTCATGGAGGCGGTGCTTCGCTACGCTGCTGAAAAAGCCACAGGCAAGAAGCTGGACCAGGTTGAGTTCCAGCAGGTACGTGGCGATTCAGGACTTCGCGAAGCCAGCATCACGGTCAACGGTTCAGTACTGAAGTTGGCTATCGTTCACGGATTGCGCAATGCTCGCGTTGTCGCTGAACAGGTGAGGGCGGGCAAGAGCCACTACGACCTGATTGAAGTAATGGCATGCCCGGGCGGATGCGTGGGTGGCGCAGGACAGCCGGTAACAACTTCGCCCAACGCGCGAGCGCTCAGAACCAAGGGCCTCTACCATGCCGACAAGACGCTGCAACTGCACAAGTCGCAGGACAACGTGTTCATCACCGAGTGCTACGCGAAGTTCCTTGGGGACATTGGTGGAGAGAAGGCGCATCACCTTCTGCATACGAGCTACCAGAGCCGCCGCCGAATCGCGGATGAATTTCTTCCGCTCGTGGAGCCCAAGGGTGAAGACAAACTCAAAGTCAGCGTGTGCCTTGGAACGAACTGCTTTTTGAACGGGTCGCAGGAAGTGCTGAACGGCGTGCTGCGCCATGCCGAACAGAGCGGACTGGAAGGGAAGCTGGATGTGCGCGCGGGATTCTGCTTTGAGAAGTGCGAGACCGGGCCGACGGTGATGATTGGCAACGAGCACATTGAGCACTGCACATCGAAGAAGGCAATTGAAGAAATCAACAGCCGGATCGAATGCGACGGGCCGGCCCAGCTACCTAACACGCATGTTTGCAAGCATTGCCACGACTAAGCGGCGGGACAGGAGATTACCATGATCACTCAAGAACGAGCAGACTTCATAAACGAGCAGGAGATTGAAGGCATACTGGCTTTATGCCAGAGTCCGGAGCCGGCACGCGTACGTGAACTGCTGGTGAAAGCACGCGAGATGCGCAGGCTTTCGATGGAGGAGGTCGCCTATCTGTCCTTTGTTGAAAGTCCGGAGTTGCTCGCCGAGATTTTTTCGGCGGCGAAGGGGATCAAGGAAGAGATTTATGGCACGCGGCTGGTTCTTTTCGCGCCGCTCTACATCTCGAATCGTTGCTCGAATGAGTGCACGTATTGCGCTTTCCGCGCAACCAACACATCACTCGTTCGCCGTACGCTGACGCAGGAGGAGATCGCGGAAGAGACCCGCATTCTCATTCGGCAAGGGCATAAGCGGATCTTGATGGTCGCCGGGGAAGAGCTTCCGCCCCAGGGCTTTCAATACATCCTAGATTCGATCGCAACCATTTATGAAACGCGGGTTGGACCGGGTGAAATCCGGCGCGTAAATGTGAACCTGGCTCCGGAAAATGTAGAACGTTTCCGCCTGTTGAAAGGGGCAGGCATCGGGACCTTCCAGCTTTTCCAGGAAACCTATCATCGCCCCACCTATGCAGAAGTTCATCTGAAAGGTCCGAAGAGCGATTACGATTGGCGCACGACGGCCTTCGACAGGGCTATGGAAGCAGGCATTGACGATGTAGGAGTCGGCGTGCTCTTCGGACTTTATGAATGGCGCTTCGAGATACTTGCGATGATGCAGCACATCCGCCATCTGGAGGAGAAGTTTGGCGTGGGGCCGCACACCATAAGCTTTCCGCGCATGGAGCCGGCGTCGGGTTCTGATATCGCATCGCAGCCGCCGCATGAAGTGAGCGACGGCGACTTTTTGAAGATGGTGGCCATCATGCGTCTGGCTGTGCCCTACACGGGCATGATCATGTCTACTCGCGAGACTGCTGACGTGCGTCGATTAACGCTGGAACTAGGCATCTCTCAGATTTCAGCCGGGAGCCGGACCGATCCAGGAGGCTATACGGAAGGCGAAGCAGGACGCAGCGGCGGGCAGTTTCAATTAGGCGATCACCGCTCTGTTGAGGAGGTTGTGACCGATGTTGTGTCGCTGGGATTCTTGCCTTCGTTCTGCACTGCCTGCTACAGGACGGGCCGAACCGGGCATGACTTCATGGATCTCGCCAAGCCGGGAGAGATCAAGTATCACTGTCATCCGAATGCGCTTTCGACGTTTCAGGAATATCTGTGCGACTACGCAAGCCCCGAGGCAAAAGCCGCAGGCGAAACGCTTATCTCAATTGAACTGCAACACATGGATTGTAAACAAACAGCCTGCGCACTGCCGATGCTCAATAAGGTCCGCGGCGGCGAACACGACATCTTTGTATAGAAAGGGAGATCTCCATGATTCGGGCAACTTCAAAAGGGTTCCGCTTACACATCGGTTTCTTCGGACGCCGCAACGTTGGCAAGTCAAGCCTGCTGAACGCCATTACTCAGCAGAAGGTTTCGATTGTGTCAGAGGTTGCGGGCACAACAACCGATCCGGTGGAGAAGCCGATGGAACTGCTTCCTCTTGGGCCGGTGCTGTTTGTGGACACAGCAGGAGTAGATGATGTGGGAGCGCTGGGCGCGCAGCGCATTGAGAAGACACGGCTGGCCATAAAGCGTACCGATATCGGTGTGCTTGTAACCGAGTCTGGCGTTTGGACCGAGTTCGAAGAGAAACTGCTGACTGAACTTCGCTCTCATGGGATTCCCGTGCTGGTGGCTTTGAACAAGGCGGATTTGCGCAGCCCCTCTGCGGAACAGTTGGCCCGTTTTGAGCAGGAGCAGTTGCCATATGCGGAACTGGTGGCGACGACCGGCCGGGGTGTGGATGCATTCAGGGCGCGGCTCTGGGAAGTTGCTCCAGTGGAAGCCGCAGAGCAGCAGGTGATTTTGCGCGACCTGGTTGGGCGGGAGGAGACGGCAGTGCTGGTGATGCCGTTCGACAAGGAAGCGCCCAAGGGCCGCATCAAGCAGCTGCAGGCGCAGTCGATTCGCGATCTCCTGGACGGCGAGGCCTCCTGCGTAGTGGTCAAGGACGCGGGATTGCAGAAGGCTTTGGACAATCTGAAGACCCCACCAAGGATTGTCGTAACCGATGCGGCGGTCTTCGAGCAGGTGGCGCGCATTACTCCGGATTCCATTCCATTGACAGCGTTTTCGATTCTACTGTCACGGCTGAAGGGCGACCTGGTTGCACAGACAAGGGCCGCGGTAGCGGTGGATTCGCTACGGCCTGGCGATAAGGTTTTGGTTGCTGAATCGTGCACGCACCATCCGGTGGAAGAAGATATCGGCCGGGTGAAGATTCCGCGGTGGCTGAACCAATACGTTGGCGGCGAACTGGAATTCACAACGGTAAAGGGGCGCGATTTCCCGCAGGATCTTTCGCATTACAAACTCGTGATTCATTGCGGTGCGTGCATGTGGAATCGCCAGGAGATGTTGACTCGCATCGGCGAGTGCCAGATTCAGGGCGTGCCCATCACGAACTACGGATTGGTGATTGCTTATGCGCTTGGCATTCTTGATCGCGCGCTGGAGCCGTTCCCTGAGGCGCTCGCAGCGTACAAACAAGCACGGCAAGAGCGGGTGGAATTGGCCGCAGTTTGCAGCGGATCTCAATTGAATGAAAGCAGCATGAGCCTGGTTAACTAGCTGTGACCGCACTAACCAAACTCGACCTTCTCGATGCTCTCCGCGAGGGCCGGCCCGACCGTCTGCAAGCGTTGTACGGCCGGGCCGACGCGGTGCGCAAGCAGAACGTAGGTGATGCGGTGCACTTGCGTGGGTTGATTGAAGTCTCAAGTCATTGCGTGCGGCATTGTATGTATTGCGGGCTGCGGCAGGCGAATCACGATCTCCCGCGCTACCGCATGTCGAGAGAAGAGATTGAGGAATGTGTGCGCAAGGGCGAGATGCTGGGATACGGTACTGTGGTGATGCAGGCTGGCGAAGACGACGGATTGACCGCCGAGTGGATCGCGGATATTGTGCGCTGGATCAAGAGCGAGACGGCTCTGGCGGTAACGCTTAGCCTAGGAGAACGGAGGCAAGAGGAATTGCAGATGTGGCGCTCGGCAGGCGCGGACCGCTACCTGCTTCGCTTCGAGACATCAGACATGAATCTCTTTCACTCCATTCATCCCGACCGCTATGCGAATGGTCCCGACCGGTTGACTTTGCTGCGGCAAATGAAGGTGCTCGGGTACGAGGCGGGAGGTGGCGTCATGGTTGGGATTCCAGGGCAATCGTATGAGAGCCTGGCTAACGATATTCTGACATTTAACGCGCTTGATCTAGACATGATCGGCATTGGCCCTTATATCGCTCATGCGGCGACCCCGCTCGGTACGGGTCTGCTGCGTCCGGCAATCGATCCAGCAGAGCAGGTCCCCAACAGTGAAGAGATGGTTTACAAGATGATTGCCTTGACGCGCATCGCTTGCCCCACAGCGAACATCCCCAGCACTACGGCCCTTGCCACCATCAACAAAGTAGACGGGCGGAAACTTGGACTGAGAGCGGGCGCGAATGTAGTTATGCCGAACCTCACTCCGGTTAAGTACCGGAGTCTGTATGAGATATATCCGGCGAAGGCGTGTATCGATGAGAGTGCTACAGATTGCAATCAATGCCTGCGCGGTCAAATTCGGTCCATCGGCCGCGTTGCAGGGCAAGGACCGGGAGGCAGAGGCGCTTCGGAGGCAGCCGCGCGCACCATGCGCGATGCACTGCCTCAATTTGTGCAATTGCCGTAATTGAGAGGTAACTCATGGGCACGGACGAGGATGTTGTAGAAATTGTGGTTTGTCTTGGGAGTTCCTGTTTCGCACGGGGTAACTCCGACAATCTTGCCTTGATCAATTCGCATGTCCAGAGCTATGGGATGAACGCGACTGTTCGGGTAACTGGCAGGCTTTGCCGGGATGAATGCATGAAAGGCCCCAATCTAAGCATCGGCGGAAAGATTCACAATGGTGTTACAACGGCAAGGCTGCACGAGCTTCTGCTGCAGCTGGGTGGGCAATCCCGGAGCGGGCATGGAACAGCATAACTTCATCAAGACCGGAGAGCATGAGTGTCAGGATTGCAACAAGTGTATTCGCGAATGCCCACTGAAGGCGATTCGAGTGCAGGACAATTGTGCCCAGGTGGTGCCTGAACTATGTGTGTTGTGCGGTAATTGCACTTTGGCCTGCCCGAGAAACGCGAAGCAGGTGTGTGACGATTTGCCAAGTGTGATCGCTCTATTGAATTGCAAGCGCGCTGTGATCGCTTCGCTTGCACCTTCGTTTGTTACACAATTTCCCGGGATCCGTCCAGGACAGTTGATTCACGCGCTAAAGAATCTCGGGTTCTTCGCAGTTTCAGAAGCCGCACTGGGCGCCCAACTGGTGTCGGATAGTGTTGTAGCCATGATGCGCAGCGAGCCAAAGCAAATATGGTTGTCTTCCACTTGCCCGGCTGCTGTGGATTTCATTCGCAAGTATCATCCTGAATGCTTGCCGCATGTATGCGGTGTTCTCTCCCCGCTACTGGCGCATTGCAAGATGCTGCGGGAGCATTACGGCAATGACATTGCGATTGTCTCTATCGGCCCCTGTATCGCGGAAAAGAGGGAAGCCGAAGAGCATCCCGAGCTTCTGGATGTGGCGCTCACATTCGAAGACCTGGCCAACTGGCTAATGGAAAAGCACATCAATCTCGACGAGGTTATCGATGGGCCGAGTGATTGCTTTGAGCCGCAGGAGGCGCAGGAGGGGGCGCTCTTTCCAATTGAGGGTGGGATGGCTGCGGGACTCGCACGCGAGCAGGCGGTGGATCGTTTCAAGTTCATGTCGATTTCTGGAATGCAGAATATTGAGCAGGTCCTCAAGGATATCTCAGATTGGGATTCTGACCAGAGCATGTTCTTCGAATTGAGTGCATGCGCTGGATCCTGTATTAACGGCCCGAAGGCAGCGCGCACTTCCTCGGTGGCGCGACGCCGCTATGACATTATCCGGTACGCAAAGCCAGCTAGCGATGCCTACCGCATGCCTTCGATTGCAATTGCAGAGAGCTATACCGCTACCCAGGTTGATGGCGATGAGTACAGCGACCTTCAACTGCGTGACGCACTGCGCACCGTGGGAAAGCGAACAAATGAGGACGAACTCAACTGCGGCGGATGTGGGTACGACACCTGTCGTGACTTTGCCCGCGCCTTGATTGCGCGCAATGCGGAACGAATGATGTGTTCCACCTATACTCGCAAGCTGGCACAGAAGAAGGCCAACGCACTGCTGCAGAAGATGCCGTCTGCAGTAGTTATCATCGACGAGGATCTCAAGATCATCGAATGCAATCTAAATTTTGCGCGTCTGTTCGCCAAAGACGGCGAGAACCCGAAGGCGCTTGAAGGCATAGAGGTGAGCACGGTGATACCGTTCTCCTACCTGTTCCGCCGAGTACTGGATTCCGCTGAAGATATTGTGGGCCACGACATCCGATATCAGCGCAGCATTCTTAATACGAGCATTTTTACCATTGAACCTCATACTGTTATGTGTGGAATGTTTCAAGATATTACCGAGCCAATTTTCCAGAAGGAACAGATCATTGGCCGGGCACGCGAGGTTATCCAAAAAAACCTGAAGACGGTACAGCAGATTGCCTATCTGTTAGGCGAGAATGCAGCGGATTCAGAAATCATTCTGAACTCGATTGTTCGCTCGTTCAGCCCCGAGGAAGTAGACGACAGCAATGCCGAGGGAAAACAGTGAATGTGGGCGAAAGCTTTATTGAGGTCGATTTCTACCAGCGCGCTAAACATGGGCAGATGATCTCCGGCGATGTGTTCCTCTCAGAGAAAGTCAAGCAGGAGGGCCGCATTGTTTCAGTTCTATCTGATGGGCTGGGAAGTGGTGTAAAGGCCAGTGTTCTAGCCACGATGACGGCGACCATGGCATTGAAGTTCACTGCAAGCGCTATGGATATTCGCAGTTCTGCGGAGATCATCATGGATACACTGCCGATTTGCAGCGTGCGTAAGATCAGTTATTCGACATTCACAGTTGTAGATATGGCTAGCACTGGGGAGACGCGCATAATCGAGCACGGCAATCCGTCCTTCCTGCTGGTGCGCCCCAAAGGCGCATTGAATATTGAAAAGACCGAGGTTCGCCCCAAACGCTGGCAGGATCGTGTAATCAGCTTCTCCACCTTCGAGGCTCAACGCGAAGATCGCATTGTCTTCTTCTCGGATGGCGTTACACAAGCTGGGATGGGTGAGTTCAGTACTCCTCTCGGATGGGGATTGGAGAGTGTTGATAAATTCATTCGGGAAACAATTGATCGATATCCATCTATCTCCGCACGCGAATTGTCGCGGCTCGTTGCCACAAGAGCAATAGAAGTTGATGGCCAGAGTGCGAAAGACGATATTACGTGCGGCGTTGTCTATTTTCGTAGCCCACGCCAGTTGCTGGTTATGACAGGGGCTCCTTTCAATCGTGCACACGACCAGGATTTGGCGAAGATGGCTGAGCGCACAACCGGGCGCAAGGTGATTTGTGGCGGAACAACAGCGAATATCATCTCAAGGCTTCTCAGCCGTGCAATTCAAATAGATATGCGGCATCCACTTGATCCAAAAGTTCCGCCTTCTGCTAGGATGGAGGGCTTCGCATTGGTGACGGAGGGCACTCTGACCTTGGGGGAAGTGCTTCGCCTCCTTGAAATTGGATTCGTGCCCGAGGAAATGAAATCCAATGCAGCCGTGCGGCTCGCAACCATGCTTCTTGATAGCGACATTGTAAAGTTCGCGGTTGGCACTAGAATCAATGAAGCGCATCAGGATCCGAACATCCCGATCGAACTGGACCTCCGGCGCAATATTGTGAAGCGAATTGCGCAACTGCTAGAGAGCAAATACATGAAACGCGTGCTTATTCAATATCTCTAAATGGCGAAGATTCTTCCGAGGGACTGTGCTCGTTGGGTAAGTATAGTCAACTCTTTGCGACAGATGCAAAGTTAGGGATATACAGCGGAAGGAATATCGAGGTCGTTGGAGGCTCGCGTGCGCAATGACAACTGCTGGAACTGAATCAATGCCCTACCCCTCGGGACGATCAGGAAAAGGCCGCAACGTCCATGGTCTTAACATTGCCGATCTCCGGCGTAAAATTCATATGGGGCAGGATATCCCGCTCGATGCTAATACCTGGTGCAATTTCTATGAGTCGCATACCGCTGGCCGTCAGTTCGAATACAGCCCGTTCAGTAACATACAAGACAATCTGTTTCTGCTGTAGCGCATAATCGGCGGAAAAGGTGATTCGTCTCACTTTGCTGACCAGCTTTTGAATTTGACCAGCTTTTAGGATTTCAAGTCTTCCGTCCTTCCACGAAATCTGGCTTCCCTGTGCATCAAATGTGCCGCAAAAGATGAACTTCTTTGCATTCTGAGCAATCTCTATAAATCCGCCTGGACCTACAAGATTTCCGCCAAGATGTGAAACATTCACATTGCCTGCAGCATCCACTTCCCCCATGCCGAGAAACGTGATATCAATTCCCCCGCCGCTATAGTAGTCGAACTGCTCGATGGATGACAGGATTGCGTCGGCGTTCCGAGCCGCGCCGAATAGGCGGTCATCAAGCATCGTGCCATTGTGAACGCCTTGCTCGACACTCATCCACAGATCGTGCTCAATCCCTTGTTCGGCGATCACTCCGAAGATTCCACCTGGGATTCCGAAACCAAAATTGACGGATGCGCCAGGCCGCAGCTCCATCGCTGCGCGGCGCGCGATGATGCGTCGTGCCAGCTTCTTGGGTACTTCCGCGGCAATATCGCCTAAATGCGCTCTGCGAGACCCGCTCACAGTAGGGTCATAGCCGATTCCATACAAGAGTTGCTGGTCGGGCTGTTCCACAATATTGTTGATGATGATGCCAGGAACACGTACACTTCTCGCGCGCAGGTTACCGGCTTCCACCACCTGCCGCACCTGAGCAAGCACAATACCTCCACAGTTATGCGCTGCGAGCGCCAGCGAGTGGATGTCCATATCGACAGCTTCTTCCTCTGAACTGAGATTGCCTCGAGTGTCCGCAAAGGTTCCGCGGATGATAGCTACGTAGACCTTGAATGGTTTATATTGAGTACCTCCTTGTGGTCGATAGTCACCAACTCCACCAGCATTTCCTGACTTCGCTGGTTGCAGCGCCCGCCGTCCTGCCGCGGATCCACAAACGTTCCAAGCCCGGAGTGGGTAATCAGACCCGGACGACCAGCCCCGATCTCGCGCAATAGGTGTTGAATTACACCGCCCGGGAAGCAGTATGCCTCAATCTTCTCATCATGAATCAGCTGTTGAATTCTCGTCGACCATGTGAAGTGCGATGCAATGATCTTGCGAATCATGCCTTCGTGGGCAAAGCGATTGGTTCCAAACTCGCCGCGGTCTCCCAAGCCAAGGGAATGAACAAGTGTCAGGTTGTTTGGTTCACCGGTCTCAAGGAATCTCCTTTCAAGAGCGGCGAAGATAGCCTCCGCTGAGATCATCCCAGCTCCGTTGCCGCTAATGGCTACTGTATCGCCGTTCTTGATCATCGATGCCGCTGCTGATGCAGTCGTAAACTTGGTGATACTCATTTGTGACTCCAAGGTTATCGATTTTGGAAAACAGGTTTGCGCTTCTCGATAAAGGCCAATACACCTTCCTTGCAATCCTCCGTAGCCGCTGCCTGCGCAGCAGCCGAGGCGTGAGCGTGCCGCATGTCAGTGTGCATCGTACTCAGCAGGCCTTTTGTGAGTGACATTGCAGCCGGCCCGTTCGATAGCAGTCTATCCAACCATCGATCGATCTGTCCTTCCATGGCAGTCGAATCCTCCACAAGTGCGGTGAGCAGTCCCCATTCAAGTGCCTGTTCGGCGGGAATCAGAGAACCGAGCAAAGTTAGATGTCTGGCTCGCGCCACGCCGATTGTTTCGGCGAGCCGTCGTATGCCCGCCCAGCCGGCAATCATTCCTAGCGTGACTTCAGGAGCGCCAAATTTCGCTGATTGGACGCCAACGCGCAAGTCCGCGGCAAGTCCTAGCTCCAACCCGCCGCCTATTGCATGACCAGAGATTGCAGCGATCACAGGTTGGGGTAGGGAAGCGATCTTGTCAAAGACTCGGATTCCCCGCAGTATCCAGTTGGTCCCCATTTCGTAGGAGACAGGTTCCCCCATGCTTCGATGTCGCCGCCTGTACAGAAGAAACGGCCATTGCCTCGAATAACTACGGCCCGCAAATCATGATCATATTGGATGGAAACAATGTGGGACTCCAATTCCTCTAGCATCGGTAAGGTTAGGGCGTTCCCTTTCAGTGGACGGTTCAAAGTGATCTCTGCCCATGCGCATCCCTCTCGCTCTTTGCGTAAGAAGCAAATCTCAGGTTCCATTGAATACACTCCTTTGTGAGTTGTGTCGATTAGTAGCGCGGCATTACCAAGCCATCATCCATTTCGATTGCCTGCCCTACCATATACAGAAGACGACCCTCTGCCATGCAAACAACAGTAGAGGCAACGTCTGAAGGATAGCCCCATCGTTCCGCAGGCAGACGATGATCGCCAATCATTTTGTCATAGTGGACCTTGACTGGACGGGTCATTTCGGTCGCAATGATGCCAGGGCGTACTTCGTACACCCCGATGCCAGTCGCAAGGCAAAGAGTTTAGTCGTCATCGAGGAGGCTGCTTTCGAGACACAGTACTCGCTTCTTGTGATCGACACGGCCTTCACATCGTTTGATGTAGCATTGATAATGCTACGATGTACATCATGCCGATCATCTTGACTGAGCATGTAACGGGCAACTGCTTGGCTCAGGAAGAAGACGGCGCGGGTATTCACGCTTATACACTCGTCAAAAGTGTCCGGTTCAACGTCAAGTATGTCGCATCGCCTGCGAGACGGGATACCAGCGTTGTTCAGCAGGCAATCGAACCTTCCCCATCGGTTGACTGCAGCTTCCAGCATGGTGGCATGAAGCCCCACATTGGCCACATCGCTTAGGAACGGAATGCTGTCAGCTCCGCAATCACGCAATTCATCTCTAAGGTCCTGAATCGCTCCGCGATTGTCATCAATTTCTCTATCGTTCAGCAAGATGTTAAAGCCGGCCTTGCCGAGCTCAAGGGCACATTCACGGCCGATTCCACGCAATGATCCCGTGACAATAGCCACTGGGCGGGAACACAAAATTAGAGACATGAGTATCTCCACAACCAATATCATGCAATCAACCAACTGGTTGGTTACTATATGACATAGGCGAAACGAGGACAAGATGGCCATAATGGGCCCCAAGAAATCTCCCGTACGAGACCGCGAAGCAACTAAGGAAGGAATCTATAGGGCCGCAGGAATAATCTTTGCAAAGTGTGGGTTCGATGGCGCCAGAGTGGATCAGATAGCGATCGAGGCTAAAGTCAACAAGCTGATGCTCTACCACTACTTCGGCAGTAAGGACGAACTATTTACAGTGGTTATCGAGAGAGCATACCAGAGTATTCGCGCTCAGGAGGCAGAACTGGAACTTGACTCTCTGAGGGCTGATAAGGCAATCCTTGCACTCGTGGAATTCACTTGGCAGTACTACCTTGCGAATCCAGATTTCATCCGCATCCTGAATAGCGAGGACCAAATGGAGGCGCGGCACCTTAAGCTCTCCCCACGAACCCATGAGATCAATAGGAGCCATATCGCGATCACAGAGCGATTGCTTGCCAGAGGTAGGCGCGAACGGAGTGTAAGGCATGATCTCGATGCGGTGCAACTAAACGTCAGCATTGCTGCACTAGGATTCTTCTACCTAATGAACAGGCATACATTGTCTGCGGTCTTTCAACGCGACCTAGGCTCGAAGCAGATGCTCGACGAAAGACTTGCCGCAATGGAAGATACGATTGCCCGGTGGATAAGGCCTTGATTGAGCCTTGAAGGCTGTGAACTAAATTAGCCTCCATAGTCTGGGTTTTGTGTTGGATGAGAGTTTTCGGCGGTGAAGAGCGCAGGTAGAGCGTGAGGGAATGTGCAGATATCCGGAATTAGTTGAACTTCTCCACTTTAGTGGGAGTCGAGTGCTTCTGGATGTATTGAAGTACAGTCCGTTCCTGCTTCACAGGGGGTAGAATCAAGCAGGTAGCTCGTACGAAACTCACTTTTATCTTGATTGTGGAGTCTCTATCAATATGAATCGTCGCAAATTCTGTATGAGTGCAGCTTGCGTTGCAACCTCTGGGGTGCGTGGTACTGCAGCATTTGCGCCAATCGCTTCTTTGCACGAACTTTCATTTTCAGAGCAGGAGATTGCCCGAATTGACCGTGAGCGAATCCTTTGTGCTGCCCGCCGATTCCTGACTCAACTCCCCGTTACAATAACAGCATCCAGTTCGCCCCGCAGCCACGGCAGTAAGCACGACTATTTCTCAGAAGGTGATTATTGGTGGCCAGATCCGAGGAATCCCGGAGGGCCATACATGCGTCGCGACGGCTACTCGAATCCTGAAAACTTCAATGCGCATCGTGAGGCTCTTATTCGGCTCAGCCAGTGCGTACCGGCACTGGTGGCGGCATGGCTGATTACGAAAGAGAAG
>Ga0007854_10001941_pt1 | contig 13056 bp, 12 predicted proteins | sample CryBogCBH12Aug08_FD_60382 | JGI IMG/M metagenome (GOLD analysis project Ga0007854, IMG submission 60382) | Freshwater microbial communities from Crystal Bog, Wisconsin, USA - CBH12Aug08 | ecosystem: Environmental > Aquatic > Freshwater > Lake | place: Crystal Bog, Wisconsin, USA | collected...
GGGGGGAGTGCAGGATATGCAGCAGCCCGCACTGCCACCTCCCTTGGACTATCCGCCGTGGTTGTCGAGGGGGGGGAGCAAGTAGGGGGGCTCTGTATTCTTCGTGGCTGCATGCCGAGCAAGACTCTGATCGAATCGGCCAACCGCTACCGCATGATGCGCCATGCGGCGGATTTCGGATTGCGTGCCGAAAATATCGGATTTGATGCGAATGAAATAATTGCAAGGAAGCGGCGTCTTATTGGCGAGTTCGCTGACTATCGCAGAGAACAACTTGAGGAAGGGGGATTTGATTTTATCCGAGGTCGTGCCAGATTTCTCTCTCCTCATCGGCTCGGAATATTACTGCACGTTGGCGGTGAACAGGAGATAGGCTTGCGGAGTGGGTGTATTTCCACGGGCTCGGTGATCAATCGCCCCTCTATTCCTGGGATCGCATACTGTCATTCCAGCGATGATATACTGGAGTTATCGAGGATTCCAAAATCGGCTACCGTTTTGGGTGGTGGGCCCGTTGCGCTGGAAATGGCCGGTTATCTGGATTCGTTGGGTGCAAAGGTAACAATCATCCAGCGCAACGCGCAGGTTCTTACTGGAACCGACCTTGATGTTGCCAATGCAGTTGCCGATTCCTTCCGACATCGTGGCGTGAGTGTGTATTGCGGAACACGGCTTGTCCGGATAGGTAAGACAGATCAAGGGGTGGGTGTTACCTTCCATCATGCAAAAGCTGAAGAGTTTGTGGATGGGGAGATTGTTCTGAATGCACTTGGCCGTCGTCCTGCCGTGGAGGAGTTGTGCTTGGACCTTGCCTCTGTCGCTTTAGAGGGATATGTGATTCGCACTGATCTGGAGCAACGAACGAGCATGCCCCATCTTTTCGCCGCTGGTGACTGTTGCGGTCCATTCGAGGTAGTTCATGTGGCAATCGTACAGGGAGAAACGGCCGCGACGAACGCAGCTGCGCTCCTTTCTAGCAGCAGTCCCGTGGCGATAGATTACCGTTTGAAACTCTTTGCCTGCTTTTCTGAACCCCAAGTGGCCACTTGTGGTATGACCGAAGAGGAGGCGAGGGCATCCGGTGTGACTATAACAGTTGCCGCCTATCCCTTTGCCGACCATGGCAAGTCAATCGTCAAGGGGGAGACTGAAGGAATGGTCAAGCTCATCGCCCGTGCTGACGACGGACGTATTCTCGGTGGTGCTGTAGTCGGGCCGGAGGGATCTGAACTCATCCACGAAATCGTGGTGGCGATGGCCTTTAATGCAACGGCAGCACAGCTCGCTGCAATACCCCACTACCACCCCACACTTTCCGAAATCTGGACTTATCCCGCTGCGGAAATTGCCGATGCCGTCAGGCTAAAAAATCACCCCACAACGAGTGAATAAAGGGGGTTAGTTTCGTTGAAGACCGGAGGAAGCTCCTGCCGCTTGTGCGGAAAACGATGTCGGATACTGGCTGGCCAGTGACTGTATAATCCGCCTCGTCTCATCGATTTTACCCAATTGGGCCATGAGCCTGGCTTCCATAAGGAGGGCAAATGGGGCTCCGTATGACTGGGGATAGCCCGCCGCCGCCTGCTGATACGAACTCGCCGCCCGATCCGGATGGCCCGATACCCGGGCGTTTGAGGCCCGCCCCAGAAGTCCGGAAATGGCCAATGGACTCTGGGGAAAGCTCTCTGCGAAGTGTGAATAAAGGGAATCAGATTCGTCTAATTTTCCGGCATTGCGAAGCGAGGAGGCCAGCAGTAACAAGGCATCAGCTGCAGCGGGAGAATGAGGATATTTTGTTATCACTTCCCTCCAGCCGGCTTCACCCCTTGCGTTGGCAAAGAGATTTTCAGAGTCAATACGGTTGCTGCGTTTGACGATTATAACCCCCAGCACAATCACGGAGATTATCAATAATGCAGCTAATCCGCCTAAGAATGTGTTGCGATGGTTCTCCCAGAGCAGTTCGAGTGTCGATGGGGGGGCGATTTCGAAATCGGATTCGGGAGGAGTAAATGGCGAGGACACGAAATGGGAGAATTAAGGGGTTAGGCAAAGAGAACCGTCGATTGCTATAATTTAAAAGGCAAAAACATACAGGGAGAGTTTGAGCGAATTCAGACTTCTTTCCTAGATATGAACCAGTGAATGCTATCCCCCCACTTGGTTGCGGGCCTCCTCGGCAAGCGCGGTGCTAAGATATCGTTCGCCGGTCGAACAGGCGATAGTAACGATCAACTTTCCGGAGTTTTCAGGTTTCTTTGCAAGTTCAACAGCGGCATGGACATTCGCACCCGAACTGATTCCGGCGAGAATACCTTCCTCCTTGGCGAGCCTTCGAGCCATTGCGAATGCCTCGTCATTTGTCACGGTGATGACCTCGTCCACGATATCGAGATGTAGGTTTTTTGGGACGAATCCGGCGCCGGTCCCCTGAATCTTGTGGGGCCCGGGTTTTACTGGCTCACCATTTCGGGTTTGAGTGATGACTGGGGAGTCCTTGGGCTCCACGGCTATGGCTTTAAAACTCGGTTTGAGCTTCTTGATCACTTCGGCAACCCCGGTGATAGTGCCGCCAGTGCCTACTGCTGAAACCAGAATGTCAACTTTCCCGTCGGTTTCCTCCCATATTTCAACGGCAGTGGTTTTCTGGTGAATGGTTGGGTTGGCAGCATTATTGAACTGTTGAGGCATCCATGAATTCGGGGTTTCCTTATGGATCTGTTCTGCTCGTGCTATGGCCCCCTTCATTCCTTCTGACCCAGGGGTGAGAACAAGCTGGGCACCTAGCATGGCGAGAAGGGTTCTGCGCTCCAGGCTCATTGTTTCTGGCATAGTGAGGATGAGTTTGTATCCCTTGGCTGCAGCTACAAAAGCGAGAGCAATGCCGGTATTGCCACTGGTTGGTTCAACGATAGTGGTACCTTCCTTCAGTAACCCGCTGGCTTCTGCATCTTCGATCATGGCTGCGCCGATACGATCCTTCACGCTGCCAAGGGGATTGAAGAATTCACACTTCAGGGCAACCGTCGCCGGCAGTCCCTTGGTGATTCGATTGAGTCGCACTAGAGGGGTGCGGCCGATGGTTTCAATGATGGAGTTATGGATTTTTGCCATGGGAAGTAAGTATGGTCGTCAGTCCTGTGGAATGGAGAAAAAGCACTACACGGGCAGGCAGATTGGGCCAAGACAAACTTCCAAGTCATTGAGTCCTCTCAATGTAAGTGCTCGGAGAGGGACTTGAACCCACACCCCTTTCGGGACCAGATCCTAAGTCTGGCGCGTCTGCCAATTTCGCCATCCGAGCAATTGCTGTGAAAACATCGCCGGATTACCGACTCCTCTCAAGGTTTAAAAAATCTAAAAAATAAGGCCCCTCGCATTATTTCCACTGATTTGTTTTATACGGCTTCTATCGGAGCAGTTTGACACTTAGAGAGAATCTGGAGTTTTGGAAGGAGGTCGAGTGAGTTTAGGGCTACATAGATGAAGCCAGAGAGGAACATCAGGAGGAATGGAATGGACATCCATTGGCGCAGCAAGCTGGCGTTCCAGATGCAGAAGGCGAAATACAGTGCAAAAAGGATTTCCACCAATGGAAGCAGAGAACGCGGGGGTAGATAGCGCACTGATTGGCCGGAGGAATTTTTCAGACCGCCGCTTTTCGGCGTGCGGGTAAACTCCCCGCCACTGAGGAAGAGAGCCTCAAGAACTCCAAGGGAGTTGTTGACAGACATGCCGGTGGCTAGCGCCAAAAGCATGGGGAGAAGCAATAGATCCTTCTTCCATCCGCCGGGGTTCAGATGGCGCTGCGCGACAAGATAGAAGGTGGCTATTGAGACGGTCGTGACCAGAAAGATGGGAAGATCTACCAAGAGGCTGTAAAGAGCGCTCTCCTTGGGGGCCAGCGCATGGGGCAATGTCAGCACACACATCAAAACGAGAAGTAGGTAACCAAAATTTGATGTGAGGTGTGCGGTTGCTTCGAGTTTGAGAAACAAGGGGACGGAAGAATTCCAGACTTGGGGAAGTATCTTGAGGCAGGTCTGAATGGAACCCTTGGTCCATCGTTTTTGTTGCGACTTGAATCCACACATCTCCTCGGGGAGTTCGGCCGGTATTACTAAATCAGGGAGAAAGAGGAATCGCCACCCTTTCAGTTGGGAACGGTAGCTGAGGTCTAGGTCCTCCGTGAGGGTGTCGGAATGCCATCCTCCGGCATCATCAATGGCCTGGCGTCTCCAGATTCCTGCTGTTCCGTTAAAATTGAAGAACCTACCCGAGTGGCAGCGTGCCGTCTGCTCTAGAAGGAGATGGCCATCAAGAAACATGGCCTGGAGGCGTGTTAAAAGCGACTGCTTGCGATTCAGATGTCCCCAGCGCATCTGGACTAGGCCAAGTCCGTGATCGGTAAAATAATTGATCGTTTTCCTGAGGACATCCGGCGGAGGGACAAAATCGGCATCTAAAATGAAGATGAACTCAGCGGTACCAAGCGCCATGCCATGTGCGAGTGCCCCTGCCTTGTATCCCTCCCTGTTGCCACGGCGTATATGAAGGATGGTGATCCCCTTTTGTCTGAGTTGCTCCACCTCATATGCCACTACACTTGTGGTTTCGTCGGTGGAGTCATCCAGAACCTGCACATCAAATTTTTCTCGCGGGTAGTCGATGTTACCAACCGCCTTAAGAAGGCGGGCGGCTACGCAGGCCTCATTGTAAAGGGGCAACTGAACCGTGACACGAGGAACAGTTTTAAATGTGGCAATCGGTTGTGGGGAATGACGACGGTATTTGAGAAAGAGATAGATAATGCAACAACGATGCAGACCATATCCCGTGAGTCCGATCAGGACGGCGAGATAACTGAGAGTCCAGAGTGAGCTGCCAAAGTTAAGAGTCATTGTTAGGGCAGTTCCGAGGGAATTGAGGGATGACATAGACCAAGCAGAGAGGATTTTTCCGTCAAGGTGAAAAGCACTGCAGAGGATTACAATAATCTAGCTTTCAAAGAGAAATAGGACGAGATGACTGGCGATATGAGGCGGGAGAGTGCTCTTGGGTGTAAGTACGAGGTTGAATGAATCCATTGTGCTTCCCCTGGCGGATACTTGTAACGAGCGGTGTTTCTCAGACACACAAGAATGGTTCCCTCACTGTCGGTTTCAAAACCTTGTGACCTGTTGGGTCAATCCGTTATGATGTTCAGCTAATGGCAAGCAAAGGTCTGTTCATCACTTTTGAAGGTTCTGAAGGCAGCGGCAAATCGACTCAGATTCGCCGCGTTTCAGCCCTTTTCCACACACTTGGCCGAGAGGTTCTTACTCTCCGTGAACCTGGCGGAACTCTAATTGGTGAGCGTATTCGCAATCTGTTGCAGTTTGATAAGTCGGTCGAGGGTATGACACCGAAGTCAGAGCTGTTGCTTTTTGCCGCCAGCCGAGCACAGCTTGTCGGCGAGGTGATTTCTCCAGCCCTCGAACGAGGCGCTGTAGTTCTCTGTGACCGTTTTGTCGACTCTACGACGGTTTACCAAGGTGTTGCCCGAGCCCTCGACCGCCGCGAGGTAGCCACTATCAATGATTTTGCGGCGGGAGGGATTCTTCCAGATCTGACCCTGCTGCTGGACCTTGATGCCGAAGTGGGGCGTCAACGAGCTTGTTTGCGGGTTGGGCCGGACGACCGGATGGAACAGGAGGGAAGTGAGTTTTATGAGGCGGTGCGATGCGGGTATCTGGAACTAGCCAGAAATAACCCTCACCGGTTCGCCATCATTGATGCCATGGGGAACGAGGATGTTGTGGAAGCTTCGATCATTGCGGTTCTAAAGGAACGGTGCCATGGCATTTTCTAAGGAGGAAGCCCTTCGATTTCTCGAAAAAGCCCTCGCGGGGGGGCGTTTGGGCCACGCCTATCTAATTTCGGGAAGGCCAGGATCGGGAGTCGATACGATGGCTGAAGAACTGGCGGCCATGTTTCTCGGTTGCGGGACGGTTGCAGTCGAGCGGCATCCTGATTTTCACGCGATTGAACCAAGTTCTAAGCTGCGCCGTCTTCTCATTGAGCAGATTCGGGATCTCGAGGAGGCACTACACAGGACTCCAGAAAAAGGTTCGCGCAAGGTGGCCGTCATCCGTGATGCCGACCGACTTATGCCACAGGCGGCAAACGCCTTCCTGAAGACGCTGGAAGAGCCGCCGGCCGGATCGCTTCTTCTGCTCACAACGGAATTGCCCGAGGCGCTCCTGGAAACGATTCGTTCCCGCTGTATCGCTGTTGTCCTTCACTCCGTGAGTCGGCCGCCGGCAGGATCCCGCGAAGAACGACTTGTCAGGTTGATGCCGCAGTTTTTCGGTCCGGAGGCCAGAATTGATGCCACGGCAGCTTTTTGTCTAACGAGGATTTTCAGGGATCTTCTCAACGAGATTAGAGAGGATTCTTCCGAGAGGATTGAGGAAGAGTTGGCAGCCGAGAAGGCGCACTTTGGAAAGACGACCGATGGAGACTGGGATCAGCGCGAAGAGTCACTAAAGGCCATCTCCGAGGCCGAGGTTCTCCAAGAACGTTCTCTCCTGCTGGGTGTGGTAGCAGATTATTTCGGCGCTTCCCTTCGGAATCTTCATGAAGGCGGAATACACCCCGATCCTGTTGAGTCACGCAGGCTGCTTCTTTCGATGGAGGCACTGGAAAAGTTTCGCTCCTCTCTGGATCGCGGAGTCCAAGAGGGACTCGCATTGGAAGCGGGTTTTCTGGAACTCATGATGGCATCTCGGGCAGACTAGAAATTCATGAAGAGATCTCCCGTTATCCTGAAGTTTGGAACCGGTATTCTGGCCCGAAAGGGTGGATGCTCTCTGGATGCAGCACAGTTCCAAAGGCTCTGCGCTGATATTGCCGAACTGATGGCAACAGGTATTCGCTGCATCGTCGTTTCCAGCGGCGCCGTGGCTGCCGGAGTGGATGCTCTGGGTTTGCCAGGCCGCCCCACCGATCTTGCTGGAAAACAGGCGTGTGCGGCAGTCGGCCAACCCGCACTCATGACTGCCTACGCCAAGCATCTCGGTAAACACGGGCTTCGTCCTGCACAACTCCTGCTAACCCATGATGACATTTTCGACGCCGGGCGCCGCCGCAATGCAAGTGTGACCCTTTCCAGACTTCTTGAAGCACCAGAAGTCGTTCCCATCGTCAATGAGAACGATTCAGTTGCTGTGGAAGAGCTTCGATTTGGAGATAATGACCGTCTCTCGGCCGAGGTTGCTCAGCTAGTAAAAGCCCGCCTTCTGATCCTTCTAACAAGTGCCGACGGATTGCTTGCACGCTCTGTACACCTAGGTAAGCCGCGTCGCATTCCCCATGTTACAGATATTAAGGCGGCATTCCGTCATGTGACACCCGAGAAGGGAGAACATTCTACCGGAGGAATGAGGACAAAGCTCCAAGCTGTGCAATCGGCGGTTGACGCCGGGATTGAAACTGTAATTGCGCATGGCAGGAAAAAAGGCCAGATCATCGGTGCCGTCACGGGATGTGATGTCGGCACGCGCTTTCCTACGAACAAGCGTCCTAATTCATGAGAACTGTGTTCCTACCCATCGGACGAGTCGGCGCAATTGGAAGGAATACCTTCACCGAACTTGTCCGCCAGAAGGTTTTCTATTTCTTGCTGCTCTTTGGATTGGTCATTATTGGCAATTCGGCTTTCCTAGCCAAATTCTCCTTCCAAGAGGAATTCCAGATGATGAAGGATGTAGCGCTCGGGGCGATGTCGGTCTTTCTGAGCCTGTTAGCCATTCTTGCGACAGCCATGCTTCTTCCCCGGGATCTCGAGGATCGCACGATCTTCACAATCCTATCCAAGCCTGTTCCGCGATACGAATATCTCATGGGAAAGCTCCTTGGTGTCCTATTCCTTCTTGCCCTATCGACCTTGGTGATGGGAACGCTGTTTCTTATTGTCCTGCTAGCGCGTGAACAGTCTGCGCTGATTGAGACACAGCGCTCGCTTTCCGGATCGTCCCAGGAACTTGCTTCCGCACTTGCTGAGATAAGAAAGGCCGCTTTCAGTTGGGATCTGATCCCTGCGATGGTAATCCTTCTAGTGAAAGGAATCCTTCTTGCCTCGCTGACTCTGCTTGTCTCGACATTCGCGACTTCCGGCATCTTTGCCATTTTGGTTTCGGTCTCCGCTTATTTTATAGGCCATCTTCAAGTTACAGCTCGTGAATACTGGCTCGGTGGGATCGGTGTCCATTGGTGGACCCGTATTTTTACTGCACTTATCGCACTTGTTTTTCCTGATCTCCAAGCATTCAACCTGACAGATGACATTGTGGCCGGCACATCGCTTCCAATGAGTGTCTTCTGGCAGACGGTGGTGCTTGGCGGCGTCTACACTGCTGTCTATTATTCGCTTGCCTGTTTTCTCTTTCAGAACAGGGAACTCTGAACTGAAATGTCATGACAAGCCGGGTACCAGCATTCCGTATTCTCATGGCGGTTATGATGCTTGTCGCCGTTGGAGTGATTTTGCTGCCGTGGCAGATCAGGTTGCAAAGGACGGAACAAGAATTCCATTTTCGCACTGCCCCCTTAAGTCTCAGTCTGCGCGAGCAGATCGGTCAGTCAGGATTTCTGGCTGCTCTGAGCGGTTTCCGCTCACCTTGGCCGCCCTTCTTTGGATCGAGGCATACTCGGCATGGGAGAGAACCGAGTGGGGTCGCATGGAGGGACTCTTTAATACGGTTACCACGCTTCAGCCGCACACACTTCTCTATTGGGACATTGCGGCTTGGCATATGGCGTGGAATGCAAGCGCTGCGGCCATGCAGGATCGCAAGCAGCAAAGCGAGGTGCTGCGTGAACGGGCGAGGCGTCAGTACATTAATCTTGGGCGCGACTTCCTTGAACGTGGAATTAGAAACAATCCGGACAGGTATCAGCTCTATGAGCGTCTTGGGATTCTTTTGCGAGACAAGGTGCAAGATCATGGGGCTGCAGCCGATGCCTTTGCAAAGGCTGCTTCGTTTCCTGATGCTCCTCTGTACATCCATCGCTTTGCCGCCTATGAGGCCGCAAAGTCTCCCGGCAGGGAGAGGGAGGCCTACGAGCGTTTGCTTTCACTTTACAGGGAGGGTGAGAAACAGAGGATGCCAACCCTGCTGACGCTTCTGAGTGATCTCGAGGAGAAACTCCATATTCCACAGGATCAGCGCATACATGATGTAGTGCAGGGAACACCTAAAAAACCGAGTCCTAACGCCCCCTGATTTATGCGTTGCGCAATCCTTGCTGATATTCACGCCAATCTTCAGGCTCTTGAGGCGGTTATTGCTGATGCCAACGAATACGGGTGTAGCGAATTCCACTGTCTGGGAGATATTGTCGGCTACAACGCAAATCCGGTCGAGTGCCTTGAAATTGTTCGCTCTCTGCCGGGAAGTTACGTCATGGGTAACCATGATGAGGCGGCGGCGGGAGGGGAATCCCTGACCAACTTCAGCCGGGTGGCCGCAGCCTCGCTGCTGTGGACTCGTGAACAACTTGACGAGAGTCACAAGGAGTGGCTTTCCTCCCTACGCATTTCACGTCAGATACGCAGGTCAACTCTGGTACATGCCACGCTCGATTCTCCATCCTCCTGGGCGTATGTCCGTTCCCAGGGCGAAGCGGAACTCAGCTTTGCCTGCCAGCGAACGCAACTCTGTTTCTTCGGGCACACCCACGTGCCGGGAATCTTTGTGCAGGGAGCACCTGAAATGCTTCCGATTGAAGGAGGCAGGCTTCCTTTGAATAAAAAGTGCTTTGTCAACGCAGGCTCGGTCGGGCAACCAAGAGACGGTGATTGGCGTGCCTCCTACCTAATCCATGACGAGGAGAGTGAAGAGGTCTGGCTTCGCCGAGTGGAATATGACGCTCATGAGGCCAAAGATGCTGTTCTGAAGGCAGGTCTTCCCGAGAGACTTGCTGATAGACTCCTTGCCGGATCATGAACGTCCCGCGACGCATCCTGTTGGTGAAGCCGAGTTCACTCGGGGATGTCATTCACGCGCTTCCCGTTGTTTCCGCCATTCACCACCATTGGCCTGAGGCTGAAATCCGATGGCTCATCAATCCTTCATGGCGCTCGCTGGTGGAAGGAAATCCCGGTGTATCAGATACAATCCTTTTTCCGCGTGATAGGTTCCGGGGACCATCTGGATGGATCCGTTCAATTGTCTGGCTGAGAATTCTTCGGGAGTGGAAGCCGGACCTCGCCATAGATCTTCAGGGGCTTCTGCGCAGTGCGCTTTTCGCCAGAATTTCGGGAGCCGGACGTGTATTAGGTCTTTCTGACGCACGCGAGGGGGCTCGTATTCTCCATGGCGATAAAACGGAGGTCGATCGCTCAAACCATGCTGTCAGGAGATATCTATCAGTGCTTGATTTCCTTGGCATCCCGCAGCCTAGAAGGCCTGAATTTCCTTTGCCGACGGGAACTCTCCCCGCCGGATTTGACCCCTCAGTTCCTTATCTGACGATCCATCCCTATGCCCGTGGTATTGGCAAAAAACTTAGTCCGGAAATGATCCGTGCATTTGCCCGAGGGGCGGAGGGGACGCGTGTGGTAATGATTGGGAGGGGAGAGACAGTCAACAATCTTCCGTCCAATGTGGAGGACTGGAGCCGTCGCACTGACTTGCTGGAACTTGTCGGGATACTCCGGGCGTCATCATTCATCGTCAGTTCCGATAGCGGTCCGATGCATCTAGCAGTCGCAATTCATCCTGCACGGACCCTGGCGATCCACCTTTGGAGCGATCCTCTCCGCGTCGGCCCGTTTTTTCCAGAATCACTGGTATGGAAAGATGGAAGGATGAAACGAGTCCTTTCGCTCGATGATTCGTGGCGTGGGCCTGGAAGGTCGCCGAACGAAGCAGAGATGGAGCAACTGGGGAGGACAGCCGCTGCAGAGCTTGTTTCTTCTGGAAATGGATTTACGGGTTGATTCACAAAGCTGCTGACAGGAGATTACAGGCACATGAGTTTTTCCACACTGATTGATTCGGCTCTTGCCGTGCCATCTCCCGAACTCTGCGCGTTTCGTCGTTTGTTGGAGCCGTGTAGTGTTGAAGAACTTGAAAAACTCGCCTGCAAGTCGAGAGCTATGACGCGTCGGCATTTTGGAAAAACGATGAGGATGTTTGCCCCACTCTATCTCTCCAACGAGTGCATTAATGCCTGCGCTTACTGTGGTTTTTCACGGGACAACCCAATTTTTCGAGTGACTCTGGAAATAGACCAGGTTGTTGCAGAGGCCCGACATCTTACGGATGAAGGATTCCGAAATGTACTACTGGTAGCCGGGGAACATCCGAAGTTTGTCTCCGTAAAATATCTCCAACAGTGTTTGGAATGTCTATCCAAAGAGATCCCCGGTCTATCCATTGAAGTGGCCCCCATGGAGACTCAGGACTACATCCCCCTTGTAAAAGCTGGAGCAGAGGGGGTCGTTGTTTATCAGGAAACCTACGACCGCCGAGTCTACAAGAAACTCCACACAGCCGGACCTAAAAAGGACTATGATTGGAGGCTTGATACTGCTGAGAGGGCTCATGCAGCTGGGTTTCGTCGCCTTGGCATCGGTGTGCTTTACGGGCTTGCTGATTGGAGACAGGAGGCTACCGCACTTGCGGCCCATCTCTTCCATCTGCAACGCACCTGCTGGAAATCCCAAATCACTGTGAGTCTGCCCAGACTTCGTCCTTCTGCGGGGTGCTTTCAGCCTACCCATCCGATGGAAGACCGTGACCTTACTCAACTCATCTGTGCTCTTCGAGTGACGTTCCCCAGGACTGGGATCGTTCTGAGCACCCGCGAACCAGCGCCGCTTAGGGATGCACTTATTCCGCTTGGTATTACGATGATGAGTGCTGGGAGCCACACGGAACCCGGAGGCTATACGGGCCAGGGGGCTGATAAACTTCACCTGACAGTGAGAGGAAGAATGATGGAAGAGACCACCGGCGCCACTTCTGCAACGGAGCAGTTTACAATCGGCGACAACCGTTCTTCCTCTGAGGTCGCTTTAATGCTCAGATCCAGCGGACTAGAGCCCGTCTGGAAGGATTGGGATGCTGCGATTCTGGGAAGTGCCGCATGATTAAGATTCTAGTTAACGGAGAGGAAATCGCTGCTGCTTCGCACAGTCTGGATTCTCTTTTTTCGGAACTCTCCCTGCCATCTTCCCTCCTTTTAGTTGAGTATAACGGGATTGCCCTACACCGTTCAGAATGGCCCTCAGTCCGGTTAGCCGAAGGCGACCGTTTGGAATTGCTCTCGGTAGCCGCCGGAGGATAACCTGATGGCTTATGCTCAGAAACCAGAACTCTTAGCTCCTGCTGGTGGATGGGACTGCCTTAAGGCAGCAGTTGCAAACGGTGCAGATGCGGTATTCTTTGGTTTGCCGCAATTTAATGCGCGCCTGCGTGCCGACAACTTCACTGAGGAGGAATTGCCCGAAGTGATCGCTTTCTGCCACCAGTATGGCGTGAAGGCCCACGTCACATTGAATACGCTGGTATTCACAGGCGAACTTGATGAGGCCGCCGCTTATCTCAGACTTCTGAACCGTTCGGGAGTGGATGCACTGATCGTACAGGATATAGGTCTGGTGCGCCTTGCATCGGCCATCGTTCCTGAAATGCCGATTCACGCCTCCACCCAGATGACCATCACTTCTCCTGAGGGGGTCGAAATTGCCCGAGAATTGGGCATAGCCCGCTCGGTGCTTGCACGCGAACTTTCCCTGCAGGAATTGAGGTGTTTTGATCCACTTAAGATGCCGATGGAAGTTTTCGTACACGGTGCGCTCTGCGTTGCCTACTCTGGGCAATGCCTTACGAGTGAATCCCTAGGACAGCGGAGCGCTAACAGAGGAGAATGTGCCCAGGCATGCCGTATGCCGTACGAACTCGTGGTGGATGGAGTTCTTCGCGATTTGGGTGACCGCCGCTATCTTCTCTCACCGCAGGATCTCGCGGTGGTAAATGACATCCCAGAGTTGATTGAATGCGGTGT
>Ga0007854_10001942_pt1 | contig 13053 bp, 8 predicted proteins | sample CryBogCBH12Aug08_FD_60382 | JGI IMG/M metagenome (GOLD analysis project Ga0007854, IMG submission 60382) | Freshwater microbial communities from Crystal Bog, Wisconsin, USA - CBH12Aug08 | ecosystem: Environmental > Aquatic > Freshwater > Lake | place: Crystal Bog, Wisconsin, USA | collected...
TGAGACCGGCGACCGGCTCAAGCTGCTCCAGAAAAAACTCGCGAAGGCCGTTGATGCCGAGGATTACGAACAGGCTGCGCAGTTGCGCGATGAAATCAAGGCGTTGAGCGGCGCGGCTCCGGCGAAAACGGCAAAATGAAAGACCTGCATCAATTTCTAATTTCCCCGCTGGACGCCGCGCAGCTTCACGGGCCGAACGACCGCATCGTGATGTCGAGCCGCGTCCGACTGGCGCGCAATTTGCGCGATGCATCGTTTCCCGGCTGGGCGAAAAAGCCGGAGCGCGTGAAAATTCTGGAGACAATTTTGCCGGCGATTAGCGCGTTGCCGGAAATGGCGGATTCATTTGCCGAGGCGATGGATAATTTGACCGCGCTGGACAAGCAGATTCTCGTCGAGCGCCATCTCATTAGCCGCGAGCACGCGGCGAAAAATATCGGCAGCGGCATTGTGCTGAACCGCGAGGAATCGTTCTGCGTGATGATCAATGAGGAAGATCATTTGCGGATGCAGGCGCTTCGTCCCGGTTTCCAAATTCGCGAGGCGTGGAACGCCATTGACCGGCTGGATTCGGCGCTGGAGAAGAAATTAAATTACGCCTTCGACAACGAACTCGGCTATTTGACCGCGTGCCCGACAAATCTCGGCACCGGCATCCGCGTAAGCGCGATGCTGCATTTGCCGGGACTGGTGCTGGCGGAGCAGATTAATCCGATTATCCAGTCCGTGAACAAACTTGGTCTCGCGGTGCGCGGGCTTTATGGCGAAGGCACGGAGGCGCTGGGAAATGTTTTTCAAGTTTCAAATCAAATGACGCTCGGCGAAAGCGAAACGGTCATCGTCGAGCGACTTGAAAAAGTGCTTGGGCAAATTATCGAGCACGAGGAAAACGCACGGCAGTCGTTGCTGGAAAAAAAGCCGAAGACGGTGTTCAACCACATCGGCCGCGCCTACGGAATTTTGGCCAACGCGCACAGCATCTCCTCGAAGGAGACGATGAATTTGCTGTCGCTGCTGCGGCTGGGCATTGACCTCGGCCTGTTTCCCGGCACGCCGCGCGCGCTGGTGGATGAGCTGTTGCTGGTCACGCAGCCGGCGCATTTGCAGAAGCAGATTTCCGACAAGCTCTCCGCCGAGGAGCGCGATCTGCTGCGTGCCGACATGGTGCGCGAGCGGCTGAAAAACGTGAGCCGTCCGCTCACCAAATAACCTCAAATCTTCTTCGCGCGCAGGACGAGCAGGGGAATGTGCGTTTCATGGCGCACCTGTGTGATGGTGCTGCCGTGGAAAAGGTCGCCAAAAAAACGATGGCCGTGTCCGGCCATCGCGATCAAATCGCAGTTTTCAGCTTCGGCAACCTTGATGATTTCCGCCGGCGGGTCGCCCAGCGCCAGCATGGTTTCAACTTGAAATCCCTTGCCGCGAAGCTGGTCGGCGACTCGCTCCAGATACGCACGGTCGGTTTTCATTTCCTCGGACTCGGCGAGCTTGAGCTGGTTGAAATTGCGTGCCACCCAGCCGTCGGCGACGTGCAGCAGCAGCAATTTTGCCCCGGTCAATTTCACCAGCGGTTTGACGTGGTTGAGGATGGCCGTGTCTGTCGCGCTGTTTTCCAGCGGAATGAGAATGTGTTTATACATGGCGGCTATTGGGTTGGCACGGGCAGTCCGAGGTGCGCGTAAAACACCTTCAGCACGGTGGCCGGCATGAAGGTGTCAAACAGCAGCTTCACGTTCAGGATGATGATGACGGCGGTGGTCGTCCAGCCGAGAATTTTGAGCCACAACCGGTTTGCAAATTGGCCCATCTTGGCTTTTTCGCCGGTGAACCGCATCAAGGGCCAGACGGCAAAACCGAGTTGCATGGAGAGAACAACCTGACTGGCGACGAGCAGTTGCGTGGTTTTGCTTTCGCCAAAAAATCCAATCACGCACACCGCTGGCACAATGGCGATGAGCCGCGTAATCAATCGTCGCAGCCACGGACGCAACCGGAGGTTCACAAAACCTTCCATCACGACCTGTCCGGCGAGCGTGCCGGTGAGCGTGGAATTTTGTCCCGAAGCCAGCAATGCTACAGCAAATAAAATACTGGCTCCGCCGACGCCGAGCAGCGGACTCAATAATTTGTAGGCGTCCTGGATTTGCGCCACGTCCTGATGGCCGGACCAGTGAAACGCCGTCGCCGCGAGCGCGAGGATCGCGCCGTTGACGAGCAGCGCGAACATGAGCGCCAGCGTCGAGTCTATCGTCGCGAACTTGATGGCCTCGCGCTTGCCCTCCACGTTTTGCTCGAACTTGCGCGTTTGGACGATGGAAGAGTGCAGGTAAAGATTGTGCGGCATGACGGTCGCGCCAATGATGCCGATGCTGATGTAGAGCATGTCCGGATTGGTGAGCAGTTGCGGGCTGGGCACAAAACCCATCAGCATTCCGAAGTAACCGGGCTTCGACCAAAAAAGTTCCGCCGCGAAACAACCGGCGATGGTGGTGATGAGCGTGATGACCAGAGCTTCGATGTAACGAAAGCCTTTGCTTTGCAAAAACAGCACCGCAAGCACGTCCGCCGCCGTGATGACGCAACCCCAGACGAGCGGAATTCCAAAAATCAATTGCAGCGCAATGGCCGAGCCGACGACTTCGGCCAGATCACACGCGGCAATGGCGATTTCGCAGCCGATCCAGAGAAACCACACGGTCGGCGTCGAATAATGGTCGCGGCACGCCTGCGCCAGATCGCGCCCGGTGGCGACGCCGAGCTTGATGCTCAAATGCTGGAGCAGAATTGCCATGAGATTGGAAATCATGACGACGGACAGCAGCGTGTAGCCAAACTGCGCGCCGCCTTGCAGGTCGGTCGCCCAGTTGCCCGGATCCATGTAGCCGACGGCGATGAGAAAGCCGGGACCGGAAAACGCAAAGAGCTTCCGCCAAAAGGAAGCCGTCGTCGGAACGAGAATGCTGCGGTGGACCTCCGACAGCGACGCCTGTCCCGCCGGCTTGCGCCAAGCGGACTTGGAAGTCGGGTTAATAATCGGTTCGGGTGGAGTCATAAATCTTGTCGCATTAAAATCTCACGGTGATGCCGGCGAAGGGATTGTATTCATCCGCCGCACGCGTGACGCCGAAATTACAGCCGCAATCAAGCTGGATATTTTTCGTCACCAAAAATTCCAGCCCGGTGTCAATGGTTCCAATCCAGCCGGCGTGACGTTCCGTGCTGATATCGCTGAAAAATTCCAAATAGCCGCTCAACTTACCAATGATGGCGTGATCCAGCGTGATGGAGTTGATGAAATCCGCGTGACGATTGCTGTCGCCGCCGTCGCGCTGGCAACTGGCCGCCGTTTCCAGTCCGAGATCAAAATCCGCCGGCAACTTCACCGCGAGCGGAAAAATCACACCGCCCTCGACCGCGTTATTGCCCAAACCGTCGGTGCTGGTTGGAAATTTTACAAATGGCAAGAGGGCAAATGCCGTCTGCCCGCCGTCATTGCCCCAGAGGTTGACTTTCAACCGCGTGGTAAAATCGCCAATGCCGGATTGGGTGGTTGAAGTTCCAGCGCGGCGGTCTCCGGTGCGGACGTGCAGGTAGCTGTCAAAAATCAGGCTCAATTCCACCTGATTCAGCAGCCCGATGCGCAGGTTGAACGGTGCGACGTTCCAGGCTTTCGTCGTCGTGCCGTCCGCCTGGCTGCCGGTGTAATTGGCAAAATCCATTTCCAGTTGATAATGGCCGGCGTCCACGGTGAACGGCGATTCGGTTTCGTCCGGGCGGTCGGAATTCAATTCGCACATCAAATTTTCCGGCACGGGGTTGAAAAGATTGAAACCGCTCTTGTCTGGCGGGGCGGAATTGGTTTCTTGCGCCGCTGTTCCCAAGGCTGCCAACGAAAGCAACAGGCCGGCGGCCAACCGCCGGGATAGCTTATTCTGTATCATAATCACAAATATGTAGCTAGTGATACAACCTGAAATCCGGGTGGTCAACAAAATTGTAGCATGAGTTACAAATTAAAAGCCTCGACTAAAACGCCGGCTTGGGTTTGATTGTTGCCAGCATATGCCTCGTTCTCCCAAAACGTCCGCCGCTTCGCCGCGCCCACCGCTGCCGCAGGCGGAAAATTTCCGCCGGCTGCGCCGCGACCACGCGGGCGAGATCGCGCAGGATTATGCCGAGGCCATTGCCGACCTGGCGGTGGCCGTGGGCGAGGCGCGCGTGGTGGATCTGGCGCGGCGGCTGGGCGTGACCCATGTGACCGTCAACCGCACGCTGGCGCGGCTGAAGCGAGCAGGCTATGTGAACACCCGGCCTTACCGGGCGATTTTTCTCACCGACGCGGGCCGCAAGCTGGCCGAGGAAAGCAAGCGGCGGCATGAGACGGTGGTGGCTTTTCTGCAATCGCTGGGCGTTTCCAAAAAGGCCGCCCAGATGGACGCGGAAGGCATCGAACATCACGTCAGTCCGGAAACGCTGACGGCTTTTGAAAGGTTGTTAAAAAAACACTGATGCGACCGCTGGAACTCCAACATATCGGGAACGAACTCGCCATCAAATGGGACGACGGGCGGGAAGATTTCATTCCGCTGGAACAGCTCCGGCGGGCGTGTCCGTGCGCCGGCTGCAAGGGCGAGATGGACATCCTCGGCAACGTCTATAAAAACCCGGAGAAGCCGTATGCGGCGAACGCCTTCCAGTTGGTGCGGGTGAAATACATCGGTGGCTATGCGGTCGCGCCGGTGTGGGCGGACGGGCATGACACCGGGCTGTTTGCCTTTGAATATCTGCGCCAGCTGACTTCGGCAAAATAAAAACGGCGTGTCGTTCAAGACACGCCGTTGGCGGAAACTTTCCTCAACTCACGGTGTCGGCATCACGCGATAGAAGCGTTGCGGGTCGGCGGCCACCTTAATGGAGACGGAACCGGTCCAGTTGGCGGCGCTGAGGTTGGTGTAAACATTCCACGCGATCTGGTTCAAGTTGGTTTTATATTGCACCTGATAGGAATGGCCGACGAGCGCTTTCCAAGTGATGGAGAGCATGGTTGGCGAGGCCAGCTTAAACAAACTAACCACCGCCGGCCCCGGGGTGAGCACCGGGGCGGGGCCGCGGATGGTATCGTTGTTGGCGTCGGCAATGTAGAGGTTGGTGTAGGTGTCCACGGCGATGCCGAAGGGCAAGTTCAAGCGCACCGTGGTGCCGGTGCCATCCACGCTGCCGGGACTGCCGGCGAGACCGGCCACGGTGAAGACGGACCAACCCAGCCCATTGGGGGCGATGCGGCGGATGGTGTTGTTGCCGGAATCGGCGACGTAAACCGTGCCGTCGGGCGAGGCAACGATGCCGGTCGGATATTTGAAGCGGGCGACGCTATCGCTGCCATCAGTGCTGCCGCCGTTGGCGGCGCTGATGCCAATGGTGGTGACGGACCAGTTGCCACCGTTGGGGGTAACCAGCCGAATACTATTGTTGTAATAGTCGGCCACGAAGATGCGACCGGTGCCGTCCACGGTGAGGGCGTAGGGACCATTGAAGCGGGCAGTGGAATTGATGCCGTCGGCACTGCCGGAATGCTTGGCCAGGCCGGCGATGGTGGTGGCGGTCCAATTGAGACCGTTGAAGGCCACTTTGCGGATGATTTGGTTGCCTTGGTCGGCCACAAACAGGTTGCCGGAGCCGTCCACGGCCAGGCCCATGGGCAGGGTGAAGCGCACGGCGGCACCGGTGCCATCGTTGGTGCCGGTAGTGCCGGCGAGGCCCAGGATGGTCGTGACCGTCCAGTTGCTGCCCGACCCGGTGAGTTTGCGGAGGGTGGCGTTGCCGGTATCGGCGACATAGACGTTGCCAGAACCGTCCACGGCGATGCCGTAGGGGCCGCTGAAACGGGCGACGGAGCCGGTGCCGTCCGTGCTGCCAGAATTGCCGGCGAGGCCCGCGATGGTGGTGGACGACCAGCCGCCGCCGGTGGGCGAGAGCATACGGATGACGTGGTTGTCCTTGTCGGCGATGAAAATGTTGGTGTTCGCGTCCACGGCAATGCCATGGGGATTTTTGAACAGGGCGTTGGTGCCCGTGCCATTGTTGGTGCCGGCGACGCCGGGCAGGCCGGCGAGGGTGTAAACGGAGATGGGCATGGAGTTGTTCGGCGTGACGAACAGATTGGCGGGCGTGCTGGTGGTGCTGCCCCAGGCGTTGGCGGCGACGCATTCGAGCGGCTTGCCATTCTGGGACAGATCCGCCGGATAGATAGTGAGCGTGGTGGTTTGCGAACCGGTGTTGGTGGTATCGTCCACGACATTAGTCCACGTCAGGCTACCGCTGGGCTGATATTGCCACTGGTAGGAAATCGGGGCGGTGCCAGTGGCATAGGCGGCGAAGACGGCGTTGGAGCCGGCAACCACCGACTGGCTGGTAGGTTGAATGGTGAAAGTGGGGACGATGCCAACCACCGTCAGCGCCGCGCTCAAGCTGTTCGTCGTGCCGAGGGTGTTGGCGGCGACGCAGCGGATGGATTCCCCGCTCATGGCAAGCGTCGCGGAATTGATGGATAGACCGGAAGTCTGCGACCCGCTGACGCCGCCGCCGTCAACAAAGTTAAACCAAATCGGGCTCCCACTCGGTTGATATTGCCACTGGAAGACCAACGGCAATTGGCCGGTGACGCTGACGCCAAAGGACGCCGTGGAGCCGATTACCAGATTTTGATCGGCCGGCTGGGTGACGAACACCGGCGGCCCCTGGGCGAACAACAGGGAGAAATTGATGCCCCAGACATTGCCGCACGTGGCAGCTCCATTCAGCGAACGACCGGTGGACGCGTGCTGGGTGGCGGAGAAAATATCCATTCGCGGCGGCGGTGAGCGTGAAGGCCGTATTGGAAGGGAGACCGGCCAGCGCGTAGATGCCGTGGCTGTCAGAGACTGCGGTGAAAATGGCCCCCAGCGGCGTGACGGCGGTCACATTGACGTTGGCGAGCGGAATGCCGGAGTTATCCACCACCCGCCCGCTGATGATTTCACCAGTGCCATTTGTGAAAACATTGTAGATGCAGGCGTTGAAATTGTTGTAAGGCACCGTATCGGTGAGATCAATGAGCGGCAGATGATACCAGGCATTGTCCGTGCCGCCCCAGCCCATGTTCAGGTGATGGTAAAGGGTGTTGTAAGCGTCGTAGCCGTAGCCGTCGCAGACGATGGCGTGGCCGCCGAGGGAGTTGTCGATGCCAAAAAGCACCGGTAGGCGTGCGTCCAGATCCGCATTCACCATGTCGGCGAGGTCAAATCCCACGTTGATAGAATTGGATTCAGTGATGACGGCGTTGCCATATTTGAAGGTCGTGATCAGGGCGGTCTGGGCATCGCTCATCAAGGCACCGGAGCCGGCGGAAGTGTCCGTATAAGCCATATGGACGGCGATGCCGGCGTCATACGTCAATGCCCCGATGGCGGCACGCTGGTTGAGCGAGGCCGGTGGGGGACCCTCCGGATCCAGCGACATATTCGCCCAGTCATAAGGCCCGCCCTTCCCATCACCGCCGCGCAGCGGCCAGCTCCAAAGCACCGGGTTGCTGTCAAACGAGAAGGTGAACAGGTTGGTGCCCACACCGGTGGTTGGATATTGGAAATAATACATCGTCTGGGCCAGCAGGGTGGCCACGCAGCCACACACGGCATTGGCCGGGTCGCCGGCCGCATGGGAAGGCGTGAAAAAGTTGTAGCAGGCCAGCTTGTCGTTGACGATTTCCGTCAGTTGAATGGTGAAGGGAACCTGACTCTCAATAGTGGCACCTTGACTGCCGCCGCTGACGATGTTGGTGACGCTGAAATTGGTAGTGAAACTCTGGCTGAAGATGATTTCATTATAGGCGTTTGAGATGGTGATTTGGATCGGAAGGGTGACTAAAATAATATTAGTAACCGTGCTATTGGGCCCATTGTTAACATCAATGGTCTTGGAAAACGAAAATGAATGGATGGCCGGAGCGACCGGGGTGACCAGCATACTGACCGCATTATTTGGGAAAACGGCGCTAGTGGCAACAATGTTGCCGACCAGATTGGTGTCAAAATGGGTTCGGACGGTGATTTGATTGTTGAGTGTAATTAAATCGACTACAAAGTTGTCAACGGTGCTTTGATCCCACAACGTATTGATGAACGGAGTCACGCGGAGGTCTGAAATGGAGCCGTTGCTCAACGATTTGGGCTGAACCGACCCGCCATTTTTCCGGTTCAAATAATTCTGCCAGTTGTCGAGCAGCTTTTGCCATTTGGCGTGAATGCCAAGGGCGGCGGGCGTGCCGGCAAGCTTGTGCGCCTGCGCCATACGCTTGGGCAAGTCCCGCGCAACCAAGGCACCCAGCGGATTGTTCTCCGATGGATCAAAACTGCCCTGGCTGACAAAGGCAACAATGGGTTCAGCCGCATCATCCGCCGCGACAATCACAAATCCCGCGGGCTGGAGATAAACGATATGATACAAGGGCGCGCCGACAGCATCCCGATGGGTTTCAATGCGCGCAATCTGGGATCCCAGATTCGCGCCCAGCGGCGAGCGTTCCGTTTGCAGCCAGCCCCGGACGGCGTTGGCCGCCTGGGTGGAGTTCACCGGGGCGGCAAAGACCGCGCCCGAAAAGCCTATGACTATGCCCACCAAGGCAAGAAGCAAGTTGCGTTTCATACTATTATTTTGGCGCAGTAGTTAACGGTTAAGGCAAAATCTGAACCCGATAGAACTTCGTCTTGGCTGAAGAATTCTTGTCAGTGAATTCTAAGTAGGTGCCGGTGCCAGTGTTGGTGGCGATGGCAGTCCATGTGCCGTCAAACAGGTTGAACGAGCGTTCGATGACGTATTTTTTACCGGCGACGGACGGCCAGTGAATCGTGCTTAGTGCGGCCACATGGGCGGATGACTTGGCTTGCAACTTCGGGAAGTTATTCGGGACATTGGGATTCACGCCGGCGACATATTTTTGCCAGTTGTTGATGCCGTCGCCGGACGGACAGGCGTTGGAAACGGAAAGCAGGTTGTTCACCGTGCCGAACCAGCGGAGGCGCCATGAGTCGGGGATGCCGTCGCCGTAGCTGGAATTTTTCAGGCTGGCCGCCGCGATTTTACCGGTTGCCGGCTTGGCCACATTGTTGGCGACGCCGGTGTTGGTGCAGGTGATGAGGCCGGTCAATGTCTGGCTCGGGAACGAGGCGAGGCCGTTGGGCGAGGCGGAGGCGTGGTCGAAATGAACCGCGTAGGTGGCGTTCAGCGGCGTGCCGGTCGGAATCTGCACGGACAGCGTGCCGAGGATGACATTGGTGCCACTTAAACCGGCATTGGTGCTGTTCAACCAAGCGGCGGAGAAATTGCCGTTGCCATACGCCTCGGAGGTGAGCGGTGCGCCGAGCACGGGGTTCTGGCTGAAGCTGACGGCACTGGTCAAAGCCGGCGCGCCGTCGAGGGGGGTGACGTTCAAGTTGAGCATCAGGACGCGCAACGGATAGCTGCCAAAAATATCAGCGGTGATGGGCACCTGAACCGTCTGGCCCGCCGCCCCGCCGGTATCCGTAGCGGAAAAGTTCACTTGCGGCGAGACCGAATTGGTGACATGGCTTTGCACCTTGGTGACAGCGGACGAACTTCGGGTGGCAACATGGGCGGCGATGTTGGGCACAACATCGGCCACACGCTGGCCATTGACCCAGTAACGGCTGAACCAGGTCAGGCTCGGGTCGAGCGAGCGCCGGAAAGTGACATAGACATCGCAGACATCCAGCACCCCGTCGCCGAAGGCGATCTGGTTAATGCTGGTGTCGTTGCCATCGAACAACGGATCGGTGGCACCTGGGCCGGAAATATAGGAGTTGAATTCCAGATAACCATGCCCCAAATCCACATAAGTTGCACCGCACGAATCCATGCCGTCAAAGAAATCCGTGGCGCTCGGCGGCACGTTCAGGGTGGTTGGGCCATAAGTGGCCGACTGATAAACCTGTTCGACGTCGGCATTGATGATGTTGCTAGAGCCGAAGTCGCCGGCGTTGAACCAGCGGAACGGATACACGCTGCCGGCGATGTATTTGCGTTGTCCCACGGTGACATACTTCAGCGCGTTGATTGGCGGGCCACCGGCCGTGGCCCCGTTGGTCGGCGCGGCGATGAAGACGTCGGAGCCGGGCGCACCAATACCGTCGGAGGTGGCCGAGGGCCGGCCGATTTGAATTTGATAGGTCTGGCCGTTGGTGGCGCTGATGGGCACTTGGAAGTTGTAGCCGCCGACTTCAATCAGGCCGCCGGCCTCGTAATGCATCACGTCATGCGCCATGGAGAAGGCGATGAGATCCTGCGCCTTGGTGTTGAACAGGTTGGTGCGGGTATAGCGTTCAAGCCAGCCAACCCCCAGCAGATTTTCCGAAAGGTTGGTCACGAGCAGACTGTTGAACCAATCGCCATTGTTCAAGAAGCTGCTGGAGTTCGGTTGCGGATCCGAGCCGGGGGCGGCAAACGTGATGGGCGGAATGGGGATGAAAAATCCCGGAAGATCCGGATCGGGTTTCATCAGGAACGAGTTGAATCCAAAGGCACCGGGAGTGATGGCCGGGCCGGGGTTGGGGCCGGCATTGGTCGCCGTGAGGTTAAATTGCAGGCTATAAACCGGCGTGTTGGGCAGCATGGTCAGCGTCACCGGCGCGTAAAATGTCTGGCCGGGCGAGGCCACGAAATCGCTGGAAGCCTCGCCGCTGGCGAAACCGAAGCTGATGACGTTCGCGACGAAGTTCGATGGCGAGAACGAGGTGCTCACTATCGCGCTGTCCTGATAATTCGGATGCACGGCCACGACCTTGAAAAGGGTGTTCGTCGTGATGGGGAAACCCACCATCCATAAATTTGTCGGCGTCGCCACCGTCCCCAGATCAACGCCGTTGGTCGCGGAAGGATCGGAGCCGTCAATCGTGTAATACAGGTGCGCGTTGGCGGTGACATCGCTGATGTGGAACTGGGCGGCGTTATCTCCCGAGATGGAAGGATTGGCCGTCACGAACTGGAAGCGTGCCTGCACAATGCCGCTGTTGGGGCTGCCGTCATTCTTGGCACCGACGGCTTTTATGGTGAAATCGGGCAGGTGAGGGTTGACGTCGAAAATCGCCACCTGACTTTCGGACATACCATCTTGATAGCCCACCGGCGCGGAAGCAGAATTCGTGGTCGGGTCGGGGATCGCATTGGTGCCCGTGGCTCCATAGGTGTAATACGTCTGGCTGCCAGCGGTGCCTTGGATGATGATCGGCGAGTCATTATTGAAAATAAACGACGCCTCCTGATGAAAGACCGAGGTGTAGTGAACCGGAACCGAAGTCGCCGGAAAATCCACATAGCCGATTTCCGGATCCGGCACGGGCGGCATCGGCACCGTGGCGCTGACTTCCGCCGAGCTGAAACCTTCGCCGCCGGCATTGACGGCGGAGACGACATAATAATAAGTCGCGCCGTTGATGACCGTCGTGTCGGTGTAGCCCGTGCCGCTGGTGGTGCCAATGACGGTGTAAGGCCCGCCGGTATGTTGTGAGCGCTTCACATAGTAATTAGTCGCGCCCAGCGAGGCCGACCAAGTCAGAGCCAGTTGACCGTAGCTGGGAATGGCCACCAAATTAATCGGCGCGTCCGGCGGCGGCGGCAGCGGATAAATTCCCGAGTTCAAAATACCACGGATGTCCTTGTAAGTTGTTTCCGAAACATAAACCGTCCCCGACGCGCTCAAGGCAATGCCTGCCGGCGAAACCATCGAGACAAAATTCGGGCTGCCGGGCTGCACCGGGTCAATCGCCTGACCAAACCAAAGATTCGCGTTGGTGGAAGCGAGCACGCTGCTGATGGTGCCGAGGTCGTTCGCGATGACCACGCGGTTGTTGCCGGAATCCACGATGGCCAGTTGTCCGCCGAGCGCGGTGGCGAGCCGCAACGGCGTGTTCAACTTGGCGAAACCGGAAGCTCCGAGCGTCGCGCCCGGCGTGCCGATGATGCCGGTGAACAACACGGCGTTGGTGGCCCCCGGCGCAATTTTCCAAATGACGTGGTTGCCGGCGTCGCTGACGACCACCGAGCCGTTGTCCAAAATCGCAATACCCGACAACTGCACGCTGCCATTGGTGGTGATGGTCGCGAGCGTGTTCGACGTGACGCCGCTGAACCACTGCACCGCGCCGCCGAGTTCGGCGACGTAGAGGTCGCCGTTGAACTTCAATTTCATCGCCGTCGGGAAGGGCAGGTTGGCCGCATTGGTGGTGAGCAGGTTGCCGTATTGGTCGAATTCGTAAATCGAGCCGTTGCCGCCGGTGCCCTGGTTCAAAACATATATGTTATCGCTGCCGTCCAGCGCCACGTCCACCGGCTGGTAAATGCCGTTGCTCGCGGTCAGGAAAGTGGTCGTCGTGTTGTTGACCAGATTCAACACCTTGATGGTGCTGTTGGTGGTGTCGGTGATGAAGAGCTGGTTGCCTTCAGTGTTCAGCGCGATGCCCGCCGGTTGCGCGAAGACGGGCAGGGGAACGCCGGGGTTGAAAGTCGCGGGCACGATGCCGGAGCCGGTCACGCCGCGGATGTCATCGTAATAAACTTCCGATGCAAAAACATAACCGTCGCCGACCGCCACGCCGGACGGCTGCACCATCGGCACGAACTGCGGGCTGGCGCTCAAGACCGGATCACCGGGCAGACCGAACCAGACATTTGCGTTGGCGGATTTCAGGACGTTGGTGATGGAGCCGGCGCGGTTCACGGTGACCAGCCGGTTGTTGCCGAAATCAGCGACGACGATCTGGTTGTTGGCCACACGCGATAATTGGTGCGGCAGGTTCAGCTTGGCAAAATTCGACGAGCCCAAGGTGGTGCCGGGAATGCCCAGTTGGCCGGTAAGTCGCGTGTAAGTTTTGGTGAGAGCATTGATGGACCAGATGACCTGATTGCCGGCGTCGCTCACCGCGATGCTCCCGTCATCAAACAGCGCGATGCCCTGCAACGAAACGCCGGCGTTGGTGATGGTGATGATGGTGTTGGAAACGCCCG
>Ga0007854_10001943_pt1 | contig 13052 bp, 8 predicted proteins | sample CryBogCBH12Aug08_FD_60382 | JGI IMG/M metagenome (GOLD analysis project Ga0007854, IMG submission 60382) | Freshwater microbial communities from Crystal Bog, Wisconsin, USA - CBH12Aug08 | ecosystem: Environmental > Aquatic > Freshwater > Lake | place: Crystal Bog, Wisconsin, USA | collected...
AGGAAAGGGCCAGGGAAGAAGTGCTCAGCGAGAAATCCCCGTTTGGCTGGTATTCGATGAACAGTCCCGTGGAATCCTACATGCTTCATCAGGGACTAAAATTTGTGCGTCGCTTCGATGCCAACACTTACCTGCGAATCTTGGACGCATGGCAGTGGTTTGACCTTGCCGGCGAGGGAAATGCCAAGGATTCCTCGGAACTTTTTTCGCGCTGCCATGGGCAGCAGTTCCTTGTATTCAGCATTGATTCGGATGCGGCCTTTTATCCCAACGAGCAGGCAAAACTGGTGAGTACACTTAAAAAGGCACGACTACCTGTGACCTGGATCACAGTTCACTCCGACAAAGGGCATGACTCATTTTTGCTGGAACCGAACCTATTCACGCCACATCTAGGCCAAGCGCTCAATCATCCCAAGAAAATCGGCACGTAAATTCGAGGTGACGATTGCCCAAGTATCTCAACGAGGTGAATAATCCCCCCCTCGCCCTTGGCTCAAAAAAGCTGGGTTTGCACATTCTGATGAAAAATACTTTTATCGGATCCCCCCTATGAAATCCGCCCTTTCCTGCCTGACCCTTGTTTTCTTCGCATCATGGCTACCTGTCCCCCTTGCTTCGGCTGCGGAAACAGGAGAACTCTCGACATCCCGAATAGCGGATATAGCTAACTGGCTGCCGGAAAAACCAGCTGGTTTCGGGCGACCGATCAACGATAGGCCCTATTGGTCTTCCCCCGAGGTTGTTGCGAAAGCCAACGTGAAGGAGGCTGAGAAGCTTCTTAACAAGGAATTCCCAGCTTGGGACGATCAAGCATACCTTGAATTCTCCGTACAGGGGACTCGCCCAAACGGCGAGAAGATGGAAAACAGGCGCTCTTCATGGCTTGCGCCACTTGTTCTTGCCGAGTGCGTGGAGAACAAAGGGCGTTTCCTGCCGCTCATCAACAAGATCCTCGAGGCTTATGCTTCCGAACCGAGTTGGGCCCTGCCGGCTGCCGACCGGAACCTGAAGATTTTTTACGGCCAGCAATATGACATCGAACTGCGATCGGCCGCTTTCGCGCACGAACTGGCCCAAACACTCTATATGCTGGGGGATAAAATCGATCCCGCAGTACGAAAGCATGTGGAAGCGGTCCTTGAGCAGCGTGTTTTTGCCCCCTTCCGCCGCGCCCTTTCCACCGGCTTTGGCTGCTACTGGCTTGGAAACGAAAAGCATCCCGTACAAAATAACTGGAATTGCGTGTGCCTTGCCGGTGTGGTGGGCGCGGCCCAGACTATCATTGCCGACAAGCAGGAGAGAGCTCTCTATGTTGCCGCCGGCGAGCATTACACCCGCTATTATCTCAATAGCATCCCGATGGACGGGTATTGTGGGGAAGGCGTTGGCTACTGGGGTTATGGATTCGGCCACCTAGCCATGTTGCGAGAGGAGATCATTGAAGCAACCAGCGGAAAGCTGGACCTCTTTTCAAACTCCAGGATTCTTGACAATGCACTTTACGGGACACGCATCCTGATCGGTCCCGCAGCCGTCCCTCCATTTGCAGACTGCCCCTTTGGCGGCAAGGTCAGTGAGGAGCTTGTTGCATATTGTAACGAAGTCATGAATTTGGGGCTGAAAACACCCCCATTTGAAGGGATGAAAAGGGATGGCCTGCCGGGAATCCTCATGGGGGTGACGCCGTGTGCCAAGCTACCAACAGGCGTATCCAAGACAGAAGACCCCCTGCGATTTTACTTTAGGGAGGCGGGCGTTCTGGCCTGCCGTCCATCCCCCGGCGGCGCCATCAGCATCGGGATCAAGGCCGGCGGCAACGGAAGCCACAGTCACAACGATATAGGATCCTACGAGATTGCAATGGGGAACGATGAGCCAACCGGAGATCCGGGGGGCCCCCACTACGACAGATCAACCTTCAGCCCCCAACGATACGAGCACAAGATACTGAATTCGTATGGCCATCCCGTGCCGGTGGTTGGTGGAAAACTGCAGGTCCTGGCAGCAAAAGCAAAACCGATCATCCTCTCGACCTCCTTCACTCCCGAGCGTGATGAAATCACGATGGACATCACCTCTGCCTACGATGTTCCATCCCTTGTAAAATTGACCCGCAAGATGGAGTTCATGCGAGGGGGATCTGGAGAAATCAAGATCTCCGACGAGGTGGTCTTCCGGGAACCCACGACATTCGAGGACGCCCTCGTCACTCACGGCCAGTGGAAACAGCTTGATGCAAAGACTCTGGAACTCACTCTTGGACAATCTAAGCTACTTGTGTTGATTGACTCTTCCGCCCCCTTTCACTTCAAACCGGAACAGATCGACGACCAAGGCATTGTTTTTACCCGCATCGGCCTAATGCTCGACAATCCAGCGTTAAACGCCAAAATGACGATGCTTTTCAAGCCCTCGCTTTAGAATATCAACCCTTGTCCACCCAGACAGCTCGGGAGCTCCTCCCAGACTTTAGACATCGGAGGTATAAGCGACGGAGTACAGTATTAAAACTCATGCGTCTTCTATTCTCTCCCTCCCTTAGGTTGCTGCTCACCCTACTTCTCCTCCCACCACTTCTGGCGAACGAACCGAGTTCATCACGTCGGTCAAAACTGGGGGAATTGGATCAAAGCAGGATTGATCAAATCGCAGGATACCTGACCGATAAGCCCAACGGCATCGGTCTGAGCAAGCCGATCACCGATCGCGCCTACTGGACCGATCCAAAACGGGTAGCCGAACTCCAAAAATACGTCGGTCAGGCCGAAAGGCGACTCAACGAGCCCTTCCCTGCTTGGAATGACGAGGATTACCTTGATTTTTCAAAGACGGGCCAGCGACCACGCGGCGAGAAGATGGAATGGGAACGCCACACCTGGCTTCCGGCCCTAGTTCTTGCGGAGTGCTTAGAGAACAAGGGGCGATTCCTTCCCCTGATCAACCAGGTTCTTTCGGAATATGTCAAGGAACCGACCTGGACGATGCCGGCGCATGACGGAAAACTTACCTCCTATCACGGCACCGACTACTTTCTGGACCTGGGTACGGCGGGGTTTGGACTACACTTGGCAGAAGCGCTCTATCTCCTCGGCGACAAAGTCGATCCGAAGATCCGGGAAGCTCTGTTGCAAGAACTTGACCAACGCGTCTTTGACCCGTTGCGCCACACGCTAGCCACGGGAAGACCATGCGGGTGGCTGGGAGCCGCAGGCAAGGAGGAGAACAACTGGAATCCAGTCTGTCTCTCGGGCGCAGTAGGCTCAGCCCTTTGCGTTATTCAGGACAAGGAGACCCGGGCGCTCTTCATTGCGCTCGGAGAGCATTATTCGAAATACTATCTGGCGAGCTTCACGCCGGACGGTTACTGCACCGAGGGTGGTGGCTATTGGAATTTCGGCTTTGGAAATTACGCCCTGCTACGGGAAGAAATTCTCCACGCGACGGATGGGAAGATCGATCTCTTTGCGGATCCGTCGGTGGTTCCGAGTGTTTTGTATGCTCAGAGATTCCGGATCGGGCCTTCCGTTGTCCCTCCCTTCGCCGATTGTCGGTTTGGGGCTAAAACCGAAGTACAACTCATCTCGTACTGCAACGAGGCGCTGGGACTGGGTCTGAAACTACCCACCTTCAACCGGTTCTTTGAGTTTGCAGGAAGCCTGATCGAGGTGACCCCGACGCCGTGCGTGATGCCTGCATCCTCTCAAAAACCGGCGGAGGATCCGCTGTTTTTCTATTTTAAAAATGCCGGCGTGCTCTGCTGCCGTCCCTCCAGTACGGGTGGGCTTGGCATTGGTATCAAGGCAGGGGGAAATTTCTCTCACAGCCACAATGATGTCGGCTCATATGAGATTGCCCTTGGCGACGAATTGCCGACTGGTGATCCGGGCGGACCGATGAGATATGAAAAAGGGTATCCCGAAGCACGTCCCTACAAGCTCCAGAATTCCTATGGCCACCCAGTGCCCGTAATCGGGGGCCAACTCCAACTCGACGCCAAGAAGGTTCACCCCACGGTTATTTCGACCTCCTACACCCCGGAGCATGATCTGATCGTGATCGATATGAAATCCGCGTACGGAGTTCCTTCACTCCAGAAAATGACTCGCACAATGGAATATGAGCGCAAGAGTGAAGGCACCGCCTCCATCACCGACGAGGCATCATTCTCCTCCCCCACGACATTCGAGGATGCCATCATCACGCATGGGACTTGGAAGCAGACCGACCCCAACACCATTGAATTGAGCATCGGAAAAGCCAACCTGACCGCCAAGATCAGCGCTTCAACTCCGTTCGCCGTAAAGCCGGAAACAGTCAGCGAACTTGGTATCACCTTTACCCGCCTCGGCCTCGTCTTCACCCAGCCTTGTCTGAATGCGAAACTGACCCTTGTTTTCTCCCCATCTTCCCACTGATCAATTTTTTCCTCCAAAGCAGTCCTATTGACTGAAAAAAGAAAAGAAAAGAGGGGATAAACCCAATGGGTAAGAAGTAGAACCCTCTCTTTTCTGCTAATTAGCAAAGGCATCTCGGCTCAACGCCCTGATGAATTTGTGAATCTGAAACGAACACTCTGGATTGCCGGAATTATTTTTTGGGTCGGATTGAGGCCGGCTGCCAGAGCTGAGGCCATTGATAACGATCAGTGTCTGGCGTGCCACAGCGACAACACCCTGACCTGCACCAACACGCAGGGGGCGGTGGTTTCGCTTTTCGTTGATTCCGCTAAGTTTCAATCTTCCGTCCACCGCACCAACACCTGCGTTAGCTGCCATGAGGACGTGACCTCCAAGCATCCGGACGACATGGTGAAGCTCAAGGAACCGGTCTGCGCTGGCTGCCACGGGCAGGAGTTCAAGGATTACGGCGCGAGCATCCACGGCATGAGCCACGCCATGGGGGCTTCGGGAGCTGCGAACTGCTGGGATTGCCACGGCAAGCACGACATGATGTCGGCCAAGGATCCGGCCTCGCCGGTTTACAAGCTCAACCTGCCGCTCACCTGCGCGAAGTGCCACAGCAGTCCCGGCCTGAACAAGGAATACCAGATGAAGAATCCCCAAGTGGCTGCGCAGTACACCGACAGTATCCACGGCCAGGCGTTGCTAAAGATGGGACTCATTGTTGCCCCCTCCTGCGACGACTGCCACGGGGTGCACAATATCCGCCGCACCGTTGACCGTGATTCACCAGTGAATCACGCAAATGTTGCCAAGACCTGCGGCAAGTGTCATCTGGGCATCGAGAAGATTTATGACCAGAGCGTCCACGGCAAGTTGCTGGCTAAGGGTGACTCACGCGGACCGGTCTGCACGAACTGCCATTCGGCGCACGAGATCGGGAGTCCCGAGGAGAACAACTTCAAGGCGCTCAGCGATGAGCGGTGTGGCAAGTGCCATGCCGACCGACTGGCGCATTACCGCGACACCTACCACGGCAAGGCGATGGCACTGGGCCAGCCCAATGTCGCCTCTCGTGTGGCGGCCTGCTACGACTGCCACGGCTACCACGACGTTTTGCCGCCCGAGAACCCCTCCTCGCATCTCTCGAAGCAGAACATCCTCACCACTTGCCGCCAGTGCCACCCGAGAGCGACGGCGAAGTTCACCCAATACAAGCCGCATGCTGATGCCAGCGACGCGGTTCATTACCGGATACTCCATCTTGTTTTCATGGCGATGACCGGGCTCCTGATCGGTACGCTAGCCTTCTTCGGCACCCACACAATTGTATGGATAGTGCGTGCGGTCTGGCTCTACCTAAACGACACCAAGACATTCCGAGAGGCCAAGATAAAGACGGAGAAGGACGATGTATGGTTCACGCGCTTCACCCCCTTCGAGCGCTTCCTCCATTTCATGGTCGTGTCGAGTTTCCTTTTGTTGGTGATCACGGGCATGCCGCTGAAGTTCTATTATACCGACTGGGCCAAGGTCATCTTTGCCATTATCGGAGGGCCGGAAACCGCGCGCACACTGCACCGTTTCGGTGCGGTGATCACCTTCTTCTACTTCGGCCTACATGTGGCTGCACTCATCGGCAAGGCATGGAAGGGCAGAAGGTCACTACGCAACCCTCAAACTGGAAAACTGGACATCCGGCGCGCGGGAGGCGTCCTCTTCGGACCCGACTCCATGCTCCCCACCAAGAAGGACTGGCAGGATTTCGTGGCGCACAACAAATGGTTCTTCGGACGGGGAGAGAAGCCGCAGTTCGACCGCTGGACTTATTGGGAGAAGTTCGATTATTTCGCTGTGTTCTGGGGTGTGGCCATTATCGGCGCCTCTGGTTTGATCATGTGGTTCCCTGAATTCTTCACACGCTTCCTGCCGGGATGGCTCATCAACGTAGCACTCATCATCCACTCGGATGAGGCCCTCTTGGCTGCGGGATTCATCTTTTCGATCCATTTTTTCAACACACACTTCCGCATTGAAAAATTCCCAATGGACACCTCCATCTTCTCGGGTCGGGTTTCCAAAACGGAAATGCTCCATGACCGCAAGCGTTGGTATGACCGCCTCGTCTCCGAGGGGCGTCTGGACAATTTCCGCGTCAAAGACGAGTGGGAGCAGTGGAAGCGCATCGCACGCTCCTTCGGCTACTTCTTCTTTGGCTTGGGGCTCTTGCTCTTAGGGCTCATTATCTACGCAATGCTCAAACGTCTGCTCTCTTGAGTAAGGGTGAGACTGCTGCCCTGCCCGGGCGTCTGGGAATCAGCGTATCCTTCCGGCGAACATCACGCTCATCACGATGCTCAGGAAACCGACGCCTGCAAAAAAGCGAGCATGCTAGCTTTTCTAGTTTGGGAAACCCCTCCTGCTCTTAATAGAAGGTATCCGATGGCGAAATTGGCCAGTCCCCAGAGAACATTAAACGCCGGCAAAGAAACAGGCTAGGTGGTGATAGCATTTCATGATGGGCTCAACCGTATGGCACCACGGTGCAGTAAAACACCCTTTATGTGAGGTGAATTATTGTGGCAGGTCAGACCCCGAATCTTCAGGTGTAAAAGTGTAGGAACGCTTAGGGCAACCTATTCACACACCTCCGGGTGCTGGTTGAGCAGCAACCAATACATCCCCAGATTCTGAACAGCCTCCAGGAAGTGATCGAAGTTCACCGGTTTGACGATGTAACTGTTAACCCCCAAGTTGTAGCTTTCAATCATGTCGTTTTGTTCCCTCGAAGAGGTGAGCACGACTACGGGAATGGTGCGGGTCCGTGGATCGCGCTTGATGCGCCTGAGAACCTCCAACCCGTCGATCTTCGGGAGTTTCAGATCAAGAAGGACCACCCGTGGCATGTTCTTGATGCTACGACCCGAAAAAGCAGCTTCACAGAAAAGGAATTCCAGCGCCTCCTCCCCATCTCGGGCGATTTGAATACGGTTGGCCAGATGGGCCTTGCGCAAGGCGCGCATCGTCAACTCCAGATCCTCGGAATTGTCTTCGACTAGAAGGATTTCGACTTCGTTAGGGTTGTTCATGGTTTTGCGCCTTAGTTAATGGTGAAAAAAAATGTGGCTCCCTTACCCAACTCAGCCTCTGCCCAGATGCGTCCGCCGTGGCGTTGAACGATACGCTGGGCTATGGCCAGACCAACGCCCGTGCCCTCGAATTCATCCGCGCTGTGCAGTCTCTGGAATACGCCGAAGAGTTTCTCCTTATAGCGCATGTCGAATCCCGTGCCGTTGTCTTTCACGAAATAGACGATGGATTCAGCCTCTGGATAGTATCCGATTTCTACCACCGCTTCATGACGCTTCCGAGTGTATTTCAAGGCGTTCGATAGCAGGTTAATCCACACCTGTTTTAGAAGGGCTGGGTCGGCAGAGCAGGCGGGAATGTCGGCAATCCGCAGGTCAATCTGCCGTCCATCCATCATGTAGGCGAGTTCTTCAAGGACAACGCGAACCAGTGCCTGGGTATCCACCGCCTGCTTGTTCAGCGGTGCCCGGATGAGCCTGGAAAAGGTAAGCAGATCGTCGATTAGCACGCCCATTCTTTGCGCTCCTCCTCGAATTGTGTTCAGGTAGCGCTGGCCCTCCTCGGGCAGCATCGGTCCGAAATCCTCAAGGACTGCTTGGGAAAAACCGTCGACGGCGCGCAATGGGGCCCGTAAATCGTGGGAAACCGAGTAGCAAAACGATTCCAGCTCTTTGTTCGCCGACTCGAGTTGGGCCGTGCGTTCCAAGACGCGTTCCTCAAGGGTAGCATTGAGTTTGCGGATCTCAGCTTCTGCCCTCTTCCGCTCGGTGATGTCTCGTGCCACCTTGGATGCGCCGATAATCCCTCCGCTGTCGTCCCTGATCGGCGACACCGTCACCGAAACGTCAATCAGCATTCCGTCCTTTCTCACGCGAACCGTCTCGAAATTCTTGACTACTTCTCCGTTGTGGATTCGGGTCAGGATTCTTCTCTCATCGTCACGCAGATCACCTGGTATAAGCATAAGAATCGAACGTCCGATCATTTCTTTCGCCGTGTAGCCGAAAATCCTTTCCGCGCCTGTGTTCCAGCTGGTCACAACGCCGTTGAGATCCTTTCCAACGATGGCATCCAGGGATGACTCAACGATCGCCGAGAGGCGCGCAGCCGCCTCCTGTGCCTTTCTCCGCTCAGTGATGTCACGTAGAATGACCGTATAGATCTTCTCTCCTCCGACTTCGATCTGAGAGATCGACGCCTCAATCGGAAACTCAACGCCGTCCGCACGTAACCCGGTGAGCACTCCGAGCGAATGCATTGAGCGGGATGTAACGCCGACTTTTCCAAAGCCTTCGACATGCCGCCGGTGGAGCTCGCGGAACCGCGCCGGGATAAATCGATCGATTGGCTTGCCAATAGCCTCACCAACAGTGCAGAGGAACAGTTTTTCTGCGGCTGCATTGAAGAGGATGATCTTTTGCTCTGCATTCATGCTAATGATCGCATCCATCGCGGAACCAACGATACCAGCCATGCGCATTTCTCTCTCCAGGATTGCTTCGCGGCTCTTTCTCAGATCATCCTCCGCTTTCCTGCGCGCAGTGATTTCCCGGTGCGTGCTTATGATTGTAACCACGACGATGGCGACACTGATCAGGCAACTTAGGAGCAGGATCAGTAAAAAGTGCAGATGCCCAGCAGTGTAGTCGGCCTTATTCTCGATTGCGTTCCGCTCGATTTCGCCGGATTCGTACTGGTCGAAAGCCTCCCAATCCTTGTGATAGCTGTTGAGAGCTGGGAGAACGCTGGTCAGCATCATTTGACGGGCTTCGACGGGATCGTGATTTCCGAGCAACAAGGCTAGTGTTTTACGGCGTCTTTCCAGATAGGGCACCCGCTTCTCAGCGATGGCGGCAAACAACTGTCTTTCCTTTTCAGAATGGAGTTGGGATCCGATGGCTCGGAGCAGGTTGGAAATTCGGTCGGTATTTCGCGTGCTCTGGTCCTGGATGCGCATGATCTCGCTCGGATCGTCCGTTAGAAAGAGCATCATGGTATGGTGGATGTTTTCGTCTGAAAGCCGGAGGGCTTCGCGGGTCAGTTCCTGATTTTGCAACTTCTTGTAGACAACAGACTCAGTTCGAAACTCCATGTGCTGCAGGTGGCTGAGGCCCTGCCATCCCACTACAAAAAGCATCACTTCCAGCAGGCAGAAGGCAACCGTCAGAAATATAATCGGCTGACGTTTCATTATCATCCCCGTATCAGGGAACAGTTCTACTTTCGATGTTACCACAGGGGGTAAAGCAAGCTAAAATAAGTCCGCCCGCGACATTTAGACCGCGTGGGGTGACTCGGTTTTACGCAACATCCCCTCATGACTTCCAGTTACAAGAATAGGAAAACTGGAAATTGCTAGAATCTCACTAGAGGTACATAATAAATGCCTAATATCAGTCTTCCTAGGATGAGAAAATCCAGTAAACAAAAGCGGAAAGAACGCATAGCCATCGTTGACAGCCATGCATCATGCCGCATTGGGTTGTCTCATTTTATCAAGAAACTTGGGCGATGGGAGGTAGCTTGGACCAGCGATAGCGCGGAAGAGGCGATGAAGAAGATGGCCAAAGACGAACCCGAGTTGATGATTCTTGAAATCACGCTTCCAGGTAAGGATGGGCTTGAATTCATCAAACACATCATCCCCTTATACCGGGATCTGAAGATTCTTGTGCACTCTTCCCATAGCGAAGAGTTTTATGCGGAGCGCTGCCTCCGTTCGGGAGCCAAGGGATATTTCCACAAACAGGATCCGATGGGAAATCTCGAAGGAGCCGTTGAAAAGGTACTCCGTGGAGAACTGTATCTAAACCCGAAGATAATCCACCAGATTCTTAATTCAACGCTCGCCAACACAGGGAAGGATGATCACGCCAATCTCCACAATCTGACAGACCGGGAACTTGAAATTATGCTCCTCATGGCACGAGGCCATTCCTGTCAGGATACCGCGGAAAAACTTTATATCAGCCCCAGAACAGTCCAGGCACATCGAAATAACATCCGCCTGAAAATCGGCCTTCAGAGTGCATTGCAACTCCATGCCTATGCGACTCATTTCTACGGGGAGGGAGCCGTAGCAATCCCTTCTTGAACACAGTATTCACGATAGCAACCCGATGAATCGGGCAAAGCATTCATCTTTTTGGAACGTGCCCGTAATCATTTTGCTTAGTCGTTTCTAAGCGTCACTACAGCTACCGAAACTCTTCTTCATTGCTTATCATGTTCATTGATGAAACAGAGTTCACCAGCGCTGAACGGAACCTCCGGAGCGTCGTTTGAAAAGCAGGGCAAGCAATCTCCTGCAGTCAGGCCATTGTCCATGCGAAACGCAGGTAAAAACGGCGCCTTTACGCACAATACTGCTGGGCTTGATCTTCTCGTCCAACCATCCCTCCGAACGGATCTTTCCAAATCCGTTAAGGGAATTGAAGTGCATGTGCTCTGCATCTATTCGACGGTAGATGCTGGAAAATTGGCACGGCAATGGATTGAAACCGCATTTCAAACGACATTATCCAACGCCAGAGCGTTCATCGAATACTTCAACTATGCCGTTCTAAGCGATGACGAAATGAATTGGGCGGATGTGATGAGGTTAGTCAACCCCGATATCATTCTCTTACTTGGTGACGGAAACACACAACTAGTTTCGGGTCTCCGGCACTCGCTAAGAGAATTACTCACCCAGCAACACAACGGCTCGAAACCACTCGTAATATTCCGGAATCTAGAGCCTGAACCGACGCTTAATACCCGGATTTTACTCGACTATGTTTCAGCCCTCTCCCAACAGGGCAACTTCGAACTCAAGGCAGTGAACGAGAGCGGCATCCCCATCGGTTGCTTCCGTCATCAGCGACATCTACTCAGATCACGCATATATCAGGAGTAAACCCCACCCATTCATCGCACGCCATGCATATACTCATCACAAGCAGGGCGAAATTCACTGGGTGGAATCTTGCGAAATATTCGCTGAGGCAAGGTGCCGCGATATTTTCAGGTAAGGCGATGAGGTATTGGTTTCAGTCACCGCCCTTCCTAACAACCCGAGTTGATGACTCCAACGGACATCTAATCCTGATCCTCTGACGATTCTGAACATCTAACCATGAACCCACTCCCAATCATCCTCTATACGGCAGGATTTCTGACACTCCTAACGGCCGTACTCATGATTTTCGCCATCACCCTGAGGCTCATCACGGCTCGCCGCATTCGGCGTGAAATAGAGTTCAGAAAAACAGCCCAACCACTTCTGAAGTTATTCCTTGCCGGTGATGTATCCGCCGAGAATACGGCCTCGGTACTTCACAAGGATCTCCGTTCGGCATTGCAATTCCTGATGGAAACATCGGATTCTATGAATGGTGAGGAACGGAAGAAACTCCTTCCACTCTTTGACACCCTTCCCTTTGTGAAGAAGGAACTTGCTGCTCTCAAAAGCAGGGACTGGCAGGTACGCCTTCACGCTGTTCATCGACTTGGCTATGTTGGTGATGACTTCGTCCTGACCCCCTTGATGATGGCGCTGCGAGACGATGTGATCGCCGTTCGTTTCGCAGCAGCACAATCCCTCGTGCGCCTTGGATCCCGTAATGCGGTTGAGCCGATTGTCAGCGCACTGAGTCTTCCCGCGGAGATTTCCCAGCGACGCGTTGCTGAGATCCTCGTAGGACTCAAGGAGATGGCAATCGACCCCATCAGGGGCATACTGAAAAACCCTTCCAGCAACGACGCCTCCCTCTCCATCGCAGCCAGGGTTGCAGGGATGCTGCACGCCGGCCGAGCACTTCCTTTCCTACAGAAGCTTCTCCACCACCCGAATCCGAATGTACGCCTCAACAGTGTTCGCGCCATGGCTTCCATTGGCAATAACTCCTCGGTTCTTCCTATCTCGGAGTTGGGGTGTGATGACGCATGGGAGGTTCGCAGCACCGTAATGACTGCCCTTGGTAAACTGAAAGCGTGCGAACACATTCCCATCCTACTGAAGGGGCTCTCTGATATGGAGCGGTGGGTTCGGTACAACGCGGCACAAGCACTTCCACATCTGGGCGATGAGGGGATCAAGGCCCTTGAGATGGCGGTTAATTACCATTTCGATTCCTATGGCAGAGACATGAGCCGTCAAACCCTACAACGCCACTCAATCCTTAAATTCGCAGGGGAGGCACACTGATGACAACGATCCGTATTCTTTTCTGGCTTATACTGGCCTACTACATCGCTATTTATTCCTTCTATTTCCTGTTGGTACTACTGAGCGCGATTCGTGTACGACGATACCATGGGGCCATCACCTTCGATGAGTTCCGAAGGATTAGTGAATCACGGCTGACCATGCCTGTCTCCCTGATCATCCCGAGTTTCAATAAAGCCGAAGTCATCGCGGAGAGCATCCGCAACGCCCTGAGGCTGAATCATCCCCAGTTCGAAGTTATCGTCATCAATGACGGTTCCACCGAGGAAACGATGAATGTTCTCGCTGAGAAATTCCATCTCGTACGCATCGACAGATTCGGACGCAGGCGCCTGCAGACCAGGGAGATC
>Ga0007854_10001946_pt1 | contig 13048 bp, 11 predicted proteins | sample CryBogCBH12Aug08_FD_60382 | JGI IMG/M metagenome (GOLD analysis project Ga0007854, IMG submission 60382) | Freshwater microbial communities from Crystal Bog, Wisconsin, USA - CBH12Aug08 | ecosystem: Environmental > Aquatic > Freshwater > Lake | place: Crystal Bog, Wisconsin, USA | collected...
GAAGGACCTCGGGGCGATCCTCCTTGCTGCGGACATCGGACCCGGCATGCGGGTGCTCGAGGCGGGCGTGGGTTCAGGCGCGCTGTCGATGACGTTGCTCCGCGCCGGCGTGTCGCTCCTCGGCTACGAGATCCGCGAGGACTTCGCCATCCACGCCCGCAAGAACGTGGTGGCGATGCTCGGAGAGGACGTCGACTACACGATCGAGATCCGAGACGTGACCGAGGGCATCGATGAGCGCGGGCTCGACCGCATCATCCTGGACATGCCAGAGCCTTGGAAGGTGGTCGAGCATGCGGCGCTGGCGCTGCGGCCCGGTGGCATCCTGCTCGCCTACCTGCCAACGATCAACCAGACGGCACAGCTGCGGCAGGTGCTCGACGAGGGATCGTTCGGCATGGCGGAGACCACGGAGATCCTGCGGCGCACGTGGCACATCGAGAAGCGGAGCGTTCGCCCCGACCACAGGATGGTCGCCCACACAGGCTTCCTGACGACCGCCCGGCGGCTGCTCGCGACGCCGGATTGACCGTCGAGAGGCTCTAGGCCTCTTCGATGAAGATGCACTCTCCTGGGCACTCCTCAGAGGCCTCGACGACCGCGTCCTTGAGGTCGTCGGGCACCGATGCCATGCCTGCGGAGCCACCTGGCTCGTTCTTGACGGAGCCGTCCTCCTTGACGTAGGCGAGACCGTCATCGAGCAGCGTGAAGACAGCAGGAGCGATCTCCTCGCAGAGGCCATCACCCGTGCAGAGATCCTGATCGATCCAAACCTTCATCTGAGTTGTCCTCCTAGTGGGAGGCGATGTCGGCACCCTCGCGCCATGCAGATCGCCTCGTGAACGATGAGACAACTCTAGTCGGAGTGACTCAGCAGACTCGCGGACCGCGGGTGGCGGTCCACCCCGCGAGCCGCCCGTCTAGGGTGACGAGCCGGGGAGCTGATCGATGGACGACACGACGTCAACGGGAACCATGCAGGCAGAGCTGGAAGCGGCGCATCAAGAGATCGCCGCCCTCCGACGGCGCCTCGACGAGCAGCCGCATCGCGTCGAGGCCCTCGAGGAGCGGTTGCTCGAGGCCCAAGGGAACCTCATGGCCGTCCGCTCCCAGAACGCGACGCTCGCCGAGACCCTCAGCCAAGCCAGGGATCAGCTCGCCACCCTGCGGGCCGAGGTGGCGAAGCTCTCCGAGCCTCCGAGCAGCTACGGCACGATGCTCGGCGTGAACCCAGATGGCACCGCAGACGTCTTCGCCTCAGGGCGCAAGCTCCGCGTCTCGGTCCACCCGGAGCTCGACCCCGGCCAGCTCCATCGCGGCGATGAGGTCGTCCTCAACGAGTCGCTGAACATCGTCCTCGCCCGGGAAGGGGATCGATCCGGCGACGTCGTGACCCTCAAAGAGGTCCTCGCCGACCAGAGGCGAGCCATCATCTACGGTCGCTCGGACGAGGAGCGCGTCTGCGAGCTCGCCGATGTGCTCCATGGCGCGACGTTGCGTGCCGGCGACGCGCTGTTGCTCGACCTCAGGTCGGGCCTGCTCGTCGAACGGCTCGATCGCCAGGAGGTGGAAGAGCTGGTCCTCGAGGAGGTGCCCGACGTCACCTATGCCGACGTGGGAGGCCTTGACACCCAGATCGAAGCCATCACCGACGCCGTCGAGCTTCCCTACCTGCATCGCGGTCTGTTCGGGACCTATCGCCTCCCGGCACCCAAGGGCATCCTGCTCTACGGCCCCCCGGGCTGTGGGAAGACCCTCATCGCCAAGGCGGTCGCAAACTCCCTGGCCAAGAAGGTGGCGGAGGTGACGGGCAACACCGAGGTCCGGAGCTACTTCCTCAACATCAAGGGTCCCGAGCTGCTCAACAAGTACGTCGGGGAGACCGAACGGCAGATCCGCCTGGTCTTCCAGCGCGCCCGCGAGAAGGCGGACGAGGGCGTCCCCGTGATCATCTTCTTTGATGAGATGGACTCGCTCTTCCGCACCAGGGGAACTGGGATCAGCTCGGACATGGAGTCCACCATCGTGCCGCAGCTCCTTGCTGAGATCGACGGCGTCGAAGCCCTCCGGGACGTCATCGTGATCGGGGCCTCGAACCGAGAGGACCTCATCGACCCGGCGATCTTGCGACCTGGTCGGCTGGACGTGAAGATCAAGATCGAGCGACCGGACGAGGAGGCGGCAGCGCAGATCTTCAGCCGATACCTCACGTCCGACCTCCCCATCGACGCCGCCGAGGTCGCCGGACCTGGCGGAGGGGATCCCGACAAGGCCGTCCGAGCGATGATCGAGGCCACCGTCGCGGAGATGTACCGCAATGACGACGAGAACCAGTTCCTCGAGGTCACCTACCAGAACGGCGACAAGGAGATCCTGTACTACCGGGACTTCTCCTCTGGGGCCATGATCGAGAACATCGTGCGACGCGCCAAGAAGCTCGCCATCAAGCGAGAGATCGCCGGGAAGGGCTCAGGGATCCGGACGCAGGACCTCCTGGACTCGATCCGCCGCGAGTACAAGGAGAACGAGGACCTCCCCAACACCACGAACCCTGATGACTGGGCGCGCATCTCGGGCAAGAAGGGTGAGCGCATCGTGTATGTGCGCACGTTGGTGTCCAGCGACGACGACGCCTCCGGAGGGCGAGCCATCGAGCACGTCGGCACCGGTCAGTACCTCTGAGCGCGAGGAGGGTGCGCCAGTGGCGGTGAGGAAGGTCCTCGGGATCGAGACCGAGTACGGCATCGCCACAGGGCGGCCGGGCGATGACCCCATCGTGACGTCGACGCTGCTCGTCAATGCCTTCGCGTCCAAGCTCGCCCACCACATCCAGTGGAACTTCGACGGTGAGTCTCCCGGAGCGGACGCTCGCGGACGGGTGCAGCCCGGGTCGCTGGCACCCATGGTCGAGACGCACCTCGCCAATGCGGTCCTGACCAATGGCGCGCGCTTCTACGTGGACCACGCCCATCCGGAGTATTCGTCACCTGAGGTGGCGACGCCGCTCGAGGCGGTCCTGTACGACCGCGCGGGCGAGGAGGTCCTCCGTCGCGCCATGGCCGACGTCGCCGAGCGCCATCCCGAGGCTCCAGCCATCGTGGTCTACAAGAACAACTCCGACGCCAAGGGGAACAGCTATGGCACCCACGAGAACTTCCTGATCTCTCGGGATGTGGCCTTCGCTGACGTGATCTCGACGCTCGTGCCACACCTCGTCACACGGCAGGTCTACTGCGGCGCCGGCAAGCTCGGGGCGGAGACGACAGCCTACGACGGCCCACCCCGGTTCCAACTCAGCCAGCGCGCGGAGTTCTTCGAGGCGGTCGTCGGGCTGGAGACGACGCTCAAGCGACCCATCATCAACACGCGTGATGAGCCACACGCCGACGCCTCGCGATTTCGTCGGCTCCACGTGATCATCGGGGATGCGAACATGTCCGAGGTCGCCACCTTCCTGAAGGTGGGATCGACCGCCCTCCTCCTGGCCATGCTCGAGGACGAAGGCCCGGGGTCCCCGATCGAGCTGGCCGACCCCGTCCGGGCGGTGAGGGCGATCAGCGCCGACACCTCTCTCCGGCGGCCGGTGCCGCTCACCGACGGTCGTCAGCTCACGGCGCTCGAGATCCAACAGGAGCTCTTCGACCGGGCACGCAGCTATGTCGAGCGCGGCGGGGGGGAGGCCCTCGGGGACGAGGACCAGGTGCATGCCGTGATCGATCGATGGAGGCGGGCGCTCGAAGGCCTAACCGTCGACCCCACCTCCATGGCGACCTCCATCGACTGGGTGGCCAAGCGGCGGGTGCTCGACGCCTTTGCCGAGCGCCACGGGCTCTCCGCTGGCGACAATCGCCTGCGAGCGATGGACCTGCAGTACCACGACCTCCGGCCTGAGCGTTCCATCGCCGCACGGGTGGGCCTCGAGCGGCTGGTCGACCAGAGCGACGTCGACCAAGCCGTGACCGAGCCACCGCGTGGCACGAGGGCCTACTTCCGCGGCACGTGCCTCGCGAGGTTCCCGCGGGAGGTCGTCACAGCGAACTGGGATTCTCTGGTCTTCGATCTGGGGGTGGATCCCCTTCGACGTGTCCCTATGATGGATCCACTCAAGGGAACGGCCGCCCACACCGAGGGGCTGCTCGGGACGGTGCACTCAGCACAAGAGCTGTTGGCACGGATGGAGTCCCCGTCCCGTTGAGCGCTGAGGAGCGTGACGCACATGGCAGAGCAGGAGCACAAGAGGCGGTCCGAGACGACGACCGCGGTCGAGGGCGAGGCGGCCTCGACCGCGACGGGCGAGGCGGCCGAGCAGCTCAAGGCAGAGCTCGACGACATCCTCGACCAGATCGACGAGGTGCTCGAGGAGAACGCCGAGGAGTTCGTCCGCAACTACGTCCAGAAGGGAGGCCAGTGATGGCCCTGCCACTGTTCGACGTCACCACGGACCCGGGACCGAGCTTCACGTCGCTCCTGCAGGCAAGTGGAGTGTCCAGCCTCGCCACCGGCGACCTTGCCGGGACCATCCCGCACGCCACCACGGTGGTCGCCCTGCGGTACGCCGACGGCGTCGTCATGGCTGGCGATCGACGCGCCACCTCCGGCCACACCATCGCCCACCGGGCGATGGAGAAGGTGTTCCCTGCAGATCGCTTCTCGGCGGTGGCGATCGCCGGGTCGGCAGGCATGGCGATGGAGATGGTCCGGCTCTTCCAGGTCCAGCTCGAGCACTACGAGAAGGTTGAGGGCGTGACCCTCAGCCTCGAGGGCAAGGCAAACCAGCTGGCCCAGATGGTGCGCTCGCACCTCCCGCTCGCCATGCAGGGCTTCATCGTGGTTCCCCTGTTCTGCGGGTTCGACCTCACGCGCCAGACGGGGCGGATCTTCGGGTACGACGCCTCCGGCGGGCACTACGAGGAGGCGGACTTCCAGACCAACGGTTCCGGCGGCCCCGACGCGCGCACGACGATCAAGCTCGGCTACCGCGAGGGGCTCACCCGCGACCAGGCCCTCGAGCTCGCCGTGCTGGCGTTGTACGAGGCGGCCGACGCGGATGCCGGTACGGGGGGACCCGATGTGATCCGCGGGATCTACCCCATCGTCTCGACGGTCACGGCGGAGGGCTACGCCAGGGTTGCGGACCAGGAGGTGGCAGATCGCTTCGCCGCCGTTATCGAGCGCCGTCGAGAGCTGACTGGGGATGCGGGAGGTGCACTGCGATGACCATGCCGTTCTACGCCCCGCCCGAGCAGGTCATGAAGGATCGGGCCGAGTACGCCCAGAAGGGGATCGCACGAGGGCGGTCCTTGGTGGCCTGCCTCTACGAGGGAGGCGTGCTCCTCGTCGCCGAGAACCCGTCGAAGACGCTCCACAAGATCTCGGAGATCTACGATCGCATCGCCTTCGCCGGGGTCGGCAAGTACAACGAGTACGACCAGCTCCGGGTCGCCGGGGTCCGCCACGCCGACACCAAGGGCTTCGCCTACAGTCGCGAGGACGTGGACGCCCGGAGCCTGGCGAACCTCTACGCCCAGTACCTCGGGAACGTCTTCACCCACGAGATGAAGCCCCTCGAGGTCGAGATCCTCGTGGCCGAACTCGGGGCAGGCTCGCGACCTACGCAGCTGTTCCACATCGCCTACGAGGGAACGATCACCGACGAGGACCGCTTCGCCGTGCTTGGCGGGGATGCCGAGGCGATCCTCGACGCCTTCAGCGGGCTCTACCAGGAGGGGTGGTCGCTTGCCGACGCCGTGAAGGCGACCACGTCGGCGCTCGCTGGCCCCGAGCGCACCCTCGGGGCCGACCAGCTCGAGTGTGCGGTGCTCGCCGAGGGGGCCACCCGACGGACCTTCCGCCGGCTCGACGACGTCGAGCTCGCCGAGCTCTTGGCGGGCTGAGGTCGGCGCACCACTACGGTCCAAGACGTGGACCGTCGCATCTATGGGATCGAGAACGAGTACGGCGTCACGTTCACCCACCGTGGCCAGCGGCGCCTGAGCCCCGATGAGGTGTCCCGGCACCTCTTCCGGCAGGTGGTCCGCTGGGGGCGCTCGTCGAACGTCTTCTTGAAGAACGGGGCGCGCCTCTACCTCGACGTCGGCAGCCATCCCGAGTACGCCACCCCAGAGTGCGACCGCGTCGGCGACGTGGTGACCCACGACAAGGCTGGTGAGCGCATCATCGGCGAGCTGGTCGGCACCGCACAGCAGCGCCTCGCCGAAGAGGGCATCCGCGGCGATGTCTACGTCTTCAAGAACAACACCGACTCTGCAGGGAACTCCTACGGCTGCCACGAGAACTACCTCACGCGGCGAGACGACGACCTCGACCTCCACGCCAAGGTCTTGATCCCGTTCCTGATCAGTCGCCAGATCTACGCAGGTGCGGGCAAGCTCCTGCAGACCGCCACCGGGCCCCGGTTCTGCCTCAGCCAGCGTGCCGAGCACATCTGGGAGGGCGTCTCCTCCGCCACGACCAGGAGCAGGCCGATCATCAACACCCGCGACGAACCGCATGCCGATGCCGAGCGATACCGCCGACTGCACGTGATCGTCGGCGACTCGAACATGAGCGAGTACGCGACGTTCCTGAAGGTCGGGGCCACCGCAGTGCTGCTGAGGATGCTGGAGGACAAGTCGCAGGTCCTGCGGGACCTGACCCTCGAGAGCCCCATCCGGGCCATCCGAGAGATCTCCCAGGACACCGGCCTCACGGCGACGGTCCGACTGGCGAACGGACGGGAGATCACCGCGTACGAGATCCAGGCGGAGTACCTCGAGCGCGCCTTGCGCTACCGCGACACCAAGGGACTGCCGCCCGACGAGGATCAGGCGTTGACCATGTGGGAGCACGTCATGGGCCACCTCCGCACAGACCCCGAGGTGCTCTGGCGAGAGTGCGATTGGGTCGCCAAGCGCAGGATCATTGAGGCCTACTGCCAGCGACATGGCTTGGGGCTCCAGGACCCGAAGGTCGCCCTCATCGACCTCGCCTACCACGACATCGACCGCGATCGTGGGTTGTACTACCTCGCCGAGCGAGCCGGATCCATGGTCCGCACGACCACCGACGCCCTGATCGACGCGGCCACGACGGAGCCACCGCAGACCACGCGCGCCAGGCTGCGAGGAGCCTTCGTCGCTCGGGCGACGCAGCAGCGCCGTGACTTCACCGTCGACTGGGTCCACCTCAAGCTGAACGACCAAGCCCAGAGAACCCTCCTGCTGAAGGACCCCTTCAAGGCCCATGACGATCGGGTCGAACGCCTCATCGACTCGCTCTGAGCCGAACACGGCCATGCGAACGGGTGGGGTAATGTCGCCGAGATGCCGGAGGACGACCAGACGACCCCCCCGGCAGGCGACATGACGTCTGCCTCGTCGTCGGATCGGCGCACGAGCCGGGTGGTGGGGGAGTGGGTCGTCGTGATCGTGCTGGCGTTGGTGGCGGCCTTCGTGATCCGCACCTTCGTCTTCCAGACGTTCTTCATCCCGTCGGGCTCCATGGAGCCCACCCTGCAGGTCGGGGACCGGATCATCGTGTCGAAGCTGAGCTATGACATCCACAGCCCGTCACGGGGCGACATCGTGGTGTTCAAGGCGCCTCCACGAGAGGCGCTCGTCTGCGCCGACCCGACGATCAAGGACCTGGTCAAGCGCATCATCGGGCTGCCGGGGGAGACCATCTCCTCGCGCGGCAACACGGTGCTGATCGACGGCAAGCCCCTCGCCCAGCCATGGTTCCCCGCCGTCCCCCTCGGTCCGGCCATCGCACCAACGAAGATCCCTGCCGGGAGCTATTTCGTGATGGGGGACAACCGGACCAACTCATGCGACAGCCGAGACTGGGGCACGCTCCCGCGGGGCAACATCATCGGACACGTGATCTTCCGGATCTGGCCCCTCAGCCAGATCGGCATCCCGTAGCGCCGCAGCCAACCGACCGCGCCTCGGTAGGATGCCGGTGTGCTGTCGCTGAGCCCGCTCAAGATCGTCATCATCGTGGTGGTGGCGCTGGTGCTCGTCGGACCCGACAAGCTCCCCGGGCTCGCGCGGCAGATCGGCGGTGCATGGCGAGCCTTCCGATCGTTCTCCACCAAGGTGGAGTCAGAGGTCCGCAGCACCATGCCGGACCTGCCGAGCACGGGGGACATCGCCCGCTTGGCACGCTCTCCGGTCGCCTTCCTCGACTCGTTGGCCAAGCTCGATCTCGACCCTGATCCCGGCGCAGTCGAGCCAGAGGTGGTCGGTGGCCTCCAGGTGGATCCCGCCGCGCCGCACGAGGAGCCCACCACCTATGGCGACCCGACCCTCCTCGGTCGTGACGAGCCCGAGGAGCTCAGGCCGGTGGAAAACCCGCTGGAGGACCACCTGATCCCCACCGAACCGATCAGTCCGCCACCGAGCGCGGTGGTCCGACCCGCACCGCCCGTCGGACCCGGGGGCATCGACCCCACCCTGAACTGAGCGCCATGGAGGAGACCACCGTCGAGGACGCCCCAGGACGCTGGCGTCGTGCAAGCAAGTCGTCCCCGGACGCCATGACGCTCACCGAGCACCTGACCGAGCTGAGGCGGCGCCTGCTCGTGGCGGTCCTCGCCTTCTTGGTGGCAGCGGTCGTCGCCTTCCTGGCGTACAACCAGATCCTCGCCTTCTTGAAGGGCCCCTACTGCCACGCGAACCACGGGCACTGCCTCCTCTACGTCACCAGTCCGCTCGACGGCCTCAGCCTCCGCATCAAGATCGCTGCCTTCGGTGGGCTGATCCTCGCCTCGCCCGTGCTGCTCTTCGAGCTCTGGAGGTTCATCACGCCCGGGCTCAAGCAGAAGGAGAAGCGCTACGCGATCCCCTTCGTCCTCTCGTCGGTCCTGCTGTTCCTCTGCGGCATCGCCGTGGCCTATGTCTCGTTCAGCCACGCGCTCGTCTTCCTCGGGAGCATCGGTGGACCCGGCCTCCAGGAGATCTACAACCCGAACCAGTACCTGAGCCTGATCATCTGGATGATGATCATCTTCGGCCTCACCTTCGAGTTTCCGGTCCTGCTGGTCTCGCTCGAGCTGGCGCGTGTCGTGACACCCGCGCAGTTGCTGGGGTGGTGGCGGTGGGCGGTGATCGGCATCACCGTCGCCGCTGCGGTCCTCACGCCCAGCGGTGACCCCTTGTCGATGCTGGCCCTGGTCGTCCCGTTGGTGGGCTTCTACTTCCTCGCCATCGGGATCGGGAAGCTCGCCGGCCGATGACGGCTGACCCCGATCGACGACCCTCTGCCGACCGCCGCCGTGACTTCGGGGCCGGCCTGCTCTTCGACCTCGACGACTTCCAAGTCCAAGCGATGGACGCTTGGGATGCCGGCTCGTCAGTGCTCGTCAGCGCTCCCACGGGATCTGGGAAGACGCTGGTTGCGGCCTATGCGATCGCCGATGTCCTGGCCGCAGGTCATCGCGCCTTCTACACCACGCCCCTCAAGGCGCTCTCGAACCAGAAGTTCACCGAGCTGCGAACAGAGCATGGCGATGATGCGGTCGGCCTCTTGACCGGGGACACTGCGATCCGAGGCGATGCACAGATCGTGGTCATGACGACCGAGGTGCTCCGGAACATGCTCCTCACCGGTTCGCGAGCGCTTCAGGACCTGAGCGTCGTGATCCTCGACGAGGTGCACTTCATCCAGGACCCGTACCGCGGTGGCGTCTGGGAGGAGGTCCTGATCATGACCCCTCCCGAGGTCAGGTTCGTCTGCCTCTCAGCGACGGTCGCCAACGCCTCGGTCCTCGGCGAGTGGATCCGCTCGGTCCGCGGCCCGCTCGATGTCATCGTCGAGCACGAGCGCCCCATCGACCTCCACCACCACGTCGCCGTGACACGTCGAGGTGAGCACTCCCCGCAGCTGATCGACCTTCTTGCTGGCGAGCGCGCTTCGGACGAGGGGCTCGCCATCGATCAAGCCATCAGGCGTCGGCCCAGGCCCAGCGGCTCAGCATGGAGGGGGGGACGACCCAGTGGGCCACCCTTGCCCTTCCGATCTCCTCGCCGGTCCGACCTGCTCCTCATGCTCGAGGAGGCGGACATGCTCCCGGCGATCGCCTTTATCTTCTCCCGGGCCGCGTGCGACGATGCGGTCCGCCAGCTGCTCCGCGACGGCGTCCGGCTGGTCGGTCGGGTGGAGCGGCAGCGCATCAGGATGATCGCCGAGCACCACGTGGAGCAGTTCGAGGATGACGAGCTGAGCGCGCTGGGCTACGACGAGTGGCTCGAGGGCCTCGAGGCCGGCATCGCCGCCCACCACGCCGGACTCGTGCCTGCGTTCCGCGAGGCGGTCGAGGTCTGCTTCAGCGAGGGCCTGCTCGGCGTGGTCTTCGCCACCGAGACCCTCTCACTCGGCATCAACATGCCAGCGAGGACCGTCGTCTTCGAGCGCTTCACCAAGTTCGGTGGCGCAGGTCGCTCGACCCTCACGTCGGGGGAGTACGCACAGATGACCGGTCGTGCTGGCCGGCGGGGCCTCGATGACGAGGGCCATGCGGTCGTGGCCTTCACGGTCGAGACCCCGATCTCCGACATCGCGCGCGTCGCCGTAGCCCCACCGCCTGACCTCCACTCGTCGTTTCGGCCGACGTACAACCTGGCCTGCAGCCTGGTCAGCCGCTTCGACCGACCGGCGGCGATCGCCCTGCTGGGTCGATCGTTCGCGCAGTTCGAGGTGGACCACCACCACCGCTCAGCCCGACGATCGGTGGCAGAGGTCTTCGGCCGACGCATGGCCGTCCTCGAGGAGGCTGGATGCGTGCGAGGGTGGAAGCTCACCCCTGCAGGCGAGCAGCTCCGAGCCGTGTACCACGAGGCCGACCTGCTGCTCGTCCGGATCGTGCGGTCAGGGATCCTCGACGGCACTGAGCCGGCGCTCCTCGCCGCCCTGCTCTCGACGTTGGTGTTCGAGCCCCGCCGAGCGCGTCCGACCCGATCTGCGGCTGGACGCGGCGGCCACCCCCGCCAGCCAGCCAAGAACCAGAAGCGCGGTGCCCTGCCAGATCGACTCGGCCAGACCCGCACCCGCGAGATCGTGCGGCGAGCGACGGAGATCGTCGAGATGGCGGAGGAGCTTCGAGCGCTCGAGGAGGTCCACCTCGTCCCCCGCACTCGCAGCGCTGAGCCGGGCCTCGCCACCGCAGTGGCGTCATGGACCCGGGGAGCGTCGCTCAGCACCGTCCTCGAGGTGGCCAAGCGGGATGTCGGCGAGATCGCCCCCGGAGACCTGGTCAGGATCCTGAAGCAGGTCGGCGACCTCGCCGAGCAGGTCGGACGCATCACCGAGGTCGACGAGACCCGTTCCACCTGCGACGCGCTCGGTCCCCTGATCCTCAGAAGCGTCGTGGCCACAGGGGGTCCCGTGGCATCCGCGAGCAACCCACAGGGTCGGCTCTAAGGTCAACATCGATGTTCCCGTATGCGGAGGAGACCTTCACTGAAGAGGAGCAGGCGATCCTGCGCCCCTACTTCACGAACGTTGACCTGCCGGTGTTCGCCCTCGTGAACCTCCCCGAGGTGGTCAAGGGAGCGCTCTTCGCCCGCTACTCGCGGTCACCCAAGAGCCTTCGGCGGCTCTTCCTCGACGAGTTCGTCGGAGACCTTGACCTCTCCGGCGACCTCACCTTCGACGCCACCGTGGGACTCCGCCGTGCCGAGGAGCTCTACGAGAAGGTCTTCTTCGAGTACGGCGACGACTCGGTGGCCCAGCTCGGAGGCGTGCACCTCGCTTGCGAGCAGGCCTCGAACCTCCTCACCAAGATCCTCGAGTGGGGTCGCCTGATGTCCTACCTCGAGCAGTCCACCCGCTACCTCGAGTACGACGCCAGGCTTCCGAGCGGCCACTATCGCTACTACCGGCCCGTCGAGGTGCTCGAGTCACCTCTGGGCGCGCGCTACGTGGGCGACATGGACCGGATGTTCGACTCCTACGCCGAGCTCATGCCTGCCGCCCAGGGCTGGCTCCAGGGTCGCTATCCCCAGGAGCCCGGTGACTCTGACTTCGTCTACCGCCAGGCCATCCGCGCCAAGGCGCTCGATGCCGTGCGAGGGCTCCTCCCGGCGGCATCGCTCTCGAACGTCGGGATCTACGGAACCGGGCAGTCCTACGAGATGCTGCTGCTCCGCATGCGGAGCCACCCCCTTCCCGAAGCTCGGCGCTACGCGGCGATGATGCTCGAGGAGCTCCGGAAGGTCATCCCCTCCTTCTTGCGCCGTGTCGACATCGCCGAGCGCGGAGGGGAGTGGAGCGACTACCTCGCCTCCACCCGCTCTGCCACCCATGGAGTCCTCGAGCGCATCTGGCCTGACGTCATGGCTCCGCCTGTGGATGTCGATGAGCGCGAGGTGCGCCTCGTGGACTTCGACCCCGAAGGCGAGGACAAGGTCGTGGCGGCGATCGCGTTCGCTAACTCGACCCTGAGCGAGACCGAGGCCCTCCGACGGGTCGCCGCCCTCGATCACCAGGACAAGGTCGCCATCATCGCCGCCTATGTGGGCGAGCGCTCCAACCGGCGGCATCGGCCCGGTCGTGCCTTCGAACGCACCGACTATCGCTTCGAGCTCGTGACGGACTACGGCGCATTCCGTGACCTGCAGCGACACCGGATCCTCACCGTCGAGTGGCAGCCCCTCGGCCCCACGCTCGGCTACGACGTCCCTGCCGTGGTCCAGGAGGCTGGCCTCGAGGATCGCTACGCCCAGACCATGGAGCGCTCCAGCGCCCTCTACGACGACATGAGGCCATCGTTCCCGGATGAGGCTGGCTATGCCGTCTCGCTCGCCTTCCGACTGCGCTACGTGATGCAGATGAACGCCCGAGAGGCCATCCACCTGATCGAGCTGCGATCCGGCCCCCAGGGACACCCGTCCTATCGGCGCGTGGCCCAACAGATGCACCGGGCCATCGCCGACGACGCTGGCCACCGGGCCATCGCCGAGGCGATGCGGCACGTGGACCATGGCGCGAGCGACCTCGAACGGCTCGAAGGGGAACGACGGGCCGAGCAGCGCCGCCAGCGCGCGCTGAC
>Ga0007854_10001947_pt1 | contig 13044 bp, 14 predicted proteins | sample CryBogCBH12Aug08_FD_60382 | JGI IMG/M metagenome (GOLD analysis project Ga0007854, IMG submission 60382) | Freshwater microbial communities from Crystal Bog, Wisconsin, USA - CBH12Aug08 | ecosystem: Environmental > Aquatic > Freshwater > Lake | place: Crystal Bog, Wisconsin, USA | collected...
ACTGGCTCAGCTTGGCATTCCCTATCAACCACAAAAATTAAAACCCGCTGAAGTGGCCGCGATTTTGGCCTCACCTATGGAAAAAATGCCCTTGCCCTAAATTTTCGCCGCTCTCTTTTTCTTGCTTGGAAATGACAAATATCAATGCGGACATTTAACTTTAGCGACATATTTAAAATATGAAGTTTCAAACACCGCTATCTTTATTTATTTTTTGTAGGAACGGAGGCTATTAATGTCGATATATCATATAAACAACTTCTTTGATCGAGGTTTCCTTGGCAGGTTAGCTATTTTTATGCTTAAAATAATCAACCCAAGAGCTGCCAAGTACATTTAGCCCTTTTCCTGTCCAGGCACTGCCGGACCGGCTCATCTCAGAGATGAGCCGCTCTGGCAAGAGGAACAATCCTCGATCGGCAATCCCCGCTTGAGCCAGCCAGGTCCGTTGCGGTTGCCGGCCATGCCTTCGTCCAGGTTAAAGACACGCGTAAAGCCATTCGCAAGAAGAAGTTGCTGCGCTCGGTAAGAGCGATTGCCCGAATGACAAACAAGGCCAATTTCTTTCGATTTGTCCTTGTTAACGGCAACGAGAATGTCCGTGATAAAGCCAGCGTCACCATCGGGATTATTCAAATTGGCCCGTTTGGCTCCTAATGGAATGCCTGTCTGCCGCCACTCTTCGGGGGTACGGACATCGATCAGGGTCAATTTTCCTTGGCTTGCCAGCAAGAAGGCTTCTGGCTCGGAAAGGTTCTGTGCCAACGCATTATTGGACCATCCCGCCAGGAGAGCCAGGCCAAATAAAGCCGCTTTTATCCTTTGGAAAGCAGAACGAGACATGCGCCAATTTCCTACCCTTGATCAGAGTTTAGAACTCTCTACGGACAACAACTGGCTATCAATCAGATCCAGTTGAAGGCGGGTCAGCAGGGCCACAATCTCGGCACTTAGTGCAAGGGCCTCTTCATAAGCTTCGTCAGCGCGACGTGCGTTGCGGCTTCGCAACATCATCAAGACCGTGCCCACCTCACGGTGAAATCTTTTATGCGCGACATCCAGGGCTTTTAGATACTCATTCGTTCCCAGCTCTTTCATGGCCACGCCATGAATCCAGACCCCCAGACTACATTCTTCGCTGGGCTGTGCGGCAACATTTTTGCCATGCCCGCGGAAAGCCATTTGCAGGCTGCGAATCCATTTTAAATGAGTCAATCTTGCGCCACCGACATTCAAGCGCCGCCCCGTCGGGTCATCGCCCGCTTTTTCAGCAAAGGCGAAGTCTGTGAAATTGCGAGGTTTCGGAAGAAAAAGCCTCATGAACCGGGAGGGAATATTATCTGCCCGGACTTTGTCTACGGCCATTTCAATGACGTCCAGTTCCAAAGCCGTCAGCAAATAGAGGATCTTAGCGCTCAGACGCCGTGCCGTCTGCAAAGCGGCGGCCGCAGCAGGCTCATCGCCGGACGCGAGGGCCGCCATAATTTCCTCAGCGACATGATGAAACCGCTTATGAACCGTTTTCAGCTCCCATACTGAACCAAGACCTCCGTAGCGGCGCAGGCCGGTCCCATAGATCCAGGTGCCAAGCACACAATCCTCATGCCCTTGCATCGGCTCACGGGCACCGACCCCATTCACGAGAGCCTCCAGGGCAAGCTCCCAGCGAAGATGGGCAAGCCTCGCGGCATTCACGTCGAGATTAACAGCAGTCATTGTCGGGTCAGTTCCAATAAGGACGCGGGTCAAAGAAATGGTGTCGGTTCTTGTGCGTCCGCCGATATAGTCAGCTTTCAGCTTGCCTTTCATTGACAATTGTCATTGGCTAGTCAGGCAAATAGCGCATTCGGTAATGACAAGGGCACTCATCCCATGCGGGAGACACAGATCCAGGCAGCCTGGCATGGCATGGAGACTTGTGAAAAATGTGCGGTCCGGCATCTTGTGCTGTTCGCCGACCTGACCAGCGAAGATTTTAACGCTGTTCACATGCCGATTGAAGATCTTTGGTTGCCGCCAGGGTGCGCCCTATTCCAAGAAGGGCAACCCGCCGAGGCTCTTTTTACGATCCGCACAGGTCTCGTCAAATTGGAGCAAACCCTCGCAGACGGAAGCTATCGGATTGTCAGTTTGCTACGCCAGGGTGATGTCGTCGGTCTGGAGGCTACCGTAGCAAAAACCTATGAACATACGGCGGTGGCCCTTCTGCCAAGCGAGCTTTGTCGTTTACCGCGCGAGGTCGTCACCAAATTAACGCCCAAATTGAACCGCCAGTTGATCGGCAAATGGCATGATATGGTTCAGCGCTCTCATCAATGTGCGCGCGAACTTTCTTCCGGCAGTGCCCGCCAAAGATTGGCCCGCCTGTTCCTTCTCCTAGCCCCCCCTTCCGTTGAGCATTGCCGCCTGTTCGGCCGCGAGGATGTCGGGGCTCTATTGGCGATTACCACCGAAACCGCCTCGCGTGTCGTTTCTGATTTCAAAAGGAGAAAAGTCGTTACCGAGATAACGAGCAATGTCTTTCGCCGTGATATCGCCGTTCTTCAAACCATTGCCGATGGTGAACCATCGGGATGAGGAGCGGGCGAAGGGATTCGAACCCTCGACCCCAACCTTGGCAAGCGGGAAATTGCAGCGTTTCTATCTTACATTGTAGTGCGCTAGAATGAGCCGGATTGCGCTCCAGTGCCGCCTTGGGCGCGGCATCCGTAATCAGCAAGATTGTGTAAGCCCGCGAAATCCAGCGTAAAGCGCTGTACTGAGGCGAAATTCAGAATGAGTAACCCGGCGGTAACCGAGGAGAAATCACGGGCTCCCCTCTGGTGGCTCTCCCAACGCACCCCAAGCGTCACGCCATTGTTCCAGATTGGTGCGCGGTAATTCTTTGCGAAAGGTGATCTTTCGCGGCTTCCCGTCGCGCTTCGGTTTCGCCGCAAGCTCTCGTCCTTTCTCTCGGAGAAAAGGTTCCACATCAGAAGGGCGAACGACGTAAAAGCCAGAGTTCGCGACAAGGATCAAAAATTCGCTCGGAAACTGTCATGCTTATTGAATATGGGCGCTGTGCCTTCCAGCTGCGCCTGCGTCCAAGGTGAGCCATCTAACGTAATGCAATCCTTGCCCGCAGGTTTCTCAGAAAACTTCACTTGAACATATCGAGCACAGGTTTTCGTATAGACAATTAAATCAATATTTGGACAGTTCGCACGGAAAATAACGTTGGCATTGTGTACAATAAAGCCTTTATCCTCAATCCATCTTCGTGCCTCTAGTTCTCCCTTCTTTCCATTTCCGGTAACGACCATGGTAAGTCTTCCTCTCCTGGGCTTGATTAGCCTGATAGCGGCCTGTAATTGCTGCCTGATCAACCTTTGCGCGAATACATTCTTGGGCCGTAATCCACATCTGGTCAAGCTACCAACTCAGGGCGCCCATTTCGGACATACATTGGTGTTGCGGCTCCAGACGAAGAATGTACAGCGAATATTGTGTTAATTAAGTTGCCGTGATGGAATTCTGTGTGTGGTGAGGCGGTGATGGGGATAACCAGTCGCGATCAGTTCTTAAGATCGACGCCGAATGGCTTTGCGACACTTGGCCATCGCCTCCGACAGAAAGGTGACCATTTTGGTCATGCCGATCGGTCACCATAGTGGAGATCGTCTGCGGAGCGCAAATATGGCCGCCACCTATGAATCCAAGAAAATAGCCACCTACATCGACAACCTGATGAAGCACACCAGCCGGCGATCGGAAATAGCGGACAGCCTACTGGCATGGCTGGGCGATCTCGGCCTCCAGATTGCTTGCCAATTTGAAATCAAGGATGGGGATCAGGAAGAGGTCCGCCGGAGGGGGAGCCACCGTCACTCAAGAACGCGCAAAATCGTTACCGCAGGAAATTGGGATGCCGCACGACTGGCCGTCCAAAAGGTGGCTCGCCAAATGACCAGACCGGCGGCATTTGACCGCAACCTTGATACTCTTGCGACCCATTTCAGATTAGACCGCATTGAATGCGGCATACTGGACCTTGGCAGCCGTTATCGCAGCCACTCTCCGCTGGAAGCTTTATGGGATGACCTCATATATAACTATCCGGGCGGCAAACCAGGACTAATTGCCCACTTTCTCGACGCGCCCCCTTCTGCCGTCGAGGCCCGTCTTGGGTTGCGCGGTCGGTTGTCTCGTTTCGGTTTGATGAGCTTCTCGGACTCAGAAGGTCGTTATTCCTCCCCAATAAGCTTGCCTGATGCTCTGATACAGGCCCTTGCCCCACCCGGTCGGAAGTTTGAAGGTATCTGCGATCGCCTTGTAGGCCCCGCCACATCCCCTGTTTGTAGCTGGGCAGACTTTGAACATCTCGGCGAAGAGCGTGACATGCTGCTTCGTCTAGTCCGCGGAGCGCTGGCCAAACGAGCGAAAGGCATCAACATCCTCCTTTATGGCCTTCCCGGCACCGGCAAGACCGAGTTTTGTAAGGTTCTGGCCTCCCATATCGGCGCGGTCCTTCATGCTGTTGGCGAAACCAATGACAGCGGCAAAGAGCCGTCGCGCGCCGATCGCGTCGCCCAGTTGCGCCTTTCTCAACAAATGCTGGCTTCTCGCAACGACACGATGGCCCTTTTCGACGAGATGGAGGACATCTTGGCCGGCATGCGGCACGGTCGCTTAATGGCGTTGTTTGGTAATCTGCCGCCTGCCGGTTCGAAGGTCCACCTTAACCGTCTGCTGGAAGAAGCGCCGATTCCGACCCTCTGGACCAGCAACGACATCGACGGTTTCGATCCAGCATTATTACGGCGGTTTACCTTGGCGATCGAAATCCGCACACCGTCGCGGCAGGTCCGTGAGCGGGTGTGGAAGGAAACGCTGAAACGCCAGCGGCTTCGAGTCGACCCCGCACTCGCCCGAAGCCTAGCTCAAGATTTTACTTCGGCGCCCGCGTTAGCGGTCAATGCGGTCAGAGCAGCAAAACTCGCCGGCGGAAAGGAGACCGATCTGCGGCTCGCCATGCGATCAGTCACCAAGGCCATGTCCGGCGGTAGGGAATTCCCAACACAGAAGAGACTTGAGGCCGCTTTCTCCCTTAAACTCGCCAATACCGACCAGACGCTGGAGGCGGTAGCCGAAACTCTGTCCAGGTTGGACATCGACAGGTCCGTCTCCCTATGCTTGTTTGGCCCGACTGGAACCGGCAAGAGTGCCTTTGCCCGGCATTTGGCAGAACGGATGGATATGCCGGTGCTGCAAAAGCGCGCCTCCGACCTGATGAGCAAATGGGTGGGAGAAAGCGAAGCCAATATCGCCGCCGCCTTCGCCGAGGCTCGTGCGCAGGGGGCATTTCTAATTTTCGACGAGGCGGACTCTCTTTTGGCCGATCGCTGCGGCGCTCAGCATTCCTGGGAAGTTAGTCAGGTCAACGAAATGCTGACCTGGATGGAGTCGCACGAACTTCCGTTCGCATGCACGACCAATCTTATGGACCGGCTGGATGCGGCCAGTTTACGACGTTTCACCTTCAAGATTCGGTTCGGGTTCCTCGATAAACGCCAAGTTCAGAATGCGTTTGTTCTCTTCTTTGGCCTAACTGCTCCGCCTCGAGTGCGCAGCATGGAAAGCTTAACGCCAGGAGATTTCGCAGTGGTCCGGCGAAGGGCGACGCTGTTGGGATTTATCGCCGATTCCGAGGCTCTCGCCGATGCGTTGTTCCAAGAGATGGATGCCAAACCCTATGTCAGCAAACGGATCGGGTTTCAGCTGAGCGGCGCCTGACGAAGCCCAAATCGACGGCGGTCCAGGATCGGATCGAATGACGTGATAGAAGTTATAAACGCCCCGGCCAGGCCACACGGTGATTGGCCACCATTTCTGCCAAATGCTTTGGTTCCAGCACCTCGACCTTGTCGCCCCAGCAGTATAGGTGCCATGCCATTTCCAACTCGCCGGCAGCTGTGAACCGAACAATGAGAGATCCGTCGTCCTGGGGTTCCAGGACCTGCGACGGATGGAAAACGAAATCTGCAGCGTCGACGGCGGCGTCGGTCGTGAAACGCCAGACAACATTGATCGGCTCGCCCTGATAAACACCGAACGCCTTGGCGGCGAAGTCATCGAGCGAGAAGCCGGGTTCCCGCACGAAGACTTCGTCGGTGATCTCGACGCCCTCGATATTTGGAAGGGCAAACAATGCGACATCGTTGGCTTTTGGATGTTCATGCCAACCGACCAGGTAATTCCGGTGGCCATGAAGGAAGCCGTATGGGTGAACCAGTCGTAGATTGACCTTTCCCGCTGACCGGTTCCGGTAGCGGATGCGGACCTTGCTGTTGGAAAGGATCGCGAGGTGAAGATCCTCGATGACGGCAACGTCGATTTTGGGGCGAGGACCTGGTCGGGCGGCAAGGCCGGTGGCTTCCAGAAGGGCTTCGATATCCGGCTCGACCTTCCGGGTAATATTCGGTTTCAGCACGGCCCGCAGTTTTCCAAGCAACCCGACGAGTTCGGCAGCGTCGCTTTCCCGGTTGTCGCGTTCCAGCAATCGGACCGCCGATTCCAGAGCCGCCAATTCCTCGGCGGTGAATGCTATCAGCCGATCAAGCGTTCCGACCGGAATGCGCCAGCGCTTGGTCCGATCACCGGTCTCAACCTCTTCGACCTGGGGAAAATTGCGCAACAGGGCATCGCGCATACGCATTGCTGTACGCCGCCCCACGCAGAATTTGCCCTGAATGTCGACCAACGACAGACCGCCACGCGCGGCCTGCATCTCCAAAGCCAATTGCAAGAGATTGTCGGCCTTTTCATATCGCATCGTGTCCCCCCATCGGAGCGCCTGTGACCAATCCTGTCATGCAGTCTGATTGACGCGCGAGATCTGCACAATCAGTAAGAACAGAAAGTGACCAGATTTGGCTCGGTCCACCAGTTATGGTTAGCGGATGAGCCAAAATTTCCAGCAACCGTCCTCTTGGCAACTGACCGACTATTTTCTCGTCGAATCTGCTTCGGACGGCCTCCGGAGGCATTGGGGGCGGTGGGACCGCATGTTCGGCTATTGGGATGGCGACGGTAATTTTTCCATGCCGGAAAGACCCCTTCTCGGCCGGCTCGGAACATGGTTCGAACCAGCAGGAGAGCGTGACGACCAATGGTATATGTCTCGAGCCGCCATTGCAACCTACTGGTCAATCGTGCCGACCCCCGTCAGGTTGATGGCATCGGCACACATCGATCGGCAATGGACCGTGCTTCTCGGCGAATGGGAAAAGCGTTGCCGCGATAAGTCCCTCACATTTAAATATAAGCAATCGCTTTGATCAGGCAATTGAGGAGACGAGACAGTGGAGTGGTTTGTGTACGTCCTGATCAATGATGACCGCGTTGCTTGTACCGGCATCGCCAAGGACATTACTCGGCGGTTTGATCAGCACAACACAGGAAGCGGCGCGAAGTTTACCCGGGGGCGGGATAATTGGCGGATCGTGCATACTGAAGGGCCGATGAAACGGGGAGACGCGCAGCGCCGGGAAATGGCGATCAAACGAGACGCCGCGCTCAAGTCGAAATTGAAAAATGTCTCGGCCATCCCAGGTGAGTGCAAACTTGGCTGGACACGAATTTCTGAAATTTTTGAAGAGATTTTGTCCGACTTAGAGCCAATTCAAGTCCTTGGCCCCGATGACTTTAATCTTTTTCGGCTTAGTCGGCTAACCTATGGCCTTATTGAATCGCCCCTATTGGATAAATTGAACTGGGGTATTGCTGTGTGCGAAGCCGCGAATGCTGACCAGTCCAGGCACTTGGCATGGGAAATTCTCGCTTATGAGCTCGATTTTAAGAGCACGTCAACCCGAATCCCGGCGCCAATCCTGTCCAGCCTAGGTCCAAAAATTGATCATATCAGCGTTATTCGTAATGCAATCAAGGCCCGTCATGCCACAAATCAATTCCTGATCTCATGGGGTAAAATCCATGAACTTCATGCCCGCTATTTGGGCCTCATAGCCTGGAGCGACGAGCCTACCAAGCTCAGCCGTTCAGCTATTGTGGGAATGCTCAATTCCAGCGTTGAGATTCAGGAGTATTGGTATGCCCACTGGCTTAAGGTGAACGCTCTATCGTTTAAAGCAACCGATCGAATTGACCCAGGGCAACAGTTGGGAATGCTATGTCGAGATATTCGAGATAAAAAAATTAAGCCATGGGGGCCTTATCCGCGAGATTGGTACGGGAGGGTCCTCGGCAAACAAGATGACGATGTAGGGGACAATTTCAAGAAAATTGGATCCCCAAAACTAGAAAAAATGCTTCTTAATCAGCTAATTACACCGCAGGTTCTACCGCCGCTCACAAGGGATGGCTTTGAGCCGCCGCGCTAGAAAAGTCATGCTGGCTCCACCCCCCGGGGGTGGCGGGAAATCGGGTATAAATTGATGCATGGTCGATCGACTCAATTAGAGGAAATCACCATGTTAACAAAACATCGCCACCACAACTCCGCATCAGAGGCGGCCCTTGCCGTCGGGTTTGATGTTCCCAACTCACCATATTACACAATGGACCACCACGCTTGGCCTGAACCGCTGTACACAGTTCAGCAGGCTTCAATTTTCCTCAACATTCATGTTTGGAAACTACGCCGAGCCATCAAAGCCGGTTTTATCCCAAGCCATTCCATTTTCAACAGTCGGCGCCTCGTTCGTTTGAGTGAGGTCATCGCGGCAATCGACGTCAGTGGCGAGGAGGTGGGCCATGAGTAAGGTCCGCACACGACCCGACGCCATATGTCGGCTGGTAAAAGCAACCACTGGCGCCCGGTTACACCAGATCGCCGAGGCCCACCGACACAGATATGCCGACCATAAATGGATCGAATTCTACTTTCCGTTCCATGTAGTCGCCGAAATCATAAACGTAAATAACTTGGATCTCGCCAATGCGATTCTCGCGGGGGATGTGCCCGGCGTTTTCGCGGAAGACGGCATTCCGCATCTGAGTGTTCCGCAAGCGATTGAAGCAATTGAGAAAGCTCGGCGGGAGAAAAAATCATGACCGACGCGATCACGAACAAGGCAGCCGTTTTGACGGCGGCATCCGCCTACGTCGCCAACGGATGGCATGTCTTCCTGTGCGGAACCGATAAGAAGCCCCTTCAGCGAGGAGGGTTCAAGAATGCAAGCACCGATATTGGCCGGCTGGACAAGAGCCTTGCCCGCCACCCTGACGGAATGTTGGCAATACGGACAGGTGTCGAGTCAGGGATCGTCGTAATTGACGTCGATGTCGATATCGAAAAGGGGATAGATGGCCGCCCGTATTTTGAGGCTGCCCGAACCAGGGGATTGCCGGATTGTCCGATCGTTCAGACGCCTCGCGGTGGGCTGCATTTGTATTTTGCGCACCCGGGCGAAACAATTTCCAACTCAGCCGGGCGTCTTGCGCCTGGTGTCGATGTCCGGGGAGATGGCGGTTATATCGTCGCCGCGCCCTCCCGCTCCCCACGTGGGGAATATCGCTGGCTGCGTCCTCCCGCTGAAGTTTCACCCCCGCCTATACCTGATTGGCTGCGTGACGAACTCAAGGCGCCAAAGCGCTCGATCATTGACGAGAGCAACGCTGCGCCCTCACAAAACGACTTGAAAGAAATTGCAGACGAGTTTGAAGCATCTTTGGGCCGAGTGCGAACGTCTAAAGAGGGCTCTCGCAACGACACGCTCAACCGCAATGCATATCTTGTGGGCAAAATGGTTGGCGCGGGTGTTCTCGACCGCAATGTCGCGCTTGAACGGTTAATCGAAGCCGCTGTGAGTGGGGGATTGCCAGCGGACGAATCTCGGCGCACTGCTGAGAGCGGCCTCCGAAGCGGCATAAGGCGACCTTGGCAACCGCGTGCAGCTGAACCGGAACTTAGCCTTATTAACCGTGATTATTTCTATTCGCTTGATGGTAGGTCAGGGTTCGTCTTCCGGGAAGAGCGTGATCCGTTGACTGGCAGAGCGATGCTTCAGCACATCTCACCAGGCGCATTCCGCGAACAGTTCGGCAATCGTTGGTTCATGATTGATGGGCCCAAAGGGCCTCGGCAATGCCCTTTGGGCGACGCTTGGATGAAATGGCCCAGACGCAGACAGTACGACAAGGTGGTGTTTGCCCCAGGAAAGGACCTGCCGGCAAGCACATACAATATGTGGCAGGGCTTCACAGCTGAACCGATCGCCGGAAACTGCGAGAAATTTGTCGGCCTTCTTCGGGACGTAATCTGCAGCAATGACCCCGGGTCGTTCGAGTATCTATTGGCCTGGATGGCCCGTGCCGTGCAACAGCCTTGGAACCCGGGGGAAGTTGCTGTCGTCATGAGAGGTGAAAAGGGTACCGGCAAGACCTTCTTCGCCGAGCATTTCGGCGATCTGTTCGGAGAGCATTTTGTCCAGATGTCAAGTTCTCACCATCTGGTCGGCAATTTCAATGCACACCTTGAGACCGCCATCATTGCTTTCGCCGACGAGGCCTTCTGGGCCGGCGACAAACAGGGCGAAGGAACGCTGAAAACCCTGATCACCGGCAAGACGATCAGAATTGAACGGAAGGGCATCGACTCCAAACAGGTGCCAAATCACGTCCATCTTATTATGGCCAGCAACTCAGACTGGGTGGTACCGGCCAGCCATGACGAACGGCGATATTTCGTGCTCGATGTCAGCGACGCTCATCGCCAGGACCACGCCTATTTCGCGGAAATCGAAGCTGAATGGTTAGCCGGCGGACGAGAAGCGTGCATGCACATGCTCGTCAACCATGGCCTGAAGGGCTTCAATGTTCGGGCTGTTCCGGTAACGGACGCATTGCTTGCTCAGAAGCTTCTGTCATTGCTCCCGGTTGATAGGTGGTATTTGGAGTTGCTCCGAATCGGGACTAACGACGCCGGTAAACTCCACTGGTTGGAATGGGTTGAAACGCAAATCCTCTGGGGACAATTCACTGCATGGTGTGACGAGCAGCGGGCATTCCCTAGCAGCATGGAGCTTTTTGGAATTCGCTTGCAGCGCCTGTTGCCACCGACACCAAACAGAGACAGTCGGCGGTGCCAGCGTACCACCGGCCAATCCAAGCGGGCATGGGGGTACCAGCTGCCTCCATTGCCTGAATGCAGGACACATTTTGAATCCATCATCGGAGCCCAGATCGAGTGGGACCAGCATGAAAATGTACTGAGCGCTCCAGATGACGGGAGCGAATATTGATGACGCCCCTTCTGCACCACCTGCACCACCGCCCGATGGCCGTTGGGTCTGTGCGCGGCGACGCGACGACACGACACACAGTCGCCATATCCCCCACACCACTGGTGCAGGCGGTGCAGGTGGTGCACGACCGCCGTAGGCCGCGTCTGGCGCGGGCTCTGGACCAGACACCCCTTTGCCTAAATTGGTGCAGAGGTGGTGCACCAGGCCACAAGGGTGGTGCACGCCGCCTCGTTGCCGGTTTGTGCCACCCTTTTTGCGGGACGACTTCAACCCTGGTTGGGTTGTGCTCCGACACCCCACAAGGCCCCGGTTTCCGCGGCTTCCCCTACGGTGGGAATGCCGCGGTTACCTCCTGGGTTACTGGCGCGGTGCCGGCGAGCCCATGCGATGCCAACCCAGGAATAATTGTGCGCCCGACAAAGGGATGATTTTGTTGCGATTTTTGGATATTTTGTCGAGGAGGCCGCGATGGCCGAATTCTCAATCAAGCTGACCAAACGAGTCCGAAACCGTAAGCTGCGCAATGGCACGAAGGTCCAACAGACACGCTATGTTCTGAACTATAAGGATCCCAAAACCGGTCAGCGCCGGCAGGAATTTTTTGAGCGGCAGAAGGACGCCCAAACCCGCCAGAATGGACTGACGGTCGACATCGAGGCCGGCACATATGTCGATCCCAACAACTCCCCTACTGTTGCCGCTGCGGCTGCCCACTGGCTGGCTGACAAGGCCGGAAAGGTAAAAGCAAGTACGCTGACAAGCACTGGTATCGTCGTCGCACATATTGTCGGCCCCTTCTTGGTCGGAACGCCCGAACAGCGGGCCGCCAACAAGGCCGATGGTAAGGTGCCGAAGGGCGCCCGCTTGGTCCGGCGACTTGGCGAAGTCAAGGTCGTCGATTTGACCACCGCGCAGATCCGGGCATGGCATCGCGAAGTCGGCGAGGACTCCGGTCCCTACACGGCAAGGCGCGCTAAATCTTTCCTGAAAGCGATCCTTGCATTGGCCGAAGAAGATTTCGGCATTCGCGCCCCATCTATGCCGACCGGACTTGGGAAGGCTCGCACTAGGGCGAAGAAGTCGGTTCTGACACCCGCCGAGATCGGTACATTGGTCGAAGCGGCCAAACACGACCATGAATACGGCATATTTTACGCCTTCCCTTTTCTGGCCGGCACTAGGCCCAGCGAACAGCTCGGCCTGCTCTGGTCCGAGGTCGATTTCGATAACAGCCGGATCCGGATCTGCCGCATTCAGGAACGTGATGGATCGCTGACTGAGATGACCAAAACGGAGGCAGGAACCCGGAACATCCCCATGAGCCCGGTGCTGCGCACAATGTTGCTAGAATGGCGTGCTCGTTGTCCCCGCCTGAAAGGTGAGCTTCATCGCGTGTTCCCTGGCCCTGGTCGGCTTCAGCCTTGGCCAAAACCGCGGATCGGCGGCGGCCCCCTGCTCTACCAGAATTTTCGCAAGCGCTACTGGGCGCCCATCTTTGAGAAGCTGGAACTGCCCTATGTTACGCCACACAGCGCCCGGCATTCCGTCATTTCCGTGCTACAGGCCCAGGGTAACGAAGTCGGATTGGTCGCCAAGCTGGCCGGCCATGCCAACGCAGCGGTGACATTGACTCATTATACCCAGGCCACGCGCGGCGGCGAAGATGCCATGGCATCGCTAGATCGGGCATACGGAATTTAACAGTGCTCGAACCGGGCACAGTTAGAACTGACCATTATTTTGGGCCATTGGCAGGAGACAGATTATGAACACTGAGATCACCACTATCACCGGCCGACAA
>Ga0007854_10001951_pt1 | contig 13039 bp, 8 predicted proteins | sample CryBogCBH12Aug08_FD_60382 | JGI IMG/M metagenome (GOLD analysis project Ga0007854, IMG submission 60382) | Freshwater microbial communities from Crystal Bog, Wisconsin, USA - CBH12Aug08 | ecosystem: Environmental > Aquatic > Freshwater > Lake | place: Crystal Bog, Wisconsin, USA | collected...
CAAGAGTCTGTGAACCCTTAACAGCTCAACGAGAATCAGTTATAGGGAGGCAGAAGATGAAGTACAGGGTGTTGACCGTCAACAGGGAGTTCGGTAGCGGCGGCGGACGCATCGCGCAGAGAATTGCACAGCAGTTGGGCTGGAAGCTGCTGGACCGCGACATTATCGACGCGATTGCCTATGCCGCGCACGTGGACAAGACGGTTGTGCTGCACTACGACGAGCACGTGGACTCCTGGCTTCGCCGCCTGAATCAGCAGGCCATGCGCGGCGCAGCGCTGGCCGCGGGACTTGAACTCGGCGATGACGCCGTGTTTGATGCCGAGGAGATGGTAAAACTCACGCAGAAGATTGTTGAAGAGGCCTGGGCCGAGGGCAACTGCGTAATCGTGGGCCGCGGCGCGCAGTGCATTCTGCAACACAAGCCCGATGTGTTCCATGCGTTTGTCTACGCGCCGCTGCGAGAGCGCGTGGTGCGTCTGCACAAGCGCCTTGAACCGGGCGCGAACGTGGAGCAGCGCATCCGCAAAGTGGATGAGGAGCGCGCCAAATACCTGCAACAGAATTTCGGCAAGAGCTGGTGCAACCTGCACCTCTACGACCTGATGGTTTCATCCCGCGAGGACGAAGACTTCACCGCCAAGGTGATCCTCAGCGCCATGAACGAATAGCAACTATGTGCGAAATTCACGATTTCCGGGGGATTTCCGCGGCGAAAAGGTGCTCTTTGGGGCAGATATTTGACGAAAATGTACAGTGAGGTGTTACTAGTTGGTTAGCAGGCGAGTTCGGTAAAGTGTTGATATGTAAACTGTTACTAAAATTATAGAGGGCGAAAAGCGGCGCTTTTGCGGTTAGGGGAGGGGGGTACCATGTTCCCCTCTGATTGTGGCTGTTCCAGCAAGAGGTGCTCCTGTGACTATTATGCGGGATTTCCGGCTAATCATCTGCAAGAGTGTTGGGCGAAGTTGGTGAGATCGGCGTTATTGAGGGTCATTCTGCGATTTGGATGGGCTGGTTCAATCCCAGGTTTGAGAAACCAGGGACTAAGGGACTTTGGGACTAAGGGACTGAGGGACTCGAAGAACTGCCTGGATGATTCTCTTGCTCTCCCACTAGCCGCAAGAACAAAGACGTGGCGAGGATGGGCTCCTGCTGCATTCAGATTTTATCTGTGCCGGAGTTGCGCAGCCCGCTGCGGGCGTGGGCGCGCGCAGGACAGCCGGTCTGGAGACCGGCGCTACAACTCTGCGAATGCTGGGCTGCTGACGGGGTGCATGTTAGTTGTTTGCGGTCCCACCCTTGGCTGCACAAGGCGCGGTCAAGGGTGGGGCGGGTTTTCTCTGGAGCGTGCTTATTCGGCTTTGCCGACTGTGCCGTTCTGGTAGGCCTTTTGCATGGTGAAGAAGGCCAGTTTCTTCTTTCCATCTTCAGAAATGAGGCCCTTGCGGTTGTAGCCGTCCTGCAGTTTTGGGATGTTGCGTGTGGGGGAGCGGAAATCCATCAGAATCCAGGGTGTGTCGCCGCGGAGCTGCGGAATCTTGCTGAGCATGACTATCTGGTGCTGGAGGACGTAGCTCTGCTGCTCTTCAGACCAGCGCTGATTGGTTGCTCCGTGGTTACCCTGCTTGGCTTCCGCGCCGAATTCACTCATGATTACGGGCTTCTGGGGCAGAGTCCACTGGATGCTGTCAGCGCTCTCGGGGGTACCGGTGTACCAGCCGATGTACTGGTTTATGCCGATGACGTCCAGGGCATTTGCATACAGGTCTGGCAAGGTGGCCGAGGCGCCTTCAATGTGAGTGGTATTGAGGGCGGAGGTGATGGGGCGTGTGGGGTCGAGTTTGCGCGCCTCGTTGGCGAGGTTGGTGAGGAACTGGGTGCGGACGGGATTGTTGGGGGTCTCATTGGAGACGGACCAGAGGATTACGGAGGCCTTGTTGCGGTCGCGGCGGATCATCTCATTGAGCATGTATACGGCCTTGGCGTAGACCTCAGGCTTCTCAAAGGAGATGTGCTGCCAGAGGGGAATCTCTGACCAGATCATGATTCCTTCGCGGTCGGCGGCGCGCTCCATTCGCTCGTCGTGGGGGTAGTGGGCGAGTCGCGCGAAGTTGGCGTTCATGTCTTTGAGATAGCTGAAGATGGTGGCGACATCCTGGTCAGTGTTGAGGCGACCACCGCGGACGGGGGCCTCAGCATGGACGTTTGCGCCACGGAGGAAGACAGCTTTTCCATTGAGGAGGATGCGAGTTCCGTCGACGCGAATATCGCGGAAGCCGATCTCGTCTGTGAGCTTGTCATCGCCGGAGGCGAGGGTGACCTTGTAGAGCCTGGGCGACTCTGGCGACCAGAGGGTGAGGTGGGTGGCCTTTACGCTGAAGGGGGCGCGGCCCTGCGCGTCCGTATGGACGGTAGCCTTGACGCCGGCCTCGGGAATTTCAACGGTGACGGTAGAGCCTGCGGGGGCGTCGAGAACGTGGACGTAGCCGGTGATTTGAGTGTTGCCGGGCTGCCAGGCTGCACCGTGCTCCAGGTGGACGTCATAGTCGTCAATGAAGGCGGTGGGCACGGAGACCAGAGAAACGTCGCGGGTGAGTCCGCCGTAGTTGAGCCAGTCGATGCCGACCGAGGGGATGCCGTCAACGAGGCGGGTGGCGTCCACGGCGATGACGACGAAGTTGGAGCCGGAGTGGAGGACGCCGGTGACCTCGCAGTCGAAGGGGGTGTAGCCGCCCTCGTGGTCGCATACGCGCTTCTGGTTGACCCAGACGTGGGAGCGGTAGTTTGCCGCGCCGATATGGAGGAATGTGCGGGTGCCGGGCCGGGGCTGGGCGTCGAAGTCGCGCTGGTACCAGACCACGCCCTCGTAGTTGAACAGATGCGGGTCCTGGGTGTTCCAGTCGCCGGGGACTTTGATGGTGGGGGCGGCGGAGAAGTCGTACTCCTCGTTGTGCGGGCCGACGATGTTGGGGCGGCTATTGAGGGCATAGCTCTTGTCGTTGATGGCGCCGGTGGGCGTGTAGAGAGCGCGGCCAGGCGATTGATCGATGAGGTAGTGCCAGTCTCCATTGAGGCTGGTTACGCTGCGGTGGTCAACGCCGACGAGGATGGTCTGGAGGTTCGACTGTGCGAGCGCAGCGGCGGCAAGCGCGAGAAAAAGGAAAGCGAAGACGAGCGAGGAGCGGGTGTTTGCTGTGGAACGGCACATGGCTTGGAGTACCTCTTGATACAGATGAGTGTAAACCGGCGCTGGGGGCGGGGCTTGTGAGTGCTTCCCCGGGGTTTCATCTTGGGTTATTCTCTACGGCTCGCTACGGGAGCAACCCAATGGCTCCGGGGCTATTGCGCTTTCTGAGGACCCAGGTGGTCATGCAGCGATAGTCCTGCACGATGGTTGTTTTGAGCGGGTCAACGAGTACGGCATTCAGTTCTTCGGTGAGTTCCAGCAGCATTTCCTCGTCTACCAGAAACCACTCGGAGCCATCTCCCACGATAAAGATGTTGGCGCGGACGCGTTCGAAGTCCATGCCAATCCGCGAGCCCAGGCGGCAGAAGAGCATGCCTCCGGGCTTTAACACCCGCCATAGCTCGGCGAGCATGGCGCGGAAGTGCGCTTCATCGCGGGCAAAGTGCAGCACGGCGTTGCAGAGGACCACATCCGCAAGCTCGCTGGGGAAGGGCATCTGCTCGATAGGCGCGACGCGGAAGTTCTCTGCGGGCAGGCCGGTGTTGAGGGAGGCGGAGAGCTGGCGCACATGGGCAATGCCTTTGGCATCGGCATCGACGGCAAACACATTGCAGCCCTCGCGGAGCAGGTGGACGAGGTTGCGTCCGTAGCCGCAGCCGGCGTCGAGCACGCTCATGCCGGGGACGATGTTGCCGCGCAGAATCTGGTCGAAGACGTAAATATCAATCTGGCCGAACTGCTGCTGAACGGTGAGCGGCGCTGCTTCTCCGGCGGGACTAGGCATCGGCGGCCGGCTCTTCTTCGGGCTCGGCGAGGGGGTCGTTGTCTCGGTCAGTGACTTCAACCAGGGCGGCGAGGCGGCCAGCCAGCTCCATGCTCCAGGAGTGCTCGGGTGCGCGCCAGCTCCAGTTACCGGCGGGGACGGCGGGGGTGTTCATGCGGGCCTCCGCGCCAAGCTCAAGCAGGTCTTGTGCGGGAACGACGGCCATTTGCGCGACGCTTGACTCGGCGGCGCGGAGGAGCGGCCAGACCGGCTTGCCGTCTACCGGCCCCACGTACGTCTCGATGGCGGCGCGTTCGGCAGTGCCTGCGCCCGTCCACCATCCCTGGGTGGTGTCGTTGTCGTGTGTGCCGGTGTAGGCCACGGTATCGGGCGTGTAGCGGTGGGGCAGGTGCATGTGCGCGCCCTTGGAGTTGAAGCCGAACTGGAGGACCTTCATGCCGGGGAGGCCGAGTTCGAGACGGAGGGCATCCACCTGTTTGGTGATGAGGCCGAGGTCCTCTGCCACGAGCGGCAGGGGGCCGAGCGCGGCCTCAAGAGCGCGGAAGAGCTGGAGACCGGGCGCCTTGATCCACTCGCCATTGATGGCGGTCTCCTCTTCGGCGGGGATGGCCCAGTAAGCCTCGAAGCCGCGGAAGTGGTCGAGGCGGACGACGTCGTAAAGCTGGCAGGCGCGGCGGATGCGATCAACCCACCAGGCAAAGCCGCTGGCGGCGAGCACGTCCCAGCGATAGAGGGGGTTGCCCCAGCGCTGGCCGGTGGGCGAGAAGTAGTCTGGGGGCACGCCGGCGATGCGGATGGGCTGCAGTTGCTCGTCAAGTTCGAAGAGGTCAGGGTGCACCCAGACGTCTGCCGAGTCCATGTTGACGAAGATGGCCACGTCGCCGAGGATGCGAATCCCGCTGCGGGCGGCGGCCTCACGGAGGCTGTTCCACTGCAGGGAGAAGGCGAACTGCAGCACCTGCTCTTTGGAGAGCGCGCGGCCGCACTCGGCGGCGACCTTGGCCAGCGCGCGGGGCTGGCGGCGTCGAATGGGCTCTGGCCATGCAGTCCACGCGCCGGTATTGTACTGGCGGCGCAGCTCGGCGTAGAGAGCGTAGTCCGTGAGCCAGGCGGCCTCAGCGCGGCAGAAGTGCTGGAACTGGGCCCACTGGTCTGCAAGCCGGGGATCGACTGGGCCGCGGTCAAGGAAGTTGCCGGCGGCTTCATAGAGCAGGGGGAGCTTGCGCTGCTCGACTTCATCGAAGTCCACGTTGCCGCTGCGGCCGGCGAGGTGGGCGATGCGGTCGCCGTCAATCCAGCCCCAGTCGCAGAGGAACTCGAGGCTGAGCAGGTAGGGATTGCCAGCAAAGGCGGAGGAGCCGGCATAGGGCGAGTTGCCATAGCCGGTGGGGCAGAGCGGGAGCACCTGCCAGACGTGCTGTTTGGCGGCGGCGAGGAAGGCTACAAACTCGTGAGCGGCGGGACCAAGGTCGCCGATGCCTCCATAGGAGGGCAGGGAGCTGATGTGGAGGAGAACGCCGGAGGAGCGCTGAAATTCCATGATTCTATTATCGGGGTGAGACAGGGAAAGTCACGGCAAGAGTAGCCTTGAAGCTACTATAATCCGTGTGTCCGGTGGAAAGCGCCGAGAGACCTTTCAGGAAAGTGTGGGGAACCTTTCGTTGAAGACACAATTGAAGAGTGCATTGTTTGCTGTATTGGTATCGTTACCGTTATTTTTGACGCCCATGTTTGCGAAGGCAAAATCAGCCGTCCCTGAACCGCAGGTGCTGGCCAGTGGCTGGCAGTTGCAGGAGGTGTCGAAGGCGCCGCAGTCCGGCTCGGAGATTACGACTCCCGCGTTCAACACCAAGGGCTGGTACACGGCGACGGTTCCGGGCACGGTGCTTACGACGCTGGTGAACAACCATGTGTATCCGGACCCGATGTATGGGGAGAACAACCGGCCCGAGGTTATCCCGGAGAGCCTGGCGCGTACATCTTACTGGTACAGGACGCAGGTGGATATTCCCAAGAGCTACAAGAATCACCATGTGTGGCTGAACTTTGACGGCATCAACTACTCGGCGGTGGTGTGGGTCAACGGCATCGATGTGGGGACGATTCGCGGGGCATTTATCCGCGGCACCTTCGACATTACCGCGCATGTGACGCCGGGGAAGAAGGCGGTGGTGGCGGTGCTGGTTACGCCGCAGCCCACGCCCGCAATCTCACATGAACACACGCTGCGGGACGGGTTGGGAAAGAATGGCGGCGATACCGCGATTGACGGACCGACGTTTTTGTCGACGATTGGCTGGGACTGGATTCCGGCAATTCGCGACCGCGACACGGGCATCTGGCAGAAGGTGTTTCTGTCTGCGACCGGCCCGGTGGTGTTGAAAGACCCGCTGGTGACCACCGATCTTCCGCTGCCCCGGACCGACTCGACCGATGTGGCTGTGAAGGCGACGCTTGAGAACGTGAGCGACCAGCCCGTGAAGGGCGTGGTGCAGGGCAGCATCGAGAACATCAAATTTGAGCAGGCGGTGGAGCTGGCACCGCACAGCAAGCAGCAGGTGAGCTTTGATGCCAAGAGCACGCCGGGGCTACACATTGAGCATCCGCGGCTGTGGTGGCCGAACGGCTACGGCTCGCCGGAGATGTACAAGCTGCACTTGAACTTCAAGCTGGGGCACGCGGACTCCGATGCGCAGGATGTTGATTTTGGCGTACGCAAGATTGCGTACAGCGTGCCTGGAACGGATACGCTGACCATCTCAGTGAACGGCGTGCAGGTGTTTATCCGCGGCGGAGACTGGGGCCTGGACGATGCGATGAAGCGGGTTTCGCACGAGCGGCTGGACGCGCAGATCCGCATGCACCGGCTTGCGAATCTGAACCTGATCCGCAACTGGGTGGGGCAGAGCACGGGCGCGGACTTCTATGAGCTGTGCGACAAGTACGGAATCATGGTGTGGGACGAGTTCTTCCAGCCGAACCCCAGCGATGGACCGAACCCGACCGACCTGGCCACGTATATGGCCAACGTGCGGGACAAGATTCTGCGCTTCCGCAACCATCCTTCGATCATGCTGTGGTGCGCGCGCAATGAGGGCTTTCCGCCTCCGGAGATTGACGCGGAACTGCGCAAGCTGCTGGCGGAACTGGAGCCGACTCGCAGGTACCAGCCGAGTTCGACGGACGGCCCCGGCGTGCGCTCGCACGGGCCCTACTTCTGGCGCACTCCGCGGGAGTTTTACAAAGTCACCGACGACTACTTCAAGACAGAGACGGGCAGCATGTCAGTGCCTACGCTGGAGTCGATCCACGGCATGATGCCGAAGAAGGATTGGGATACGATCAACGACGACTGGGCGGAGCATGACTTTGCCAAGGGCGCGCAGAACGGCGACAAGTATCCGCTGCAGATTGCGGCGCGGTATGGCAAGTTCGCCAATCTCGCGGACTTTGTGCGCAAGGCGCAGTTGGCAAACTATGAGGGCTTCCGCTCGATGTACGAGGGGCGCAACGCACAACTGTTCCACCCGACAACGGCCATCATTACGTGGATGAGCCATCCGGCGCAGCCGAGTTTTGTGTGGCAGCTTTACCACTACGATCTGGAGCCGAACTCGGCGCTGTATGCGGTGAAGAGCGCGGGCGAGATGGTACACATCCAGTTCAACGAGGCCAACGGGGAACTGCAGGTGATCAACAACCTGGCCGATGCGGTGAAGGATGCGGTGGCGCACGTGACCATCTACAACCTGGACGGCACGGTGGCGGCTACGCATGAGAGCAAGGTGACGGCGCAGCCGGATGTGGCGACGAATCTGGGCGCGGTTGAATTTCCGGCGACAGTTTCTCCCGTCCACTTTTTGAAACTCGACCTGACGGACGCAACAGGCAAGCCGCTGAGTTCCAACTTCTACTGGCGCAGTTTGCCGGAGCATCCCGACGACTTTAACGACCTGAACAAAATGGCGAAGGTCACGCTGGACACGAAGGTGGAACGCAAGGACGCAGACGGCAAGCGGGTGCTGACGTTGACGCTGCACAACCCCACGGCAAACATCGCGCTGATGGCGCATATGCAACTGCGGCGGGCGAAGTCAGGCGAGCGGGTGCTGCCGGTGTATTACAGCGACAACTATGTTTCGCTGACGCCGGGGGAGACGCGGACTATTACGATTGAAGCCGCGCTGAGCGACTTTAATGGCGAAGATGCGCTGGTGTTGTTCGATGGATGGAATGTGGCCGTGGCGGCGGGCGCTGGAGTTGCGCCGAATGCGGATGCTGATCCTGCTTTGCAGCCGGTGACGGGGTTACCGTTCCAGACGGAAGGGCTGCGGTAGGTGTTAGCTGCCAGCTCGTTCGTGCGTGGTTGAGTGTTGTGCGATCCCAGGTCCCAAACGCGGGACCTGAGGTGCAGGGTGCTTTCAAAGCAGTGCATTGATAAGAGCTTTTCCGTAAGCCTCTGAAGGCCACCGACATTGAGTTTCGGCATTCAGAGGCCTGAAGGCTCCTGCTCCCTCCGGAAGAACAGAGCTGGGTCAGTGCGCCCCAGGGCCCGATTCTGGGGCGTGGAAAACTACTAAGCTCGACCCGCAAACGAAGCGGTCAGAAAGAAAGGGCAGTTCAAGACCACACGCAGAAAGGCCCGCGACCATGGTGGTTGCGGGCCTTTCTGCGTGTGGTGCTTTGCAGCCAGATTACATGGCGGGGGCTTGCGGGCCCTGTGCCTTGGCGTTGAGGCGGATGCGGTTGTGCTTCTTGTAGTCGTCGAGAACTCCGCTCATGAAGATGCTGAAGGCCTCGGAGCGGCGCTGCTCGAGGAGCTGATCGCGCATGCGGTCAAAGTTCTTGGCGATCTCGTCGGCGCTGGGCTCCTGCTTGTCGAGGATTTTGGCAACGATGCCGGTGCGCTGCGCGGCGATGGGTCCGCTGATATTGCCGACCGCTAGGTCAAGCAGTTGCGGGGCCACCTGGCCAACCTGGCCGAGATCGGGAACCTGTCCGCCGGGGCTTACGAGGTCGCTGGTCTTAACGGTCGCGCCCATTTCCTTGGCGGCCTTGGCGAGGTCATTCTCAGACCGTGCCCGGTTCGCCAGTTCGTTGGTCTTCTGGCCCATCAGGGCGGGAAGCTGTTCGTCGCGATAGTCGTCAAGAACGTGGGTCTTCCAGTCAGCAAAGGCGGGAGCGTGGGCGGCTGCAACTCCGGTGACCTGGAAAACTGCATAGCCCTCGCCGGTGGGAGCTGCCTGCGCCGGATCGCCCTGCTTGGAAGCAAAGGCTTTCTGGATGAGCTGCGAACCGTCTGGGAGCGAGGCAATCACGCCCTGGGCGTTGAGCGGCGCCGTGGTGACTACGTCAAGATGATGGGCGGCGGCGGCCTTCTCGAGTCCGTTCTTGATGGCTTCAGATGTGAGCGCCGTGGCGTAGTTGTCTTCAGCCAGGGCAACCTTCTGGCGAATGAGCGTTGCCTGGATTGTGGGCAGGACCTCGTTGATGGCCTGCGAGTGCGCTGTCTGGCGCTCCTCGACCTCAACGATGTGATAGCCAAACTGGCTCTTGATGATCTTTCTTTCGCCGATTTTCTGCGAGAAGATGGCGGTGTCAAACTCCGGCACCATGCGACCGCGTTGGGAGAAGCCGAGTTCGCCGCCGGTATCCTTGCTGCCGGGGTCGTCAGAGTTCTTCTTGGCGAGGTCAGCAAAGTTGCCGCCGCTCTGAAGCTGCTTGAGGATGCCCTCGGCCTTGGCCTTGGCTGCTGCGTCTGTTTTGGCGTCAGCACCTGCGGCTACCTTGATGAGGATGTGGCGCGAGCGGGCCTGCTCGGGAACCGAGTACTCAGACTGGTGAGCGGCAAAGTAGGCCTGAATCTCCTGCTGGGTGGGCTGCGGTACGCCGCCGGGCAATTGTGCGGGCGTGAAGGCAAAGTAGGTGATCTTGCGCTGCTCAGGAACCGCGGTGGAGTAGCGCGCGGCGTTCTTCTTGAAGAAGGACTCCAGATCGCTGTCACTGGGGTTGATGGTCTTGCGCAGATCGTCGGCGGCAAGGACGGCGTAGTCAAACTTGATCTTGATGGCCTGCTTGCGGTAGGTGTCGCGGACTTCCTGCTGGCCAACGGTAACGCCGGCAGTGATGAGCGCCTGCATGCGCCGGACTACGATATCGTCCTTGACGCCCTCTTCAAAGTCCTTGATGGACATGTTGAGGCGGTCTGAGATGAGCCGGGCGTACTGGTCATTGCCGATGAACTGTCCGTTGGGGAAGAGGACCTGGCCGGTGGGGCCGTTGTGCAGGTACTGGCGCACATCGTCGTCCGTAGCCTGGATGCCGAGCTTCTCCGCTTCAGTGAGCAGGACGCGCTGCTGGACAAGCTGCTGGCCAACCTGCTGCTCAAAGAAGTTAAGAATCATGGGATTGTCAGCATATTGCGGGTTGCGCTGCTGCAACTGCTGGCGGGCAACCTGCTCCACGCGTTGCTGGCTCACCGTGACGTCAGAGGACAGGAACTTGCTGTACCAGTGGGGGTAGATGACGGCATAGGTGTCAGGAGATGCGGCACCGCCACCGGTAAGGCCGGGGATGAGGTACACGCACATGGACACAGAGGCAGCGCCAATGATGACGACGAGGAGCGCCTTGGTGATGCGATTGTCAGTTTGCAGGAAACGAATCATGGATGGACTTAAACCTTCGACTCTCTATGCGCAGCCCGGTCCGGCCTTCTTCCTGTATGAGCCCGGCCCAACAGGGAACCGGATACAGGCGAACAACTGCCTCGGAGACGCAATTCTCGCTCGACGCGATCTCAGTCATTATAGACGAGCCAGAGCCGGGCAGGCTTGCCGGGGGCAGCTCAATCTGACTGAAGCTGCGGGTGACTGGCCCTAAAAGCACTGCGGGCATCCCTGGTGAAGGGATGCCCGCAATGGCAGGGATGCCGCAGGCCTTTAACGCCAGTAGTAGAAGCCGCCGACCATGTAATAGGGGCGGTAGTAGGGCCGCGGGTATCCGTAGGGGTAGCCATAGGGGCGGGCGTAGGGGTATCCGGCACGTCTGTAGAGGGACGGGCCGCCCTGGAAGAGTCCCTGGGCGAGGCGAGCCGCTTCCTGCTGGTTGACGGGCGTAACCGTAACCGGCGCTTTGAGGTGGAAGTCAACACGCGCTTCAGCAGGAATCCAGACACCGGGGCCGGGGGTGGCCGCTGATGCTGCCGTGCCCGCGCCTGCTCCAGCGCCCGCGCCGATGGCCGCGCCGGGACCGCCGCCGGCCATTCCGCCAATCATTGCGCCAAGAACAGCGCCGCCAAAGGCGTTGCCGACGGTGTGTCCAGCCTTATTGGGGCCTTTTACCTTGAACTGGTCGGTTTCAAGCGGGTAGCTTTGGCCGCCGAGGTCGAGGGAGGTGAGCGTGAGCGCCAGCTCTGGGCTGCCGCCGAGTGCGCCTGCCTTTTTGATTTCAGTGACTACGCCGTGGACGGTTGCACCGCGCGGAATGGCGAGAACGCCGCCGTAGCTGACATCGGCGATGACGGTGAACTGGACCGGCTCGCCGTCCTTTGCCCTTTTGCTGGCGACCGGCTCGTTGGTGCGCAACTGGAGCAGGGTTCCCTGAGGAATGGTGACCGGGCCCTTGGGCTCCTCATAGACAGGCGCGGCATTGCGGGGCGGCTGTGCGTACTGTGGCCGCGCGGGGTAGGGCGGATATTGGCCCTGATCGGGGCCGGGGGCGCGCTGCGGGTACGCCTGAGGCGCGGGCATTGGCCCTTCGCTCTGCTGGCCCTGACCCATGGGCTCTGCGCTGGCGTCTGGCGCAGGCGCACTTTGCGCTGCCTGCGGGGTACCGATCCTGAGGTTGTTGTTGACCTTGGTGACGCCATTTACATGGCTGGCGATGGACTCCGCGAGTTCCTTTGAAGACAGGTTCGATACCGTGCCTGAAAGCGTAACTTCACTCTGTATGGTGGCAGCGGTAATCAGGTCGTTTTTGAGCGCCTGGGAGGCATCGAGAGCGTGGACCACGTCCGTCTCGATTTGGCCGTCAGAACGCTGAGCGCCGCTGGCCGCGTCCTGTGCGATTGCAACCACAGCGCATAGAACAGCGAGCCCGGACCAGGCCAGGACATTTCGTAGACCTCTCTTTAGCAATGGCCGATTCATCTTCATCTCTCTCCTCTGCCTGATGCATTTTTGCCGCGCCCGTTGGATGCTTGGCAGCGCGGCAAAGACCCGTGTAACTGGAGTTTGCTGCTCATACCGTTAGACGAGGCTGTATGCAAGCCGTCACGTGTGAGAACCCGGAGAGCAGGAAAAAGTTCCGCGGGATGCGGGGAGGGCGGCCAAAAAAAAGGGGAGCCGAAGCCCCCCTTTCTGTTTGCACTGCCTGATTGTTATGCCAGTGCTGCGTCGAAGGCCGCGGCCAGGGTGTTGAGGCCAGCCGCCACATCTGCGCCGAGGTGGACGCGGAGGGCGCGGCGGCCACGCGCTTCTAGAACCGCGAAATCGCCGGCGGCCTGGGCGTCAATGACGATGCCGAAGCTGAACTTCTGGCCGGGAATGGCGACATCAACGGCGTGGTCCGCGGTGATCTGGAGGAAGACGCCGGTGTTGGGGCCTCCCTTGTAGTCCTGGCCTGTGGAGTGGAGGAAGCGGGGGCCAAAGCCGAGGCAGGTGGCCACTATTTTTGTATCGCGCACCTTATGCCGGAAAGCCTGGATGGCCGCCTCGTGCTGAGGAAACATGGGTAGAAAAGCGAGCGCAGCAAAGTAGTCATTGGCGTGAATCTGGCAGAGATGGGCGCGCAGCAGTCCGGCGAGGGTCTGGGCGGGCGCGGCTGCCTTGAGGGTGGCGGCATAGGCGTCTGTGGCATAAAGCTGGATGCCGGAGGCATCCACCAGAACCGGCTTTCGCTCGGGTAACTTGCCCGTCTCCTCATAGGCCGAGGTCAGGGCGCGGGTTTCAATCTTGGCTGACTCGACGTCCGGCTGGTTGAAGGGGTTGATGCCCATGATTGAGCCGGCTACGGAGGTGGCCACCTCCCAAGTAAAGAACTGGCCGAAGATCTCGTACAGGTCA
>Ga0007854_10001952_pt1 | contig 13033 bp, 9 predicted proteins | sample CryBogCBH12Aug08_FD_60382 | JGI IMG/M metagenome (GOLD analysis project Ga0007854, IMG submission 60382) | Freshwater microbial communities from Crystal Bog, Wisconsin, USA - CBH12Aug08 | ecosystem: Environmental > Aquatic > Freshwater > Lake | place: Crystal Bog, Wisconsin, USA | collected...
ATAAGGGCGCGTCTCAACGCCGGGCAACTGCTCAAAGAAACCCGCGATGCCCGTGCCAGCCAGAACCAGCGCCAGCCAGGCCAGATTGGCCTTTGAAAAACCATGCGCAAACAGGCTGAAGGTGAGGGGGCCGGGGGCGAGGAAGAAGACCCAAATCCATATGGGCAGGTGCGCCATCCGGTAAATGGTCGTGTTCCGTTCGCGGATCTTCCGCGCGTGGGCAAATTCAATCTTTCCGTTGTACCGCATGGGCGAAAGTTTCTCAGAGCAGACGCTGGGCGGTCAACCTGGGAGCCAGGAAAAGCGCGCCGGATGTCCCAAGTGGATTGCCGCCTATAATTGTAAGGGGACGCATGAGTGTTAGCTGGACTCTCCGTTTCCCAAGTCTGTTTCCTGAGGAATTCATGGCCGCACTGATCGAAGCAATCGGCGTCAAGCGCAAGATGTACTTTGAGTTTGAAAACACCCCCTACTACTGCCTGGATGTTGAGGTATCCACCCCAACAGCGCGGGGCGGCCAGACGCTGGTCCGCCTGAAGATGCGCAACCTGCTGACCCGCGCCGTCTTTGACAAGACCTTCAAGGCCAGCGACAGGTTCAAGGAACCGGACCTGGAGATGGTGGAGTCCTCGTACCTCTACAGCGATGCGGATGGCTCGTACTTCCTTGACCAGGAGACCTTTGAAACGCTGACGCTTTCTGAGGCGATGGTCGGCGATGCGCTCGACTTCCTGGTGGAAGGCGCAATCATTCAACTGCACAAGTTCAACGGAAACCCGATTGGACTGCAGTTGCCGGCGCAGGTTGAGCTGGAAGTCACGTATACCGAGCCCGGCGCGCGCGGCGACACCAGCGGCAACGTCACCAAACTGGCGCGGCTTGAAACGGGGCTGGAGATCAAGGCTCCGCTCTACATACAAGAGGGCGAAAAGGTCAAGGTTTATACCGAGACGCGAGATTTTGCGGGCCGAGCTTAGTTTGCAAGTCTGAAGTTCGCCGAGGCACAAAATCAGATTCTTCGCTCACCACTCCCGAGCTGAAAAACGTTCGGGGGGTGAGCGAAGAATCAGGACACCAGCCGCTACTCCACTGTCACAGATTTCGCCAGGTTCCTGGGCTGGTCCACGTCGCAACCGCGGCGGACGGCGATGTAGTAAGCCAGCAGTTGCAGCGGGACAATCTCAATCAGCGGCGACAGCATCTCGATCACCGGCGGGATGTGGATGACGTGCTCGACCAGGGTGCCGATGGTCGTGTCGCCCTCCGTGGCTACGGCAATGACGCGGCCCGAACGCGCAGTGACCTCCTGAATGTTTGAGAGCGTCTTCTCATAGCGCAGCTTTGACGCGGGGTCAGATTCGTCCCTGGTCACCAGCACCACCACGGGCAGAGTTTCGTCAATCAGGGCATTGGGCCCGTGCTTCATCTCGCCTGCGGGGTAGCCCTCGGCGTGGATGTACGAGATTTCCTTGAGCTTCAGAGCCCCCTCAAGAGCAATGGGGAAATGGATGCCGCGGCCCAGGTAAAGAAAATCCCGCGCGTTGGAGAAATCCTTGGCCAGCTCTTCGCACTGGGCAGAGCGGGAGCGCAGAACCTCTTCAATCTTGGCCGGAATGCGCGTTAGCTCTTCAATCAGGGCGACGGACTGGGCCGGATCGAGCCTGCCTCGCAACTGGCCGAGTTTAAGCGCAAGTAAAAACAACGCGGTCAGTTGCGCGGTAAAGGCCTTGGTAGAGGCAACGCCAATCTCAGGGCCGGCATGGGTATAGATGGCGCCGTGGGCCTCGCGGGCCACCATGGCATCCACCACGTTGCAGATTGCCACGGTCTTTGAGCCGAGCGCGATCATCTCGCGCTGCGCGGCCAGCGTGTCGGCTGTTTCGCCAGACTGGGTGATGAGCAGGCCCAGTGCGTTGCGATCGGGAATGGGATTGCGATAGCGGTATTCGCTGGCGTAATCCACATCCACGGGCAGGCGGGCCAGGCGCTCGATCATGTATTTGCCCGCCAGCGCGGCGTGCCAACTGGTGCCGCAGGCGGCAATGTTGATGCTTGAGGCCATGGCCAGCTCTTCGTCGGCAATCTTCATCTCGCCCAAAAAAACCTTGCCTGAGTCCAGGGAGACGCGGCCCAGCGTGGTGTCAGTAATCGCGCGCGGCTGCTCCCAAATCTCCTTCAGCATAAAGTGTTTGTAGCCGCCCTTTTCCGCCTGGATGGGGTCCCACAGAATGCGGGTAATGGCGCGGTGGATGGGGTTGCCGTCAAAGTCAGTCAGTTCGACGCCGGCCAGGGTGAGGATGGCCATGTCGCCGTCGGCCAGAAAGTAGATGTTGCGGGTGTGGTGCAGAACGCCGGGCACATCAGAGGCAACAAAGTACTCGCCCTCGCCAACGCCGATAATCACGGGCGGGCCAAAGCGGGCGACCACAATCTTGTCTGGCTCGGCTGCAGAGAGCACGCCCAGGGCAAACGCGCCGGTCAGCCGCTTTACGGCGCGGCGCACGGCCACTTCAAGCGAGATGGGCAGCCCGGCAACGTCGGCATCCTGCTGCACCTGTTCGATCAAGTGAGCGATAATCTCCGTGTCCGTCTCGGTCACAAACTTGTGGCCCTGCGCGGTGAGTTCGCGCTTCAGGTCAAGGTAGTTTTCAACAATGCCGTTGTGGACAACCACGATGCGCCCCGTGCAGTCGCGGTGCGGGTGGGCGTTCTCTTCCGTCGGGCGGCCATGGGTGGCCCAGCGTGTGTGGCCAATGCCAAACGTGCCATCCAGGGGATGCTCGCGCAGAACTTCTTCCAGATGGATGAGCTTGCCCGGAGCCCGCCGCACATCCAGGGTAGAGCGGGAGGGGCTACCGACAGCAATCCCGGCTGAGTCGTAGCCGCGGTATTCGAGGCGCCTTAGCCCCTCGATGATGACAGGAACAACCTTCTTGGGACCAACATACCCTACGATTCCACACATACTGGAATTCTAAGCGAGATCGCCGTGGAAAATGTGGGTCTGCGTACCAGGCAGTGGTGCCAGGCGGCAGACGGCTCGGTGAAGCTGATTTGAGGATGACCCTATTCCTCGTCTTCTTCAGGCTTGTAATGGTCGCAACGGTGTCCAAAGTTGCAGGCGGAACAATCCTCCCTCCCAGCGCAAAAGAACTACTCGGGCGCAAGGTCCTCCCCATCGCGGGTTTGGGTAACGGTCAGGACGGCCGGGACGGCAGGGTCAGGGGTCAGGGCGACGGCTGATCGCGGGCGTGAGAGGGGCTGCGGCGGGATGACGATTTTGATTTGCTGCGTATGTCAGGGATTTGTGGTCGCTGCGGCGTTTGCCATTACCTATCCCGCGTCCGTCGCGGAAATCGTTCTCGATGAGTGGATTTTACGCGTCAGTCCAGGCGTGCTGGATGGCGAAATGGTCCATCGCGTTCGCCGAGGTTCTACAATGCAGACGAGGACACCGTGGTGACACGAGAAGACCAACCGAGAACCCTTATATTCGTAGACATGCTCGGCTTCGCCGAACTGACCCGTCGGAATCCAACGCGGGTACTAGAATGGGGGCCCGACCAGCATGGGTTCACGCATTCCGGCACGACCGAGCTCCAGAGCCGCGTCGTCCGGTTTCACCGCTTAGTCGACTCTGTTCTCTCCTCACAGACAGGCTGCGGTGGCGTGTCAGCACAGGTCTTCTCAGACTGCGCTTACATCGACGTTATGACGTCCCTCCGAGCCCTCCATGTAGCGGTGGACTTCATGCGGGCGTCTATTAAGCTGGACGTGCCGGTCAGGGTTGGTCTCGGGCGCGGAACGTATTACTCCTTCAAATACTCGGTGGAGAACACGGGGACAGACGTCGTCACCAAGGCTCTATTCGCTGGCACTGCCGTCGTTAACGCTCATAGTGCCGAGCAGTGTGGGGGAAAGGGCTGCCGCATCTTCGTTCATCCCTCGGTTGAGAGCGACCTTGACACCTCCCGGTCCGACAACCCACTGATGTCGTTGCCCCATGAGCTGAAGGGTGGGATAAAGGCCGAGGTGTGCTACCTGTCGCAGGAGGTGCACGTTTATGATATGGACGCTCGAGCGAACCGAGAGCGCACAGTTGATCAGGATCTTCTCTTAACTCGACACGTCAAGCAAATGATGCAACAGAGCAAACCGATGGATAACGCCGCCCGTCTTCAGTACACGGAGACTCTTGCAGCAATCGACCGAATGCGACAGCGATTGAGTCGGGGCACGACGTTGGAAGAGGCTGCATTCGAGGAAGAGGAAACTAACAACGAGTCCGATGCGATAGGCGAGAACGACGTATGAGCGAAGGTGCCGGCCGCAAAAACGGAGCCAGCCAGTTAGCTTTGGGCGTTATCGAGCGGTAAGTCGCCAATGCACTCAAGGACACCGATTACTCCCGAAATGTCGTCTTATGACGACTTTTCTTCAAGAGCTCCTGAGCGCTGCGGATGTACCACCGGCGGTAGCTCTCAATTGGCTCACCACCCCGCAAGCGAAATGAATACCTTTTGGCGTGCAAAGACTAACGCCCGCGACCGCCCACATTTTCTAAAGCTGCTTGCAGAAGATTACCTGCTACGGGCGCATACTCGTAGTTAGGAAGAGGTAGGGGCCCGTTCGATTTCTCAGTCATCTGGCCGGTACGCACCACAGAAATCATGTACCCCCCCTCCCCTGGCGTCAAAAAACCCGTTTTCAGTACTCTCTTGATTCCGTAAATACCAATATTTCAATAACTTGATAAAGACCGCTGCTAACTAATTAGTAACACCTCACTATACAAAAACGTCCAGAATCGGCCCTGTTTCAGCCCCTTTTTGGCCGCTTTCCTGTCCAAAATAGCCCGTTTCTGTCGGTCATTTCTGAGCGTTCAATTCGGCTGGCAGGACTTCTTCAATCCCAGCCCAGGGTCCGCCTTGAATCACGAGGTACTTCAGGTAAAGTTCGGAGCCGGTGCGATCTGCCGATGCGAGCAAGCTACGCGCCGCTTCCTGAACGCGCTCATTTGTCAGGGTGGCGAAGTCAAAGCTCTCCTCGATCATTCCCTCGGAATGGGGAATATTGAGCAGGTCAAGAAAGCTGATAATCACGGCACGCTGCGCGTGGAGAAGATATTTCTTCAGCAGGTCATCCACAATGGCGTCAGGAAGTGACAGGGTTGCCGCCGTCCAGTTGACCAGCCGCTCAAGCGGGCTTTTGCGGACAAAGACCTCACGCAGGTTTTTTGCTTTGGCAAGAGTGGCACAGAGAAACTGCTTCTCTGCGCCCTTGGCCTCAGCCCAGACAATCTGGCAGACGGCGACTCGGATCTCAATTGGCAGTTGTCGCCAAACACGATTTGCAGAAACTGGCACCAGCGGTCCTCTCATACGTTGAATCTGAAGCAGCAGCTTTGATGATAATCCACGGCAGGTTCGTCCTGACCCACGAGAACAAAGGCGTGGCGAGGATGGGGCACCTGGCGCAGCCCCAACCTCGCCACAGAACTCCTCTACGCCGGACTAGATGATTAAAACTACTTGCTGAAGAGCTTCAGGTCTATGCCCTCGCCCATGGCCTTGTAGCCGGCGTCGCCCGGATGCAGATGGTCGCCTGAGTCATACAGAGGATTGAAGTGAGTGGGGTTCGCCGGGTCGCGCGTAATCTGCTCAAAGTCAATCACGCCGTCAAAGGCCCCGCTGTTGCGAATCCAGTTGTTTACATCCTCCCGGACCTGCTCGCCCTTCTCGCTGGAGTAACCTGCGCCGCCATAGGGAGTGAGTGTGGCGCCGATGGCCTTGATGCCGTGCTCGTGCGCTACGTCGGCAATCTGCTTGAGCGCCAGTTCCAGTTGCTGCGCCGTTACGTCATCCTCCGGCGCGGTGAGCTTTGCCAGCCGCCCGATATCGTTGATGCTTTCCATCACAACCAGATAGCGGACGCCGTTCTGCGCCAGCAGGTCGCGGTTGAGGCGCGACAGAATGCTGGGCCCGGCACCTTCATTCAACACGCGGTTGCCGCCGATGCCCACATTCAGCACCGACACCTGCTCGAGGCCATGCTCCTGCTTGAGGCGCGCTGCCAGCACGTCTGGCCAGCGGCGGTTGGTATTGGGCGTCGAGGCTGCGCCGTCAGTAATCGAGTCTCCCATGGTGACAATGGCGCGCGCGCCCTCGAGCGCCGGCACGTCAATGCCGTCGAAAAAGTACCAGGAGCGCAGGGTGGAAGCCTGCGCCAGCGCAGTAGCCCCGGCCACATCGCCCTCGGCGACGTAGTTATCCTGGGCGGCAACGGAGTGGTAGGTTTCAGCGCGCATGACCTGCGCGGGCAAAAAGAAGCTCACCGCCACATCCGAGAGCGGCGCAACGGGGAGCGCCACCGGGTCAGAGTAGATGGCCGCGCCGGGCGCAATACGCACCGTGGCCGCGCCGCCAAACGTGACGGCGTGGTTTGTGCCGTCCTTGATTTGGCCGCCGCCCGCGCTAACCGCAACATGCGCGTCGGCGATGGTCAGGGGGTCCAGGCCGAACTCATTTGTAAAGCGAAGCCGGACCTGCTGGCCGCCATTGGAGATATGGGCAATTTCGCGCAGCGTGACGGCGCTGAAGGGATGCACAGTAAACCCGCCCGCCGCCAGCATGGGAGCGGCAGCCCAAGTGCCCACCCACTGCGGATGCTGCGCCGGTTGCGCTTTGCAGGGAGTGCTCACGGCGAGCAGAAAAAGAAGGGAAGCGAGAGCGAGCGAACGCTTGAACATAAGGCTAAAATCCTCCACAGGATCACTGCATCAAAGTCACCCGAAGTCTATCACTCTGGCTGCACGGGGCCCCCGGCTGGAGATCCCCGGAGGGAGCAAGTCGGACGGTTTTAATGAGCCCGCGAGGCGATATGTTTCAATAGGAGAGATGGCAATTCCCCGGAGATCGACAGTGCGTGGACGCTGGAAGGCGGTTACGCGCAAGGTGCGCGAGTTGAGGATGGTGGGCTGGGCGCTGGCCCATACCTCTCACCCCGTTCTAGTACAGATTGTGCCGGCACGCTTTTGTAATCTGTCGTGCGGCTACTGCAACGAATACGATAAGGTTTCAGAGCCAGTTCCGCTGGAAGAGATGTACCGCCGCATCGACCACCTTGGCCGCCTCGGCACCGCCATGATCGGCATCTCGGGCGGCGAGCCGCTGACGCATCCGCAACTGGACGAGATTATCCGCCGCATCCGCCGCACCGGCGCGATTGCCGGCATGATCACCAACGGCTACCTGCTGAGCCCGGAACGCATCGAGCGGCTGAACCGTGCGGGCCTTGACCACATGCAGATATCCATCGACAATTTGGTTCCCGACGATGTGTCGATGAAGAGCCTGAAGGTGCTGGACAAGAAGCTCCAGATGTTGTCTGATTTTGCCGAGTTCCACGTGAATATCAACTCGGTGGTAGGCGGAGGCTTCAAGGACCCCAACGACGCGCTGGTGATTGGGAAACGCGCGCTGGGACTGGGGTTCACGTCCACCATCGGCATTATCCACGACGGCGACGGGCAGTTGAAGCCGCTGAAGGATGACGAGGCCAAGGTCTACTACGAAATGAACCACCGGAAGAAGGTCAACTACTCTCGCTTTGACCACTTTCAGGAGGCGATTGCGGAGGGCCGTCCCAACGACTGGCGCTGCCGGGCCGGATCGCGGTATCTCTACATTTGCGAGGACGGGCTGGTTCACTACTGCTCGCAGCAGCGCGGCTTTCCTGGGGTGCCACTGCCGGAGTACACCACGGCTGACGTGAAGCGGGAGTTCCTGACCGCGAAGAGCTGCTCCCCGAACTGCACCATCGGCTGCGTACACAAGATCAGCTACATCGACCACTGGCGCGCGCCGCAGACCAGCACCATCTCCCCTGGTGGCCAGGGCGCGGATGTTCTGGTCCAGATTCAGCCTGCCGAATAGGCAGGCTGAATCTCCAAAAACAAACTTCTACTGCGGTTTGCCGGGATGCAGCCCTTGCTGCGTCTCCGTGCCCACGTTGATGGCTTCGCCGAGGGCGAGCGGCAGCTCCTGCTGTTGGTTCTTTTGGGACTCATAGGCGCGGACGATGCGCTGGACGAGGGCATGGCGAACCACATCGCAGTCTTCAAAGTGGCAGAAGTGGATGCCTTCAACACCATCGAGGATATTGATGGCGTCGAGGAGGCCTGACTTGCGCGGGTTGGGCAGGTCAATCTGCGTGATGTCGCCGGTGATGACGGCCTTGGAGTTGTTCCCCATGCGGGTGAGGAACATTTTCATCTGTTCGATGGTGGTGTTCTGGGCCTCGTCCATGATGATGAAGGCGTCGTTGAGGGTGCGGCCGCGCATGAAGGCTAGGGGGGCAACCTCGATGACATTCTTCTCGAGCATCTTGTCGACCTTGTCTGGTTCGAGCAGGTCATAGAGAGCGTCGTAGAGCGGGCGCAGGTAGGGGTCCACCTTGTCTTGCAGGGTGCCGGGAAGGAAGCCGAGACGCTCGCCTGCTTCGACTGCCGGGCGGACGAGGACGATGCGGCTGACCTTTTTTGCGTTCATGGCGGCAACGGCCATGGCGACTGCGAGATAGGTCTTGCCGGTGCCGGCGGGACCGACGCCAAAGACCATATCGTTCTGCTCGATGGCCTCAACGTATTTGCGCTGATTGATGGAGCGGGGCTGCACGGTGCGCTTGACTCCGGCCGAGCGCTGCTTGCCGGAGTCGGCGAGGGAGCGCAGAGTGGTGTCGGGATCGGCTACGACCAGGCGCAACATCCCATTGAGTTCGCCGTTGTGGGGGTTGATGCCCTGACGCCGAAGAGCCTCAAAGTCCTGAAAGATGCGCTGGACTCGAGCCACGGCCGGTTCCGGCCCTTCTACATGCACGGCGTCGGAGCGTAGATCAATGCGGACGCCGAGCGAGTCTTCGATGAGTCTGAGGTTTTCATCGCGAGTCCCGAACAGGGGCTCAAGGTTGGGCGTGATCTCCAGAGCGATCTTCAATGGGTTCGCTGGCCTCCAGAAAGGCGTTGTGAGAGTGGGGTTTGCGGGACAGGAGCCACTGAAGAATATCCCCCAGGGGGCAGGGCCCGCGTTGATGTTGCAAAGGAATTGTGCGGGCCAAAGCCCGCAGCCTTGATTGCATAAAGTTTATCGTCTGCGGCAGCGCAGGGCACAGGACGGCAGAGGGAGAGTGGCGTGGCAGTTGGCTTTTTGTGGGGCTGGGAGGCACGACGCAGGGGCGAGCCTAAGCTCTGGGCTGCCTGGCTGGACCGCGGGTTGGCGTAGGCGAGCAAATCCGTTATCTGGGCTTGAGAGTAGCGCGAGTCGACGAATGCGTCAATCGGCGGGGCAAAAATTATTTTGGAGGGCTGTGCCTTGCGAGGTACCTTTTGGGATGTCTGGTAGTGTTTTGCGCAAATGGCCTGGGCAGCGGACTGTGGGCAGGTGGACAGAAAGGCCGCGTTGCAGAGTGTCTTCTGTCCCACCCGATCTCCTGCTTGCTTAGGCTACTCGCGGCCCTTTTTGCGGATTTCAATGTTGAGGCGCTTGATCTTCTGGTTAAGGGTAGACAGCGGAATGCGGAACTGCTCGGCGGCGTCGGTCTGGTTCCAGTTGCAGCGCTCCAGTTTTTCGATGATGATGCGGCGCTCGATGACTTCGAGAATATCGAAGAGCGAGGCATTGGGATTGTGCTCGAGGAGGGCGTCCTGGAAGCTGCGACCGGTGATGTGGCCGGGCAACAGGTCAGAGCCGATGAGGGGGCCGCTGGAGAGAACGACGCCGCGCTCGATGGAGTTCTCAAGCTCGCGCACGTTACCGGGCCAATCGTAATCGATGAGGGCGCGGAGGGCGTCGGTGGAGAGGCGGCGGGGAGCGAAGCCGTTCTCTTCGGCATAGAAGTCGAGGAAGTGATTGGCGAGCAGGGGAATGTCTTCACGGCGGGCGCGGAGCGGGGGCAGGTCAACGGTGATGACGTTGAGGCGGTAGAAGAGGTCTTCGCGGAAGCGGCCCTCGCGGACCTCTTTGCGGAGATCGACGTTGGTGGCGGCGAGGATGCGGACGTCGACCTGTATCTCCTGGATTCCGCCCAGGTGCATGAAGCGGCGGTCCTGCAGAACGCGCAGAATCTTGGCCTGGGTATCCATGCCCATGGTGGCGATTTCGTCGAGGAAGAGCGTTCCGCCGTGGGCGACTTCAAAGAGGCCCTTTTTGGAGGCAACGGCCGAGGTGAATGCGCCCTTGACATGTCCGAAGAGCGTGGACTCAAGCAGTTCCGGGGGCATGGCGCCGGTGTTGATGGGGACGAAAGGCTTGTCGCGGCGGGGCGAGTTGGCGTGGATGGCCTTGGCGATGAGCTCCTTGCCGGTGCCGCTCTCGCCCTGGATGAGCACGGTGGAGCGGCTGGGCGCGACCTGGGCGACGAGGTCAAAGACCTTGAGCATGATTTCGCTCTTGCCCACGATGTTGGCAAAGTTGTAGCGCTGCTTGAGGGCGCGCTTGAGCTGGAGGTTCTCCTCCTCGGCATGGTGACGGGCGACGGCTGACCGGATGTCGGCGAGCAGCTTCTCGTTGTCCCATGGCTTCTGCACAAAGTTTTCAGCACCGGCGCGGATGGCTTCAACGACGTTGTCCACGGTGCCGTAGGCGGTGATCATGATGACCGGCAGCTCGGGCAGGCGCTCCTTGATTTGGGGCAGCAGCTCAAGGCCGCTCTGGCCGGGCAGGGCAAGGTCGAGGAGGACAAGGTCGTAGTTGTCGAGTTCGAGCATGCGCAGCCCTTCCTCGCCATCAACGGCCATGTGAACGGCGTAGCCCTCCAGGGTGAGCAGGACTTCAAGGGAATCACGAATGCCGGCCTCGTCGTCAATGACGAGGATTGATGCGGGGGCAGAGCCCCCGTTTGATGCGGATGAAGATATGGACGCGTTCAAAGGCAGTTCGACCTCAGGCATGTACTGGGTTCCTTAGCAGAGGAAACTCTAGATGGAAGGTTGTGCCGGCGCCGATGGCGCTCTCGACATGAATCTTTCCTGCGTGCTCCTGGATAATGCCGTACGAGACGGAGAGTCCCAGTCCAGTGCCGCGGCGGTCTCCCGGTTTGGGTGTGGTTTTGGTTGTAAAGAAGGGGTCGTAGATGCGCTTGAGATGTTCAGGGGCGATGCCGCTGCCGGAGTCAGTGACCAAGGCTTCGACATGCCCGTTGGCCTGGGTGGCAACCCGCAGATGGCCGCCGCCGGGCATGGCATCCTTGGCGTTCAAGAGCAGGTTGAGGAAGACCTGCTGGAGCTTGCCGGAGTTGCCGTGGATGGGTGGCAGTTCGCCCGACAGATCAAGATCGACGACGATCTTCGCGGTCTTGAACTGGTGCTCAAGAAGGGAGAGGGTATCGCGAATGACCTGGTTGAGGTCAGTGGAACGGAACTCCGTGGTTGAAGTGCGGGAGAAGTTGAGCAGGCCGTTGGCGATTTCAGCGGCGCGGAAGCTTTGCTGGGTGATCTTGTCGAGGACCGGGCTGAGACGCTCATCGCCGCGCAACTGCTTGGAGAGCATCTGGGCATACGAGGAGATGACGGCCAGGGGGGTGTTGATCTCATGGGCCACGCCAGCAGCCAGCAGACCGATGGAGCTGAGCTTGTCCGCCTGGGTGAGCTGGGTCTCAAGGGTGACACGCTCAGTGATGTCGTCGACGAGGATGATCCGGCCGACGGAGACGAAATCGCGCGAGAGAAGCGGCGCGATGGCGATGTTGACGGTGCGCAGCTCCCCGGCGCGGGTGGTGAGGCGGAATTTGTAGAGGTGATGAACGCTCTGCTCGTTGCGGAAGCCTTCAAGTGCCTCAATAAACTCGGACGGGAACACATCCTGCAGCGGCTGGCCGATGGCCTCAGAGCGGCTGAAGGCATACATGGCCTCCATCTGCGCGTTCCAGCTTTCGATGCGGTCGTCGAGGTCGAGGGCGAGGATGCCGACGTTGATGGATTCGACGATGTTCTCGTTGAACTCCTTGAGGCGCTCGAACTCGCCGATCTTCTCTTCAAGGCGGGCGTAGAGGCTGGCGTTCTGAAGGGCGATGCCGATGTAGCTGGCGAGGGACTCAAGCAGTTCCACGTCTTCACTGGAGAGGAAGTCGCCGCCGATGGTGCGGCCGAGGCCGATGACGGCGATCGTGCGGGCGGTGGAGCCGTCCTGAACGCGACAGGGAAGGTAATAGTTCAGGTCAAGCAGCGCGGCAGTGCGCTGCTGGCCTGCGGGCAGATGCAGGGCCGCCTGCGCATTCTCAAGGAAGATGTGAGAGTGGTCGTTGGCCTGGTCGAAGTCAAGAAAATCGAGGTCGAGAGTGTCCTGTCCCGAACCTACATTGGGGGGCAGGCCATGAGCAGCCGCCAGGCGCAGCCGGGAGTCGCGGGAGAGGAAGATGGCAACGCGGGCGACCAGAAGCGTGCGCGGCAACTGCTGAACGATGGACTGGAGCAGAGCCTGAAGGTCGGTCTCGGAACTGAGGCCGCGTCCGAACTCGACCAGTGCCTTGCGGTAATCGTAGCGATGGCGATCAAAGGCTTTGTCGACCCAGCCCTGAATGCGGCGTTTGAGGGGGTCGAAGACGGCCATGGCCACAAGCATGGCAATGAAGAAGACCCATTCACGCACCGCCTGGGGCGCGGAATTGTGCGCGATCATTGTGAGCAGAGCGACGGTGCCGAAGTAGCCGCCGAGGATGAACACCGTGGCCAGAGTGTAGGCCACACCGCGCTTGAAGATCAGGTCAGTATCCATGAGCCGGTAACGGACGATGGCCCAACTGAAGGTAAGCGGCAGAAAGACCAGCGACAGGCCGGCAAGGTTGGTGAGCAGGCGGGGCGGGTTGAGGTCGAGTAGGAAGGGGATGGCGTAAAAGAGCGTAAAGGGCAGGATGGCGACAAAGGTGCCGCGACAAAGCCACTTGAGCTGCTGGCGGAGCAGTGGTGAATCAGCCTGGGCGTAGCTGCGCAGGAAGAGCAGGACGGATATGACATAAAAGGCGGCTTCGTAGGCTGTATCCG
>Ga0007854_10001953_pt1 | contig 13033 bp, 13 predicted proteins | sample CryBogCBH12Aug08_FD_60382 | JGI IMG/M metagenome (GOLD analysis project Ga0007854, IMG submission 60382) | Freshwater microbial communities from Crystal Bog, Wisconsin, USA - CBH12Aug08 | ecosystem: Environmental > Aquatic > Freshwater > Lake | place: Crystal Bog, Wisconsin, USA | collected...
TTGTTTGTGGAATTGTCGTATCTCGAACTCTTGTGGAAGTGAGTTTTGCTGTCCCTGGAGCGGGTCAGGAAAAACCTCTTAAGATGAAACCTGCGTCCGAGTTGATCACTCTTCAGGAGAAGGGAAAGGTTTTTCCGATTGTGCTGGAAAAGTCACTCAAGGGACCGTCATCAGTGATTATTTCCCTTTCTAAGCAGCGTGCTTACCTGATGGTAGGCAATGAAATCGCACTCGATTCTCCCATTTCTTCCGGTCGGCGCAATGGTTGGACGCCGAAAGGAAAATTTGTGATCCTAGAGAAGGATCCAACCCATTATTCAAGTCTCTATGGTGAATTTGTCGATGGGTGTGGACATGTGGTTCGCTCTGGGGTCAGTAGCAGAATCGAGACCGCCCCGAGCGGCACGCATTTTCGTGGTGCGCCCATGAAATATTTCATGAGGCTAACGCCCCAGGGGGTTGGAATACATGCTGGCATCTGTCCCGGCTATCCTGCCTCACACGGATGCATTCGCATGCCAACCGGCATGGCGGAAATCTTGTACCAGCATGTGACTGTTCAGACACCAGTGATCGTGGGAGACTAGCTAGCGAGTACTGAGATGATTATTCCGGGTCAGGAAGAATTTATCTATACTGTTCCAATCTAGTCAGTTGAAACAAGCATTGCCATATGCTGTTCAAACTCATCCTCAGATGAAACAAAGGGGTTGGAATTTCCTGTTTGGTGTCCGGTGTGCAGTGTAAGCAGCAATAGTGCAGCAGTCACAGCAAGGGGAATGGGAAGAAGGAATCGCCGTAGGATCGGCGAGAACGAGATGATCCATCTGGATTGGGGAATCTCAACTGCTTTGGCCGTCGTTTGTGCAGAAAACCAAGGGGAGACCTCAACCCGTGAGCTGTTGGAGATTTTATCCAAAAGCTTCCAGACAGGATCTGTTTCAGGTGTATTCTGATCGTTCTGTAGTTTTTCCTTCATGGGTTCAATAGAGGAAAACCCTAAACCCTAAAAAGTTGCGGAAATAATGGAAAAAAGCGTTCGCAGGCCAAAACTCACGCATCTTTAGGCTCAAGAAACCCTTCCAATTGACGAAGTCGAGTTGGGTGGCGCATTTTTCGAAGGGCTTTTGCCTCAATTTGCCTGATTCGCTCGCGTGTTACCCTGAACTGTTTCCCAACCTCCTCTAGGGTTCTGGAATAGCCATCGACGAGGCCAAAACGTTGCTCGAGCACCTGACGTTCTCGCTCAGTGAGGGATTCGAGTACATCCTTGATTTTATCCTTGAGAAGGACAATTGCGGCCATGTCGGCTGGGTTCTCGGCCGATTTGTCCTCAATGAAATCCCCAAAACTAGTGTCGTCGCTGTCACCGACGGGAGCTTGTAATGAAATTGGTTGCTGCGCCATCTTGAGGACGGCCTGCACTCGACCGACGGGAAGCTGGATCTCGTCTGCTATTTCCTCGGCGCTGGGCTCGCGGCCATACTCCTGAACGAGTTGCTTCTGAACCCTTATGAGTTTGTTGATCGTTTCAATCATGTGCACCGGGATTCTGATGGTGCGTGCCTGATCTGCAATCGATCGAGTGATGGCCTGACGGATCCACCAAGTGGCATAGGTTGAGAACTTATATCCGCGCCGATACTCGAACTTCTCGACCGCCTTCATAAGGCCCATATTACCCTCTTGAATCAGGTCTAGGAAAGAAAGCCCACGGTTAGTGTATTTTTTGGCAATTGATATCACTAGACGAAGGTTGGCTTCCACCATCTCGGTCTTGGCACGAAGAGCCTCCCTGAAATGCTTCTTAAGGTTGCGATGACGGTCATGGAACTCGTCGATCGTCATCCAGTTCTTTCTGTGGGCTTCGTCGATCTGAGAGGAAAGCGACAAGACATGACGCTTGTGCTGCGGGTCCGGCGTCTTTTTCACCGCATGTTTTTGATGCTCGTCGCGAAGCGACTGGAGCGTCTTGAGGTGATCGTCGGCGTGGGTGACAAAATCTTCTACGATTTTTGATTTGAAGAAAAACTTAGGATAGATTTTCACGACCTCATCGATCTGTTTCTCGAGGGTCGCTTGATCCTTGGCGGCAGGGGACTTTTTGGCCGGGGCAATCTTTTTTATGTAGTGATTTGAGACCCCGTCTGCCAGGTGCTGGAGTTGCTGACTGAGACGAGGAAGGAGTTTGAGATAGCGTTCTCGGCTCTCGATCTTTTTGTCTTGGATGACTCGGTCGAAACGCTCGCGCGAATCAAGCAAACGCTGTGACATGTCGAGGTGTGCATGAGCTACGAATCCAAACCTGTAAAGGACATCCTGCATTCGGATTTCGGCTTCCTCTATGCGTTTGGATATCTCGACTTCCTGTTCACGAGTCAGCAGGGGAACCTGACCCATCTGCTTAAGATACATGCGAACCGGATCGTCCAGGATGTCTAGTCTGCCGTCGGCTTTTTCCTCCTTTTCGTCTTTTTCTTTCTCCTTGTCGTCGTCATCGTCGTGCTTCTTGACTTCCTTAACCCGGTCTACTTCGGAGGAGTCAATAATATCGACTTCGACGGCACGCAGTTGAGCTAGGATGCTGTCGATTGTCTCCGGGTCGTTCATCCCTTCCGGAAGATGCTCGTCAAGATCCTCAAAAGTGATGTAACCCTGCTCTTTGGCGAGCTTCAACAGTTCGCGGATTTTTTCCTGAAGAAGCTTTTGGGCTTCGGCAGCATTGGCGGGTGCTAGGCCGGAAAGAGAAAGACTAAATGCACTCTTCTCCTTCTTTACTGGAGTTTTTGGAGTGGAGGAGGGGTTCTTCTTGGACTTTGTCGAAGAAGCCGCCTTTGAGGAAGCGGGGGTGATAACTGCAGCTTTCTTTGCAGATGCCTTTAGAATTTTGGATGTTTCCTTGGAGGTAGGTTTTTTGGCTACCTGTGAGGTCTTCTTCAAAGGAGCCTTGGTGTGATGTTTAATCACAGCAGCAGAATCCTTCATATGAGAGGCTTTTTTCAGGGGTGGAGCTTGCTTAAGCTCCTTGATTGCAGGGCCTTTTTGTGTTGCCTTTTTTGGGGCAGAAGGGTGCTTGGAGGACTTTCCGGAGCTGGTCCGGGACGAGGAAGGTTTGGAAGTTTTTTTCAACGGATCTTGGCTGTAGCCTATGACGCAGGGGCGGAAAGATCGTTGATCATTGCCTGCAGGTCAAGGATCTCTTTCTGAATTACGACCATTTGTTCGGGAGATAATCCCTTTTGGCGTAGTTTTAATATTACCGAAGCCTGTTGTTTTTTCAAATGAATTAGTCGAAGACCTCTAAAAGCATCCTGAACTGCTGGAAGTGGAGCTGGTGGGGTCTTCTCCAGTTCCCATCCGCTGACAATGGGTTGGAAGCGCGAGGGGATCAGTGCGAGTATTGTGGATGGAGACGGGGTTTGCAGTCCCTGAAGGGGGGGAAGGAGTTCCGCGAGAATTGAGAGTTCCGGATCGAGTTCCGATGGCGTCGGGGAATCTTGTTCGGCTACCCAATCACGCACCTCTTGGGAGAGAAGCGACAATCGGCAGATCAACTCCGTTGAAGCCGATACTCTGAGCGGGATCTCATTTTCGATGTTAACCGACTCTATGTCAGTATGAGGTGTTCGCAAACTGTGTTTTTCGACCTCCTTTTGGAGTGTTGACGTCGAAATGCCAAGGCGAGTTGCCACATGAACGGTTGTTGTTTCCTTAAGAGGGGCATCGGGAAGAAGATCTAGATACCCGCCAAGGCGACCTGCTAATGTTGCACGTTCACGGGGACCAAAGGAGCTCCCTGCCTTTTCTATCGCCATTTCGATTGTGTGGTCGAAAAAATCACGGGTGTCCAATAGGCACTTGCCGAACGCTTCTGCTCCTTTTCCGCGGATCAGGGAATCGGGATCTTCCCCGGCTGGTAGTCTTGCCACGCGCACTTCTATCCCTGCCTCGAATAACGCCGGCAAGGAGCGCTCGACTGCATTCTGCCCAGCCGTGTCCGAATCGAAGCAGAGTATAACTCGCTCTACATACCGACGTAACAGACGCGCCTGCTCAGTGGTAAAGGCTGTTCCTTGGGGGGCTACTACGTTTCTCACGCCATGCACGAAGGCGGAGATCAGGTCGATCTGTCCCTCAAGTACTATGGCTTGGGTGGAATCGACCAGTGCGCGTCTGCTCTTATCGAGGCCGAACAGGACCCGCCCTTTGGAGAATATGGGGGTTTCCGGTGAGTTAACATATTTTGCTTCCTTCTGCGTGTCGTTTAAAATGCGTCCGCTGAACGCTACAACTTCTCCGTAGTCATTACGGATCGGGAACATGAGCCGATCCCTGAACCTGTCGTATCCGCCCGTGCTGTCTCCCTCACGTGCTGCGAGAAGCCCGCTTTGAAGCAGTTCATCCCGAGTAAAACCCTTTGATAACCCCCAGTTGCGGAAGAACTCCCAACCGGCGGGTGCGTAGCCTAACTGCCATTCAACTACCGTCTCCTTTGTGAGGCCGCGTTTCTTCAGATAGGAACGCGCATGTTCTGCCTCCTTTGTTCGTAGAAGATTTGTATGAAACCAGGTCGATGCCTCCTTATGCAGTTCAAGAAGGCGGCTGCGTTGATCACGTCGTGACTGCTCTTTTGGATCATTATCCTCAATCAGGACAATAGCTGCTCGTTGGGCAAGTTTTCGGACTGCGTTCGGAAAATCCACATGCTCGTAGTCCATAACGAAGCGGAAAACACCGCCTCCGGCACCGCAACCGAAACAGTGAAAGGACTGGCGGGAGGGGTTAACATGAAAGGAGGGACTCTTCTCCTTGTGAAATGGACATAGGGCACGAAAACTTGTTCCGGCGCGTTTGAGGGGAAAATATCCGCCAATAATTTCCACAATGTCGCTAGCGTCTGCAACTTTCTGGATGCTTTCTTCGGAGATTCGGGCCATGGGACTGTGTAAAAATGATGGATGTGATCAGGTGATAAAAAATCAGTCCCTAGACATGACTTGATGAGTTGTTCAAGTGACAGAGGATTGTCATTATCAGCCAATAATCATCCTGATAGCCGAGGCGCTTGCTGCGAGTACCAGCAGCCACTCAAATGGAGCCTGTGGGATTTTAGCAAGGAAGAATCTTCCCATCCACATCCCGGCAGCGACCGCCGGAAGAAGAACCAGATTGAGTAAAAGGGAATCACGTGAAATTAACCCAAGACTCCAGCTAAAGGGAACTTTGATCAGATTAGTGACGAAGAAAAACCATGCACAGGTACCCACGAACGCCATTTTATCAAGTTGGCGAGCCAATAGATAAAATGTCATTGCTGGGCCTCCGGCATTCGCCACCATTGTTGTGATGCCTGCAAGGAAGCCTGATACAAATGTGAGAACGGGATGGTGCATGATTCCAGAGAGGATCCTGCGGTCGAATCGCTGCCATAGTACAAGCATCATCATTGACAGCACCATCCATCCGAGAAAATGACCAAAAAACATGTTGGAAATGCGTCCCAAGAGTAGCCATCCGGCAGCCAATCCAAGAAATGTCGTAGGAAGAAGACGCCAAAAATCCTTCCATGAAACATGACGGTGAAAGCCGCCGACAGCCATGAGATCTGCGGCAATGAGCATCGGTAGCACCGCGCCTGTGGATTGCTTGCCCGGTAACACCTCCACCATGAGAAGAACGCTGATCAGTCCGAACCCGCTGAATCCAGCCTTGGAAAAGCCGATACAGAAGGCAGCAAGAGAAGCCATGATCCATTCTGCAGGAGAAAAACCGGCCAGAAGCCTCACCTTACACGAGGGGCTGGCGCCAAGGAGTTTTCCATCTCGTGGAGTTGACGCTCCATCAACGTTGGGTTTTTCGCGATTTCTTTTTCTGTCTGCTGAACCAGAGAAGACACAGTTCCGAGGACTTGATTTCCGGCGCGGGTGCGCAGGAGTGTGGCAATCCTGCTTCCAGGCATCACCAGGTTGCTATAGCACAAAATGGTCGATTCACCATGAGGTTCAAGTCGCAGATTTCCGCTGCACCCTTTGATATAGCGAGAGCGGAGTACCTTCCACGAAATTTCATAGACTTCGGGTGAAATAAGCTTCACTTCGTTCCGTGATACGTAAACTTCGTCTGGAAGAAAAAATGGCATCTTAAGCGTGTATTCCCCATCATGAATCCATGGTTGAGGGCAGGAAAGAAGGCGCACTGAGAGACAGTTCGGCACATAGTCCGGATCGCGCTCACAATCCCAGAAGACCGCTGCTACTTGGGAAGGGGAAGCCTTTGTCAGATGGTAAACAGTGAATCGCGGCCAAGGATTGTTGGGAATATCTTCCTCAATCATCACAGGTATTCCTGAGCAAAGTTGTTGCTGCTGTGAGCCGTTTAGTTTGCTCCATAGCCCGGATTCTGATGAAGCCCAAGCCGTGAGTCCGTAAAAGAGCAACGCAAGGAATAAAATTGAGCGTGGCATCAGTGAACTCTTACATTTTCAAGAAATCGGGGTCAATCTTGACGGGAGAGGCCGGGTAAGAGTGAGCCGACTGGATCACGAAGAAGGAAATGCGTGCTATTTGCGATCCCTCAAAGCAGCCGTTTTTTTCAAATAAAAATGTACCAGGTCCTGATATTTGGCATCCGACAGTATGGCTCTTATCACTTCGAGTAACAACCGACGCATCATCCACAGAACAAATGGCAAAGATTCTGACGTCCTAATGCACCTTATTTCATCCACTCCAGCACGAAGTTTCTCCCAGTCGCCCTTGAAGAGAGGCGTCCCCGTTTTTTCACCGATAAAATATAGATCATGACTGTTTCGTATCGAGAAAAACTCGTGCCTCCCAAACATATCGTCCAAGGAAAACTGGCTGAGAAAATCCTGCCTGTCCAAATTCCGATAGTAATCTGACCCGACTGCCTGGGTTCCAGGTGAACGGTAGGGTTCCATGCGTCGCGTCCCGTGTTCCACTCTCCCCTTGGTTGCGCATGTGACGACCACCAAACCGCCCGGCTTGGTCATGAGATGCATATCCGAAAAAGACTTGGCCCAAAATGGGTTGTGCTCAAAACATTCACAGGAAATCACCACATCCATGCTGCCCTCCATTCGCCCAGTCTGTTGAGGACCAATAGGATCCCCGGGTTTCACTACCCTATCCACTCCGGGGCCTTCCACCAAGTCAATGCCAGTATAGTCGCAACCCGAAAACATTCCGCGAAGCGATCCATTGACATCATAGGAACCCACCTCCAAAACATTTAGGGGAGGGGATTCATGAAGGTGCCGCCCAAGAAAAGTTTCAATTACCAACGATACAAATCTCTTCTGTTGTAGGTGCGCCATAAAAGTGTGAGCTAGGATCTACTCGTTCTGGTTTGTGCTGCGCCTGAAGTCTATGGAATCCCAAGAAAGTTGCTGAAACTACGGTTATGTAAGGTTCGAAAGACTGGCAAGGCTGCAAACACAATGCAGGCGGGCAGTAGTGGGGCTAAATTGCATAATTAAATATAAGTTACTATTGGTTCATCTCCGTAATATTCGCCAGCTATTTTAATGATCTTTTTTGCTGATAACTCGATACCCGGATTACTTGTTTGAAGATTGACCACCATCTGCTTCCCCCGTAATTTTACTGGATCAAAAAATGTTCCAGATATTGAAAAATCTGCAGAGCTATTCTTCAATATATCGCACGATACATTCGGTTTCTTTGAGAAGTTGAAATTGGAGATATATTAAGGCTATAAAAATTCTTAAAACCAATACTTTGGGGGTATAGCTCAGTTGGTAGAGCGTCTCGTTCGCAATGAGAAGGCCAGGGGTTCGAATCCCCTTACCTCCACCATTTCTTAACATTACTTATAAAGTCCGATCTGACTTCATTGCTTCTACGAGGAGAAAGCAACTGCAAGCCTACCCGACGCGCTACAATTGTATTGATGGAGGGTGAAAATTATCAGGAATCTCTGTTTCTTGAAGATGAGGCTAAACGGTTTTTAATGATTAATCTTCCTCACTTAGGATCATTGGGCTCTTGAAAAACAGTATTTGTCCTGAACCTTATCTTGTCATTCTGCCATGCTTTGCCCGATTCTTCTTTAAATGGATTTTTCCAACAGGCTGGCTGTCATCATCCTAAATTTCCGGACACCTGAGATTACGATCAACTGCGTTAAAACGCTTGTACCCGAGGTTGTTGCCAATCCAGGAATGCGGATCATCCTTGTGGACAACCATTCGGGGGATGATTCCATTGAAAAAATCAGCAGTGCGATCTTGGAAAATGGCTGGTCTGACAGTTGGCTGGAGTTCAGGCTACTTAATACAAATCTCGGTTTTGCGGGTGGCAATAACCTCATTCTTCGCGAGCAGATGGCTCTTTCAACTCCTCCGAAATATATCCTGCTGCTCAATAGCGATACTTTGGTGAGTCCCGGTTGTATAGCCACCTGTCTGAGCATCATGGAGAAAGATCGAAAAATCGGCGCTCTCAGCTGCATGTTGCGAAACAGTGACGGAAGCGTCCAAAATGTATGCCGAAAGTTTCCCCGTCCGTTCCGAGAGGCGATTCGTGCACTTGGCCTGCCTTGGTTCCTGCCAAGCATCTTTGGCTGGGCAGATCTGGAGGACAGCGGGTGGGATAGGGAGAAGGTTGCTAGGGATGTAGACTGGATTGGTGGAGCATTCTTCTTTACAAGGACCGAGGCCTTGGAGAAAGCAGGCATTTTGGACGAGGATTTCTTCTTTTACGGTGAGGATATCGAGTGGTGTTTTCGCATTTGGAAATATGGATGGAGAGTACATTTCGACCCGAGTGCAGAAATCATCCATCTGGGTGGTGCTTCGTCTGAAGAAGCACATATTTCGTCTCGTTCCAGAGATATCTACGCTTGGGACGCTAAATTTAAGGTTCAGGAAAAATGTTATGGCAAGGCTGCGTCGCTCTTAAGTTACGTTCTCTATCTTCTTTCGCTCGGAGGAAGGAAGTTTTGGATGCAGGCAACCGGAGGTACCAAGAAGGCTTCCTATAATTGGATCAACGAGGGATTCGACCAGCTTTTGAGTCTCCCCTCAGCCAAGGAGTTCAAGTTCCGGAAAAAACCCTGACTTTCAGATGAGCGAGTGTACGGAAGCGAATTTATCAATTGCCCCTGACGATCAATGCATGAGGGTGGCCGTTGTTCTTCCGGGGCTTCACCGGGTCTGCCGTGGAGCTGAAGTGGCCCTTGAGTCAGTAGCTTCAGAACTATCCGCCGTTCCTGGAGTAAAAGTCACACTTTTCGGTTCCGGAGAGGCTCGACCGAGTGACCGCTATAAGTTCGTGCACGTAGGAAATATTCCCCGAGAAAACTTCGAGAAATTCCCTAGATTCCCCGTTTTTCGCAACGAATATGTCTGGGAGGAGGCGTCCTTCATTCCTGGCCTTATTGCACGCTACAGGCCTGCAGACTTTGACATAACGCTTACCTGTAGTTTTCCATTTGTGAACTGGATGTTACTTCTGCAGCGGAATCGTCATGAGCATCGTCCGGCCCATGTTTATGTGACACAGAACGGAGACCACGTCGTTCATTCTCGGAAGAGCGAATACCGATGGTTTTCCTGTGATGGGCTAGTCTGCACAAACCCTGATTTTTTTGAAACGAACCGTAAACAATGGCCGAGTAGACTCATTCCGAATGGCGTGGATCCCTCAAAATTTTTCCCAGGTCGTGCAGATCGTATTGAGTTCAACCTTCCCGAAGGTGTTCCTATAGTGCTGATGGTTAGTGCTCTTATCTCCTCCAAGCGAATCGCCGAGGGAATTAGAGCTGCTGCCATGGTGCAAGGTTTCCATCTTGTCATTTGTGGTGACGGCCCAGAACGCGCGATGATTCAGAAATTGGGTGATGAGTTAATACCCGGACGATTTCACCTACGAACGCTTCCCTATGCGAGTATGCCAAGAATCTATCGCTGTTCCGATGTATTCCTACACATGAGCCTCGATGAACCCTCCGCCAATGCCTACATTGAGGCTTTGGCATCAGGGCTGCCCATTGTCACCCATGATCGCCTTGTGACCCGGTGGACATTGGAGAAAACCGGCATTCTTGTTAATGCAAAGGATCCTACTGCTGTTGCCAACGGACTAATTCTCGCGATGAGCAAGAAGTCACCAGAGGAGGTTTCCCTTCGTCTGAAGTTGGTCGAGGAACGATTTTCTTGGTCTGAGATTGCGCGACAGTATTACGATTTTTTCCGCGAAATTCTGGCAGCGAGCCCTGACTTAAACACAAGATGAGTGGAGTTTCCTTTGTAGTTATCGGTCGTAATGAGGGGGAACGTCTGAAGCTCTCTCTTCGTTCCCTTCTCAAGGTATCAAAAACCGTGATTTATGTTGATTCTGGCTCCGCCGACGGCAGCAGGGAGTTTGCCATTAGCATAGGAGTAGAAGTCATTGAACTGGACATCTCCTCCGGTTTTACCATGTCGCGTGCGCGGAATGCAGGGTTGAGGAGGGTTCTTGAGATCGCTCCTGAGTCGGAGCTTATTCACTTCGTTGATGGAGACTGCGAACTGATAGACGAGTGGCTTCCCAAGGCAGTATCTTTTCTAAGCTCTCACCCGGAAGTTGCTGCAGTTTGTGGGCGTCGTCGAGAGAGGCATCCCGAAGCTTCAACATACAACCTCCTGTGTGAAATCGAGTGGAATACTCCGGTCGGCGAGGCTCTCTCTTCCGGCGGCGACGTGTTAATGAGAGTTCCTCCATTGGTTTCCGTCGGAGGATTCAACGATAATCTTATTGCCTTTGAAGAGCCCGATCTCTGTCGACGTCTGCGCCATAAGGGGTGGAAAATCTGGCGCCTTGATGCAGATATGACCAAGCATGACGCAAATCTGCTTCATTTTTCGCAATGGTGGAAACGAAATGAGCGTGCCGGGTATGGTGCCATGGTCATCACAGACATCTGTCTTCAGGATAACGATGTTCATTCTGTTGGAATCTTCGAAAGACAGGTGAAAAGTTCTCGGCGGTGGGTTTTTGCTTTGTCAATCATGCTCCTGCTCGGTGTTCCCATAGCTGCAATTACGACGGGTCGGATAGGTGCACTCATCAGTACCGCATGCGTCGTAATTCTTATCCTAGCGCAGTCACTCCGCATCGCCTGGATTTCGCGACAGCGTGCACCGGGCATCCGTGCCGCTCTTTTATACGGCTTTTTTACGATGATCGCCAAGCTGCCGCAGATAGTAGGGCAGTGGCGCTATTTAACTGACCGCTTAAAAGGGTCTAAGGCCGTGATTATCGAGTACAAGTGAGTCAATGGGATGCGGTCTATTAAATAGGATGTCTTCTCAACCACTTTCTATAAATACTGGCGACTGGAAGTGACTGCATATCGGAGGTGGAAACTAAGCAAGTGAGGGAAACTATTCATTACAGCATGCTACCAAAATGAGGGGCTTTTGCTAACTGCGGAATCGGAGCTTGTCCTGAGCCAGAGCAGAGCAGAGGAAAAAAACGGAGACTATAATGAGTCCGATGTCGCCCGGTTCGCGAAATCGCCAACTGCCCCAACTGATTAGGGCGACCGTCGAGACGAAAAGCGGGAGGGTGTAAAGCATGGCGAGTTTGCGCCAATATTTCCGAAGGTTGATTGCAGCGAGTAAGCTCAGGAGCAGAATAAACAGAATGGGTATGTTTCCAAAAAAGGTCTGCCGCCAACCGTTCCAAAATGGGTAGAAACCCCACATATACCCCAGTTTGGCAAACTCAAGATAGAGGGCTGAGCCAGGATTTTTAATAATCCACTCCTTCGTCCGCTTCAGTAATAACTTGTCTCTCTCGGATCGAGTAAGTTTCAGTTCTTCACTGCTGAGATACCCAGTATCGGATTCAATGGTCCATTTTCCTGGACCGCTCCATGAACTCCGTCCATCGGGAGTGGTGAATGTACGGTATCCCTGTTGAAGGATTGTGGGATTTAGTCCCCCAGCGAGTGTTTCTCCTCCATTGCTCGACAACAAAAGTGGCTTTTTTACATGGTACGAAGCGTAACTTGACCAAGGAGCCAGAGTCAGGAGACTTCCCAAAGTGAATATAAACAGTGGTCGGATGATCATCAAAAACCTTCCGTTTTCTATCCAGAGAATCAATGGTATGAAGGGGGTAAAGATGAGGTACATGGGTCTGACCAGCATGCAGAGTGCAAAGAGCACTCCAGATGCGAACCACCGCCAGTTGGGATTGGAGTCTTTCATCCCCAAACATGCCCCCCTAGGAAAAGAGGCCAGAAACGCAGTGAAGAATGGCAAAGCGGTTGTTTCGCTGTAGAGCGTACGTCCATAGATTAAAAAGAGAGGCCAGAAGGCAGTTGCCAACCCAGCCAGGAGCGCCAGCGATTCATTGGCGACAAAGCGGCGCGCCAATAGATATGCAAAAGGGCAGGAGAGGCTGGCTAGTGTGGTAACCAGTGTCTGCAAGGCGATCAAATTATTACCTGTAACCGATCGAAATGCCGCCAGTATGAGAAAATGCCCTGGAACCCTACGTGAATCAAACTGGTAAGATCCATCAACAACCTGACCGGCTAGATCATAGTATTCACGGGCATCAAAGTCGAGCTTCTCGGGTGTGGTGACAGGGTGAAGGCAGAAAAGGCAAGTTAGGTTCAATAACCATGAAATCAAAAAGAGAAGTAAAAATGTAAGACCGACCCTAGGCCATTCGTTCATATGACTATTTCCAACGATTGATCTTCCTGCTTGAAAAAGCAGGTTTCTGAGAACATGTGTCTACAAATAGTAACTTCTTCATGGTGAAGTAATTGAGAGCAGATTCTGAATCTGCTCCAAACAACGATTGATGAAGATAGCAAGTTTCGTAGCAACTCGTGAAGAAACATTTTCATCTAAAACAATTCAACAAGAGATAGACCCGCTTTTTTAGTATTTATCCATAAAGGATTTCATGCCTATCCGGTTGGCACCAACAGGCGCTATATCTAGTGGGCAGTCAAATCGGTATATCGTGAGGCTAAAATGCGGGAGTTGCGA
>Ga0007854_10001958_pt1 | contig 13008 bp, 11 predicted proteins | sample CryBogCBH12Aug08_FD_60382 | JGI IMG/M metagenome (GOLD analysis project Ga0007854, IMG submission 60382) | Freshwater microbial communities from Crystal Bog, Wisconsin, USA - CBH12Aug08 | ecosystem: Environmental > Aquatic > Freshwater > Lake | place: Crystal Bog, Wisconsin, USA | collected...
CAGACCATTGAGGCACAGCTGCGCAATGCGTTGAAGACGGAAGGGTTGCGTCTGCGGTATCAGCCGCAGTACTCGCCGGACTGTCGGTTGACGGGGTTTGAGGCGCTGGTGAGGCTCGTCGGAGAGGACAAGGAGATTTCTCCGGCGGAGTTCATCCCGGTGGCGGAGGAGACGGGAATGATTTTGGACCTGGGGCACTGGGTGCTTCAGGAAGCGTGCCGTCAGGCCCATGCGTGGCATGAGATGGGATTCGGCGACATCCGGATGGCGGTGAATGTGTCGGCCGTGCAACTGGGAGCGCGGGGCTTCGAGGGCCTGTTCCACCAGGTGCTGGTGAAGACGGGCATGGATCCGCTGAAGCTGGAAATCGAGCTGACCGAGACTGCGCTGATGCGTGACACGGGACGCTCGGCAAGTATTCTGCAACGGCTGCGGGCCATGGGGATTCAGGTCGCGCTGGACGATTTCGGCACGGGTTTCTCCACGATGCAGTATCTCCACCAGTTGCCGGTGGACGTGGTGAAGATCGACCGGATCTTTACGCGGGATCTGGATGGAGAACCGAGCAGCCTTTCCCTGGTCGATGGAATGGTGAAGCTGGCCCGGGCGGTGGGAAAGCGGGTGATCGCCGAGGGCGTGGAGACGTGCGGGCAGTTGGACATCCTGCAGCAGATTGGCTTTGACTCCGCGCAGGGATATCTGTTTGCGATGCCGCTGACGGCGGCAGAGGCTGAGAGCCTGCTGCGGCGCAGCCTGCATACGCCGCCGGCAGGGGTGCTTTCCGGAATTTAGGGCTGAGCCGGATCTTCCCAGCTGATTTCGAAGGGCGCGGAGAATGCGCTGCGGGAGGTGCGGAGCCGGAGCACATGGGGGCCGTGCGCCAACCCGCGCAGTTTGGCGTTGATTTGCCAAAGGCCGGGCTCGGGACGCTCCACGGAAAGCAGCGGATAAGGATTCCCGTCGAGGGTGAGCTGGACCATACCAAGGCTGAGCGGCCCGCCGGAATGTGAGAACCGGCAGGCGAGAGTCTCATTGCGGTAGCCGTGAAAGACGGTCGAGCGGTCCATGGTGTTTTCCACGCGCAGCCACACCGGAGGAGCTTCCGTTTCCAGCGGTTCGGGCACGAAGGGCGTCTGCGCATAGCGGCGTTCAGCTCCGGAGGGAAGCATCTGGATGCGAACCGGCTCACTGAAGCCGCAGTGGCGGACGCCGACGCGGACTTCGCGGCCGCCGGGCTGGATGCCGGGCGGCATTTTGCAGTTGAGCTGCCAATAGCCGGAGGGGTGGCGAACCAGAATAATGGCGGGCACGCCGTAGCGGTCGACCTCGACCAACACATCGTCCCGGGTGAGCTCACCGTCGAAAAGGAAGGCAAGGACCAGGTATTCGTCTTTTCGGGGCTGAAAAATGTTGTCGTTGTGGCGGTTGTTGACGGCGGAACAAAGGAAGGGCGGCTGCGCGCCGGGAAGAGCCGGGGAGATATCCCAGCGCCGGCCGGCAATGAGGCCGCAGCGGCGGGAATCCACATACCGAAAGTCGACGCGGGGGAAACCGGCGGACCGGGCCATCGCCATGAGACAGGAGATTGTGGGGCCGCACCAGTTATCGATCTGACCGCCCAGTTCGTCGGTTTCGTAGAACTCCATGTGGCAGCGGGAGGGGTCGGGAGCGTCGTCTATGACATAGCTCTCGATGAAGGCCTGGCCGCGGGTGACGGAGCAGACGTTTTCCATGGCGTAGAGCGGGTGGCGGAGGTGGTAGAAGACCCCGAAAAAGAGTACGTAGTCGAAGTAGCCGAAGCGCTCCGGCGTGAGTTCCTCGATGTCGGCGATTACGTACTCGATTCGGGAGTCGCGGAGGCGGTGCACGGCGGCGAACTCGTCGTACTCGACATAGTCGAGGGCGACTACCTCGGCGCCGCGCCGCTCGCATTCAAAACTGTTCCAACCCGAGGCGGAGCCGATATCGAGGACGCGGTACCCGCGCAGATCCTCCGGCAGCGGATAGGCGGCGAGGCGCGCACGAAGGTTCTCGACGGGGATGATGCCGGGGATGACGGATCCGTCGGGGAGTTCGAGGCTGTGGTACGGAGTGTTTCGCGCGAAGGCCTCGGTTTGGAGCCGGATCATTTGCCGGAAGCCGGGGTTGCGCGCTGCGGAATCGATTCCCAACGGGCATGATAGCGTAGATTCCGAGATGAACACCACTGGAAGACGTCCTTTTGTGAGAACCATTCTGGGAACGATGGCGGCATGGCCCCTGGCGGCGGAGCAGGCGGGGGAGCCCTACAAGCCCAAACAGAGCGACCGACCGGAGGCTCTTGAGGGCGACGAGGCCGGTTTCCGTCCGATTTTCAACGGAAGGAATCTCGACGGGTGGGACGGGGACCCGAAGTACTGGCGGGTCGAAAACGGCTGCCTCGTGGGGGAAATCACGCCGGAGACGGTGGTTAAGAGTAATACGTTCATCGTGTGGCAGGGCGGGCGGCCGCGTGACTTCGAGTTGAAGGCGGACTACCGGATCACGCCGGGCGGCAACAGCGGCATCAACTACCGCAGTGTGATGGTGCCCGACGCGGTGACGCCCTCGAACAGGTTCGCAATGCGGGGCTATCAGGCCGACATTGACGGGAAGAATGTGTACACGGGCCAGAACTACGAGGAGAAGGGACGTCTGTTTCTGGCCACCCGGGGCCAGGTGACGCATGTCACGGGAGTCCGGCGGCCGGTGGTTCTCGCCTCGCTGGGAGATTCGAAGGAGTTGGCGGCCGCGATCACGGCGGACTGGAATTCGTACCATCTGATCATCCGAGGCAATGTCTTGACGCATATCCTGAACGGCCGGGCCATGGCGGTGGTCATCGACGACGACCCTGCGGGCCGGATGATGGAGGGCCTCATCGGGGTGCAGGTTCACGTGGGGCCGCCGATGAAGGTGGAGTATCGAAACTTCCGATTGAAAGATCTGTAGTTTTTTCTTGCGGCGGGCCTAAAGGTCTGGGGGTGTGCAGCCGATAGTAGTGCATGTTGCCAGCAATGCCTTACGATTCGAGCTTCGATCCCGGCACTCCGGGAAACACGTGGATGGAACGCGGCAGGACGCTCGCGGGACGTCTGGAGGGACTTCGGGCGGAACTGTTCGCGGTGCCGTCGGTGGAACCGACGTCGTCGGTCTGGTACTCCGGACTGGTAATCGATCCTACAGATTTCAGCCAGCAGTTGGCCAGCCTGAACACGTCCATGCAGCAGGCCAACGCACAGGCGCGGGACGCCCGGGTGCCCGTCGGCGCGGAGCGTTAAGGGCCCGGCCCTAATCCTCAATGAGCCAGATCGGTGTCTCGAACCGGCCGTGGAGTCCGTCGCGGAGGCCTTGGAGGGCGGCCGGAAAGGCCGTGCCGGAACGGGCGGCCTCGATGATACCGGCAAAGCCACGCACCAGTAGACGTGCCGCAAGGGCTCTGCGTCGGACGGGGACTCCGCATGTGGAAAGGTGCTCCCAGGTGAGGAAGCGGTTCCGGATCGACAGGTAACGTTGCGCCGCGGGACTGGCGTCCGACGCCGGCGAGATCCGGGCCCCAATGTAGTCGACGCGGATCACACTGGCACAGCGGGATGCTCTGAAGCCGTATGCACCTCCGCCTCCGTGGAAAAAGCGGTCGTCCGGCAGTTCCGCCTTTTCGATTACGTTCCGCCGGATCAGAGCTCCGTTGAAGTCGCAGTAGTCGACCGGGGCCCACTTCCGGCCGCTGGCAAAAGAAACCTCGCGCTCAAGGGGGACAAGTCCGGCGGTGCAAATATCCCAGACCGCCTCTTCGACGACGGGACCGGAGGGTGCCTCCTTGCGAATCTGTATGAGATCCCCCGCGTGCTGCCAGGAAAGCATCGTCTGGAGACAGGCAGGCAGAGGGCGCAGGGAATCGGACAGGGTCCAGACCCAGCCGAAATCATGGCGGCAGTGCATCCACTGCATCCCGGCGCGGAAGGCTCCGGTCTCGCCGGCGTTCAGAGGCAGAGCCATGTATTCGCACCGGGGGAAATCGGCGGCCATCATCCGGGCGGTCTCTTCGTTGCCCGAGTTGTCGACGACGAGGATGCAGTCGGGCAGGCGGGTCTGGGCGAGCAGTGAATTTAGGCAGTCACGGAGGCGCTCCGGGCGGTTCCGTGTGGCAACAACGGCGCAGACAGTATTGGACACGTCAGATCCGCCCGAACTTCGCGACAGCCTCACGGATGGATTTGAACTTTTCGATGAAGGGAATCATGGAGTGTTCGGTGTTGTCGAGTTCTTCGGCACGCTTGAGAATTTCGGCTGCTCTGGCTCTGGGGATGACAACAACGCCGTCCTCATCGGCCGAGATGATGTCCCCGGCGTTTACGGGCACGCCCGCGCAGGTCACGGGCACATTGACGCCGGCAAACCGGTAGTGGTTGACAGACGTGGACGGAGCTATGCCTGTGCTGAACACGGGAAACTGGAGTTTCCGGATCTGCGGCGTATCGCGAACTGCGGCGTCGACGACCGCTCCGGCAAAGCCCCGCGCCTTCATGGCCGTGGCCATCAGCCCGCCCATGCCGGCAATATCGCCGCCGTCCTCAAGTTTCATGACGTACACAGAACCGGGCGCGGCGGCATCGATGGCGTCGAGCATGCCCTGAGACGCCTTCGAGCCCTCCTTGTGTTCCTCCTTCCTGAGCACGACGGTCACGGCGGGTCCGGCAAATTTCGTGGTGAAGACAGGACGCATTTCGTGGCGCATGTAGAGCTTTTGGCCGTACAACTGCTCAATGGCGTCGGCCACGGAGGCAACCTCCACCTGCTTGAAGCCTTCCACCAAAGAATCGCCTCCGGTGGCCTGGGAGAAGAGCAGGGTTACGGCGACGACGGCCAGAACAAGAAACGATCCGAAAACCTTCATCGGCCTCCAGCTTATCGCAGGGCTAATCGAGAGCGACGGTCTCTCCCAGTTGTTCACCTATGACATCCGCCATGAGCCGCATCAGAGTCCGTCCGTCCGCGAGCTCGAACCGGCTGGAAGCGGCATTCCAGTCGAGTTTGAAGCTCCGGACACGCGCCGAGACCCAAATCTGGCGGACCGGGGAATTGGGGCTGACAACAAATTTTGCTGGCGGGTCGTCAAACTCGACCGCGAGGGCGCCCTGGTTGCTGTCGACGTCGAAATCAAATTTCTCCGAAGCGGTCTCGAGGGCCTTGCGGAGATTTTCCAGTGCGGTGTCGGATGCGCTGCGAAACTGCTGGTCGTCCATACTGCTATTGTCTCTAGCCGGGATTGCGGAGCGAAATGCCGGTGAGAGCCAGAGTCATGCCGATGACGACGATCGCGGTTACCCAGGCAACCGCATTGTAGAAAGGCGGATTTACCCATTCCCGCATGAGGCCTTTCTTGTTCACCAGAACGATCATGAAGATCAGGATGAACGGGAGGAGCATGCCGTTGAGAACCTGGGAAAGCAAAATCATTTCCACCATCGGGAAGCGGGGGAGGATTACGACGCCCGCGCCGCAGACGATCAACAGCGTGTACAGCCAGTAGAAGATGGGCGCTTCCTTCCAGCTGCGGCTGACACCGGATTCAAAACCGAGCCCCTCACAGACCGAGTACGCGGTGGAGAGCGGCAAAATGCAGGCGGCAAATACGGAGGCGTTCAACAGGCCGGCGCTGAAGAGCAGGAATGCGTATTGTCCGAAGGGCTTAAACGCAAGAGCGGCCTCGCTGGCGTCCTTAATGTCTGTCGGATGGCCCCGGTAGGCGCCGGCGCAGGCCACGATGATGAAGAAAGCGATCACGGAAGTCATCACGCAGCCGACGATCACCTCGACGCGGGACTCACGGTATTCCTTGGCTGTGATTCCCTTCTCGACCACGGCTGCCTGGAGATAGAACTGCATCCAGGGCGCGATTGTGGTGCCCACCATGGCGATGAGCATGGTGATGTAGCCGCCGTCGAGTATGAGCTTCGGGCGGACGCTGGTAATGAGCGCCTCGTGCCAGTCAGGCTTGACCAGGAAGCCTGCAATGACATACGCGACATAGATGACGCAGGCAAACAGAAATATCTTTTCGACGCTGGCATAGTTGCCCTTTACGGCAAGGAACCAGACAAGAACCGCGGCGAGAGGCACAGAAATGTACTTGCTGACTCCGAACAGGTCGAGTGCGGTGGCGACGCCGGCGAATTCAGCCACGATATTGGTGAAGTTCGCAAGGACCAGCAGCAGCATGATGCCGAAGGTTACCCGCAGTCCGAACTCCTCGCGGATCAGGTCCGACAGGCCCTTGCCCGTGACGGCCCCCATCCGGGAACACATCTCCTGGGTGACGATGAGGGCGATGGTGATCGGCAGAAGCGTCCAGAGCGGAAGGTAGAGCCAGCGGGCGCCGGCCTGGGAATACGTGTAGATTCCGCCGGAATCATTGTCCACCACAGCCGTGATGAAGCCCGGCCCCAGCACGGCCAGAAACACCATGAAGTGGCGCTTGAGGCGGGAAAGCAGATTGTTCATTTCTTCCTCAAGACGGTTATGACATCGTCGGCGGTGATGACCCCGGCCAGAGTGCCGTCGTCTTCGAGGACGGGCAGCGCCAGCAGATTGTATTTGTCGAACAGTTCGGTCACGCGTCGCTCCTTCTCAGCCGGGCGGGTCGAGATGAGGCGCTCGTAGGCAAGTTCCTTCAGTTGTGTGGAACCATCAGCGAGGAACAGGCGGGCCAGCGGGACGGCGGCGGTAATGCGGCCTCCTGCGCCGGAAAGGAACAACAGATGGGTATTTTCGAGCAGGTCCTCGTGACTGCGCAGCTTGAGCATTGCCTGGTCCAGGGTCATTTCCTCGGCCAGAACGATCGCCTCGGTATTCATCATGCCGCCCGCGGTGTGCTCGTCGTACTCCAGGAGCTCGCGAACATCCTCCAACGGCTCGGTCTCCATCTCCTCGAGGATTTCCTCGGCGGACTCGTCCGCCAGATCGTAGAGCGCGTCCGCGGCCTGATCGGGGGACATCTCTTCGACGATATCGGCGGCGACCTCGGGCTCCAGAGCCTCCAGGATACTGGCCTGCATCTTCGGGTCAATTTCGGACAGCGCCTCTGCGGCGACTTCGCTGTCGATTGTGCCCATGATCGCCTCGCGGTCGGCCGGACCGAGCTCTTCCATAATGTCAGCCAGGTCAGCCGGGTGGAGCTTCTCGAGCTTTTCGTTGGAGATGTTGAGCCGGAGGCGGCGGAGCGGGTCGGCCTCAAGAATGTTGCAGAAATCCCAGCTGATCGAGTTCGGAGGGATGGGCTTTTGCACACGCCGGACGAAGGCGGAAGGCATCACGCCCTGGACCAGGCGGCGAAAAATGCTGCGGACCCCGACATCGACTTCCAGAACAGAAAGCGAGTCCCGGTCATCCCGGCGAATCTCGAACGTCACATCGTTGACGCGAACAACCTTGCGTCCATTTACGTCGATAATCTGCTGATCCAGCAGGTCGCGCTGGATCCGCAGCATGTATTCATCGGAATGGTAGGGGTAGAGTCTCTCATTGCTGAGCTGGATGCCCGCAGCGATAGAGATGGAAGAAATCTGATCGTAACGAATCGAAAGCCACGCGCCGCCATTGCCTACGAGGAAGCGGTCCACGCGGGAGGGATTGATGAGGGGAACGATGGCGGCGTCCTTCACACGTCCGATACGCCTGTGCTTCAGGTCGTATACGGGCATGCCTATGAGTTCGGTAAAGAAGAGGAAGTCGAAGTTTTCCGCCGTCATGGGTCGCCATCCGTCTTGGAATCCGAACGAGTAGCGACGCGCGAAGACCCGCAGGGGGCTGGCTATTCGGCGAAGGGGCTGCGCTCTACATCTGGTTCGGACTGCCTGAACCAATATGCCGCACCGGAGAGGTGCATTGCAAGGGAAAAACGACCCGGAAACCCAATCAGTGCAACTCGATAGCGAATTGCTTGATTTGTAACATTCCCCCGTGCAGCCATACGCGCAGGCCCGGATCGCGCCACGCCGCGCGGAGCGGCTCGAGGCCGGTGCGGGAAAGAAGAGCCCCGATCCGGGCGTCGGTATCATCCCCGGAGGCTTCCGGGGAGGTTCGCACCAGCATATCGAGGAGCGTCCGCTTGCCCGGATAGACGACAAGATGCACCTTCGCTGTGGCGGGTATGCCGGCCTTCTTGCGCACGAGTTCCAGCGCGCGGTCGAGGCCCCCGAGTTCATCGACCAGGCCGCGGGCCCGGGCCTGGTCTCCCATCCAGACGCGGCCCTGGGCCAGGGGTTCTATTTCGGCGAACGACCGTTTGCGAGCTGCGGCGACCTTGCCGACAAAGTCAACATAGGTGGCATCGATGCCTTCGCGCAGCTTGGAGCGTTCTGCCGCAGACATCGGCTGGTAATCCGATTCCATGAGGGCCTGCTTCCCGCGGCTGACGAAATCCTTGGACAGGCCGATCTTGTCGTAAAGGCCCCTGAGGTTGGGCTTGCCAAAGACGACGCCTATGGAGCCGGTTTCCGTACCCGGGTAGGCGACGATCGGATCGCCCGTCATTGCCATGTAGTAGCCGCCCGAGGCGGCGGCATCGGACATGGAAATGACCATGGGTTTCTTTTTGTGGAGTTCCCCCATGGCCTGCCAGAGTTCATCCGAGGCCGGCACTTCGCCGCCGGGCGAGTCGATCCTGACGATCACGCCCTTGAGCGTGGAATCATCGCCCACCTTTTTGAGCATGCGGACGAAGGAGGCGGATTCGAGGCCGTCGGTATCCGGGGATTCGGAATCACCGCGGCTAATCGCTCCTTCGGCGGCCACGAAGGCGATCCGGTCTGTGGAACCGGCTGACGAGTCCGGGACGGCGGCATAGTCGGCCGCCGTGACCTTCTTGATCGTGGTCTGTTTGAGGAGCTTGCGGAGGTCAGTCCACATGTCGTCCTCGTATTTGAGCTCGTCGACGAGGCCGCGGGCTTTGGCCTGGACAGCGATGAAGGGGCCGTCGTCGATTGTGCTGCGGATCTCGGATTCCGAACGCTTGCGCCCGCGGGCAACGGCGGCAATCAGGTCGTTGTACACGTTGTCGGCGATCCCGTTCATCACTTCCCGGGTCTCCGGGCTCATGGAGGTGCGGGTGTAGCTGTCACCGAAGTCTTTGTATTTGCCGGCGTGCTCCACTTCCACCTGGACGCCCAGTTTGTCGAGGGTGCCCTTGTAGTACATGAGACCGAGGGCGATTCCTTTGACGTTGAGGCCGTCGGCAGGACCCAGATAGACGCGGGTGGCACCGGACGCAAGATAGTAATCGCGCGTGGAGGGGGTCTTCAGGTAGGCGTAAACGGGCTTGCCCGACTTGCGGAACTGATCCAGGTCGGACCGGATTTCCTGCATTTTCGCCCAGCCGAGGCTGGCGCCTTCCGGCTGGAGCACTACGGCCTTGATGCGGGTATCGGCTGCCGCGCGGTGCAGAACCGACCAGATATCCCTCACGGTCAGGCTGTTCCGGTCCCCGAGAAATGGCAGCGGGACTTCCAGCTGAGTCCGTTCGTGAACCTCGCCCGAAAGCCGGAGCACCAGAACGGAGCCTTCGGAAACCACAGGCGGGCGCGATTTGTACGAAGCGACGGCGAAGACGCCGAGCACACACACCAGAATCACCAGAATCACACCCGAAAGCACGCCAAGAAGGTATTTGCCCATAGTCTCCGCGATCACCCTTGCAGTCTGACCTTAGCACGGCAGGGGGAGATACCGGACTCCGCTGTGCCCTGAGCCGCCGTTATATGATGCGGAAACCCCCATTGAGACAACCCGGCAGTGTTCGACCCGTCCTGATTCTGCTCTTCGCCGCAAGCGGTTGCGCGGCACTGGTCTATGAAGTGGTCTGGCTTCAGATGCTGGAACTGGTGCTGGGCTCCACTGCGGCGTCGATGGCGGTCCTGTTGGGTGTGTTCATGGGGGGCATGTGTCTGGGCAGTTTGGCGCTGCCCCGGCGGGTTCCGGCACACTGGAACGCTCTTCGGGTGTATGGCGCACTGGAACTGTGCTCCGGCGTTTTCGGACTGCTGGTGCCGGCGGTGCTGCCTGCGGTGCAGAGGATGTATGTGACGGCCGGAGGCGGGCCGTGGGAACTGGGGGCTCGATCTCTGGTGTGCGCCGTCTGCCTCCTGCCGCCGACGGCGGTACTGGGTGCGACACTGCCGGCAGTTGCGCGAAGGGTGGGGGCGGCCCGGTGCGGCGCGCTGTACGCCGCCAACACTCTGGGAGGCGTGATCGGATGCCTCGGAAGCGGCTTCTGGCTGCTTCGGGTATATGACATGCAGGTGGCGGAATGGGCGGCTGCCGCAATCAACTTTGGCGTGGCGCTGGCGGCGTTCGCGGTGTCGGGAATCGACGGGGAACCCGGGGAGAGCGGTTCCCGAGCGGCGTCAGGCGCAGTTCCGGGCGCGGTGCTGGCCGCGGCGGCGCTATCGGGCCTTTCGGCCCTCGGTGCGGAGGTCGTCTGGACCCGGCTGCTTGCGCTGAGCCTGGGTCCGACAGTCTACACGTTCTCGATCATTCTGGCGGTCTTTCTGTTCGGGCTTGGCGGAGGAGGGGGGCTGGGAGCGTGGCTTGCGGCAAGGCCGGGCAACAACCGCAAGCGCCTGGCATGGATGCAGGCGCTGCTGGTTCCAAGCCTCTGCTGGGGTGCGTGGCTGGTCTCGGCGGTCATCCCTGCCGCCACCAAGGATTCGGGGATGTCGACCGGTATCTGGGCCGGTTTTGGATTGAGTCTTGCCTGCTGCACGGCTGCGGTCCTGCCTTCGGCCTTGCTGTGGGGTGCCAGTTTCCCGTTGGCATTGGGATCGTGCGGGCCGAAAGAAGGGGGGCACGACGAGGGCCGGGCGGTCGCGGCGGTCTATGCGGCCAATACGGCGGGGGCAATTCTCGGGGCGGTGGCATTCAGCGTGGTCCTGGCAGGATGGACCGGGTCTGCCACGGCCGGGCGGCTGCTGGTGGCGGTGGCGGGCCTCGGAGCGCTGGCGGCTTCCGGCTTCGGGCCGGTTGGAGCCGCCGCTGCGGGAGCTGCCGTCTTGGCCTGGCTGCCGGGCCTCGGCGCGGTACCGGAAGTGCCGTGGCAGCTACTGGCGTTCGGGAGGCGGATGCCGGTCGAGGCCGGACCGTGGAAGAAGCTCTATGCGGCCGAGGGCGTCAATTCCTCCATTGCCTACACGGAATGGGTGGACGGTCTGCGGTACTTCCACGTGGCGGGAAAAGTGGAGGCCTCCAACAGCCCGTTCGACATGAAAGTGCAGCGTCTCCTCGGCCATATGCCCGCGCTGCTGCACCCCGACCCGCAGTCCGTCCTTGTGGTGGGGTGCGGTGCGGGCGTCACGGCGGGCTCTTTCGTGGTACACCGGCAGGTGCGGAGCATCGAGTTGTGCGAGATCGAGCCGCTGATTCCACCCGCCTCGGCCCGCTTCTTCGGGAAGGAAAACCATCATTTCCTGAGCGATCTTCGAACCCGGGTTGTGATTGACGACGCGCGGCACCACGTCCTGACAACGCGGCGGAAGTTCGACATTATTACGTCGGATCCGATACACCCGTGGGTGAAGGGCTCGGCCGCCCTCTATACAAAGGAGTATTTCGAGATGGTCCGGGCGCACCTGAACCCGGGGGGACTCGCCACGCAGTGGGTGCCTCTGTATGAAAGCGACCTTGCGACAGTCCGGAGCGAGATTGCCACGTTCCTGGAGGTTTTCCCGGAGGCGGTGGTTTGGGGAAACTACGATTTGTTTGATCAGGGCTACGATGTGGTGTTGATGGGCTCAAACCGGCCGATCCGGATCGATGTGGACCTGGTGCAGGCGAGGATCGATGCGGACCCGCGCATCGGAGACTCGCTGCGCGGGGCGGGCTGGCGGGGGGCGGCGGACCTGCTGGGGACCTATGCTTCGCGCACCGCCGACCTTCGGGCCTGGCTGCAAGGAGCGGAGATCAACCGGGACAGTGGTCTGCGGCTCCAGTACCTGGCCGGGATGGGATTGAACTCGGGCCGCGCAGGGTGGATCTACGGCGAAATGGAGCGGCGGAGTCCGTTTCCGGTTGACCTGTTCAGAGGCTCGCCGGAGGCCGTGGCGGAGGTACGGCGGGTCTTCGATGCCTGGCGGCTTGCGCCGCTTTGAGCGGCCGGTCCGGAAAACTTGCACCGGGGCGAGACAAGCGGCGGGGGTTCGCGCTATACTGGTCAAGTTGTGATTGCATTTCTTCTTACGTTCGTTCACGTGGTCGTGTGTCTCTTCCTGATCATCGTGGTGCTGCTGCAAAGCGGCAAGGCTGCTGATTTGGCGGGTGCTTTCGGCGGGCAGGGCTCGCAGACGGCGTTTGGCCCGCGGGGTTCGGCCACCTTGCTCTCGAAGGCAACTACGATCTCGGCGATTGTTTTCATGATCACGTCGATTTCTCTGTCCATCGTGGCGACACGGCAGTCCGGGGCGTCCAGCCTGCCCGAATTGAAGCGGCGGCAGACGAATTCGGCTCCGGCCGCTCCGAAACCGGCACAGACTCCGGCTACGAAGTAGGCTTGGAAGTAGAGGTAGGGTCGCAACAAGGTCACCTGCGGAGGTGGCGGAATTGGCAGACGCACTAGCTTGAGGTGCTAGCGGGAGCAATCTCGTGGGGGTTCAAGTCCCCCTCTCCGCACCAAAATAACTGACTGCTTTATCGAAAAAGATAGAGCAGTCATTTTTATTTGAGCCCGACACCTTCCTCAGGCCGGGCGCGGGACCCATCCGCGTGCAGCCACGATAACGAGCAGTCAATCCGAGTGGCGCGTCATCCCCCGAAACGGCGTTTCTGTACTCAAGACAAAAGCACCGTGCGCTGACTGGCGGTATTGCGTCCGGTGATAGACTGTGCGTTTTGGAAGGCACCTTCATGCCCGTCCGGCCCGGGTTCACCGTGCGACGCGCCATGAAAACGCTGCTCCGGCACCAAGCAATAACAGTTAGCCGTTATGTCCACTGAAACAAC